>Ga0209536_100008363_pt1 | contig 15530 bp, 15 predicted proteins | sample DeeMarSeWOR28_12_FD_187461 | JGI IMG/M metagenome (GOLD analysis project Ga0209536, IMG submission 187461) | Marine sediment microbial communities from White Oak River estuary, North Carolina - WOR-2-8_12 (SPAdes) (version 2) | ecosystem: Environmental > Aquatic > Marine > Intertidal zone >...
GACCCTTTTGGCCATATTAATCAAAAAGCGAAGAAATGGAACGGTTCTCGTAGTTCCGGCGCACGGCTTCCCCTAGGATGTCGGCCGCAGAAAGGATCTTGAGTCCCTTGAATTGCTTCTCCTGCGGTATAGGAAATGAATCCGTCACGATCACTTCGGCAAAATGGGCGGCCTTCATGCGCTCCACCGCCGGGCCGGACAGGAGGGCGTGGGTCGCGGCTACATAAATGTCCTTATTACAGCCCTTTTTACGCAGGGCCTCCACGCCGCTGGTAATGGTCCCCGCGGTATCGATCATATCATCCGTCAGGATGACGGTCTTATCCTTGACGTAACCCACGACATGCGTAACCGCGGACTGATGGTGTCCGGAACGGACCTTATGCAAAATGGCCAGCCGCGCGCCGATGCGGTCCGCCAGTTTCTTTGCGACCTTGGCGCGGCCGGTATCCGGCGCCACCACTACCATATCCTGGAGCTTCTTCTTCTTTAGATAAGCTGAAAAGAGCGGCATGGCGGTAAGGGTATCCACCGGGATATTGAAATATCCCTGGATCTGGTCGGAATGCAGGTCCATGGTGACCACGCGGTCGGCTCCCGCGGTCTCAAGCAGGTTGGCGACCAATCTTCCGGAGATCGGCTCCCGGGAAGCGGCCTTGCGGTCCTGGCGGCCGTAGCCAAAATGAGGCATGACCACGGTTATGGTCTTGGCCGAGGCGCGCTTCATGGCGTCAATAACGATGAAAAGCTCCATGAGGTCCTCGTTCACCTTGTGCGAGCAGGTCTGGATGATGACGCAGTCATGGCCGCGGACGTTCTCCAATACGCGGGCATAGATCTCGCCGCAGGCAAAACGGGAGAGCTTGATCTTCCCGGGCCGGATCCTCAGATATTTAATGATCTTCTTTCCCAGCTCAGGATGCGAAGTGCCGTAGAAGGCGCGCAGTTTAGCATTTGCCATTGATCAGCTCTCCTTTTAGGACCCAGCTTCCGGCCAAAGTTATTCTAACATCCACTACTCTCCCCAGCAAGTTATTTTTATCCGCCACGAACTTGACGATCTTGTTGCCGCGTGTTCTGCCCTGCCATGTCTGCCGGTCTTCCGGTCTGCCAGTCCGCCGGTCATTATTTATTGACTGGTTGACTGGTTGACAGGCGGACTGGTCGACCAGGACCTCCTGGACTGTCCCGACAAGGCCCTGATTGCGTTCCCGGGCGACCCTTTCCACCACCGCCATGGCCGCCTGCAGCCGTTCCTGTTTGATCTTATCCGGAACATCATCCGCAAGCTTTGAGGCAGCGGTCCCGGGCCGCACGGAATAAGCCGCTGTATTGCAGGCGTCAAACCCCGCCTGCTCTATTATATATAATGTATGGCGGAACTGGGCATCCGTTTCCCCGGGATATCCCACTATAACATCCGAGGTTATGGCAGCATTTGGCATCTTTTTCCTGATCTTATCCAATAATTTGAGGTATTCAGCGCTGGAATAGCCCCGATTCATGCTTTTGAGCACATGATCATCACCATGCTGGACCGGCAGGTGGAAGTATTCGCAGACATGGGGAAGTTCGGCAACCGCGTCAATTATCATATCCGACATATCGCGGGGGTGGGAGGTCATAAAGCGGATCCTAGGGGACTTTTTCAACTCACTACTTTCTACTTTCAACTTACTACTTTCTACTATCATCTTCTCGATTTTTCCTAGCAGCTCGGCCAGCCCATACTTATACGAATTAACATTCTGCCCCAAGAGAAATATCTCGGGGTGCTTGTTCAGGTCTATCTGTTCGATCTCCGCCAGGATCTCGTCGATCGGCCGAGAATACTCCCTGCCCCGCACGTATGGCACGATACAGTAAGAACAGAAGTTGTCGCAGCCGTGCATGATCGTGACATACTTTATTATGCCCTCACCCCCGCCAGCGCGAAGGACCCGCCCCCCTCTCCCAGGGGGAGAGGGGGAATAATGTAACTGTTTTAAGTATTGATCCAGCTTTTCCGGCTGGTTCGGCGCTATAAATATATCCACGTGAGGAAAGAGACTGCTGACCTTAATTCCCGGTTCTGTCACCAAACAACCACAGACACCGATCTTTAGCTGTGGCATCTTGCTCTTCAACCCCTTAAGCGAGGAAATATAGCCGGCAGCGCGGTCCTCAGCGTGCTTTCGGACCACGCAGGTGTTGACGAGGATGATCTCCGCTTCCTTTTCTGATGAAGCCTCGTTATATCCAGCCGATGCCAGAACGCCGGCCAGCTTTTCCGAGTCCGCCAGGTTCATCTGGCAGCCGTAGGTTTTGATAAAGTATCCCTGGGGCATATACTAATTATAGCAGGGGAAGGCGGGGAAACGAAGAATATCAGGCGATCTTGACCAGCTCGATCTCAAAGATGAGGGCCTTGCCCGCCAGCGGATGATTTCCGTCCAGGACAACAACATCATCGCGGACATCAACGATCAGCGCCACCAGCGCCTGGCCGGCGGCGTTCATCAACTGCAGGTGCTGGCCTACCTGGGGCTCGACCCCGTCGGGCATCTTGTCGCGGCCCATCTCCACCACCATCTCCTCGCGGCGGGGGCCGTAGGCCTCCTCGGGGGGAAGCGTGATGGTCTTTTTCTCGCCCGCGCTCATGCCCGCCACCGCCACTTCGAACCCCGGGATGATCTTGCCCTCGCCCAGGGTGAACTGGAGCGGCTCGCGCTTAAGCGAGCTATCAAAGACCCTTCCATCCTCCAGCTTGCCGGTGTAATGGACACTGACCGTGTCTCCCTGTTTTGCTTTTGCCATGACTATGATCTCCTGCTTATTCCTACCCTAGCATATTGAAAGGATCTGTCAAGAGGCGCAGGAAAGAACTTCGAGCCGTGGCATGGAACTAGAGCCAATTCTTCCTGCGGAAATAGGCGACCATCACCAGGCCGATCATTGCCATCGCTCCCAGCACGGCCGGATAGGCCCACCGGATGTCCAGCTCGGGCATGTACTTAAAATTCATGCCGTAAATGCCGGCGATAAAGGTCAGGGGTATGAAAATGGTGGCAATGATGGTCAGGACCTTCATGACCTCGTTCATGCGGTTGCTGACCGATGACAGGTAAATATCCAGCAGCCCCGAAGCCATCTCCCGGTAGGACTCTATCGAATCGATGACCTGGATGCCATGGTCATAAACATCGCGCAGATATACTTCGGTCGTCTTCTGGATGAGCACTGATTCGCTTCTTTGCATGCTGCCAATGACTTCTCTCAGCGGCCAGACCGACCGGCGCAGGAAGACCATGTCGCTTTTGACATTATGGATCAACTGCAGGGTCTTGGGTTTGGGATTCGAGACCAATTTTTCCTCAATGAACTCGACCCGCTCGCCGGTCTTTTCCAGGACCACAAAATAGCCGTCCACGATCGCGTCGATCAAAGAATAGGCCAGGTAATCCGGCCCCATCTGCCGGATGCGGCCCTTGCCGTTCCGCAAGCGTTCCCGGATAGCCGCAAAAACATCCCCCTCTCTTTCCTGAAAGGAAATGACATAATTTTTTCCGAGCACCATACTGACCTGCTCAGCAATGATCAGGTCCCCCTTATTGTTGAGGTAGAGCATCTTAAGGACAATGAACAGATAATCCCCATAGTCCTCCATTTTAGGCCGTTGAGCGGTGTTGACGATGTCCTCCTGGACCAGGGGGTGAAGACCGAATTTCTCGCCCAGCCCCTGGATAATATCGGTGTGGTGAACACCGCTGACATTAAGCCAGCTGACGGACGGACTGTCCTTGTAGAAAAAAGCTTCCTCGACCGCACTGAGCTCTTTTTCCTGAAAGTTATTTTTGTCATAATCAATGACCGATAGCTTGACCTTTTCAGTTCTGCCCTCTCCAATGTGGACCAGCGTGCCTGGCGGCAATCCCCGGGCCTTGGATATTCTCTTTATCGGTCGCGGCATATATTATCTCCTTTTGCCATATTCTAGACCAATATCATTCCCGATTCCAGATGATCCTGGTCCCCAGCACATGGGCGTTCTCCCAGTTATCGGACAGGAACTGGGGACGCTCCGTCTCATAGGTGTAATAGAAGTCCAGGCTCAGGCCGTTCAGCGGGCGGACAAAACCAACCGTGGCCCAGTTACGGAAGGAGCGGCCGTATTTCAGGCTGTAGAAGAGGTCGTCGGAAACGTACAATGTCCCGAGCTCATACTGCCAGGCGAACTTGGGCCGGACGCGGTACACGACATGCGTGTTATCCGGCTTATCAAGGTCAATGTTCCAGAGCTCGAAATCATTGATCATGATGATCTCAATTACTCGAATAAAACCCTGCCCTACCCGCTGAACGACCCCCTCACCGCTTACCCCTTCGGTCACTGCCCGGGCAAGCCTGTCTCCTCCGGGCAAGGCAGGAACGAAACGAATAACGATCTTGGGATCGAAATGGAACTCGAACCGGTTCTCCGGCTGCCAGCTGCCGTTCGCTCTCTGGTTGACAAAACGGTAATAAAGGCCAAAATCCAGCCAGGAAAAAGGATGAAAGAGAAGGCCGGTGCGCCAGTGGTAATAGTAGAAGCGGCTCATGCTCTCATCGAAGCGGAATTCCGGGGTCAGGGAATAATCCGAGCCCCAGACGGCTTTTTGCCGGTAGGAAAAAGCGCCGAAAAACTTCGTATCCTCCGCCAGCAGCGGCCCGGCGCAAATCTGCAGGACGAGCAATAGCAGGATCGCCTTTTTCATCTATCGATCTCCACCAGCTTGTCGCGGCTTTTCTTTCCGCCGAGAATGCGGACCTGCCGTTTTTTCACCTTGAAATGGTCGGCCAGGACCTCGACCAGGGCGGCGTTAGCCTTGCCTTCAACCGGCGGCGCAGTGAGGTAGACCCGAAAGCTGCCCTCATCAGCCTGCGCCACGTTATTCTTTTTTGCTCGGGGGATGACTTTGACCCGGACACGCATTCTGCGTTGATTCTAAGACATTTATTGCTGGAATACAAGGAAAATACAAAAATCCTCGAAATATTCACCGGTTTTTTACGATATATACATGTCTGGGCATCAAGAGATTCCCGGGAGGAACAATAATGAGCGTAAACACGGTCCGGGCCAGGACGGAGATAGGCAGAACTACCTGGCGAACACCGAGAACAGAAGTTCCCGCTTCGATCCTTGAGGAGAAAAGGCGGATCTATCCTCTCCCGCACGTTAACATCCCCTATTTATCGGGCCTGCAGGAAAAACAGAAGAACGGGCTGGTCAATGCCGAAGACATCGTCTTTAACCAGCGTTTCATCAAGAGGATCAAAAACGACTGTGATCAACCGGTAAGAGGCATTCTGGTGATCGAGGACGATGAATTGGGATGCCAGGCCTTCACCACCAGGTTGCGCTCCCGGTTCCGGGATTGGGACAGGTGGATATTAAACATGGGGATAACGGAGATCGGTGATCATCCTGCAATGGAGCTGGAGGCGGATGAATTTCCGTTATTCTTCGCATCCACAAGGCAAGATTACGACCTGGTCCCCGAGCTGGTATTGGCGAATCCCGGCCTTATCCATCTGGTCATTTCAGACCTCAGGCTGGAGGGATATCCTAGCGGCGGGAGGGGGATCGCCCGGCAGCTCCGGCTCGGCGGATATCAGGGATGGCTGTTGTTCTGTTCAGGGTCGCTGGAGGGGAAAGGGTTGGAAGAGGCTGAACTCTTTGTCGATAAGTTCTTTTTCCTCAGCGAATTTATCGATGATCTGCTGACCGTTCCATCGACTCAGGAATAATACGCCAGCCCTCTTTGGGCCATCCCGATGAGGATGCGGGTATGCTTTATTGCGCGGGCAAGCTTACGATAATCACTAACAACTTCAGCCGCATGGTGCACGGCCTTGGACGGTTTTTCAATGCCGGGGTATTGTTCCAGATATTGCCGCTCTAATTCTGTCAGGGCTTCCGCGTTCTTTTCCAGCACCTGCAGATCGATCTTCAGCCGTCTTTCAGGATAAAGGGACTTAATGATCTCGATATCCTTTTCCGGGTCAAGTTCAATGATGATCTCTCCGGCCCGCGGATCGTCAAACCTGACGGCCAGGTTCTCCCTTTCGCCGTTTATTATGGAAGCCGGAAAAGTCGCGCCTTTGTATTCATCGGCCGTCATTAGGAACGCCCGGCCCCACGACATGTTTCTGGCGTCATTTACCCAGAGATCATACTCGAATGCCGGCTTCTTTTTATGGGCAGCGGCCGATCCAAAGTCAACCCTCTGATACCCCATCTGAAAATGATGGGTCTCCACATCCCCACTTAAACTGTTGGCCATGACGAGCGCCAGGACCGCATCCCTGACCTCATGGCTCACCTTAAGGTCTTTCATTCTTTTTTTCAGGTCAGAAATTGCCCAGGATTTTCTCATGCCAGCCAACGCATACGCCGCCGCCTCGCGGACCTCTTGTGAATCATTTGTCAGGCAATTAAGCAAAGCCTCAAACGCCTGCTGGCTACCCATTCTGCGCAGAGCGCCGGCCACCCCATGAACAACTCTCATACCATTTCCGCCGCTTAAATATTTGAGCAAAGTGTTAAATCCTCGCTCATCGCTCAAGTGGGCCAGCCCCCATTCCGCCATCGTGCGCACCGCAGGATCCTCATCTCTCAGGGCATGGACCACAGGCGCGATCGCGCGGCCGTTGTTCATCCTGACCAGTGCGTCCACCGCCATCTCCCGTACACCCCAGTAATCGTCCTCACCAAGCCGCATCAGGATATCGGTGAAAGCAAGCTCATCGCCCAAGACACCAAGGCCGTGCACCGCGGCCTCGCGCACTGCCCAGTCCCGGCTCCTCAGCTTCCTCATCAGCATCTGAAAGATCTTTTCTCCGCCGATCTGACCCAAAGCAGTGGCAGCCGCGAGGCGCACTTCCCGGTCCGTTGACGCCAGAGCGGCAGACAAAGCTCGTGTTGCCCGCGGGTCCCCTATCCCACCCAGAGCGTAGGCCGCGGATACACGTCCATCCCCCTCCGGATCGGTCCTTAACTGCTGGACAAGTTCTTTAAGCGATCTCTTTTTCACCAACCTTGCCATGACAAAGTTATGCAGGTCCGGCCGCGCCGCATGCAAAGCCAGCCTGGACTCTTCCTGGAGTTCTTTTATTGACGCAGGAGAGGGTATGACCACAATGCTTCCATTCGGCCCATTGGAGGGCATCGATCCATTGGCAGGCGGGGAAGGTTTCGCCTGAGGCGGACGCGAGAGCCGCTCGACCGACCGCTTGAGCCACGGCCGCGCCGGCAGCATGCTTTTTATGCCGTTAAAACTTATGGCCATAATATTCCAATCCCCGCTTTGCCATCTGGATCAGGGCCCGGGTGCGCTCGATCGCCTCCACCAGTTGCTTATGATCCTGTTTGACCTCAGCCGGCACTTTATGTCCGTTGCTCAAAGTGGCTTTGCGGCCGGGGAAGCTATCAAGGGACTCCTCCCTCAATTCCTCAAGCACGGCCAATCTCTTCTCCAGCACTTCCAGGTCGCTTTTGACCCTCCATTCCGGATAAAGCTTCTCAATGATCTCCCGGTCCTGTTCGCCGTCCAGCTCGATCAGGGTCTCTTCGGCACGGGGATCGTCGAACCTCACGAACAGCTTTTCAGGACCGCTACCCGTGATTGAGGCAAGGAATGTAGCCGCCTCCGCGCATTCCTTGACGGTCTTGACAAATGCCCGGTTCCAGAACACATCATCCGCTTCTTTCTCTGCAAGTTTGTATTCAAAAGAAGTCAGTTGTTCTAAAACCGCGGCAATAACATCCCACGAATGGCCATTCTCCCTGCTGATCCGATCCAATACCACATAACCCTCTATTCTAAGCAGCGCTTCTGCCGCGGTCCTGCGAACATCCAAAGCATGATCTCCTAATCTACTTAGCAAAGCGGAAATAGCTTCCTTTGCCCCTCGCCACCCCAACGCCTTTGCTGCCGCCGCGCGAACATCATCATTTCCATCCTCTAATCTTCCGATCAATACAGGAATAGCTTCCTTGCTGTCCCGTAAATCAGGAATGGGCTCCTTTCCTTGCAGCCTGATCAGGGCAAGTGCAGCTGCAAGGCGAACTTCCTCATATTCATCGACCATGCTCTGACGCAGATCAGGGATGGCTTCCTTGGCCTCTAGTCTTCCCAAGGCTTCTGCAGCTGCAAGGCGAACCTGCCAATCTTCATCCCCTAACCTCTCACCCAGATCAGGAATGGCCTCTTTTGCCCGCAACCTTCCCAGCGCCTCTGCTGCTGCCGCACGAACATCCTCATATGGGTCATGCAGGGTTTCACGTAGATCAGGAATGGCTCCCTTTGCCTCCAACCTCCCCAAAACTTCTGCCGCCGCAAGGCGAGCATAAACAATCTCACCTTTCAATTTCTTACGCAAAACAGGGAGCACCTCCGTCACCCCCATTCTTGTCAGCACCATTCCTGCTAAGGATACCACCACACGATCTCGGCAATCCCTCACGGCCTGCATCATCTCTTCCCTTATGGAAGCATAATGCTCATCCACTCTTTCCAGCAGCGCCAGGCGGGAATCGAGCCTCAGCTCGGCGATCGGCCGGCTGATGGAAACGCTCTGGACAAGCGCGTCCGGTAAATGGGCAGCGGCAGGAACGCCCGCAGCGCCTCCCTTTGAGAGCCGCTCGACTGACCGCTTGAGCCACGGCCGCGCCGGCAGCATGCTTTTTATGCCGTTAATGTTTGTGGCCATATCCAGGATTTTATCGGCAAATTTTGGGGGGTATTTCAGGAAATTAGGGGAATTTACGAGGGTTCTATCAGGATAAAAAATAGCTTGGCAGGCTCACTTGACCTCAAGGATCTTGAACTTGACCAGGCCGCGGGGCAGTTCGGCCTCAACCACCTGGCCTTTTTTATGATTTATGATGGCTCCGCCAATGGGGGAATCGGTAGAGACCCTCTTCTCCAGCACATCTGCGTCGATCTCTGGCACAAGGGTAAACTCCATCTCGTCCCCATTATCCAGCGCCTTGACCTTGACGCTTGAATTGAGCCGCACCCGGTCATCCTTGGGCAGGTCCTTTTCGCTGACCACTTTCGCGTTCTCGATCCTGGCCTCAAGGTCCCGGATGCGCATCTCGTTGAGCCCCTGTTCTTCCTTGGCCGCGTGGTAAGCGGAATTCTCCTTCAGGTCCCCGTGCTCCCGGGCCTCGCCGATGGCCTTGGAGATCCTGGCGCGGCGGCCCTTAAGCTCTTTGAGCTTGCTTTTCATCTTTTCCAGCGCCTTTTTTGTTACTTGTTCTGCCATAAGAAAATTATAACATATTTTGGGAAAATTTTTCTGATCAAAAAACTTCCCGCGTGGTCATAAGATCCGCGCCGGTGCCCAGAAGGTCCTTGATGACAACGTCCCCGACCTTTGCCTTGCGCTTGAGGCGCACCTTCTCGATCTCTCGCATGGCAGGGAACAGTTTATCCCTGGGAATGGGAGCGCTGGTCCTTACTGGAGCGGTCTTCATTTCCAGCCCCTGCGTCAACACCGTCGTGGTCAGGATCCGCTGGGGGTTCTCGATCTCCTGCCTGGCGTAGGGCTCGCCTTTCTTGCACTTGGCCCCGGCCACACTGACCACATAGCCGCCCTCGACCTCCACTTCCAGCTGGCAGCCCTGCGGACAGGCGATACAGGTCATCTTCTTTTTCATTTGAGGCTCCCCAAGTACTCCGCCGCCAGTTTTCCGGCCTTTTCGCTGTCCCTGGTCACGGAATCGACCAGGTCATAGACCTTAAAGGAATTGCCGCACACGAACAGGCCCGGGACCTCAATGTTGTTGACGTCATAGACCCCGGCCAGCTCAATGATCTCGTTCTCCGGGATCAGGCCCACGGAGACCAGCACCGTGTCGCAGGTGATCTCGAACTCCGTGCCCGGCTTTTCCCTGTAGCCGTCATCTACCTCCACCACTCGAACTTTTTCTACGCGGTCCTGGCCGCAGATCTCAGAGACCTTGTGCCGGAAATAAAGCGGGATGTCAAAATCCTCCAGGCACTGGACCACGTTGCGCACCAGCCCGCGCGTCTTGCTCTCGATCTCAATGACCGCCTTGACCCTGGCCCCCTCCAGGGTGAAACGGCGCGCCATGATCAACCCGATGTCGCCGGAGCCGATGATCACGACCTCATTTCCCGGCATCAGCCCCTCGATATTGATGAGCTTCTGGGCCAGCCCGGCCGGGAATATCCCGGCAGGACGGCTGCCCGGCACAAATATCATTTCCCGGGTGCGCTCGCGGCAGCCCGTGGCCATGATCAACGCCTTAGCCTTTATCTCCAGCATGGCGCCGGGCTTCAAACAGGTCAGGACCTTGTCCTTGGTCAGGTTGACGACAAAGGTCTGCAGGCTGACCTCGATGCCGGAAGCCTTTCGGACCCGCTCGATGAAGCGCTCCGCGTATTCGGGCCCGGTCAGCTCTTCCTTGAAATACTGCAGGCCAAAACCGGTGTGGATGCACTGGTTGAGGATACCGCCCAGGTACTGGTCGCGGTCCAGGAGCAGGATATCCTTTACCCCGGCATCATGCGCGGCCAGGGCTGCGGCCATGCCGGCCGGCCCGGCGCCGACGATGACCAGGTCGCGCTTGATCATTTTCCGCCCCTCTCTTTTTTGACCATCTCGGAGCCCTTGCCGCGCTTGGTGACCTCGCTTACGGGGACGCCCAGCTCCTGGCTCAGGATCTTCATCAGCCGGGTGGTGCAGAAGCCGCCGTGGCACCGGCCCGCCTGGGCCCGGGTGCGGAACTTGATCCCATCCATGGTGCGGGCCCCCCGCTTGATGGCGTCGCGGACCTCCTTGGCAGAGACCATCTCGCAGCGGCAAACAATATCCGCGTAGGCGGAGTCCTGCTTGATGAGCTTCTTGGTGCGGGAAAAGGGAATGGCAAAAAGGTGCTCGGTGGGTTGGCGGTGCTTCTGGAATGTCGGGCTTTTTCTAAGTTCCAGGCCGTTCTTCCTGAGGAGGTCAACGACCATGAGAGCGATGGCGGGCGCGGCGGTAAGCCCGGGCGACTGGATCCCGGCCACGTTGACAAATCCCGGCACGCTGCCCTCATGGCGGATGATAAAATCATTTCCGGCCTTGGGCCGCAATCCGGCAAAATAAGCGATGATGTCGCCCTTGTTGACGCTGGGCACCAGCCGCCGCACGTTCTTCAGGACCTCGTTCAATCCCTTTTCAGTGGTGGAAAGATCGGTCTTGCTCCTGGCCTCATAGGAAGTGGGGCCGATCATGGGATTGCCGTCGGACGTGCGGATGAAGAGCGTGCCCTTGGAATGCGGCGTGGGCAGGGGAAAAAGAAGCTGGCGGGTCAGGCCGGTCTTTTTCTTGTCCAGCATGAACTCCTCGCCCTTCCAGGGTACGATCTTGATGTCGGTGATGCCCGCCATGTTCGCGATCTCGTCCGCAAAGAGGCCCGCCGCGTTGATCACGTAGCGGGAGCGGAAAACCCCCTGGTCCGTGCACACCTCAAAGTCATCTTTGCGGGTTATTCCAGTGACCTGGTGCGAGGTATGGATCTCCACCCAGTTCTTTTTGGCGTTCTCAGCCAGGTCATAGACCAGGCGGTAGGGGCTGATAATGCCGGCAGTGGGCGCATAGAGCGCGGCAATGGCCCGGCTGTTGAGGTTGGGCTCGTGCTCGTCCAGCCAGGCGCGGTCAACGATGCGCACGCCGGGAACCCCCAGGATCTCGGCATCCTTTTTGATGCGCAGCAGCTCTTTTCTTTCCTCTTCCTTGAAGATGACGACCAGTTCGCCGACCTCCTCAAAGTGCACGCCCAGGTCGCGGGCAACCTCGCGCATGAGCCAGTTGCCTTCCACGCACAGCCTTCCCTTGAGGGAATCCGGGGGATTGTGGGTGCCGGGGTGGACAATGCCGGAGTTGGACTTGGAAACACCGAAAGCCAGCTCGGCCTCTTTTTCCAGCAGGCCGATGCTAAGACGGTAGCGGGACAGCTCGCGGGCGATGGAAACCCCGGTGACGCCGCCGCCAATGATCAGGACATCATAACGCTTCAGGCTCAAGAGAGGGTCCTTCTGACCGCGTCCTTCCATCCCCGGTAAAGCTTCTGCGCCTCTTTGCCGGGAATGCCGGGCCTGAACACACGGTCCCTTTGCCAGAACCTCTTTATCTCGGCCGGGCTTTTCCAGAAGCCGACCGCCAGGCCCGCCAGGTAGGCAGCGCCCAGGGCGGTTGTCTCGATGATCTTTGGCCTCAGGATGCGGATCCCGAGAATGTCGGCCTGGAACTGGCACAGGAAGTTATTGGCGACCGCCCCGCCGTCGACTTTCAGCTCGCGGACCTTGAGGCCGGAATCCTTTTTCATGGTCTCCATCACGTCCCGGGTGGAATAGCCCATGGATTCCAGCGCCGCGCGCACCAGGTGGCCCCGGTTGGCTCCCCGGGTCAACCCGACGATGGTCCCCCTTGCTCCCTGGTCCCAGTAAGGCGCGCCCAGGCCCACGAACGCCGGCACAAAGTAGACGCCGGCATTGTCCGGGACCGCCTTGGCCATGGCCTCGGAATCAGAGGAGCTCTTCAATATCTTCAACTGGTCGCGCAGCCACTGGATGGCCGCGCCCGCGATAAAGATCGCGCCTTCCAGCACATAGGCCGGCTTGCCCCTGGCGTCACAGCCCAGGGTGGTGATCAGGCCGTGTTTGGAGTTGCGCCGTTTCTTTCCCGTATTGAGGAGGACGAAACAGCCCGTGCCGTAGGTGTTCTTGACCGAGCCCGGCTCAAAGCAGGCCTGGCCAAAGAGCGCTGCCTGCTGGTCGCCGGCAATGCCCGCCACCGGGATCCCCGCGGGAAGCTTTCCGATCCGGGCGGTCTTTCCGAATATCCCTGAGGAATCCTTGACTTCCGGAAGGATAGAGGCAGGGATGTTGAACAGCTTGAGGATATCTTTGTCCCAGCTCAGCTTATCGATGTTATAGAGCATGGTGCGGGAAGCGTTGGTGTGGTCCGTGGCGTGGGTCTTCCCGCCGCTAAGCTTCCACAGCACCCAGGTATCGGTGGTGCCAAAGCACAGCCGGCCCTCTTGGGCCAGGGCCCGCGCCCGGGGAACGTTCTCAAGAACGCACTCGATCTTGGTGCCGGAGAAATACGCATCGATCGGCAGCCCGGTCCGCTTACGGATAAAATTGGAAAGCCCTTTGCGCTTTAATTCATCGCAGCGGCCGGCTGTCCTGCGGCACTGCCAGACAATGGCGTTGTGCACGGGCCTGCCTGTCTTCCTGTCCCAGAGGACGGTGGTCTCGCGCTGGTTGGTGATGCCGATGGCGGCGATGGCCCGGCCGGGTACTTTTGCAAGGACCTTCTGGAGCGTGGTGCGGACGCTTTCCCAGATCTCCTTCGGGTCATGCTCCACCCAGCCCGGTTTTGGGAAATACTGTTGGAACTCCTGATAGGCGCTGGCGACCTGCCGGCCTTTCTTGTCGTAGACAATGGCGCGGCTGCCGGTGGTGCCCTGATCAATGGCCAGGATATATTTCATCACGCAGGATTATAGCACTAACCAGTTGCCTCTACAATTACCGGCTTGACCGGACAACACATGTGTGAGAAAATCTGCCTGAAAACCACATCAGGAGGGCATTCATGGCAAAACCGCTGATCATGATCGTGGAAGACGATCTTCCCTACGCCAACGGGATCGCCGAGACCATCCGGGACACGGGCAAATACGACGTGGCCGTGGCCAACTCCGCCAAAGAAGCTTTTGATAAGCTCAGCAAGAACCGCCGCCTCTTTGGCCTGATGCGCAACCGCGTCCGGCTCATCCTGCTGGACATCAAGATGCCGGAGATGGACGGCCTGCAGTTCCTGGACCAGATGCGCCAGAAATATTCTCCCGACAAGATAGGCGTGATCATGGTCACCGCTTATGAGGATGAGGAAAAATGGGAAAAGGCCACGGACAACTGGGTCATCGGCTATATCACCAAGCCCTTTGAGTCCAAGGCCCTTCTCGCCCAGATCGACCGCTACTTCTCCAGTAACAGCGCCTATGTCAACATGTCCATCGACACAATTTACCGGCACCTGGACAAGCGGCAGGAATTCGATAGAAAGAAAGAAAAGAAGGATTAGCCCTTCAGCGGCAGCTTCAGGGTAAAAGCCGTCCCCTTGCCCGGCTGGCTTTTGACGTCTATCTCCCCGTTATGCTCGCGCACGATCCGGTAAACGATCGACAACCCCAGGCCCGGCCTTTCATGCGCTGTGGAAAAGAAGGGATCAAAGATCTTTGAGAGCGCCTCCTTGGCGATCCCCTGGCCGGTGTCGGACACTTCGGCCACCACCATTTCCCCCACCTGGCGGGTGCGGAGCCTGAGCTCCCCTCCCCGGGGCATGGCACGGACGGCGTTGTCGATGAGGTTGATAAAGACCTGCTGCATTTCCTCGGGGCAGCAGGTGACCGCGGGCACCGCCCCCAACTCCTTGACCAGGCGCACGCCCTCCATGGGGAAGAACCTGAGGGTGGACTCGATGATCTCGTTCAGGCTCAAAACCACCCGCCTCTTCTCCTCGGTACGGGTCAGGGCCAGCATGTTATGGACGATCTTATTGATGCGCTGGATGCTCTGGCTGACATCTTCGCGGCATTTGAGCAGGGCTTTCTCGTCCTTGATCTTTTCCGGGCTCATCCTTTCCACTGCCAGCTGGATGATGCCCATGGGGTTGCGGATCTCGTGCGCCACCCCTGCCACCACCGTGCCCAGGGAAGCCAGGCGCTGGGCGCGTTCCAGTTCCTTTTCCGCGTCCATCAGGCGGCGCTCGGTGGCCTCGAACTTCTCCTTGACCTCTTCATAGGGCTTGATGATGTATTCCAGGGCGATGGCCACGTATTCGGAGATGGTCTTAAAGAGGTCCAGGTCCTGTTCTGTGAACTCGTCCTCTGAGCGTTTTCTGCTCAGGACAATGAGGGCCAGGAGGGTATGGTCGGTGAACACCGGAATGGCCAGGTGCGCCTTGGGGCCGAACTCGTTCTTTTCCGGCAGAAAAACAACGTCCCCGCTCATTTTAAGCGTGGTCACCAACCGGTCGTCCCCCTTGATGACGCGGTCCTTCAGGGATTCCAGTGTTTCCAGGTCGAATTCCACCAGGTCATCCGAATCCTTGGCCTTGAAGAAGAACCTGACGGTCGGGATATCCACCGTATCATTGAAAACGGGGGAGATGTTCTTGACCACGTCCCGGCTGGTCAGGGAGCGCCTGAACCTGACCGCGAGCTCGCGGGTAACGGCAGGGAAATCATATCGATTCCTGACGAAGAAGCGGTCGACCGGTGTCTGGATATGCATGCGCAGCATCTGGAACGATTCCGCCACCAGGGCGCCGTAGCAGATGGTGATGACCATGAAATTGAAGTCCGCCCGGTTGCCGGTAAAGGCCAGGTAGGTGGCGGCCATGGCCACATAGCCAAAGGCCATGAAGATGATGGCAATGGCATGCGCCAGGGTCCTGCCGATCACCACCCGGATGTCCATCAGGCT
>Ga0209536_100008365_pt1 | contig 15529 bp, 13 predicted proteins | sample DeeMarSeWOR28_12_FD_187461 | JGI IMG/M metagenome (GOLD analysis project Ga0209536, IMG submission 187461) | Marine sediment microbial communities from White Oak River estuary, North Carolina - WOR-2-8_12 (SPAdes) (version 2) | ecosystem: Environmental > Aquatic > Marine > Intertidal zone >...
TCCGCACTGTTCCCGGGTAGGTTGCTCGAGGTGCTCGGTGACGAGCATCCCAGATGAATGACTGCTCAACGACAGAACCCGGCTTATCGGCCGACTCCCGCTTTTCTTCGCTAATGGATCTCATTCAGGGTCATTTCAAAAATTCATACCCCGGCCTGTAGCGGCCAAACTTAAAGTAGATTGTCAGCTTTTATGAACAAGCTGATGATTTAAAAAATAGTAAAAAAATCCCTTGTTCCATGTTCTTCAATTTCATAGCTAAGTTGCTGTGAGATAAGGCATTTTTCTTACTAATTTAAGCCTCAAAACACTTGACAGTGTGGGGAATTGATACCTATAGTGTAGGCATGTGGGGTAATGTGGGTTTTTGTGGAGAAAAGGCCAGAGGATGAATTTTCGGGGGATCAACAATCTTACGCTTGATGCCAAAGGCAGAATGGCAGTGCCATCGCGCTATCGCGAGCGTTTGTTCGAGATTTGCGGTGGTCGTATTGTCATTACAGTCGATCGTGATCATTGCCTGCTCGTCTACCCGTTACCTGAGTGGGAAATCATCGAAAACAAGCTGGTTAGTCTACCCAGCCTCAATAAACAGGCGCGCTTATTACAGCGTCTGCTGATTGGTTACGCCACTGAATGTGAAATCGACAGCCAGGGCAGAGTTTTGCTGCCGGCCATGTTACGCGAATTTGCACGACTGGATAAAAAAACTGTTCTTATCGGACAGGGAAAAAAATTCGAAATCTGGGACGAGGATACATGGAATGAGAGCCAGGGAGAATGGGTTGAGAGCGTGAAGAATGGTGATGATGATCTTCCGGCTGCGCTGGAAGAATTATCGCTTTAATCCGAATGGAATCGGATTTTGAACACCAGCCGGTATTACTAGAAGAAGCAACCAACGCACTCAACATCAAGGCTGATGGAATTTATGTAGATGCAACGTTTGGCCGGGGAGGACACTCAGCATCGATTCTTGAGCGTTTGAACGATAACGGGCGATTACTGGCATTTGACCAGGACCCGCTCGCGGTATCGTACGGTCGCCGGCGGTTCAGCAAGGACAAGCGAATAGAAATTATTCATTGCAACTTCAGGCAGGTAGCGAACATGGTTGCTGAGCGTGGTTTGGACAAGAAGGTAGACGGTGTGCTCATGGACCTGGGTGTGTCATCGCCGCAGCTGGATGACGCAGCACGCGGATTCAGCTTTTCCCGCTCCGGCCCGCTGGATATGCGCATGAATACCGAGGAAGGCGAGAGTGCGATGCAGTGGATTTCCAGGGTGGGCCTGGATGAGCTGACGCATGTATTGAGAAAGTATGGCGAGGAGAAATCGGCGCGACGCATTGCAAAGGCAATCATCGAGAGCAGAAATGATATGGAAATCACGGACACCCGGCAACTGGCCGAGATTATTGTAAACGCGGTTCCCGGTTATGAGAAACACAAGCATCCGGCAACACGCAGTTTTCAGGCAATACGGATTTATATAAATGAAGAGTTGCAGGCCCTGGAAGAAGGCCTGCAAGCCGCTGTTTCTGTGCTGGCGGTGGCTGGAAGGCTTGCAGTGATCAGCTTCCATTCGCTTGAAGACCGGATCGTGAAGCGATTCATGCGCAATATTTCTAACCCGCCGTCATTGCCGGCGGGTTTGCCGGTAATGAGTACAGATATTGTGGTTCCCTTCAGGCTGGCAGGCAAACCCTGCGTGCCCGGCGAAGAAGAAATAAAAAGAAATCCACGCGCACGCAGTGCGCGATTAAGGGTTCTGGAGCGAGTGTTATGAGTGAGCGACAACGTATTCTGTTCCTGGCAACAATATTGTTTGTTGTGGTCATGGTGACGGCTATCGGCCTGGTGTACAGCAAGCACAAAACACGCAAGCTTTTTGTCGAGTTGCAGGTGCTCAATAAAGAGGTGGTTAGCCTGAATACTGAGTGGGGTCGCCTGCAACTGGAGCAGAGCGCATGGTCCGATCATGGCCGTATCGAACAAATTGCACGCAACAAGCTGGATATGGTGATCCCGGAAGCTGAGCAGGTTGCGTTCATCAAACCATGAAAACCACGATGAAAACCGGTAGTCAGATTAAAAGCGGCAAGGCCCTGATGCCCTGGCGTCGTTTGACCGTGCTGATTGCGTTTGTCTGCTTCGTGGTTGTGATTGCAGGGCGCGCGCTGGATATGCAGGTACTGCACAGTGCGTTTTTTGAACAGCAGGGCGAAGCCAGGCAATTGCGTCATGTCACCATACCTGCGAATCGCGGCGATATTGTTGACCGCAACGGTGAGCCGCTGGCGATCAGCACCCCGGTAAAAAGTATCTGGTTAAATCCGCAGGAATTTTCAGCGGAAGCAGCAAGCCTGAAAAAGCTCGCGCAGCTGCTTTCGACCGATTCGTCAAGTCTGAAGAAAAAAATCGGTACCTATAAAGATCGTGAATTCATGTACCTGAAACGCCATGTTTCACCGGAACTGGCAAGCAGGGTCCTGCAGCTGAACATCAAGGGTATCGCGTTACAGGACGAGTACCGTCGCTATTATCCTGCAGGTGAGGTTGCCGCGCACGTGATTGGTTTTGCGGATATTGATGACAATGGTCAGGAAGGCATCGAGCTTGCTTTCGATGAATGGCTCAAAGGCGAGCCGGGCCGCAAACAGGTTATTAGAGACCGCCTGGGACGTGCGGTTGACGATGTCAAACGCATCAGTTCATCAGAGCCCGGCAAGCCGATACGCTTGAGCGTGGACAAGCGCTTGCAGTATTTAACCTACAGGACATTGAAGGCTGCGGTGCTGAAACATAATGCGGTTGCCGGTTCCGCTGTCGTGCTCGATGTTGATAGTGGTGAAGTACTGGCTATCGCAAACCAGCCGTCATTCAACGTCAATGACAGGAGCCAGTTGCGCCCGGGCTCAACACGTAATCGCGCAGTGACAGATGTTTATGAGCCGGGCTCGACCATGAAGCCCCTGACTGTTGCCGCTGCTCTGGAAAGCGGTCGCTGGCGCGATTACTACAAGGTGGAAACCGGGCCTGGATACATGCAGGTGATGGGGAACACCATTCGCGATACCCACAATTATGGCGACCTTGATGTTGCCGGTGTGATTATGAAGTCCAGCAACGTGGGTATCAGCAAGATTGCCCTGTCACTGGATGCAGAGCAGCAGTGGAGTATGTATCAGAAGATGGGGTTTGGTACTGATACCGGAAGCGGTTTTCCGGGAGAGGCCGCCGGCCGGCTGTCGGATAATGCATTGAACAATGATTTTGAACGCGCAACACTTTCATTTGGCTACGGTGTGTCTGTTACCTCATTACAGCTGGCACGCGCCTATGCGGCAATCGCTTCGGGCGGTTATTTAAAACCGGTCAGTTTCCTGAACCAGGAAAATCCGCCGCAAGGCGAACGCATAATGTCGGCAGAAACTGCGGCAGCTGTACGAAAAATGATGCAGCGGGTCGTCAGTCTGAAAGGAACTGGCAAGCAGGCGAAGGTGGCAAATTACAGTGTTGCCGGGAAGACAGGTACGGTGCACAAGTTCACTGCCGGCGGTTATGCGGAAGATCGCTATCTCTCTATCTTTACCGGCATGGTGCCGGCAGAAGATCCCAGGCTGGTGATGGTGGTGATGATCGACGAACCGCGTAACGGCGAATATTTCGGTGGCGAAGTTTCAGCCCCGGTGTTCAGCAAGGTCATGGCGGGTGCCATGCGCCTGCTGGATGTGCCACCCGACAGCGTCGAAGCCGGACGGCTGGTGCTCGATACACATGATAAGGACGCAGATCAACCGGAAGCAAAGGTATCTCGCCAGCTGAACGCTGCTGCAGACGGAGAAAACACATGATGCCGGCGATGAAGCAGCAATACGGTGTAAAACTGCATGCATTGCTGGATGGCCTGATTGATGCGTCCTCGCTTTCGCCGGTTGCGGATGTTGCTGTTGATGGAATAGCGCAGGACAGTCGCAATCTGGGTGAAAACTATCTGTTTATCGCCATTCCCGGCACAGCGTCACATGGTCTGGATTTTGTCGAGCAGGCAGCCGCGTCGGGCGCAAGTGTGGTTTTATGGGATGGGGCGGACAGTGATCTGGTAAAAAAAGTTGATGCACTCAGTGACAAGATTACCTGTGTGCAGGTAGCAGGCCTGCAGCAAAAAACGAGTGAAATTGCAGCGCGCTTTTTCAATCACCCATCGCGTGATCTCAATATGATCGGTGTTACCGGCACCGATGGCAAGACCTCGGTCAGTCATTATATTGCGCAGTGCCTGGATTCCAGGCTGTCACCCTGTGGTGTGCTGGGTACTCTCGGTAACGGGCTGATTCATGATCTGAAACCGACCGGGCTGACCACTGCGAGCGCGGTAGACGTTCAGCACAGTCTGGCTAATCTGGTCGCAGCGGGTGCGGGCGCTGCCGTGATGGAAGTCTCATCGCATGGTCTCGATCAGGGGCGTGTAAGCAGTGTCCATTTTGATACGGCAGTATTTACAAACCTGTCACAGGATCATCTGGATTATCACGGCACCATGGAGTCCTACTCCGAGGCCAAATCGAAACTGTTTGAGACTGAAGGTCTGAAATCGGCAGTCATCAACCTTGATGATGATTTTGGCCGCATAATTGCAGAAAAATACAGAGCTCAACTGACTGTATACGGTTACAGCACAACAGCCGATACCGGGGTGCTTGAGTCTTGCGCGGACTTCATCGTTTATGCAAAAAGCATGAAAGCGACAAAACGCGGTTTTGAGATCAACGTGGCCACTCCCAAGGGGAACGGCTATTTCGAGCTTGAATTGATGGGAAGTTTTAATGTGTCGAATGCGCTGGCGGTTCTGGCTACATTGCTGCTGAATAACGTGGCATTTGACGAGTCAATAAGACGTCTGCAGGCAATCACCCCCGTTGCCGGTCGCATGGAGTTAATCGTTGCCGATAACAAACCAGCGGTCATTGTTGATTATGCGCATACACCACAGGGAATCGCAGCGGCATGTAATGCGGTAAAGCAGCATTTCGGCGCCGGGCTCTGGTGTGTGTTTGGTTGCGGTGGAGACCGTGATCGTGAAAAACGCCCTCTGATGGCGCAGGCAGTGGAACGCTACGCGGATCACATCGTTGTAACCAGTGACAACCCAAGGCATGAAGATCCACAGCTTATTATCGAGCAGATTGTTAACGGGCTCGCCGAGCCGGATGCAGCTGTGACGTATGTTGATCGCCGGCAAGCAATCGCGCATGCCGTTGCACACGCCACGCCGGATGATGTCATCCTGATCGCCGGCAAAGGCCATGAATCCTGTCAGATCGTTGGTGACAAGTACATTGTTTTTGATGACCGCGATGTTGCTCGGGCGCTGCTCGATGCGCGTGGTACAGGGGTGAACGGATGATGCTGATGTCACAGGCGGCCAGGGCGCTGAACGCTGAGCTGATCGGTACGGACGAAATGTTCACGGCAGTGTCGAAGGACAGCCGTGATATTGTCGACGGTTCGCTTTATGTCGCGATCAAGGGCGAGCGGTTTGACGGTCACGAGTTTGTCGAGCAGGCAAGTGCTGCAGGGGCGTCAGGCGTACTCGTGAGTGAGCTGCAGCCTGTTCAATTACCACAGATTCGTGTCAATGATACCAGGCTGGCGCTTGGTGAGCTTGCCGCGTACTGGCGACAGCAATTTAACGGCAAACTTGCCGGTGTGACTGGCAGTAACGGTAAAACAACAGTCAAGGAAATGACGCGGAGCATACTGGATCATGCCGTGGGTGCCGAACATGTATTGTCAACGGCGGGTAATCTTAATAATGACATCGGTATGCCGATGACTTTACTGAATCTGCGCCAGCAGCATAACTTTGCTGTGATCGAGATGGGTGCAAATCACCCGGGCGAAATTGATTATCTGACACATATCGCACAACCCCATGTTGCCGTGATTACCAATGCCGGCCCCGCGCATCTCGAGGGTTTCGGTTCAATTGAAAAAGTCGCGAGTTCCAAGGCTGAAATATATTCCGGTCTTGTTGATGGCGGCACCGCAGTCATTAATGCTGATGATGCCTACGCAGATTACTGGAAAAGTGTCTGTAAAAAACTGGGTGGTGATAAGCGCGTAATCACTTTCTCGGCGCAGGATGAATCGGCGGATGTATACGCGGATATATCGCAGACAAGCGGGAATACCGCAATACGGATCAAAACTCCACTGGGTAATGGCGTGGTCCGGCTTGCCGTCCCTGGCCGGCATAATGTTATGAACGCGCTTGCGGCTGCTGCGGTCACTGTTGCGCTGGGCGTCAGTCTTGACGATATCATCAAGGGTCTGGATGCTTTTGGCGGTGTTTCAGGAAGGCTTGCAACAAGCTACGCATCAAGCGGTGCGTGCATTATCAACGATACCTACAACGCCAACCCGCAGTCACTGTATGCGGCAATGGATGTGCTGGCTGCCAGAGAAGGCGATACATGGCTTGTTCTCGGCGACATGGCCGAACTTGGAGATGATAAAGAGGAACTGCATCGCAAGGCAGGTGAGCAGGCGCGTGCTCTGGGTATCAGGCACCTGTTAGCAACCGGTGATCTCGCGCGTCATGCGGTGGAGTCGTTTGGCAAGGATGCGCAATTTTTCCAGGATCGTCAGCAGCTGATCGAACAGCTTGCGCAGGGTATTAGCGGGGATTCGGTTGTTCTGGTAAAAGGCTCACGCAGTATGGGCATGGAACAAATCGTCAATGCTCTACTCGATGAGCATAATGTGCAGGAGGTCGACTAATGCTGCTGTTAATAACCGAGTATCTGGAACAGTTTTACAGCGGTTTTAACGTGTTTCAGTACCTCACGCTTCGAGCCATTCTCGGCACCATAACGGCGCTGGTACTGTCGCTGATAATCGGGCCCTCGATGATTCGTAAGCTGACCAGTTACAAAATCGGCCAGCAGGTGCGTGATGATGGGCCGCAGACGCATTTATCCAAGGCCGGAACACCGACCATGGGCGGCTCGCTGATTCTGATATCGATCGCTATCAGTACCCTGCTGTGGAGCGACCTGGATAATCATCAGATGTGGGTCGCTTTGACGGTGACACTGCTGTTCGGGCTGATTGGCGGCATCGATGATTACAAGAAACTGATTTATGGCAACTCGAAAGGCCTGTCCGCGAAAGCCAAGTATTTCTGGCAAACCGTGTTTGGGCTCGGCGCCGCGATTCTTCTGTACCAGCTTGCAGATACGCCTATAGAAACCTCGTTAATTATGCCGTTCCTGAAAGATGTCGTTATCGAGATGGGCTGGTTCTTTATCGTGTTCACCTATTTCGTCATCGTGGGTTCAAGTAATGCGGTCAACCTTACGGATGGACTGGATGGTCTGGCAGTAATGCCGACGGTTATGGTGGCTGGAGCGCTGGGTGTGTTTGCTTATGCAACCGGCCACTCCACGTTCGCCGATTACCTCGGTATTCCCTACGTATCCGGCGTTGGTGAGCTCGCCATATTTTGTGGTTCGATGGTGGGTGCCGGGCTCGGGTTTCTCTGGTTCAACACCTACCCGGCGCAGGTATTCATGGGTGATGTCGGTGCGCTGGCGCTTGGCGCGGCCCTGGGTGTGGTCGCGGTGCTGGTCAGGCAGGAAATCGTATTGCTGATTATGGGGGGTGTTTTCGTAATGGAAACCGTGTCCGTCATTTTGCAGGTAGGTTCCTTCAAGCTGACAGGTAAAAGGATTTTCAGGATGGCGCCGTTACATCATCATTTTGAATTGAAGGGCTGGCCGGAGCCGAGAGTGATCGTGCGTTTCTGGATCATAACCGTGGTACTGGTATTGATCGGACTGGCTTCGCTGAAGGTTCGTTAGTGAGACTATGTTACAGGCTGTTATCAGGAATAAAGTAATGACGACATCTCGAAGTGATGTACATAGCTATACCCTGGTGGTTGGACTCGGTTTGACCGGCCTGTCCGTTGTGCGTCATTTACACCAGCTGGGCGAGTCCATGGTGGTTGTTGACAGTCGTGATATTCCGCCGGCGCTAAACGAATTCAAACAGACGTTCAGTGACATACCTTTGCATACGGGAAAATTTGACAGCAGGCTTTTTGTCAATGCGCAGCGCATTGTTGTCAGTCCCGGTGTGCCACTGAGCGAGCCGGCATTGCAACAGGCGCGTGACAATGGCGTCGAGATTACTGGCGATATTGATCTGTTTGCGCACGAAGTTGATGCGCCGGTTGTCGCCATCACCGGTTCCAACGGCAAGAGCACGGTGACGACCCTGCTTGCGTTGATGGCGAACAGGGCGGGTATGAACGCAGTCGCCGGCGGCAATATCGGATTGCCGGTGCTGGACCTGTTGAATGACCCGAAGCAGCTGTATGTGCTCGAACTGTCGAGTTTTCAGCTTGAGACCCTGCATCGCCTGCCGATGGCTGCAGCCGTTGTGCTCAATGTCAGTCCTGACCACCTGGATAGATATACCGACATCAATGCATATGCAATGAGCAAACAGGTGATATATGAAAATGCATCATGCGCTGTTATCAATCGCGATGATGATTATGTCAGCAAAATGCTGAACCATCAGCCGGATGCCATTGGTTTTACCCTGCACAGGCCGGCAGCAGGTGATTTTGGCTTATGTGAAAAAGATGGTGTGCAGTATCTATGCGTGGGTGATGAGAACCTGTTAAGCACGGCGGATTTGAAAATTCGAGGTCAACATAATTATGCGAATGTGCTCGCAGCACTGGCATTAGGTTCGAGCATAGGCTTGCCGATGTCGGCCATGCTCGATGCTGTCAGGGAGTTTCCCGGCCTGGAGCATCGTACACAATGGGTCGCAAAGATTAATAACGTGAACTGGTTTAATGATTCCAAGGGAACAAACGTTGGCGCAACACTGGCAGCGATCGAGGGTTTGCCCGGCAAACATGTATTGATTGCAGGTGGTCAGGGCAAGGGGGCGGACTTCCTGCCATTGCGTAATATCGCCAGGCAGCGATTACGTGCGGTTGTGCTGATAGGCGAGGATGCAGAAAAGATAGCGCAGGCAATTGATCAGGTAGTGCCGGTAAAGCTGGCTGATGATATGGATGATGCCGTACATCTTGCCGCAGGCTTTGCACAGCCGGGCGATAACGTGTTGCTGTCACCGGCCTGTGCAAGTTTTGATATGTTCCAGGGTTTTGCCCACCGTGGTGAAGTGTTCATGAAAGCTGTCGAGGCGTTGAAATCATGAGCATCACCATTCCGGTATCCAGGGTTACACCCGCGCTGAAGCGCGCTGCCGAAGCTCACCTGGATAAAGTTGATTCAGTGTTGTTATTCACCGGTCTTGCTTTACTGGCTATCGGGCTGGTGATGGTAACGTCGGCATCGATCAGCATAGCCGACCGCAACCTGTCATCGCCTTTTTATTATTTACAGCGCCAGGCGGTATTTATCGGGCTCGGCCTGATGGCTGCCTGGCTTGTATACCAGGTGCGCCTGGTGTATTGGGAAAAATCAGGTATGGCCCTGCTTGGTTTTTCCCTGTTCCTTCTGGTGCTGGTGCTGTTGCCGGGCGTGGGTAAGGAAGTCAATGGCAGTACACGCTGGATCTCGCTCGGTATGTTTAACCTGCAGGTATCGGAAGCAGTGAAGCTGTTTCTGATTATCTACGTGGCCGGATATCTCGTTCGCCATGGTGAAGAGGTCAGGACTTCGATTCTGGGTTTTATAAAACCCATGCTAATGGTTGGCCTGGCGGCTTTGTTGCTGTTGCTTGAACCTGATTTTGGCGCAACGGTTGTCATTATTGGCACCGTGTTAGGCATGATGTATCTGGGTGGCGTACGCTTTATGCAGTTCGTCTCTTTCCTTGGACTGTTTGGCGCTGCCGCCTTATTACTCGTGGTGACATCGCCATATCGCATGGAACGATTAACCTCATTCATGAATCCCTGGGCGGATCCATTCGACAGTGGTTTCCAGTTGACCCAGTCACTGATAGCAATTGGAACAGGTGGCTGGTTTGGTACCGGCCTCGGCGGCAGTGTACAGAAGCTGTTTTACCTTCCCGAATCTCACACCGACTTCCTGTTTGCCGTGTTATCGGAAGAACTTGGTTTTGTCGGTGTTTGCACGATTATCGCGCTGTATTCGATGCTGTTTTATCGTGCGATATGCATCGCGCTGCTGGCCGAAAAATGCGGCAACCGTTTTGCTGCTTATCTTGCTTATGGTATTGGTATCTGGCTGGCGATGCAGGCAGTCATCAACATGGGTGTCAACATGGGCATGCTGCCGACGAAAGGACTGACCTTGCCATTGATGAGCTACGGTGGCAGCAGTTTAATCATCTGCTGCATGGCTATTGGCCTGCTGTTACGTATTCATTATGAATGCGGGTTGTATGAAAAACAGGCAGTGAGCCAGCAAGAAAGGAAGCGGTCCGCCAAGAAGCGCACAGGCTCGCCAAGGCGGAGGGCTGGCTCATGATGTCGGTCAGGCCGGTATTGATTATGGCCGGTGGTACCGGTGGCCATGTGTTCCCGGCGCTTGCGGTGGCAGATGAGTTGCGTTCGCGTGGTGTGCCGATCGTGTGGCTGGGTACGCGCAATGGCATTGAAGCGCGCGTGGTCAAGCAGGCGGGTTACCAGATCGAATGGCTCAGTATCACAGGATTGCGTGGCAAAAATGCGGCAACCTTGCTGCTCGCGCCGTTCAGACTGGTGATGGCATGTACACAGGCTTTTCGTGTTTTATGGCAAAGAAAGCCCGCTGCCGTGCTGGGAATGGGTGGCTTCACAGCGGGTCCGGGCGGGCTTATGGCGTGGATGATGCGTCGGCCATTGCTTATTCATGAACAAAACGCGGTCGCCGGCCTGACCAATCGCATACTTGCACGCCTCGCTGATGAGGTGCTGGAAGCTTTCCCGCAAACTTTCAATAAAAAAGCCAGGACGGTTGGCAACCCTGTACGCAAGCAGATACAGCAGCTGTCAGATCCGCAGATGCGAATCGGCAACCACACGGGTGCGTTGCGCGTGCTGGTGATCGGAGGCAGCCTGGGTGCCGTCAGGCTGAATGAAATTGTGCCCGAGGCAGTGAGCATGATTGCTGCCGGGGCGAGACCGGAAATACTGCATCAAACCGGGCTGGCAAATCTTGAAATGACACAGCAGTGCTACCGGCGTCATGGTGTCGATGCGCGCATAGAAGCCTTCATCGATGATATGGCCGAAGCCTATGGCTGGGCCGACCTGGTGATATGTCGTGCTGGCGCAATGACCGTGTTTGAACTTGCCGCAGCCGGTGTCGGCTCGATACTGGTTCCATATCCACATGCAGTTGATGATCATCAGACCGCTAACGCGCAATACCTGGAAAAGGCCGGGGCCGCCATCGTCAGGCAACAGCGCGAACTCAGCAGCGAGTGGTTGAGCGACACCATCAGGCAGATGACGCAGCAGCGCGATACCCTGATCAAGATGGCTACGGCAGCGCGCAGCATGGCGAAACCGGAAGCCGCAAAAGAAGTCGCGGATTGCTGTATGCAGACAGGAGGACTGGCATGATTACCGATCATTCAAGTCTGACGCCTTTCATGCAGCGCGTACGCAAAGTGCATTTTATCGGTATCGGTGGCGTCGGTATGAGCGGTATTGCCGAGGTGATGAACACTATAGGTTATCAGGTCAGTGGTTCGGATATCTCCGAGGGTGCGGTCACCGATAAACTGAAGGCGGCGGGGATAAGGGTATTCAAGGGACATGCAGCAGAGAATGTTCGCGATGTTGACGTCGTGGTTACATCAAGCGCTATTCCGGCGGACAATCCTGAAGTCCGGGTGGCACGTGCACGCATGATACCGGTAGTGCCTCGCGCCGAAATGCTGGCGGAATTGATGCGCTTCAGTAACGGAATTGCCGTAGCCGGTACGCATGGCAAGACCACGACGACATCACTGGTCGCAAGCATTATGGCAGAAGGCGGCCTTGACCCGACCTATGTTATCGGCGGCAAGCTCAACAGTTCGGCAAGCAATGCAAAGCTGGGTAGTGGTCAGTACCTGGTCGCTGAAGCAGATGAAAGTGATGCATCGTTCCTCTACCTGCAGCCGATGCTGGCCGTCGTAACCAATGTGGATGCAGATCATTTATCGACTTATGGCGGCGACTTCGGCCGCCTGCATAATGCCTTTGTCGAATTCCTGCATCACCTGCCGTTCTACGGCCTGGCGATTGTTTGTGTTGACGACGAAAATGCAAGAAAATTGCTGCCCAAAATAACACGCCAGGTCATCCGTTATGGCATAGAGCAGGATGCCGATATCTGTGCATCCAATATCAGGACATCAGGCTTGCAAAGTACATTCGATGTCATGCTTCCTGGGAGTGAAGATTCAATGAGTATCACGCTCAATCTTCCCGGACGACATAATGTTCTCAATGCCCTGGCAGCCATTGCTGTTGCTTATGAACTGGGTGTCGATCAGGAAGCCATAAAAACAGCGTTGAAGAATTTTGCCGGCATTGGCAGGCGCATGCAGATGTACGGAGATATAAAAATACCTGCCGGCACGATAACAATGGTAGACGATTACGGTCATCACCCGACTGAAGTTGCGGCCACCTTGCAGGCGGCTCGCAGCAGCTGGCCGGACAGGCGCCTGGTCGTTGTATTTCAGCCGCACCGCTACAGCCGTACACAGGATTTGTTCGAAGATTTCACCTCGGTGCTGGCGGATGTGGATGTGCTGCTGATCTCTGAAGTTTATGCGGCAGGCGAACAGGCCGTCAGCGGTGCAGATGCCCGATCATTGTGTGCCGCTATACGGCAGCGTGGCAAGGTCAACCCGATCTTTGTAGAAGATATTGACGCGGTAGAAAATGAACTGGTTTCTGTTTTGCAGGATGGCGATGTGCTGCTGACACTGGGTGCCGGCAGCATAGGCCGGGTCGCGTCCGAATTGCCGCAGAAGCTGGGGGAGGCTGCATGACATGGAGACAGCACGGGTGATGACAATGCCGCAACTTCGAGGTGAGATGCTTTTTGACGAGCCGATGTCGCGTCACCTGAGCTGGCGCGCGGGCGGCAATGCAAAATGTTATTTCACGCCGGCAGATATTGAAGATCTGTCGAACCTGCTGGCATCGCTGCCCGATGATGAAGCGATCCTGTGGCTGGGGCTGGGCAGCAATACCCTGGTGCGTGATGCCGGTTTTGATGGCACCGTGATCTCTCTGCAGGGGACAATGAATGAACTCGAGCGTCTTGCTGGTGATCGTGTATTTGCCGGCGCCGGTGTTACCGCTTCAAAGCTGGCGCGCTTTTGCGCAAAACAGGACCTGGTCGGCGCCGAGTTCTTTGCCGGTATTCCGGGCCTGGTCGGTGGGGCACTGGCAATGAATGCCGGCGCCTTTGGCGGTGAAACATGGCGCCATGTGGTTGGCGTCGAGACCATCGATCGCAGGGGTAACCGGCATAAGCGTAAAGCCGATGAATACCAGGTTGCTTATCGCAGTGTCATCGGGCCTGCTGATGAATGGTTTACCGCGGCCATATTCCAGTTTCAACAGGGTGATGGCAGTGCTGCCAGTGCAGGCATCCGGCAATTGCTTGCGAGGCGCGCAGAAACGCAACCGATGGGAGCTGCGAGTTGTGGTTCGGTGTTTACCAATCCGGAAAATGATCACGCAGCACGTTTGATCGAGTCCTGCGGATTGAAAGGTTACCGCATTGGCGGTGCGGTGGTTTCCGAGAAGCATGCGAATTTCATCATCAATGACAATAACGCCAGTGCGAATGATATTGAATCATTGATCAAATATGTACAGCAGACCGTGCTTGATCAGCAGGGTGTTGAATTAAAAACCGAAGTCAGGATCGTTGGAGGTGTGGCATGAGCCATGCAGTTAATTCCGATTATGGCAAGGTCGCGGTACTCATGGGCGGCTGGTCGGCAGAGCGCAAGATCTCGTTGCAGAGTGGTGCTGCCGTACTGGCAGCGTTACAACAGGGCGGTATCGATGCGCATGGCATCGATGTGGGACGTGATATCACTGCAGTGCTTGGTGCAGGTGATTACAGCCGCGCATTTATCATGTTGCACGGGCGCGGTGGTGAAGACGGCGCGATGCAGGGCCTGCTGGAAGTCATGGGTTTGCCCTACACCGGTTCGGGTATCCTGGGGTCGGCGCTGGCCATGGACAAGTTGCGTTGCAAGCAGGTGTGGGCTGCAGAAGGATTTCCAACACCCGAGTTCAGGGTGCTTGAGACCGAACAGGATTGCACCGATGCACTCGCACAGCTGGGATTGCCGCTGATTATAAAGCCTGCCTCGGAAGGCTCCAGTATAGGCATGAGCAAGGTCGAAGTTGAAGATGAGATGCTGCCCGCGTTCAAAACTGCACGCGAGTGTGAAGGCGTCATTATCGCGGAGAAATGGATAACGGGAGCCGAGTACACTGCAGCGATTCTGAACCGCAGGGTGCTGCCGATGATACGCCTGGAAACCGATAGAAAGTTTTATGACTACGTCGCCAAGTATGAATCAGATGATACGCGCTACATCTGTCCCTGTGGCCTCGACGAGTCTGTAGAGAAGGCGCTTGGCTCAATCATGCTGAATGCATTTGAGGCAATTGATGCGAGTGGCTGGGGACGGGTGGATTTCATGCTCGACGCTGATCAGCAACCCTGGCTGATCGAGGCTAATACGGTACCGGGCATGACCAGTCACAGCCTGGTGCCGATGGCGGCGAAACAGGCCGGGATTGGATTTAATGAACTGGTCATCGAAATACTGAGAAGCAGTTATGACCGCCAGGCGTAAACAGCACAAGCAGAACAGGAGAATGGAATACCGTCGCTGGTACAGGCCGCTGGTTTTGATTGCGCTTGTCGTTGCCGGCTGGCAACTCTATGAGCGCATTCCTGCTGAAATCATGCCTATCGATAATGTGAAAATTGAAGGCACGTTTGAGCACCTGTCGAGAGAAGATATTCAACTGCAGTTGAAGCAGGTATTGGCAGGTGATTATTTTACGGCTGATATTGCAGCGGTGAGAACATCGTTACTGTCACTGCCATGGGTGCAGGACGCATCGATACGACGCCAATGGCCATCGACATTGCAAATACGGATTGTCGAGCGGCAGGCGGTGGCCTACTGGTCGGATGATTCTTTGCTGAGCGATACGGGTGAGCTGTTCACGCCGAAACATATAACGAAAGAAATGCAGATACCGGTCATTAATGGCCCTGAAGGTCTGCATCATAAAGTATGGGGGTTCCTTGTGACCCTGCACACGGAATTATCCGGACTCGGGCTTGGTGTTGACAGGCTGGAACTGGATGAACGCAGGTCGTGGTCGATGCTGTTATCGAACGGTGTCGAGTTACAACTTGGACGAAATGATACTCAAAGACGCATACAGAGATTCGTTAAGGTTTTCTCTATGCAAAATGCACCAAAACTTGATGACATTAAATATATCGATCTGCGCTATCCGAACGGATTTGCAATGAAAAATA
>Ga0209536_100008367_pt1 | contig 15526 bp, 12 predicted proteins | sample DeeMarSeWOR28_12_FD_187461 | JGI IMG/M metagenome (GOLD analysis project Ga0209536, IMG submission 187461) | Marine sediment microbial communities from White Oak River estuary, North Carolina - WOR-2-8_12 (SPAdes) (version 2) | ecosystem: Environmental > Aquatic > Marine > Intertidal zone >...
AGATACTAATTTCCTGCAACTTATCATACCATTTTTACATCTGAAATCACCTAAATTTTAACAAATTCCCACTTTTTAGACTTTCTTAAGGAGCGACTATCTACTAAACCAATTACGTTCATCTCCTCAAAAAGGAGTTTATCCGGAGAATAGTTGAACAAGTTGTGTCTATCATCCAGCAGGTTGACGTAAAAACCGGTGATGGGAAACCAAGAAAAATCACGTGGAAATTTCAGCAAATATCCGAGGATTTTATTGATCGATAAACGCTATGTAACGCTACATCAATATGCTACTAAGTAATTACAGTTAATTCTTTTTCTCCACCTGAAACCGAGCACTGTGTTACAGGTATTTCTCCACCGATTACCTTTATGAAGGGTTCACCTTTTTTCAATCCCACCAGACCATACCCTTTTTCCGTTGACAGGAAGCTCTGAAAATCATCTCCAATTTTTGAATCAATAATCAAGACTCTATCCAGGGCATCATAGCGCACTCCGGTCAGACCTTGCATTAATCCATAACTAGCCAGGGCTCGTGCATACCAGTGCCCACATTCATATTCGTTGAATGGATTTCTAATTCTCCCATCATACCGTTTTCGTACTTCCTTGATAATATCCAATCCCGAATCAATTTCACCCATCAGCATCAGGTGAGAAGCTACCTGGTATTCGATGCCTGTCCAGACCTCATTGCTATAGACAAAAGGCAATGTGAGAGCTCCGCCTTTCGGCCAGCTGCATAATAATAGCCCACCTTCGTTGCCCAATGCATAGGATGGCCGCTGGGGATTTACATGGTCAGAAAGGTCTTTTTTCAGGTTGTATTTATATATGGATTTCAAATGACTTTTTACCTTTTCTCCATCTATAAACTCCTCCAAACCGCACATGCTTCCAATCCATGCACCCAGAATTCCATCAGATAAGCAGCCTTTTCCATACTGGTACTTTGGCCCTTCCTTCATTAATAAATCCCTGGCTTCTTCGGAGTAATTAATGTTCCAGTTCTCTTCCTGCTCTTTCAGGGGGCTGGGTGTTTCCAATCCCTCCCACTGGATCGTTTGAATGAAATATTCACCATCATACAAATCATTTTCCAATAATTCTTTTCCCTTCGTATAAAGTTGTTCATAATGCGAAATATCATCACCAAGTGCATCTCCCATCTTGGTCATTGCATAAAGCGCTCCCAGATAAAAACTCGTGCACATACCATCAGGACCCCAAAATTCAATGTCGTAGGTGTTGTGGTGTGGCTCCTCGAGAATACCTTTTCCTTTCGGATCCCAGGTTTTAATACAATAATCCATGCTTTGTTTTACCCTGGGCCATAGCGATTTAAGCCAGGGCGTATCCCCGGAAATTCTCCACTCACGAAAGACTTTCATGATCCCTCCCAGCTGCCCGTCGGCTGCTGCATGAAATCCATGATCGTTCAACCTGACAGGTAATGCTGATCTGAAGGTCTGATGACCGGATTCGCTTTGGTTCTCATTAAATTCTGTTTCGCGCAATGACCTTTCCAACCTGGGGAACAAATGGGCGATTGCCTGAGCATAATTCCACACGTGCGTACAGGAGCCATGACAACAGCCACCTTTATCATGACATCCTTCCCACGCCCACAAGCTTCCATCTTTTTGCCTTAATACTGTTGGGGATTTAAGTATCGTTAAATTGGCAGCCACAGACTCGGTAACAACTTCAGGTAGCGACTGTGCATAAAATGCTTCTGTGAAATCTGCAGTTTTGGTCTTTAGCGCATCATAGTTTTCACTCCAATAATTGGCTACTTCATGTACATCTTTGAACTTTCCTGAATACCAGGGCTCATAAAAAAGTGAGTTATATTCATCAGAGCAGCAATCTGAACCGTCTGTCATACATTGCTTTAATTTCTTTTCCAGATCTTCATCATTAGGGCCTCTTCTGATATCGGAATGAGGTACATGCCACGAAAAGAGTAATGGAATTACCTTGCTTTCGCCAGGACTTAAAGTGATCGGAACATATAATGATGCTCCCGGAGAATTTTCTTTTATTCCATCATTTGGCATATTCCCGGATTCGATGTCTTTCCAGATAATGGAACGGGAATCAAACCAGCCTCCCCTAAACAGACTATGATCAACGACTACATTTTTATCCAGCGCAAAAATCCCAAAATCTCCTTTGAAGTGAGGCTTATCCGGAAAGCATTTTTGGGCCAATACAAATCCATTATTCATTGGCTGAATGCTACTTCCTCCTTCATACCTTCCTCCAAATTCGCTCGGTACCTCAATTTTCATGAAATTGAAAGAATGATAGGAGAAAACTGCTTCAATGGATCTGCTCGATCTATTCTTAAACTCATACTCGATAGCTGCTACTGGCAGGCTGGAATTATCTTCATCAGTAGGAATGAATGGACTCCAGCCTACAAACGAAACATCCAATGGTATGCTTTCATCTCTTAGCTCCACTTTACCAAAGGGAAAACGTGGATTAAAAGATGCGTGCCTGAATCTCGGAAAACCATACGATGTCTGCCCTGCTCCATTCCCTGTATTTGGCGTGCCAAAAATCTTATACGAAGGGACAGGCCCCTCCAGTACCTTCGCCACATTTTTTTGACCTTTTATGGATATGGCAGCAAACATAAAGGGTTCATTAAATACTTCCGGAGTATTGCGCACGGAAACATGGGATATACACCCGCTACCTTCCAGGCAAACCATCCCGGCACCAATGCCACCGAGTGGAAAGGCAATTCGCTCCAGAAACGGACCTGCATAGGATTGATTAAAATCCCGTGAATAATCACCATCCCGCATCGGGTGATTTTGTGAAAGTTTGTCTTTATTTTCTTCCTTGGAGTCAGTTGTGCAACCAAATCCCAAGGTTGCCCCTGCGGCAGTAGCAATGGCTCCTGTTTTGAAAAAATCCCTGCGATTTATATTTCCCATAGTGGATGAAGGTTTATTTGGGTAAAGATCCTGTTTATTAATTCAGTTTTAATTCATCAAATTTTTCCAGCGTATCCGGATTGTATACTTCCATATTGACACTATTTCCATCTATATGGAAAAATACCACAGCATTTTGTGTGGTAAAGCCAGAGGTAAATGGTGTCCAGGGAGTTTCCTCCTGGGCATAATACGGTGCTCCTGCAGCACCATTATTGATCTGGTAAATCGTGCGTTTCAGTTCTATCTTCTGAGGCAGGTAAATTTCAGGATATCTATTTGTTTCAGGGCCAATCTCCGTTTTGCAATAATTATGTTCATCACCGGTTAGTATGGCCCGCACTTTTGTACTTTGATTGACCACAATTTCCAACAGATCATCCCTGCGCTCTATGATTCCTTTGGCAACTCTTTTCCCGTTAACTATTGCACGATAATCATTATTTCCTCCATACCACATGTCATCCTGAACATGTCCCCCATTTGGAAAGAATGGTGTATGCTCGGTAACAAAAATGTGATCGATATTACCATCTTTCTCAAGCTTATTAATTGTTTTTTCAAACCACTCCAATTGGTTATCCATGATATACCCGTGGAGATTCCCACTAATAAATTGTAAAAATCCGGTTGCTGGGCTGTACCAGTAGTTTGAATTCAAAACTATTATTGCCACATTATCATAGGTATAATAAAATACATTTTCACTATAACTTGGAAAATCTGTTGTTGACACAGAAGGATCATAAGCAGAACCATCTTCACTGCTTGGTCCATTTGTTGGATTTACAAATTCCTTTGCATACAAGTATTCAGATGATTGGTTTGCAAAAGGAAATTTATCGACTTCAATCCGCATTCTCGTTTTGGGATCATAGTAAAAGTTGGTGAGTACTTCGTGATTTCCCATCCCGGTCATGATTGGTATATAATGGGCAAATGGCTCAATTGCTCGTTTCCAGTTGGCATACTCAAGTTCCATTTCATCCATATACGGTTTATAGCCGGTAATCATGTCCCCGGTAAACTGCATGAATGCTGCTCCCTTGAAGGTGCTTATGGCCAGGATTTTTTTCATGATATAGGCATTAACACCGCCGAGATCCCGTTCACCACCTCCATTCCCCGATCTGGAGTCACTGGCATAGGCAAAGGTGAATTTTGTTCTGCTACCGGGATGAGGAGCTGTTTTAAAGTTATAAGTCTGTGTATTATCCCCATATTTCACTGTGTATTCATATTCAGTATCAGGATCAAGCCCTTTTATTTCGATTTCATGATTGAATCCATTTCTATCTCTAAAGCTTTTACCGCCAACTTCTACTGTGCACCTAATTTCCGTATTTGTTTTGAATGAAATTACAGCCCCACTTTCCGTAAGTAAATTAACAAACGGCCCTTCGATGATGGTATCGTCAATTTCGAAGGGGCCTGTCCCTTTAAAGCCAATAATACCATTGTAGATCATGTCGCCTTTGTCATTTACCACACGATAACCGATTGTCCCTTTTCCTTTTTCCTCCCATCCGATCATGTCGTACCTGCCACCCAAAGCTTTAATTGATATATTTGCCCTCCCCTCCTTTATTTCTGCAGGAGACCGATAATACACTGGCTGTGGATGCTTTGAATCTCCAAAAGGTATAAATCCATAATTTATATGTCCGTTAAATAATGAGTCTTTGAAATCAAATGAAATCCCCTCCTGGTTGCCAATTGGATTACCCATGATATTTGGCATGCCGAAACCTTTAGCCAACACAGCCTGATAAAACTTTGTCCCCCTTACCATAAAATTGGGTCCTATACTGTCTGTACCTAGGTTGTGGTGTATTAACGGGAAATAGGAAGATTCTAAAATTTCTTGAGCATAGGCACTATACATGAAAGTAGTGATAGCTATAAGCAGGTAAACTGAAATAAATTTTTTCATACATGTTTAGGTAAATCGCGGAAAATTATTCTCTATAATACAAATCTATAAATATTGGCAAATGATCACTAAATCCTCCTAAATATATTGGGCCCTGGTATGACCTGAAAGGTCTACCATTGTTAAGCAACCAATCTGCTATAAATATGTGATTCTTCATGCCTTTAACAGATAGTCCAACACTTTTCATCAAACTTCCGGAAACAATCATCTGATCAAATAAAAACCAGGTAAATTCAATTTCCTTATATACTAGCGTCCCCTTTCCGCCACGGAAATCAGGATACGATAAATTGTATAACTCCTCCTCCCTGATATTCTCAGCTGTGGTTTTCACATTAAGGATTTCCAGTAAACTTTTATCCTTTGGCTCATCATTGTAATCACCCATAATGAATATTTTAACTGATGAATTTTCACTTTGCAGCTGATCTATATTGACTTTTAAATTTTTGGCGACCATCAATCTTTTCTTTTCTGTGATTTCCTTTCCACCAAGCCGGGAAGGCCAGTGGTTTACATAAAAGTGAATGGTATCAAGTCCCGCAAAGCTAAAAGCAGCGTAAAGTATATCTCTCGTGCTAAAACTTTCATTTGTGTCTATATATATGGAACGGTGCATGATTTTAGTTAGCTTTTCATTTCTATATAATATGGCATTATCGATCCCTCTGGGATCTTCCGAATTTTCATGTATGATCTGATAACCATAACTTCGCAGTGGCGTTTCGCTCGTCAAATCCATCAAAACCTGAAAATTTTCTATCTCGCACAAGCCAATGAAATCAGGTGGTTCCCAACCGCCAAGAGAAATGATTGTTTTTGCAATATTATTTAATTTCTCTTTATACCGGTAATACGACCAATGTTTGTCTCCTTCATATGTAAATTCATTATCTTCCGTTGCAGGATCATCGAATGTATCGAAGAGGTTTTCTACATTATAAAACATGATACGTAATCCATTGGGCCCTCTCGCTTCCGGACTAAATTCCTCCCCTGATACAGCCCGCTGGGCAAAAGAAATTGTCGTGAAAGTAAGTATACTCAATGAAATCAGTATGATTTTTATTGGATTCAACGGATTGGATTTATGCTGCTTTTTTAGTTTTAATATATTCTGTAGGTGTTTGGTTGGTCAATTGTTTAAAAATCCGGTTGAACGAAGCCTTGGAATTGAATCCACATTCCATGGCGATCCCAAGAAGAGTAAGATTACTGTATTTTGGTTCGAAAAACCGCTGCTTTACTTCCTCCACCCTGTAAGAATTGATAAACTCAAAAAATGATTGCCCAAGTTGATCATTGATCAATTGTGAAAGTTGGTAACTGGGAATATCCAATCCATCTGCAAGCTCCCCAATAGATAAATTTTTACTTAAATAAGGCTTCTCCTGTTGCAGGTAATCTAATAATTTATGCTTCAATCCTGGAATTTCTTCCTCCTTGAGCCTTGTTTTTTCATACTTTTCAGGCTGTTTCACCACCTCATTATATTCCAACGTATCAATGCCATCAATATGATATGACCGATAGAATGGTGTTTTCTTCACACTGTAATATCCAAGAAAGAAAACCCAAACTGTTGCAATCACAAATACCATTTCTCTTAATTTGACCCAATCAATTACATCCGTAAATACAATGACCATATTTAAAATCATAGCTGAAATCCCCACGATAAACATGCTCCAGGTAAGGTACCAAAACCAATCCAGGGTTAACTTCTCACTGGTAAATGAATACAATTTTTTAAGATTTTCACGATGTGTTTTTAAAATGCTTATCGACCAAATACAGTAAATCAATGGCGATAAGGATCTGAGAATTAATAAAAATGCCAGGTCTGCATCTGGTTTCCCACTCATGATTTCATGAAAATCCTGGATTTTTTCCTGGCTTGGCTGAAGATAAAAATCAAAAAACAAATAAATGTGGTCTGCCAAAAAAGGCACAAAGTGCAACAGGTACTTGGGTTTAAATTCATGTTTTTCAGAGATGTAGTTTTTAATGAAGAAAAACAATAACGGGCCATATAAAAAAGACATGGGCCCTGCCGTGCCAATTAAATGAGGAGCAGTATCTTCATTACCAGTTAATATCATATAGTTGACTCCTAGCTGATAGCAGAGTAATAGGAATAGAAAAGCCAGTATGTAATCCGCTACTTCCTTTTTCCTCTTGGTGAGGGCAAGCATAGCAAAAAAAAATGCCTGTATAAATCCAATGATGATTATGGTGGTCATCTGCAAAACGCTATAAAGCTAAAAATAGAGGAAATAATCCAAAATAGTAATTATTGACCATTCATATTTCCTTAATCGATTAATACCAGAACATGACATACTGTTAAAAAATAATATTGGCTTAAAACTTGCTTAACCTTCATGTAATTAAAAAATAGTAAGCTTGCATAACATTTTTGAATCATGAGAAAGATCGATCCAGAACGATTACAAGGAATCGAATTTATTCGCTTATCCAGTTTACCATTCTCTCAAATGATAAGGTTAAAGAACTGGTTGGCAGCTTCAGATATTTTTTCGATTAAAGGCCAACATGAATCCATCTATAATTGCGTTCATTATGACGACTATGAATTCTGGTATGACAACATCAAAAACGAAAGTCAACTTCTTAAACCTTCACTTTTTTAACTTATTGTATCTGGTATTTATGCGCAAATGACTTCACATTCTATCCGCTCTTTTATAACTTGCTTTATATAAAATTTAAAAAAGCAAGAAGATGAAAATAGGCGTTATATTCTCAGGATCCGGTGTTTTTGACGGCACAGAGATCCAGGAAGGTGTATTTACTTTATTGGCTATAAAGAAGGTCGGAGCTGAAGCTGTATGTTTTGCTCCTGACATAAATCAACATCACGTGATCAACCACATTACGGGTGAAGAAATGAAGGAAACCAGGAATGTACTGGTAGAATCTGCCAGGATTGCCCGTGGAGAAATCCAGTCGCTTGATAGTTTTGATGCTTCTCAACTTGATGCGCTCGTCCTGCCAGGTGGATTTGGGGCAGCTAAAAATTTGAGCAAATGGGCGTTTTCCGGACCGGACGGAGAGATAAATGAACAGGTGAAAAATGCCATCGCATCCATGGCAAAAGCCAAGAAACCATTGGCAGGATTGTGCATGGGACCAACAGTGATCGCCAAAGCCCTGGAAGGTAGTGGTGTTTCTGCTACCCTGACCGTCGGAACTACCGAGGCTCCATCACCCTATGAAATTGATGCTATCAGCCAGGGCATGGAAAAAACAGGAGCTACTGCAGTGATGAGGACCGTTGAAGAGATTGCCATTGATACTGAAAATAAAATTGTCACAGCTCCGTGTTACATGATGGAAGCTGATATTCTCCAGATCAGGAACAACGTACAGAAAGCTATCGATGCTTTGGTGAAACTGGCTTAATTTGTTGGATTTTTCAGATGGGATAAGACCATGAAACTGGAAATATTTTATGTCTTCATTGATCTTATCCCTGGCTATTTGCAGTTCTAACAATCAGGAATGCTTACAGGGATATTGATAGCCAATCCACCTTCGCTTGTTTCCTTGTATTTTACACTCATATCCTCGGCGGTCTGCCACATGGTTTTGATCACATCATCCAGGGACACCCTGGCATGAACCGGATCACTGGCAAGGGCTATTTGTGAAGCCGTGATTGCTTTCATGGCACCCATGGCATTCCGCTCAATACACGGTACCTGAACCAATCCGCCAATAGGGTCGCAGGTTAGTCCCAAATGATGCTCCATAGCAATTTCAGCGGCCATTAACACCTGCTCTGGTGATCCACCCTGCACTTCTGTCAATGCCCCGGCGGCCATCGCAGAAGATACCCCGATCTCTGCCTGGCATCCACCCATAGCCGCAGATATCGTAGCTCCTTTTTTGAAAATACTTCCAAGCTCTCCGGCCACTAGTAAAAAATTGTTAAGATTTTCTTCTATTGCGTCATCGCAAAAACACAAATAATACAACATAACTGCGGGAACAACTCCGGCCGCGCCATTAGTGGGTGCAGTAACTACACGACCAAATGCAGCATTTTCCTCATTGACAGCCAGTGCAAAGCAGCTCACCCAGTTCAAGGTTTCTTTAAAAGAATGATCTGCTTTTTTGATCATATCTATCCATTCGGAAATGGAATCATATTTACTGCTCGTGATCAACTTTTCATTTTGATACGAAGCTCTCCGCTTCACATTCAAACCCCCGGGAAGAATTCCTGTGGAATGACACCCTTTGTAAACACTTTCAATCATGGTATCAATAATTCGCTTTAGCTGATTCCGTATCTCTACATCTGACCTCCATGAACGCTCGTTATGCATTACGATCTCTGAAACCTGGCAGGATTCATTTTTGCACCAGGTCAATAAATCCTTAGCATGATCAATTGGAAAAGGCAATGCTGGGTGATTCTGATTTTCTACAGGGGGGCCTTTTACAACGAAACCTCCACCTATCGAATAAAATATATCTTCATAGGTGGTCCTGTCTTCCTGCGTAATGATCACTTTAAGCGCATTGGAATGATATGGCAACTGCTCCCTTGTATTGAAAATTATATTTTCCTTTGGATTAAAATTTATCATTACCTGTCCAAAAATGTTGATTTTATTTGTTGTTTTTACCAGTTCAATGTATTTCTCAATTTGGGAACAATCGATCGTTGCTGGATCATACCCCATGAGCCCTAACATGATGGCTTTATTCGTGCCGTGCCCCGGACCAGTTTTGGCTAGCGATCCGTACAAATGGATATCGATTGATCTCATTTTAGAAATATCATGGCATTCACCATATTCTCTATAACATTGTTGTATAGCTTTCCACGGGCCCATCGTATGGGAGCTTGAAGGGCCTATACCGATCTTCAGTATATCAAATACACTTATACTTTCCATAATCCTAAATTAGTTAAAGAATTTTGGTTTTGGAATGAGCGAAAAAAAACCGGTCTGTCTGTACAAACCGGTTTACGATATCGTATTCAGATTTTCTAGTTCATGTTATCAAGAACTGCCATTACCTCCCGAACGTGTCCCTCAGAAGTTTTTAATAATGCCATTTCTTCATCATTGAGTTTAAGTTCAACTATCTTCTCTATTCCGTTTTTCCCCAGAATAACTGGCGCTCCAAGGTAACAGTTTTTAATGCCATACTCGCCATCAAGCTGTACGCAGACAGGGAATACTCTTTTTTGGTCTCTCACAATTGCTTCGGCCATTTGAGCTGCTGCAGCTCCAGGTGCATACCATGCTGAGGTCCCCATTAATTTCACGAGTTCACCGCCACCTGTCTTTGTTCTTTGAACAATAGCATCCAATGCATCTTTACTGATTAATTCGGTTACTGGTATCCCGGCAACTGTAGTATATCGAGGTAATGGAACCATCGTATCCCCATGACCTCCCATCAGCATGGCTTGAATATCTTTTGGAGACACATTTATTGCCTCCGCCAAAAAAGCCCTGTAACGTGCAGTATCCAGAATGCCTGCCATGCCCATAACTTTGGTTCTCGGTGCTTTGGAAATGAGATGTGCCTGGTAGGTCATAACATCCAAAGGATTAGAAACGACAATAATTATTGCATTTGGAGAATACTTGACCACATTTTCCGTGACAGACTTCACAATACCTGCATTAGTTTCTATCAGATCATCACGACTCATACCTGGTTTTCTTGGTAATCCTGAAGTAATGATTACAACTTCAGATCCAGCAGTTTTGGCATAATCATTCGTTACGCCAACAGTTCTGGTATCGTACAAATTCACGGGAGATTTCTGCCAGATATCCAGTGCTTTTCCTTCTGCAAGTCCTTCTTTTATATCCACTACGATCACTTCATTGGCTATTTCCCTGTAGGCTAATACATCTGCGCAGGTAGCGCCAACGTTACCTGCTCCTACAACTGTAATTTTCATAATATTTTACATTGTTTAAAGTTGAAAAAAAGTGAAAAAATGTGCTTACAAGGTACCAAATATGCCAGATAAAGGAAAGCAATTGATCCAATACCTGCGCAAATCCTGAAATATAAATTTTAGTTTATTCTTTGTACACCAAACTGAGATTGAAAAGCCCTAGTGAAGAACGATATCCTTTGAAAAGGTTAACCATATAATCATTGTATAATTCAGAAAGAGACTCAAGCATTTTAGTCTTAATTATCTCATGTCCTTGGAATATTTCATGGATGTTTACCTTAGGCAAGACGTATAATTCAGCTCTTTCAGAATGAATGATAGAAGTATAGATCCTGTTGGAATCAGTCAGCAAGGCACTTTCCCCAAAAGCTCCCCCTGATTTTACGATACTTAATTGCTCAAATTCATCTTCAATATCAATATTAATTGACACCTTCCCGCTTTTTACCAGATAAAGTGCATTACCAGGATCATTTCTGAAAAAGACCACCTCTTCCATTTTGTATTCTCGTAAATAAAAATAAGGGAGAAAATAGGACATTTCCTTATAGTTGAGTCGCTCAAAAAGTTTAATCCTCGACAGAAACCGAAATGTATTCAGCTCTTTTGATGTGTATGATTTTTTAAAAGGATTTATCATCAACACTTATATTATAGATCTTGTAAACATTCCTGGTTTTTCCGGTAATTTTATACCGGTCATCAATCCTGAGACCAATGATCCAAACTACCTCATCACCGGATGTAAGTACAAGTACTTGTTGTTTCAAGTTTAAAGGAATTTTCTCATCAATCATAAAATCGCTGAGCTTTTTTTTATGCCTCATACCTAGTGGCTGAAAGCGGTCACCCTGTCTCCAGGGCCTGACAGCCAAAGGGAATTTTAATCGATCAAAATCCAGGAAAGCAATGTTTTCATCTCCCGAAAAAGCTACATCCCCGATATCAATCTTTTGTAGTATCAGCTGACCATATTGATGGACAACTTCTTCAGCATCCGCCCCAAAAGAAATTTCAATATCCTCTTTTTCAGGTCTGTTAGATATAAACAGATATTTGCGGTCTACAATTAGCTGATGATTTTTGGAATAAAAAGTTTTTCCTGGCTGACCATTCATTTTTATTAAAATGTCCTTTACCTGCTGAAAGTTAAAACCGTATTCATTTAAAATTTCGTAAAGGTACATCCCAGCCTCATGCAAGCAATTAATTTTACCTTTATCCAAACGTATCCCGTCATCTTTCGGCTCAATTAATGCTTCTTTTATATCGTGAACACTGTTTTGGTAAATTCTTTCAGCTGCCTCAATCTTTTCCATAGAAAAAGCGAAGGTTTCCTCCAGGTTCGGATTTATTTTTTTCAACTCAGGTACAATCTGGTGTCGGATTAAATTGCGATGATATTTAATGGTTTGATTTGACCTGTCCTCATTCCATATGATATTCTGTTCCCGTGCATAATCTAAAATCATTTCCCTTGAGGCAAACATTAGCGGGCGAATATACCGGTTATTTTTAGGTGGTATTCCTTTCAATCCTGAGATGCCCGTCCCTTTTGCCAAATTAAAAAGGGCGGTTTCAAAGGAATCATTTAAGTGATGCCCAGTCGCTATCCAATCATACCCTTCATTTTTCAGAAGCTCACTAAACCATTCTTGCCGCAATTCCCTGGCTGCCATTTGTATGGAAATTCCATGCTTCTCTGCATAATCCCTGGTTTGAAAAGTATGGAAAAAATAAGGCACTTTACACTCAGCAGCTGTTTGCTCAACTAAAAATTGATCCTCATTTGATTCTTCTCCCCTAAGTTTAAAATTGCAATGTGCGATTGCATAAGAGAAATTTGTCTTCTGAAAAAGATCAAGCATTACCATCGAGTCAATTCCACCACTTACAGCTAATATTATTTTATCGCCGGGCTGGAACAATTTTTGCTTTTTAATAAAGTTTAATAGTTGATCAAGCATAAGTTCAAAATTGCAAATTTCCTTAAATTTGCATCGAAAAACGACTGAATTGAAACATACAATAAAGGTAACACTTGTTTTATTATTTCTTTATACCCTGGTATCATCCCCATCCTATGGACAACAGCCGGATAAACTTGAGTATGAAGCCAAATCACTTGAAGGTGGTAAAACATATAAAAAACTTATCGGCGAAGTAAAGTTTACCCAGAAAAATATGATCATCTACTGTGATTCTGCATTTGCTTATGATAAAACGAATAGCATGGAAGCATTTGGGAACGTACGGATCGAGGACCTTGAAGATTCCGTGACCATTACTTCCAGGAAATTGTTCTATGATGGAAATAGCAAAATTGCCGAACTGCGAGAAAATGTGGTATATGTAGATGATTCCATTCGATTGTATACCGACAACCTTGACTATGATATGACCAATAAATCTGCAAAATACTTCAGAGGAGGAAAAATTATCGATGGTGTGAATACGCTTGAAAGTGAAAAAGGAAATTACGATACGGAAGGAAAAATGATGATCTTCACCAATGACGTGAAACTGATCAATCCCGATTACACTATGAGTTCAGATGATCTTTTCTACAATATTATTACCAAGAAAGCCAGGACTAACAGTCAAACAAATATTACCACTAATGATGGCAGGAGGTTGATTTCAAAACAAGGCAGTGAATTTGATACAGGTAGAAATACTTCGGCATTCCTTCTTGGTGAAGTGGATACTGAAAAGTATTATTTGAAAGGAGATGAATTATTTTTCAATGATAATCTAGGTTCCTATTCAGCAAAGGGAAATGTGTATCTGCTGGCAAAAAAAGATAGCGTAATTATTACCGGAAATAACGCACACTTCTGGCAAGACCAAGGATTGGCCAAAGTATATGGCAATTCCTTACTTAAAAAAATGCTTAATCGGGATACGTTGTATCTCAGGGCAGACACATTGGTATCCATAGACGATAGTCTTGACGTAAATAAAAGATTGCTGGCATATAACCATGTACAGGTTTTTAAAAACGATCTTCAGGGCAAGTCAGATTCACTGGCCTATTTTCTGGCTGATTCCTCTATAACATTCTATGATGACCCTATTTTGTGGAACGATGGCAGTCAGATTACAGCAGACACCATTCATATAATTGTAAAAAATGGATCGATTGATCAATTGCAGACTTCAGTTAATTCATTTATCATTTCAGAAGACTCCACAGAAAACTATAACCAGATCAAAGGCAGGCAGATGATCGCTTTTTTTGATGGAAATGATATCAAAAATGTAAATGTAACAGGAAATGGGGAAAGCATTTATTTTGTTGCAGATGAGGAAGATCCTAAAAAATTGATCGGTATGAATAAAATCATATGTTCGAATATGAATATCATTTTTAAGGAAAATCAGGTGAATGACATTAGATTTTATACAAATCCTGACGGAAATATTGTGCCCCCACATGAACTCAAAGAGGATAATAAAAAACTGGAAGGATTTGCTTGGCGAATAGATGAACGTCCAACAAGAAGATTAATACTTGAGGACCCAGAAGTAGTTAGGCAAAAAATGGAACTCGTGGATTCAATGATAGAAGCTGAAAAAAAGGAAAAGGAAATTCAGGAATCACGTGAAGAGGATATGATAAAAAACCAAACAGAAGAAGAATCCGGAAAACAACCAGATAACCTTCCTAAACAGTAAAAATTCGCTATTGGTAGTTTAACTTTATACATTTTCTTAAAGCAAATATTATTGTTTATTAATCGTTACACGGTTATATTTGCAGGCTCAAGATGAAAAAAGCATTCGTAAATTCGTTAATTCTTTCACTATTAGTACTTTACATTGGATGTAGTGAATTCCGCAAAATCCAAAAAAGCGACGATTGGAAGCTGAAATATGACGCTGCATTAAAATATTATGAAAATAAGGATTATTACAGGGCTGTTATCCTTTTTGATCAGATCAGGCCATATATAAGGGGAAGTGCTGAAGCAGAATTGATAGAATTTTACTATGCATATGCGCACTATTATCAGAAACAGTACCTGCTCGCCTCACATTATTTCAAGAATTTTCATGACACCTATAACAGGAGCGATTATGCGGAAGAAGCTTTTTACATGTATGGGTATTCCTTGTATAAACAATCTCCTATCTATAATTTGGAACAATCCAGTACCGTTGAGGCAATCACTGCCATTCAGACTTTCCTGAACAGATATCCCGGAAGTTCATATCGGGAAGAAGCAACGACTATTCAGGCTGAACTTCGCTTGAAATTGGAAAAGAAAGCGTATGAGAATGCCAAATTGTATTATACACTTGGGAACCTGAACTCTGCGTTGATCGCACTAGATAACTTTAGAAAGGATTATCCAGATTCCAAATTAGCTGAAGATGCATCATTTCTGCTGGTGGAAACTTCCTACAAATATGCCAGGGAGAGTATCCCCTCAAAACAAAAGGAGAGGTATTACGATTGCATAGAACACTACGAAGAATTTATTGATAATTATCCTGATAGTAAATATTTAAAAGATATCCAGGATTTTTATTCAAACAGCATCAATCAATTAGAAAAATTAACAGAGGAAACTTTATAAATAAAATTATGGCTTTAGATCCATCAATAATTACACGAGATTTAAATCAACTTGCCAAGGACACTGAAAACGTTTATGAGTCCGTGGTGATT
>Ga0209536_100008368_pt1 | contig 15525 bp, 6 predicted proteins | sample DeeMarSeWOR28_12_FD_187461 | JGI IMG/M metagenome (GOLD analysis project Ga0209536, IMG submission 187461) | Marine sediment microbial communities from White Oak River estuary, North Carolina - WOR-2-8_12 (SPAdes) (version 2) | ecosystem: Environmental > Aquatic > Marine > Intertidal zone >...
TTGTTATTTTGGCGGCAAAACAATTGACAAAGTGTGTAAAGTTGTTAGTGTACGGTTTTTGAGGTGTTATTTGGGGAGTGTAGCTCAGTTGGTAGAGCAACGGCCTTTTAAGCCGTAGGTCTTGGGTTCGAGTCCCAACACTCTCATTTCAAAAGGCTTTTTTCATACCAACTTCTCTTTGAGGCGTTAGTATAGTCTCATAGACCAACTTTGCTGTGCATAAGAAACCTGGTTTGTGACAATCGGTGGTTGTGTTTGTTTAGCTATCGGAGTAGAATGCCTTTTTTTGTGTTCTGTTATGAATAATACTTTTTCTAAAAATGTTCATCAGGCCCTGACAAACATTTGGCCCCTTTACGGGGCAGCGTTTGTGATGGCGATAAGTCTCGGCGTGTTGTGGACGGCGATGCCTTTTATTGTGCGTAATATAGGCGGGACCGAAGAGCATGTCGGTTTATCTTTGGCCGCCAATATGTCGGGATATATGATATGCCTGATGTTTGCCGGGTCGGTGTTGGGGCATGTTAAGCCGCGTTATATAACCCGAATAGCCGTGGCGGCCATGTTTTTGGCAACTCTTGTGATGGCCGTTGTTGTCTACTACGCAATAGCACATAACCAACTTAACAGCCCGGTGCTTATCTGGACAATGATTATCGCAGGTACGTTCGCAGGAGCAGCGATGTCGCTTTATTGGCCTTTTCTTATGAGCTGGGTTTCGGCTGACTATGAGGGCGTTATTCTGAATCGCCGCCTCGGAACATATAACGGAATGTGGTCCTCTGCTGCGGTCATAGGGCCTCTTATCGGTGGCGTTCTTGTAGATTTGAATACATCGGGACCAATCGTAGCGAGCGCTGTATGTCTGGTGATTTGCTTTTTTCTGCTCTGTCTGGCCCATGACGGATCTGCCGGTGTTAGCGCTTCTGTAAAAGGATCGGATGTTCAGGGAATCCGATATGATCCAAGGCAGCTTTTGCGTTTTAGGTGGATGGCCCGCATCGCTTTGTTTTGTTCCTGGGCCTGCCTTGGTGTGTCGCGTTCGCAATTTGCACTGTTGTTTACAGGTTTAGGATTTTCAGAAACGCAGTTCGGGATAATTATCACAATATTTGGAATCTGTAACTTCCTGATGCTAACCGGTGCAGGTCGGATTGGCTTCTGGCATTTCAAACCGTTTCCGCTTCTAAGCTCTCAAATATTCCTTGGCCTTTCTCTTATTCTTATGATCTATGGCCGGACGTTGTGGGCTTTTGTTCCTGCATTTATGATTATGGGCACCGGTTTCGGTTTTGCCTACAGTTCTCATCTCTATTATGGAGCATGTGGGAGCAAGAAACGCTCCTCCCAGATGGCAATACACGAAGTTACTCTCTCACTCGGCATGATCGTTGGCTCCGGGGCAGGGGGGTATCTGTCCAGAAACTTTGGAATCTATCGGCCATATTGGTTTGCCTTGTTTATACTTGCTATCGGTCTTATGGCTCAAGTAATCGTATGGCTTGTTCTAAAGTCCGGGCAGGGCGGCCAGCAAAGTGTTAAATCCATCTGATGGAGGCAATTTGATGTATACTCCGTGCCCTCATGCGGACGAGTTTCACTTGACATTTAGAGGTAAATGGTGTTTATTCTTCAAAAAGAACGGTTTCTCTCGCCTCAAACGTTTGCATTCATGGAGAGAACCTGTTAAATAGACAAAAAATGAGGTCAAGCTGCGATTGTAGCAAATAAGAACATATTTTCGGCAGATACCAAGACGATAGTCGTTCGCTGTCCGAACTGGGTAGGTGATATCGTGATGGCAACACCATTTTTCGATTGCCTGCGGGAGAATTTCGAGAATGTCCGGCTCGTTGCGATAGTAAGGTCTTATGCGCAGGGCATTCTGCGCGATGGGCCGTGGTTTGATTCGTTCATCGATTGCGGCGACAAAACGTGGGCGGATTTTTGGGCAATGGTGGTGGCAATCCGTAAACTGAAAGCTGATATGGCCATCGTACTTCCCAATTCATTACGTTCAGTTTTGCCGCTTCGACTTGCGGGCATCGGGAATGTATATGGTTATCGTCGTGGTGGCCGGGGCTTTTTGCTGAGTGGCGGTCCCCTTCCACGGCGGCAGGGGGGCAGAATAGAACCCATACCTATGGTTGACTACTACCTCGAAATCGCCCGTTGGATGGGATTGAGAATCCAGGAAGATTCGCCGCCAAGGCTATATATCGGAGCTCCTGTTGAGGAGAAGGCCGACCAACTTTTGTGCAGGTATGGAATTGGGCCTGATAAACTTGTTGTCGGGCTCAATCCCGGGGCAAGCTTTGGCTCGTCGAAGTGCTGGCCGGCAGAATACTTCGCCCGGACGGCAGAACTTATCAAACAGGAATGTAACGCAAAAATCATTCTCTTCGTTGGGCCGGGTGAAGAAGACATCGCCTCGGCGATTGAGAGCCAAACAGATACGAAACTAATCAATACAAGCGCGGACAAAATTGATCTTGAACTTCTCAAGCCCATGATTCGCCGATGCAACTTACTGATTACCAACGACACCGGTCCTCGACACTACGCCGTGGCCATGGATGTACCGGTAGTCGTTATAATGGGCCCCACAGACCCGCGCTATACGGCATCCAACTTGGACAATACTATAGTCCTGCGACAGGAATTACCCTGTGCTCCCTGCCACAAAAAGCAGTGTCCTACGGATCAACGATGTATGCTGAGCATAACGCCGGAAATGGTTTTGCGTGCAGGCCGAGAACTTCTGGAAAGGAACAGAGCTTATGAAGCGTAGTAAGTACCGCCAGCGCTGGACAGCTTTGAGAAATGAATCGGCCTCTGAGGAGCAATTAGTACATCTATCGCGCCAGGTGGCCCTGGCATTTCTGGACCATTACTACCAGGATGGAGAGTACGAAGAAGACTATATCACTCTGTTGTGTGAGATGGCGATGGCATTTACGAGCCTGGAGCGGAATCGAATAGCCTCAGGCGCGTTATTCGGGATCGTCGTCGAGAACCTGTGCGATGACTACGAACAGGTCCAGCTTGGTATGTACAACCAAATTATGTCGCAAGTTGTCACTTACTGCCGCCAGCAGCCCGTTGGAGTTGAGATGGATAAGATTTTGAATTCCCTCGGTCTCCATACTGCGCGGGATGTGTTTGCTCGCGCGGAGAGGATTCATGCACAGTCATACAGTAATCGGGAGGTGCATCCCCCACGGCGCATCTACATATTATCAAGGGTGACGATAGGGGCCGACGTGGCCATCGTCAGCGTTATCATCCAGCAGCTTGCAGTACGCTTTCCTGATGCGGAATTTGTGATATTCGGCGGACCGAAATTGCCTGAGATATTCAGCGAAAATCAAAAGCTGCGTATTCTTCAAGCAGCCTATCCAAGGCACGGCACTCTTTTAGACCGATTCGACTGTTGGAGGGCAATAGTAGACAAAATTACAGAGGAAAATAAAAAGACAGGCAATGAAGATTTTATCCTGATTGATCCCGACTCGCGACTGTCCCAACTTGGTGTGCTGCCGCTGGTGCCAGATGACCGTTATTTGTATTTCAATTCGCACCCAACCGAACGGGAAATGGGTGAATCCTGCATGGCGGAAATCGCAAATTACTGGGCCAATTCCGTATTGGGCGATTCACACTTCTTCACTCCAAGATTATGGCTGGACAGGAAAATCCAGAGCCAGGGGAAAAAGATAGCTGAACTCATTCGCAATAGAGGCGCTTCTTGGATTGTAACCTTGAACCTGGGAGTAGGGGGTAATCAACGAAAGCGGGTGAACCGTGAATTCGAAATCCGACTCATTCACAGGTTGTGCCAGGAACCCAATACGGTAGTTCTTCTCGATAAGGGCTTCGGCTCAGAAGAGCGGAACGAATTCGATGCTATTGCTGTTGCATTACAATCTCAAAACATTCAAATGGCACAGATGAAAGTGGGCGATTCGGTACCAGAGGTTTTTTCAAACGGTGTTTTTGGAGTGGAAAGTTCAATCGGCCAGATGGCTGCTCTTATCGATTCAAGTGATGAGTACATCGGATACGACTCTGCCTGCCAGCATATTGCAGCGGCCCAGGGCATTCCGACAACGACGGTTTTTGCAGGTACGAACAACCCGACATTTATTCGTCGCTGGAGTGCGTACGGCAAAAATTCCTGTCACGTCGTCCATGCCGGTCTACAACCCGATGGTAAGTGTGTCGATGTGGATGATATTGTGGAACGGATTATGCAGGAAAGAGTTCGCCGGACGAAAACAAAATTTGCAAAGCGACATAGTCCAAGACCGGTTGTTGAGATACGATCATCCCGACAACATCCAAGACGAATAGTTCAGCCTCCAGAGAAACATCATTGAGGAAGAGATGTGATAAATGAAGGTACTTTTCCTCTATCCCAATGCCAATTCACAGGTAGGCTTCAACTATGGGATTTCCCACATGTCTGCCATTCTGCGCCGGGCAGGGCACAAAGTCTCTTTCTGGCAGTTGTGCGAGGAAGTCGCTCCGCTGCCCAGCAGGGATGAATTCATCAAGCGAGTTCGAGAGGAACAACCGGATTTGCTGGCGTTTTCCGTCGTGACCAACCAATGGGAATATGCAAAGACTCTTGCCTCATGGATTCGACAAGACCTCTCGCTGACAACAATCTGTGGCGGCGTTCATGCTTTAGTCGCCCCTGAGCTGATACTGGACAGCGGTGTTTTCGACTATATCATGCGTGGAGAATGCGAGGAGGCATTGCCGGAATTTGTTGAACGGCTGGCCAATGGCGAATCAGTCGATGACGTTAGCAATTTGGGTTATCGCAGGAACGGGGAAGTTAATCTGAATCCCGTACGTCCCTTGCCGGAATTAGAAACACTGCCGTTCAAGGATTACGAAGTCATGGACTTTCAGCGGTTAATCGATGTCAAAAACGGTTGGGTGGGCCTGATGGCTTCACGCGGATGTCCCTTTTCCTGCACTTACTGCTTCAACCGGAACATGGTCGACACATACCGCTCTGATTTAAGATGCAGCTTTGCCAAACTCCACTATATTCGGCGTTTTTCAGTTCAACAGATGTCCGAAGAGATCCGGTATTTGTTGAAAAATTATGAAAATATTCGGATGTTTATCTTCGACGACGACCTTTTTACCTTCGATAAATCCTACGTGAAGGAATTTTGTTCTGCATACAAGAAAATAACCGACCTTCCCTTCGTAGTGAACGCGCACGTGCGTTTTTTTGACCAGGAGTGTGCTGAAGTTCTTGCTGATGCCAACTGCCGAATTGTCAAGTTCGGAGTAGAATCCGGTAGTGAGCACATTCGTAAAAAGATCCTCAACAGGCATATGTCTAATGAACAGATCATTGAGGCGATTCAGTATGTCCGAGAGGCAGGAATGCACAGTTCGGTATTCGTAATCATTGGCTTTCCTCATGAAACGTCTGAGGACGTATTCGCAACGATTCACCTTTTGGCCGAAGCGCGGCCGGGGCGATTCCGATGGACATATTTCTTTCCATACCCCGGAACCGAGGCACATCGAATCAGCCAAGAGAGCGGTATGATAAATGAAGAGAAGATGAAGACACTGAGTAACTTCACCGACGATTCATGTCTGGACTTCAGGGCCGAACAAAATCTATTGCTGAGGAAAATAGGGCGTATCATGCCCTGGTTCGTCAACGCATATTCGGATTTCGGCGCTGCTGCAATGTATAAAGCTAAAGTCGATGAACTTCTGCGTCTTGATCAATGGCAGTGGGACAAGATCGAATCCTCACTCTATGAGCAGGACCAACGCCTTTCCGACGAATGCATACATGCAGGCCTTAGTCACTATGCCATCAAGTACAATCGCTTTATGGGAGTGATTTCGGACTATTTTCTGACAGAAGAATAGATGGAAACAGCCTTGAATGACGCATATGATTCATTCAGGCAGACTCATTACTTATAGTCAATAACCTGCAAGCACCTGCAATATTAACAGGTGGTATCCTACGGATTTGCGACGCCGGGCGAAGGCGTAGCCGCCTGCCAATTAGCTATGTCATTTCCGTAATCAGCCGGTACCTTCCGCGAAAGTGATTTGCCAAACCCATCAGCCTCTCTCGGCCACAGGTCCACGCTGCCGGGTACATCCCCGGGATGCAGGCCATCACTGTAAGTCACCCTGTCGATGCGGATATATTGACGTATTCCAAACTCATCAACGTCACCGGGCATGGCAATCTGCAACCTCTCACCGGCGTTGCTCAACCTGCCGATATAGCCTTCGAGAACCTGAACGCCGGGCGGCATACTACCATACCTTGCTGTAAAGGCCGTCAGGTCCTTGGTTAGTATCAGATAACCATAAGCCTGTATCGTCACAACCGGACCGCTTGAGAAGGTATAATCAATACCATCGGTGAATTTCCAGGGTGTGGATTTATCATAGCGGTATAATGTAACCAGTTGACCGGTTATGTTGTGCAATTCGATATATTCCTCATTCTGATTGCCTGTCGGTGGATTGTACATAATCTCGTTGATTACCACGGGACCGACTTTGGGATAAGCATTATTCGAATCCGGCGTATTATAATCCATCGCAACGAAGTTGAAGTTATCAGTACTGCTCTTGTAGTAACGACCCATCGATACATTGGTCTGCGAGGCGCCAAAATCCTCCACATCGCGGTAGCCGGTCAGGAAGCCATTCGGGTCCTTATACGAGGAAAGGCACGCCTCCTCGCCATTTTCACTCAAGACAAAAGGTACGATAGTTCCGGGATTGGCAGGATTGTTGAAATCCGTGTCCTGATAGAAGACTATGTAATCATTGTCGGGAATGGTTGTTCCGCCGGCAATTTTGAATTTCATCAGGTTTGGCTCATCTCTGTCATTGTCACTGAGGAACCAGCCGCCGATATTAATGGTTTCACTGGTTGTATTGTGCAGTTCAATCCAGTCCGGTCCGGTCTTCGAATGCGCCATAACTTCATTGATTACTATATCACCGGGATTGGGCAGTCTTCCGCTGTCATCCCAGCCGGGTGTTCCGTTGCGATATAAGCTGGCACGCCAGGAGCTTTTCCGATTCCAGCGCCCAAGCGGATCGGACATGTCCTGAAATTCACTTTCGGTTATTGCACGGTCGTGGATTCGAACATCATCGATTAAACCCATATAATAAACAGCGGAAATAGGTTCGAAACCTATATGAATATTCTCATTAACCCCTGACAAACCAATTGAGGAATCTGTGTCTTTCAAGCGACCGTCCACATATAACTTCAGTTCGGAACCATTATTTGTTGCGGCGACATGGTACCATTGGTCGTCGTTAAGTGTCTCGTTTGAAGTTGCATTAGCATAAGTTGAACTTCCAAATAGATAAACATCCGGTTTATCATTAGATACATAGAAATAGAAACCGTTTGTGTTACTAAATCTGTTCTGCATCAGAAATGGATTATATGCCACTGCTGATGCATCTGTTCGTATCCATGCCTGAGCAGAGAAAGTATCTCCTGCCAAAGGAGCAACAGAAGAGGCAACAACATAATCCCCACCGTCAAAGCTTAAAGCTCCATCAATTCTGCCTGTCGTCCATGTAGGAGGCCCGATTAGCGCGCCGTTGTTTGTACCGGCGCTGTCGGTGGCAGTGCTTCCGGAGCCTTCATCGAACTTCCAGTGCGCGAATAAGCCTTCCAATCCCAAAGCTGCGCTGTCTCTGGGTTCAATGATAGTCAGTGAAAAGCCGTCACCATCTGCGATTGGATACCATCTATCATCGTATTCAAAGTCGAGAATCGTCCGACCGATAGCATCTTCAAGTCTAATCCTTTCTCCATTATTGGCGAGGCTGCCGGTATATACTCCTGCCATGTTAACCGATGTGCCATATTGGGCTTCAAATGCGCTCTGATTTTTCACAACAACTACACATTCGCCGGGAGCAAGCTCCATATCGGGGAAGGTAAAATCGATTCCTTCCGTGAATTTTACCAGGTTAAGGTTCAATGTAGTGAGTCCGGTGTTTTTCAGTTCAATGAATTCTTCGTTCGGGTCATTTAGGTTGCCGGTGTTGCGAGGATTGAACATAATCTCGGTAATACGCAGATTCTCTTTTACCGGCCCGACTGCAAAATCAGCTTCGTGAAGCGCACTCCAGGCACTGGAATTCAAATTTCGCGCTTTGACTTTAGTGCTCTTGTTCAACTTTATCGGTACGGTGTATTGGGTCGCGCCGGGGGCTACGTCACCCTGACCGGCCTGACCGGCGATTAACTCGACAGAGATCAGGAAGTCGCTGCTTGTTATTCCGTAGTTCAGCCCCTGGATTGCAAGGATGTTGCCGCCGGGATTCAAGGTGTTGATATGACCTGAGATGTCGAAGTCCTCGAAAGTAACGGCATTTGCGTCGGCATTCATCACTTCCGCTTCCGAATTCCACTCTGGCGTTCCGGTGAAATTGCGTCTTTTCACTTCGACACCGTTGATGTATGCAATGAATCCATCATCGTATTTCATTCTCAGTGTCAGGTTGGCCAGGTCAGTGCTGGCGACGTTGAAGGGTATGCGGATGTAACAAGTACCGTTGTGGTTGTACATGGCATTGTTGACATCAACATTGAAGTGGCCTATATAATTAATGGGATCGCCAGGATTCCTTTCGTAACCGACACCGCCGGTGTAACTGGGCCAACTGGAGTCATCATAGTATGAAGTGGCCCATGTATCACCAACGGGTGACAGGTACGCGCCATCGATTGGCGGGTCGCCGGTAGCCGGCGGGTTGTTGTCGAGACTCCATGCCACCGCCAGGTTATCACCACCGTCGTTTTCTTTCATCAGCGCCTCAATATAGTATTTCTGGCCACCGACGAGCGGTATAGGAGCCGACTCTTGTTCACCACCGAGAGTCCATACCCTGACGCTGCTCCAGCCGGTCTCCTGAGCGATAAGGCTTATATTAGCCGGATTCTCATCGGTACTCAACCAGAGTTGACTGTTATCGTCGCTGGATATCCAGAAAATATAGTCACCATTTGAAGGTGGATGTATATAGCCCCTCATTCGGATACCATAAAAATCATCCCAATCAGATGGTGCCTCAAAGCTGGTCATATAGTCGATGGAAGTTGGATTTCCCGGGTAATCGGGGCTTGATGTCAGGTTTGAAACAGCGGTTCCGGTGATTCCATCCCAGTATTCGAATAGTATAGAGCCCACGGTACCTGAAAGTGAACTGGTAGGAACAAAAACGCGTTTTGTTGCATTTTCCGCCACCAAAGTAATAGAGGAGCCCGACGAAGATAATGCAACAGATAAACGTGGATCGCTTCCGTCGAGTGTGTAATAGATTGTGCCGGGGCCGTTTGGATCCATAATCAGATTAAATCCTGCGTCAACCTCTCCACCATGCTGATTGAAGACAGGAACCTCTATGGCTGGATACCAGTTAACAGCCAGCAACTGGCCAAGGACTTCGTTAACTCGCGGTGTCAGGTGTCTGTGGTCGGAAGTATTGTACAACAGTTCGTTGATTTCAGGCAACCAGTGGTCATCTTTAGTCCGGGGTGGATGGACTTTGGAATCGCCCCAGCGTGCCGATTCGGCGATAATGGCCATATCAATTTGATTGGCGCGGTTCTGTATATGCTTTCGGGCCTCAGGTAAACTGAGAAGGCCGCCGTTATAAAAGTGTTTGTAAACATGGTCGGCAAAGCGTATACGGTAGTCAACGTTAATCTGAGCAAGCTGTTCGTGCAGCCAATGCGGGTTGAAGTACCAGTAATCTGAACCGGCGGTGGTGAACGGTGAGACCATATTTAGCTCTGCTGCTCCGGCTCCCAGTGTGTGTTCATTATCATGGTGGAACCATAAGAAACCAATCGGATTAACCCGATTGAAGATACACCATGTATTGTTAGGTATACCACCAAAACGCGAGCCCGGTCCGTCTCTGTCGCCGGTATAGTATTCGATAATCATAAAGTCGATGAGGTTATCAACATCAAGCAATATCTCGTAATTCGGGTCCGAACCCAGATATGGTGTGCCGTCGATGTTGAGACCCTGCACGCGGTAGTACCTGTCATAACTTGCGAATCCTGCCGGTTCCGACTCTGTTGCCGGTGCCGTTGCTTCATAGTAGAACCTGTCAAAGCCTTCTCGGTTGCCGTCGGTGGGAACCATCCTTCGCCCCGCACTCCAGTTAGATGAAATGGCATCGTAGTCTAACTTATCGCCGCCGAAATATGTTTCACCAAAAGAAGCTTCTGAGCGTTCCTGTGTCTGGAAAAGACCCCAGTAATGGCCGTTGACATAAAGGTGATAGTAACGGCTCTTGGTATATGGATGGCCCATCATCCCCTGAACATCGCGTGAGAAGACCTCACGCACCATAGTATTTGCAGTATCTCCGCTGAAGGCCCACGAGTAGTTCTGACTGCACCGCAGATCCATATGGTCGAATTCACTTACACCTTCATCACCAAATAAGGGGTATCTAAGCTTGCCCTCGCCATAGGGTGCGCCATATATGGAACGGAAGAACAATCTGAAGGCGTGCTTGGGATTGCTGCCGTCGACGCTGTAGCCGCCACGAATCCTCATTCCCGCATCGATCTGGAAGCCGTCTGTGCCATCGGGATAGATTAACTCTACCGAAACAGGCCTCTCCCATGCAATGCCTTCCTGTGCGGCGTTCACCCAAATGCCGGTGGCCGGGTCAAACATGTTAGCCAGGTCTGTAACGAGAGAGAATGATGGAATTGCCAGAAGTGCGTCGTCAATCACATTTGAATACCGGGGGTCATTTACCACATCCGGATCCATGCCGTAATTAAGGATTTGGCCGTTGACGGTACCAGTCGGCCATCCAGGTCCGGGCGCTTCGCCGTTAGGAGATTGCGTTATCACATCGCTGACAAAGATATATGTGTGTGTCTTTACATCGGAGTCCAGATAGCCTGGTTTCACAGCTACGGCACGGAGAGTCGTAGTCTGACTGATAGGAATCGGTGAACTGTAAATATTGCCATGTGTTGCTGTCGGACGTGAGCCGTCAGTTGTGTAACGGATCTCAGCGCCGTTGGTTGCCGTAGACAACGTAAGCGAGAAGAAAGAATCGTAGAAGCCCCGCGAATGGCTGAACCATACCTCTTCGACAATATCAGTCGTGCCGGAGATGTTAAAAGCCTCGGGTGTCGGTGTTGTAAAGTATTGGGGGACCATTTGATTCTTGGCTATGACCATTTCGGGCAAAACCAGGAACTCACCATCGCTCATGGTGTCGTTTAGTCCTTGAATGGCCAGTATGTTCTTTTGGGGTTTGGGTAACAGTAAACCCAAATGTGACATAATATTGAAATTTTTGAATACCAAAGATTCCTCACTTGGGCGGTCGGATAATGCTGCCGAATTCCAGTACAGAGGAGTGGGGGCATTTGCCTCGGCGACCTTCTGGCCGTTGAGATATGCCACGAAACCATCCTCGTATTTCATTTGCAAGGTCAACATATCGTAGAATTGAGGATCTTCGACTTCAAATTCGATACGTGTCCACAGGGAGGCGTTTACATTCTGCATTTTTCCCTGCACATCAGTGCCGACCTCGGAGCTAAAGCTACTTGCTTCAAGGCCCCCATTGGCCGTATCTCCGACCAAATCAAAGCTGGCCGGGTCAAAGGTGGCGAAATTACCCCTTGCGGCAAACAGTTCCAATTCCGAACCGCCGCCACGCTCATAAAACACTAAGCGAAGGTCGTATAGTCCTGCTTGTGTAATGTTGAAAGTCGCCAGCGTATCATCCGGACCTCGTGGATTGGGATATGACGAACTGAAAACGTCAATCCCGTTTGTCAGTTCCAGCCCAAAACCGTCATCGCTGTTGACACCAAAAGTCCATTGATCGGCCTCAGGGATCAAAACCATGCCTGTAACAAGGACGACAAAATCTTCAATGTCAGTGCCTATAGTGGTACCGGGAAACGGATTGTTATTAACATAATGGCCCTCGTTACCGGTGTTAAAATAATTTATCCAGGACGCCGTCTCTGAAACCACCTCAGTTTGTGTATCCGGATCACTTAGGACTGCCTCTGCCGCAGTAAGAGAGTCTACGGTAATATTTGCCTTGTAGTAGGTAACGTTTAATCCTGAAACAACATTACCGAAGCCAACACCTGTTTCACCGGTATCCCAGCCGGAATCGTTAAAACCTATTTCAGTCCAGGTTGTTCCAAGTGATGAATCGGCAATTGTGGGCACATGATAGGATGCTGTCGCCCCAGTCGAGACAATCGTAATTGCATGCTGCGCCAATCCATACGAGACATCGGTCAACTGGTTGGGGAATTGCGGTTTATATTCATGGACAATAGTCAAACCATCAGGCGCAACCAATGCCAGATATTCTCCTCCCTGGTCGATATTGAAATTAGTGTGGTAGTAACCGGCAGGATCAAGATAAGGGTAATTAAACGGATTTTCATCGTATTTTTTATCCGATGCGAAGACAATCAGGAACTTACCCGGCTCAATCACTACGCCGCTCGGGAATCGCCACTTGATCAGGTTGGCATCATTGTCTGTCAGATACCAGCCACCCAGACTTAGGGTTGTGTCCGTCGGGTTGTAAATCTCAATCCAGTCTGAAGACTGGCCGTCTCCATCCAGTAATGTGTTAATGTTGGCTGCCATGAACTCACTGATGACAACGAAGGCTTCTTCCTTCTGCCAGTTATTTGCCAGCACAGCCCAATCGCCGCCAGCTACACCTTCAACGCTATCCAGTTCGGATACACAACCGGAAATGAGACAGATTGGGTCCAGCCACTCCTCGGCTAAAATCCGTGCATCCCTGTAATCAACGCGGTAGTTTCCATCCAAATCCCCAATAATGGCAGAATAGACATCATTTGAGGCTGCAAAAGAAACTATCAATAGCAGTGATATCAGTGAAGTTTTCCTAAATTTCGACATTCTAACTCCTTCCTCGGTAATGATCATTGAAGGCCACTGATGGTGATTTTCTTTTGGCTATTTAGCCTTATGGGCCTTAAAGTCGTTATTATCGATACATTAGTTTTTTTTATTATAGCATTTTTTCGGTGCTAAATCAAGTACTCTTTACTTAAGTTCCTGTAATCACGTTATTTATGGGTCTAAAATAAAATACGAAAGTCATCTGAATTGGTTTGTTTAGTATCGGTTTTTTAATATCCCTACTATATACGTTTCCTTTAATTTAACGTGTTAATGGGATATAAACCTGTATTCCCGCTCACAGATTTATGTTTAAGAAAGCAGATTAAATACCCGTTTGTTTATCCCTTTAAGCTGTAGTCACATCGTTTGATCCATGCACCCTCATTATTTCCACTGGTCTTCATAAATACAGTTCTTTTTGAAAAACTGTTGTTTGACTCCAAAAGCATCCTGAATTAAAATTTCGGAGTTTCTATGTTGTAATCTTCCTTGTGACAAGTAAAATGGGAATCCGGAATTAGCAAAGTGTAAATTGAGAGCGTATTGGTCGGTCAAAATCTGTAATAAGAGTTAAGGAGAACACAATGGATTGGCAATTGTATCTTAAGTTAAGCGCAATGATGTTCCTGGAGTATGCTATCTGGGGAGCTTGGGCACCGGTTCTTGCGGCCCGCCTTTTGGGGCCTTTGAAGATGAGCGGCAAACAGACCGGATGGATTTATGCGACGCTTCCGCTCGCATGCATCATCTTCCCCCTGATAGCCGGCTGGCTTGCCGATCAATATTGGCCTACAGAGAAAATACTTCTCATGACACATTTGATTGGGGCAATGCTTCTGTTTACCGCTGCCAGTAAGGATAGCTTCAAAAGTCTCTTTGTTGTGATGCTTTTATACTCTTGTTGTTACGCGGCTTCGCTTCCGCTCGTAAACTCTTTGATGTTTCAACAGTTAGGCGAATCCTTTTCCGGCGACGAAAAAGCCGTCGATGCAGCTTCGGCTAATATATTCATCTGGGCGCCCATTGCCTGGGCTCTGGTCGGCTATTTTCTGACGGGCTGGCGATGGAAATTCAAAACAGGAGAGCAGGGCCGTGACTGCCTTTATCTGGCTGCTATCCTGTCGGTGATTATGGCCGTAAGTTGTCTCTTTCTTCCAAATACTCCACCGGCAGAGGAAGGTAATCCCATTATTCAGGCAATGAAGATGCTTGGTGAATTCAATTTTCTAATCTTTATTATCATCTCAATGATTATTGCCGGCCTGATGCAGTTCTACTTCCTCGGCACCGCTCAGTTTATGCAGGACATGGGAATTCCTCCAAAGAACGTCCCAGCTTCGATGGCTATCGCACAGGCAGTCCAGGCAATAGCTACCTTTTTTTTGATGATTGCTCTGATGGAAAGGATTGGTATCAAATGGACGCTGACTGTGGGAGCAGGGTGCTGGTTGTTAATGTACCTCATTTATATACGCACAAAACCAAGATGGCTCATCGTCTGCTCGCAATCACTACATGGACTTGCTTATGTCTTTTTTATAATTGTCGGTCAGATCTTCGTAAAAACTGTCGCAACAAAGGAAATTCTCAAGACAATGCAAGGTCTCATTTTTGCTGTTACTATGGGTGTGGGCCTTTTCTTCGGTACGCAGTTTGCCGGCATTGTCATGGATAAATACAGAAAAGAGGAAAAGTTCCAGTGGAGACAAATATTTATGGTCCCCGCAGCGATCGCGTTTGTGTGCATCCTGATATTTGTTTTGTTCTTTAAGTTAAAAGAAGCGGCCTGATACCATATTTGGAACTGAGGGCCGTTACATATAAGTGTGTTGGCATGAGCATAAAAACCGATTTAAAAATCGGACACGAGCGTTTGTAATTATGCTCTGAAGTATGCTGACTCGGAGGATGTCAAATATAATTAGCTCTTCAATAAAAAGAAAGGAAGTGGATGATGGGAAAATTATCAATGACAGCGATTCGTATCGTAGTATGCAGTTTCTTTGTTAGCTCTCTCTGTACAGCACAAGCTGTAAAAATACGAAAAGGACACGTCATACCTGCTGATAAAGGACTCTCGAAAAAGGAAATGCGGCGTTTTTACGAGCGTGGGCGGCAGCAGACGTATCGAGGTAAAGACCTCGACACAATCGGGATGCCGGTGGGCGGTATCGCCGCGGGCCAGCTATACCTCCGCGGCGATGGAACTCTGGCCCTATGGCAAATCTTCAACAAACACGTTTTTACCGGCTATGGGGCCACTTGCTATACAACATATAGGCCCGACTCACCTGTTGACTCAGGCTTTGCTGTGGTTGTCGAAAGCAACGGCAGAACCATTGCCAAACCATTGGACCGGGATTTCGGGACAGTAGAATTTACCGGCGAATATCCCATCGGTATTGTTAGTTATAAGAATAGTGATTTTCCTGTTCAAGCGGAGATGGAAGCTTTCTCTCCCTTCATTCCTCTCAATGCAAAGGACTCAGCCCTTCCCGCAACACTGTTTCATATCACTGTTGAAAATACT
>Ga0209536_100008369_pt1 | contig 15525 bp, 14 predicted proteins | sample DeeMarSeWOR28_12_FD_187461 | JGI IMG/M metagenome (GOLD analysis project Ga0209536, IMG submission 187461) | Marine sediment microbial communities from White Oak River estuary, North Carolina - WOR-2-8_12 (SPAdes) (version 2) | ecosystem: Environmental > Aquatic > Marine > Intertidal zone >...
AGCGAGCCGCCTTCCGCGTGCATGCTCAGGATTTCGGACGTGCGTTGCTCGCCGCCGGCCCGGACGCTCTGCGCGACCTTGTTCGGAACATCGATCTTGAGAAAGACGGGCAGATTGACCGCCTCCGCCGGACCCTCGACGCACGCTCCCTGAGCGTCGCAACTCACGGTGTCAGTCACAGCGCAGAGCAGGGGGGCGGAGCCGTCCAGGGCCGCGGCCGTCGTCAGTGTCGACGCGGCGAGCAGCGCGGCTCCGAGCAAGGTATTGACCGTCGTTGTCATTGAGTTCACCTCTTATCGCGAAATGTCAATGGTGAGCGATCATCAACAGAGACTCGGCTCACTGCGGAAATAGGAGAGTGACGTTCAGCTTGATTGCCCATTCCATCTGCACGCCGTCGTCGACAGGCTGGTAGATGGGCTCCACAAAGAGGTTCACCGGTTGCTTGCCAATCTTGGTGACCTTTCCGATACGGACGCCCAACGGAACGTTCCATTTCTCGCTCCGCCAGTCGTAGGACCAGAGCAGGTCTTGGGTCCCGACGTACCATCCATCCTTTAAGTGCTTGACGAGCACGGGTTGAAAGAACGACTTGCTCTGGTAGTTGCGATCCGACTGGCTGTCCGCCACGTCCCACAGATGATAGGCGAGCGCGCCCCACTGCCAGGTGGGCGTGTTGGTGTTGATATAGACGGCTGCGGGGCCGAGCTCCCATTTTCCGGTGCCCGTGAGCTTGTTCGATGAAAGCGGGAGCGAGACGACGGGCCCGATACCGATCGTTTGCCCCTTCAGGTTGAGCTTCGGCAGGAACAGGCCGAAAGAGACGATGTCCCCCCATGCCGACTGGCTGTCGATCTTCCCATCGAGGCCCGCGGGGACATCCACGAAACCCCCATCAGGCAGTTCGATCGAGGATGACCTTCCACCCCGACCAAGATCGATTTCCGGCGTCGTGAGATAGGGAATCGTCGTACGTGTGATCAGCGTCGGTACCGACGCCCACGGCAGATTGAACGGGATGACCGGCTGTATGACACCCATCTGCGAGGTGTCGTCGCTGTTGTGGTAACCGCCATTGTATTGATACTGAAACTGAAACTGCATCAGGTTGGCCAGGGGATTGGTCGCCGCGCCGGCTAAGTCATCAGCCGTGACGGGGCCACCGTATGCAGCCGCAAAAGCCAGCGCCGATGCAAGCAGCGGCTGCGCAATCGAGCGCCGGGATCGTGATCTCGATGTCTTGTTCATTGCTTGGAGCCTCTCCTGGGTTCGGTTCTCGATTTAGCGCCCGTCGCTTTCCGGGCAAAGGGATCAGGCATCAACGGCTATCGGCAAAGGGGGCTAAAATTCGACGCCGAAGCCGATCAGGGGTCCACGGACGGCAACATCCAACGCAATGGGCTCGTTTTCGAGCTCCAGCTTGAGGTAGCGGAAGCCGGCCACGACCTTGGAGTCGAGCTACCCCCACTCGAAGTGGTACGCGAGCCAGCTGATCGCCTGATAGGTCTTGTGCATCTTGTCCACGCCGAACCCGCCGAAGTCGCCTTTCACGTGCAGCGCAACGTTTGGGCTGAGCCACCACTCGGAATGCAAGCCGATGATGGGCGCATTGGAGCTGACGTTCTTGCGCAGGGCCACGCCGTCTCCAATGGGTCCGGGGAAAGCGATGGGATCGACGTCGAGCCGAAACTTGTCGTGAAAGAAGCGAAACCCGGCGTAGGGCTCGAGGCTGATGATTCCGTAGTCGGGTTCGGCCCCGATGTGCCATCGCCCGACCTCGTAGGAAACGCCGTAGTCGATCAACCATACAGTTTCGCTGATCTCGAACTTCCGGGGGGCTCCGGACACCTTTCCGATGAAATTCTCGTCGTAGGTGCCGTCGTAATAGACCGGTGACACAAAGAAACCGAGCGGTCCCTTGCGCAGGTCGAACCGCAACATCGCCGCCATGTTCAGCGAAGACAGGACGGTGTCCAGCGATTCCGGCAGGTCCGCAACGGTTCTGTCGTTGATGGTAATCGCCGCCGGGGCGTTGGGTGCCAGCCGTAGGCAATCGCGCTGAATCGCCAGGGGGCCTCCGCGATGCCCGGCATTTCGAGAGGCGGCGCGGGATTTGCCGAGGACGACACCCCGAGCGCGAGCGCCGCCAAGATCAGTGAGCCAAAGCGAGCTGTAATCGGTTTCATGTCGGAGTCCTCATTCGATGCCGCAGGTCGACTTGATCCGCTCGATGTGCGCGTCGATCCGCTCGTTGTACTCGCCGCTGGCGATCTCCTTGCTCTCTTGCTGCGTGCCGGTCATCAGATGAAGAACCGCGGTCGAGGGCATGACCGATGTCACCCCCTTCTCCATCTGCTCGAGCGAGCTTTTCTTCTCGGCCTCGAGCTTGGCGATGTCCTCCTTCGCCGTGTCGCAGTTGACCGAAGTTTCCTGTCCCAGGCTTCCGGCAGACAGAGTCGCGAGAATTAGGGCAAAGGTTGGGAGGATGACTCTCTTCATGGTTCGTTTCTCACTCACGGCAACGTTCATCGGGATCAGCGTTTGTCTGAAGACGCACGCAAGGGATCAAGCGTCGTTCGGGCCGACTGTGCCCAGCGGCTGCGCCCCTCTCCCTTCAGGTCCAGGCGGGACCCTGGCTCGACCGATCCGAGCGAAGCCTTCAGCGCAGAAAGCGTTGGCTCGTGTATCATCTTCACAACATTCCGCCCCGACCTTTGTACAGGGTCGATGAGGACACGCGAAACTTATAGTTTTCTGATTTCATTACCAACAGCTCGGAAATAAATGCGAGGCATCGATCGAGCTGTCGGACTGCGAGTATCACTTTAGCGACGTTGTTTCTTACTTGATATGCAGATTGCGAAAACATCATGGTGGGACGAGTTGCGTGGCAAGAAATCGCGCCCTTCGAACCTGGTGTCGAGCGCTTGGTCAGCGCTGCGGCCGTGATGTCTGCGACCCTTCATCTGCGCAAATCGGCGAGATCGCGTTTCTCCGCCCCGCTTGGCTCAATAGATTGCCCGCGTCGGCCTGAGGGTCCGCGACGCTTTGGCCACAACCGCGGCGGATATTTTCGCGTTCTGCATAGTGGACCCAGGGCGTCAACGCACGACACGGCTGTAGTTGGTTGCCGTCTGCGCAGTTAATGGCTCAGTTTGCAGTGGATTACCAGAGGCATCGGATCACAAGTCGGCGAACTCCAGCACTCTCGATTCGAGGTACGAGTAGAACGGATTCCACCGCTGTCGCAGCATGTCGGACGCGGGGATACGCAGCACACCGCGCTCGCCGCGCATTGCGAGCTTGCCCAGCCTGAGCGCGAAGTCCTCCCCGACCGGCTCCCCTCCGTAGAGTGGGTCGTTGGCCGGAAAAGGTAAAGCGATGTGCGCCAGCGAGTACACGTGCTCGGGCCAGGACAGCCCCGGATCGACGTCGGCTAACTCGTGCCCTTTCGGTGCCCCCTTTGAGCGCACGACGACCTCTCCGGTCTGCTCGGTGCGGTTCATCACCACACTCAGCGTAAACGCCGGCTTGGGATCGGCTCGCAATGCCTCGATGACCGCTTCTGGGCGGGACTTGAGCACGGGCTCGATCCCGGTGCGCCGGTTGATGTCGAAGAGCACCAGCTCGTGCCCGCCGGCAGGCAATCGTTCGAACAGGCCCTCGACGAGGCCGGGGGTGGAGACGGTGGCGTCGACGATGGAGGAGAACGCCAGGATCGGCGGCACGCGATCCAGCGCGCCGCCTTCGCCCAGCGCCGTGATGCGCTCCTGTATCTCAAGTGTAAGCCGGTAGACCACGTCGCCGGCGTTGATCGCGAAGGAGCCGTACTTGAAGGGGTCGTATTCGGGAAGGATCGCATTCCAGGCGAGCTTATCGAGACCCAGCAGGTGGCCCAGGCGCCCCTGCCAGACCGACAATGCGGCGGCCGGCGTCACACCGATCGCGGGGGACAAGAGGACCAGCCGCCGCGCCTGCGGCAGCTCGGAATCCTGCACCGCGTCGAGGGCGTAGAGCACCGCCAACGCCGCGCCCGTCGAATAGCCGACGATGTAGATCGGCTGCTCGCCGCTTTGCCCGGCCAGATGGTCCATGGCCAGACGGACCGCCGCCAGCATGTCCTGCCAGGTCAGGTCGACCAGCCCCGACGGCGCCGTGCCGTGGCCGGGCATGCGCAGCCCGACGACGTGTGCCCCCGCCGCGTGCAGACGCTCGCCCAGTTGACGCAGGCTGTACGGGGAATCGGACATCCCGTGCAGCAGGAGCACGCCCGCCTTTGGCGATTCAGCAGGGAGCTCGAAGCTGCGGTTCCAGTTCTGCGGCCAGCGCTCGGGATCGGATAGACTGCCCCGACTGTAACGGTTGATCGAGTGGCGCTGTTCCGCGGGCACCGTCGCATAGACCCGCTCTTCGAGCTGCCCGAACAGGCGTTCCTCCAGCACCAGATAGTCGGAGAAGGTTCCCACGCCGGAATCGGCGCGGAACTCCTCGTCGAGCTCGGCGAGGTGCCAGATCTCGAGGTCCGCGCGACTGTTCAGGTAGACGACAAGGACGGCAATCAAGACGAGCACGGCGCCGATGGCGCCGTATGCGACTGCTCTGATGCCACGCCTGATGAACCTGACCGTGTGCGAATTCATGCGTCTTGTTTCTCACTCCCTGCTTTGCCTGCGCAGCGATGCCGGTCTCACCTTGAGCCCGAACGCATGAAGATCAAAGGTGGTGAGTGCCCAGGCGAGCCCGGCCACCATAAAGCCGCCGACGATCTTCCTTTCGTGTTTGCGGTTCATGCCGTTTGAGAAAGCCATCCGAACATCAACAACCCGACGGCTGCCACCCAGCTGCCCACGGCGCGGACGGCAATGCGCGTCCAGGCCGGGCGCAGGGAGACCACGGCGGCGCAGACCAGCAGGGCCAGGACGAAGGCGCTGCCGGCAATGCCCAGCATGGCGACAGGGCCTGCACCGAGCTCGGCCAGGGCAGACCCATTGGCCAGACCCTGGAGAGCGCCTAACAGACCAGCCAATGCCGCGACCGCGCCGGCCGGCAGCTTGGCGTCCGCGGCTACCATAACGCCCAGGACCAGCAGCAAGAGGACGCTCACCCAGGGCAGATCGAACCCGATCCCGGCATGGAGCCCGATCAGACCAGCGACAAACCAAGCGCCCGGCAGGATCAGCACCGTCCATCGTCCCGCCTGCGGTCCCCGCAGCCCGGCCAGCAGGGTCACGGCCAGAAGCCCGAGCAGGTCCGCCGGTGACAAGAGCAGGTGCAGCGCGCCGTCGTAGAAGGGACCGAGCCCCGACGTGACCAGATGCGCGGAGGCCGGCGGCGCGAACAGGAGCAAGCCGGCGACGAACGGGAAAAGGCGAAGTTTCACGCCAGCGCCCCCCAGAGGAACACCAGGCCGCCCACAATGACCAGCGAGCCCGCGCCGCGCAGCGCCGCGCGCCCGAAGTCCCAGCGGTGGATGGTGCCGATACCGATTCCCACGGCATGCAGGGTCCCGGTGGCGATGACGAACCCGAGGCTGTAGAGCATGGCATTCTGCCCGGGCGCGAGCTCGGTGCCGTGGGCGTGGCCGTGGAACACGGCGAAGAAGGCGACGACCAGCATCGCGCCGAGGACTGGCATTCGGACCTCGCCCAGGATCAGCGCCCCGAGGACCACGCTCGAGACGGCAATGCCGATCTCGACCCCGCCGAGGGGGATGCCGAGCAGTCCGAGCAGGCCGCCGACGGCCATCATGAGCGGGAACGCGATGGGCAGCAGCCAGATCGCCGGCCGCCCCAGCTGGGCGCCCCAGAGCCCGACGGCGACCATGGCCAGCACATGGTCGAGACCGGAGACGGGGTGGGCGAGCCCGCTCAGGAAGCCACCGGCCTGGCCGGTCTCGACATGGGCCCAGGCGCTCATGGACCACAACAGGAGCGCAGCCATGGCGGCGAGCGCGGGAAGTTGCTTGGGTTCGTAGATAAACAGTCGCTTCACAATCCAACCTCAGTCATCAGAACATCATCACCGTGCGCTGGATGGTCCAGAACGCCCCCAGGGAGCCGACGGCGTAGCCTGGCAGCAGCTCGGCCCAGCGCGGCCAATGGAGCTCCAGCACGCGGAAGGCCCGGACCAACAACAGCATCAGAAACACGAAGGCGAGCTGGCCGAGCTCGACGCCGATGTTGAATGCCAGCAGTGCCAGCGGGATCTCGGCCTTGGGCATCCCCACGGTCGACAGGCCGCTGGCAAAGCCGAAGCCGTGCAGCAGGCCGAAGGCGAACGCCACCACCCAGGGGTGCCGGATGGTGAAGCTGGTCTGGCCGCGCCACACGCGCACGATCTCCGGCCCGAGGAAGAGGATCGACAGGGCGATGGCCGCGTTCAGCGGCGGCCCGGGGATGCTCGCGTAACCCAGGGTCGCCAGCGCCAGGGTGATGCTGTGGGCGACGGTGAACGCGGTGATGGTCTTGATGAGCATTATGCGGCCCTGCACGATGATCAGCAGGCCGAGCACGAACAGCAGGTGATCGATGCCCATCAGGATGTGGTTGAAGCCGAGAAGCAGGTATTCGCCGGATGATACGTACCAAGGTCGCTCGCCGCGCAGCTCCGCGAACGGCTGGAACGGTCGCACCACCTGGCTCACCTCGCTGCCGTCGAGACGCGAGACGCGCACGAAGACGTCGGTGATGGTCCCCTCCAGCCCGGGGAAGCGGATCACGCTGCTGTCGATCGATCCGCCCGCCACCTCGACCACCGAGCGATGCAAGGCGGAATCGGGCAGCTGCCTGACGGTGGGCTCGCCCAGGGGCCGCCAGTTCTCGGGCAGCGCGACGCTTGCCGGGTGCGGTTTGCCGTAGTAGATCGGCGCCCGCCAAAGCACCTCATAGCGCTCGGGGCTGAGCTGATTGAGCTCAAGCAGGCCGGGCTGGGTTTCATGCGCCTGGGACTGGCCCCACAACAGCAGGGTCGCCAGCGACGCGATCCAAAGGAGAGCGATACGGCCCATCAGCCGGACGGCCCTGCCAAGGCGGCCACCTTGTCGGACTCGGTCGGCTGCTCGATCACGATCTTGTACTGTTCGCGCAGGTTGGCGTAGAACTGCTCCTTGAGCTCCTCGCCCTTTTCCGCTGTCCACTCCTGCTCCACCTGGCCGCGCACCTCGTCAAAAACCGGCGGCGGTGCCGCCGTCGCGTGGCGCACGTAGACCAGATGGGCGCCGTACCCGGACAGCACTGGCCCGTGCCATTGCCCGGGTGTCAGGGTAGCCAGCGACTCGGCAAAACCTGAACCGAACAGCTTCTGAATCTCGAGCTGATCCTTTTCCGCGTAATAGGTCGCCAGCATGAACCCATCGCCCAGCGCGCCCGGGTCATCGATGGCATCGCCCTCGGCGATCAGCTTGGCCTTGATGGCCTCGGCGTCGTCCAGGGTCGCGTCGCCGCGCTTGTCCGGGTCGACGAAGACCTGGGTGAAGGTATAGCGCACCGGATCCTGGTAGCGGTCCCGATGCGCCTCGAAATAAGCCAGAAGGTCCTCGTCGGTCGGTGGCGCCAAGGCCACCAGATCCTTGACGATGAACTCCATTTTTTGCCCAAGGCGGCGGCGGATGACCTGGTCGTCCTTGTCCAAGCCGAGGACCAGGGCCTCACGGTACAGCACGGTCTCGCGGATGTACTGCTGGATCAGCCCATCGCGCTCTTCCGCCGTGGGGGGGCGTCCCCAGCGCTTCTGCCAGCTCGCCTGCATCCATTCGATCTCGGCCGCGCTGACGACGATCGTCTTGCCGGCACCTTCCGTTTTGGGGCCGGAAAAGGCTGCGTACAGGAGAAAGAACGCCCCTCCGATGAGCAGGAAATGCAGCAACGGCTCGCGTAGGAACTTCACATCTAAAAACCTATTCTTTGCCGAGTACGAGAAATCCGCCGAGCACGAGAAATCCCATTCTTGGGACTTCTCGCGCTTCCTCACAGAGGTGAGCCGGCACCACAGCGCCTAACCCTTTGGCGTGTACCAGATTGGAGAGGTGTAGGCGCGCTCCGTGATGGTCATCCTGGTGCCGGGCAGCGGCTCGACGCCGAAGCGCTTGGCGTCATATGCAGTCCAGCGCGGAGTCGGGATTTCGATGACCCTTACGTAATACAAAGCCCTGAGCTTGGGGTCAAAATCCGGGTCCGTCCAGACAGTGATCAGCTCGGGTGCACCGATGGTGTTGGTCCAGCTGGCGTCTTGGGCGTCGACGGTGCTGCCCACGGGCGGGAGCTTGCCATCTGCACCGGGCTTGCGGTCCCCGCCCCAGGCCACGTCATAGACCCTCTCCTGCAATTTCCCCTTGGAATCCATCCAGCCCTTGATGATCTGGACGCGATCCAGATTGGCGCCAATCGGGTCCTTCAGGGCGGCGACCAGGAAGCTCGGCGCCTTGCCCTCGGGGGCGTTGCTGAGGTCCCCGCCCATGGGCACGCCCTTGCGGTATCCCGGGACCGCCGGGTTGCGGGTGCGAGTATCCGCCTCGTCGAAGTCCCAGCCGCCGAAGAAGCGCACGATCATCCGCGTGCCCGTGGTGGCGTATGTCTCCCTGCGGTACATCGCGTCCCAAATGGCGGCGCGTGTATTCTCGTCGGCCCACACGGCCGCATAGCCGGACGAGCCGACCTCCCAGTCCATGATCGTCACGCCGCTCTTCTCGTTATTCATGAAGGTGCCCTTCATGCGCTCCGGGCTGGGCTCCTGCGGCACCGTCTTGCCGAAGAAGTTCTCCTCCTCCACTGCCGCGAGACCGGTATGGGCGTCGGTGCTGCCGATCATGCCGAACTTGTATGGATTGGTCCCGAGCGTCTCCTCGAGCTTCAGACCGTTCTTCAATGCGGAGCGCGCATACTCGTACTCGAGCATCTCCTTCTTCTTGGCCTGACTGGCATCCAGGTTGCCCTTGTCCCAGATCTCGAAATCGGCAAACTCGTCGTTCGGCGAGAGGAACGGATGGGCCTCGGCGGTACCCTTGGTCTGCGTGACCTCGTAGAGCCGCTCCCGCTTTGCACGCTGCTCGACGTAGGACTTGTCGACCTCCTTGCCCGTATAGGCGCGTTCCACCGGGAACATGATGCCGTTGGACAGGTTGCCGTTGTGCGGGATGGCCAGCACACTGCCGCCGGTCTTCGCTTCGTACTCGTCCATCCACTTCCACAGATCGACGGGGTTATTGCTGCCGAGCGGAGCGCTCTGGGTGAACGGGACCATCTGGGTTGCGCGGTCACCGTTGTCGCGGTAGATGACGTTGCGGTGCATGTTGCCGCCCTTCACCAGCGAGGTCCATTCGTAGCCAATAACGGCGGTGAATCGGCCCGGCTCGTTGAACTCCTCCGCGGCGTCGATGGTCTCCTGCCAGGCGTCCCGATAGGGTCGCGTGCCCGGGGCGTACATCAGGGCCTCGGGGAACTTGCCCTGGGAGAACAGGCCAATCATATCCAGGGCAGCCTCGCCGCCCTTTCCCTGCTGGATCAGATCGTGCCACTCGCGGCCCTTCGGATGGGCCAGGAGGGCGGCCTTGCCCGCCAGCAGATCGGTGGCGAAACCCATGTTGTCTGAGTGATCGGCAACGACGAGGAAGTCGAGCGGGCGCGCGAGCTTCACCGGCTGTCCAGTGGAGCTCGTCACCTGCTCGCCGCGTGCAAAGCGGTAGGCATCGCGGGGCTTGAGGGTGGCGCCCCAGACGCCGGCATCCATGGACATCCCCGTATGCAGGTGGGTATCGCCGAACAGCGGCCGCGTCGGGTACGTGCGCTCCGCATAGGGCGAATACGGCGCCTTCCCAAGCGCTTTGTCGAGCTTCTGCTCATCCGCCTTTTCCGGGAAGACCTGGGCCAACGCTGGTCCAGCCAATAGCGCCGTGCCCAGGAGCGAGAGCGCAAAACAGTAGGTCTCGGTCTTCATGGTCTTTTCCATCTTCATTCATTGCATTCGGGGGTGAGGTTCTCAGATCGCTTGCCGGGGAACGTCGCTATTTGAGCTCGATCTCGACGGATGACATGCCCATGCTCGAGCCTACCCCGGTGGCCTCGCCCTCGAGGTAGATCTGGACGCCCCGGTCACTCTTCAGCAGCGCGGTGAACCCCCCCTTTCCGACGGTGATCCCCTTGCGGTGGGAGGTGTATTTCCCCGGGAAGTCCTCCAGCGCGCTCAGGTTGTAGACCTGCCCGGTGGCGGAGATGGACTCCGCTGCGCTGCCGCCGCCACCGACGGCGGTGAGTGTGAATGGATACTCCTGGCCCTGGTAGCTCAGGACGCCGTCGCCACTCGATGCGCCGGCGTAATAGGAGGCAAGCGAGCCCTCGATTGTCAGCGTGGCGGAGGCCGTGCCGGCGGGTTTTTCGATGCCGGCGCAGCCGGACAGCAGCAGGAGGATCAATCCCGCACTTATCGCATACTTCAAGCTCATGACGTAACCACTGGTTGCTAGAGAAAAAAGACTGATCAAACGTCACCCTGAGGTTTGATCGGCAGATGCTTTTCGTATCAGGAAGCGTTGAATCCTCAGCGCTCCAACCGTCATCACCGCTGTGACGGTGACGCGTGCTTACTCGCCCGCGTGCCGTGCCCTACTCCTACGCCACTGCCAAGATTCCGGGCGCTGGTATGTAGCCGGATGGACAGACTTCAGCGTTCCAAGATGATCCCCACGACACCTATCGCGGAAACCAGCCCGGGCCTCACTGGTGCTGGTAAGTCGATGCCCCCCAGTTCTCGCCGGTCAGCTTCTTGAGCTTGGCCTTGATCAACAGATCCCGCTCCGGCGTGTACCAGATCGGCGAGGACCAGGCGCGCTCCTGGAGCGTGGCCGGGACATCCTCGAGCGGCGGAACACCGAGCTTGGCGGCATCGTAGGTGCTCCAGCGCGGGGTCGGGATCTCCAGCACGCGGACGTAGTAAACGGCCCGCTGCGCCGGATCGAAGTCCGGGTCGGTCCACACCGCCCGCAGCTGGGTTGCGCCGATGTCGTTGGTGTAGGTCGCGGTCTTGATATCGACCGTGTTGCCCACCGGCGGCAGCTTGCCCGTCGCCTTGTCGATCTGACGCTTATCCTCATCGGACCAGACGACGTCGTAGATCTTCTCGTCGGCTCGGCCCCACTTGTTGATGAAGCCCTTGATGATCTGCACCCGGTCGAGGTTGCCGCTCTCCGGATCCTTCAGCGCCCAGACCACAAAGGTCGGCGCATCGGACGCCTTCGCCGGCAGGTCGGACCCCATGGGCACGCCGCCGTCGTAGGCCTTCTGCACGAACGCCTCATCCAGGTGCAGGTCGCTCGGATAGCCCCAGCCACCGAAGAAGCGTAGGCGGATCAGCGGGCCCGAGGTGCCATAGGTTTCCTTCGCCTTCATGGCATCGAACAGGGCCTCACGGGTGTTTTCCTCGGCCCAGACCGCGGTGACGCCGGCGGAGCCGACCGCCGCGGCCACGTCGCCGGAGGCGTTCTTTTTGGGATTCAGGCGCTTTTTGGGTGTGTCGTCGAGCAGGGCATGGGTCCCGTGGAAATTGAACTCCTCGTTGGGGCTGTAGGCTGCATGGCTGTCCGATCCGGCCACGATGCCGTATTTGAAGGGATTGGCACCGAGCTTGTCCTCGTGGATCATGCCCTCCACGAGCCCCTGGCGCATGTAGCCGTACTTGATCTGGCTCGGCATGCCCACGTTGATCATGTTCGGGAACAGCTCGAACTCGGCGAACTCGTCGTTGGGCGACATCAGCGGGTGGGTGTCCGACTGCCCCTTGGTCTGGATGATCTCCATCAGTGGCTCGTTGGCGTTCTGACGCTCGGCGTAGCGCGCGTCCATGGGCTCGCCGAGGAACTTGTTGGGCGAGAACATCCAGCCGTCGGAGACATTGGCGTTGTGGGGGATCGCGAGGTTGTCGCGCCCGATGCCGCGCTGGACCTCCTGGAAGGTCCAGAGGTCCTCCGGGTAGATCGAATCGAAGGCCGTGAACGGGGCCTCCGGAAACTTGTCGCGGAAGAACACGTTGCGGTGCATGTTGCGGCCGTTGGGGATCGAGGTCCACTCCCAGGCCACGAGGGTGGTGAACTTACCCGGCTGGTTGAACTTATTGGCCGTCTCGACGTAGCGCTGCCAGTTGCTGGTGGAGAGCTCGGGGCTGACGAACTCTTGCATCGCGTTGCCGCTCACCAGCGAGCCCAGGATCTGGTTGATCGCGGAATCCGGGTCGCTCGGCTTGGCGTTGGGATCGCGCATCTTCTTGCCGAGCTCCGTCTCGTAAAGCGGGCTGTCCTTGTCGATGAGCGAGGGCATCACACCGAAATATTCGGCATGGTCGGTGATTGCGATGAAATCGTAGGGCGTCGATTTCTTGATCTTCTCCCCGGTTGTCGATAGGGTGATCTCGTTGCCCATCGCCCAGTTGTAGGCGTCCTCCCAGCTCCCGCGGGTCCCGATCACGAAGGCATCGGGCGAGTTCATCGTGTGCAGGTGCTCCTCGCCGAAATAGACGTTTCTCAGCGGGTTCTTGCCGCCCGCGTTGCGCCCCGGCTCGCCGACGGAGTCGGCTGCGGAAACGGCACCGGTGGCGAGCAGGGCCGAGCAAATTACGGATAGTGTCAGGATTTGAATTCTCGTACTCATGGAGCGCATCCTCCTCGAAGGCGTCAGGCAGAAGGCACTGGCGCGTGCAGACCGACGGCACCGGCGGTTACAGCATGCTTTGGTCCCAGCATTAGGAAGTAGCACAACGAGACGTGGTCGATGTGCCCGTGCCGGCAGTGTGTCAAAGCGCCCAGGCCATCGCTATGCACTTCGCGAAAACTTGATTGGCCCTTTGAGCGCAAAGGCAAGCGGTAAGCGCGAAGAAATAGCTGCGCGTACCCCTGCGGAGGGGTGCCGGCCATCCTCATGCGAGAATACTCCGCAAAATTCGGGCGTTTCGACACCGCGCATCACGGTACTCCCGCCGTCAAGGACCCGCCCCTGCAATGATTTTTCGCAATTTGCATACCGAGAAGCTCGACGCAACGCTAGACTTGAACTGAAGAACACGTCTTTACGGCACGCGGTGAAGAGAGCGTCGCGCGGTTCACCATGATAGTCGCGCGCGGCGCGCGCCTCGCCTCTCTTCCCCTCGGGGGGAGCCGGGCAGACTCTCCGATGACGATGAGCGCTGCTCTCATGCTCCGGGGTGCCGGATTGTCAAGCGTGATCGTCAGCCAAGGACCACTGTCACTTGTTTGCGCGCGAGATCATCATGACTGTACAAGCCTCCGCCGGTCGCATCGAAGCACACGATATCGAAGAGCTGCAGCAGGTCGTAGAACCCTGGGAAGTCATCCTGAGGCAGATTTCACCGGGGAAGCTGCATGCCCGCATGGACTACGTGCAGGTCAACGGCATCGTCCTCTACCGGGAACGGTGGTCGCATCGCCTCCTCGCCACGGGTGCGACGCCAAAAGGGTTTTTCTTTTTCGGTGGTAACGCGTCTTCCAAACAGCGTGTGGGCTGGTGCGGCGTTGAGCTCGGCGCCGATTGCCTGGCGTTCGGGCGCTCTTCCACCGAGATCGACTTCGTGACCCCGGAAACGGAAGCGCATATCTGTCTGCTCGTACCCGAGCACCTGATGCTGCGCTATCTCGGCGAGGAACTGACAACCCAAGGACTGGCGAACTCCCGCTTTCTGGCTTGCACAAGGGGGGCTGGAGCGTTTCTTCTCCAGACGATGGAGCGCATCCTCGACAAATACTGGATCCAACGGGATCTGCTGACCCATGAGCGGACCCGCCAGGCCTTGGAATGGCAACTGATGGGGTGCCTGGTGGAGTTCCTGCTCACCCGGCGCGAGGAAAGCACAGCCGCCTGCTCTCGCCGAGCCTCTCGTTATCGGATCGTCCGCCGCGCAATCGAGCTTTGCGAGTCCGTACCCGAACCAATCAGCGTCCCGGATCTCGCGGACGCCTGCGGCGTGAGCAAGCGCGTGCTGGAGCTAGGCTTCCAGAAAACGGTGCGGACCACGCCGAGCCAGTTGATGCGGCAGAGCCGGCTGAACCGGGTGCGAAGGGAGCTACGCACCGCCGACCGGGCCTCCGTCAGTGTCACGGAAATCCTCAGCCGTGCGGGCGTGTCGGAGTTCGGTCGGTTTGCCGTCGAATACAAGAACCTCTTCGGGGAATCCCCTTCCACAACCCTGGGGCGTGAGTTCGTCGTGCCAGATCGCCGGCTTACCGATGCGCTGGCACGAACATGAATCCCAAAGCCCGAGCGATTTCCAGGGGGATGTGATTCTTGCTGAACAGCGACAACCCGGATACCGGTCTTCCGCAAGCCGTGTCTGGAGATCAGGCGAGCCGGCGTGACGCGCACCCGGAGCAGGAAAGCAGCATCCGTCCAGACCCCGCGAGTCCGCCCCTCACCTCGAGCCCCTCCCCCGGGGATAAGCAGATTCGTTACGCCCGCGGCACGCACCTGCACGGCAGAAGCCGACGGGCCCTTACGGGACGCCTGAATGACCACTGGAACCTTTGACCTGCCAACTGGATTAATGGAAAAGCGGGCCGGCGCCGGAATAATCGAAACCGCAGACGTCGACGAGCACTGCGAGGCCCTCCGGCCCTGGGACTTGACCATCAGGCAGGTATCGCCGGGAAAGTACCGGGCGAGAACGGAATACGTCAGCTTCAACGGTTTCCTCCTCTACCGCGAGCAATGCTGCCGCCGGCTGATGGTCACGGGTGCCACCCCGGCCGGGTACATCATGTTGGGCAGCCCCTCCACCGCGGAGGCAAGGATCGACTGGTGCGGAGCCGAGATCCACCCGGGACGCATCGCCTTCGGGGGATCATCCACCGAGATCGACTGCGTGGTTCCCGCCGGGAGCCATCACGTGGTCGCGCTCATGCCCGAAGACCTGGCGCGAACATATCTGGGAGAGGCGTCGGGATCCAAGCTTTCGTTCAGTAAATGCCGCCACTTGATCTGTCACCCAAGCGTTAGTGAATCGCTCATCCAGCTGGTCCATCGCCTGGTCCACAAATACCTCGAATGCCGCGAGTTACTGGCGGATCGGGAGGTCTGTAAAGCCAGCGAATCCAAGCTGATGGATACTTTCGTTCAGGCGGTCGACACCATGGATACCGGCGTGGGCTGTGTCTCCGCCCGCGAGCGTCACCTGGCTTTTCTGCGGGCGATCGAATACGCGGAGCATCTGCAACGCCCCATCGGCGTGTCGGAGCTCGCCTCGGCAGCCGGCGTAAGCCGGCGAGTCCTGGAGCTCGCCTTCCGGGAGACACTCGGCGTGACACCGGTGGCCTATCTTAGGCTCAGCCGCATGCACGGCGTGCGCCGAGAACTCGCGGCGGCGGCTCCAGACTCCGCACAGGTCAAGGAAATTTGCGCCCGCTGGGGTTTTTCAGAGCCTGGCCGATTCGCAGTCGATTATGGTCGCCTGTTCGGCGAGTCCCCCTCTGCGACCCTGCGGACCTAGAGCAAGCCGCTTCCCATCCGCTTGAAGGATGCGCTGCGGGGGCGAGTC
>Ga0209536_100008370_pt1 | contig 15524 bp, 15 predicted proteins | sample DeeMarSeWOR28_12_FD_187461 | JGI IMG/M metagenome (GOLD analysis project Ga0209536, IMG submission 187461) | Marine sediment microbial communities from White Oak River estuary, North Carolina - WOR-2-8_12 (SPAdes) (version 2) | ecosystem: Environmental > Aquatic > Marine > Intertidal zone >...
TACCTCCGCGGCGCCCGCCCGGAGGCGGCGGGTGGCGCGGGCCAGCTTCGACACGAGTACCGCTGTCTCCGCCTCCTCGAGTCGCACGATGTCCTCGTACCCCACGTCTATGGGTTCTGCGAGGAGCCCGAGGCCATCGTCATGCACAGGGCGCCGGGTCGCATCGACCTGTCCACTGCCGAGAGCGAGGCCGAGCGCAAGGCGGTGCGCGACCACTACATGGAGATCCTGGCCGGCGTGCATCGCATCGACGTATCGGAGTTCGCGAGCGCCGGCCTCGAGGTCCCCCGCACGGCCGAGGCGCTGGGTCTGGGCGACCTCGAGAGCTGGGTCGCGGGCTACCGCCGCACCAGGCGTCGTCCCGAGCCCCTGATCGAGTTCGCCGTCGACTGGCTGCGGCGCAACGTGCCTCGCAACCGCAAGAGCGCGAGCTTCCTGGTCGGCGACTCGGGTCAGTTCCTGTTCGAGCGGGGAAGGGTGACGGCGCTGATCGACCTCGAGCTCGCCTATGTCGGCGATCCCGCCGCGGACCTCGGGGGCCTCCTGTGCCGCGACCTGAGCGAGCCCCTGGGCGACCTGTCCGACGCGATCCGCACCTACGAGAAGCTGATCGGCGAGCCCGTGGATCGCCGCGTCGTCCTCTACCACGCGATCCGCTTCGGCATCGTGACGCCCCTGGCCACGGCCGTGCAGGTGGCGGCACCGGTTCAGGCGACCGACTTCGTGCAGTACCTGGTCTGGCATCTCGTGTACGCGCGCTGTCCGCTCGAGCTGATCGCCCACATGGAGGGCGTCGAGGTCCCGAAGGCCGAGCTTCCCGAGGAGGCGCTCTCCCCCTGGTCGATCGGCCACGACGTGCTGCGAGATCGCCTCGCCACGCTCGAGCGCGACGATCCGTTCGAGACCTACCAGCTCGACGCGTTGCGGCGCACCGCGGAGTATCTGCGCCGGGCCGATCGCCACGGCCCAGCCCTCGAGGCGCTCGATCTCGACGAGGCAGGCGCGCTCCTGGGACGACGTCCCGCCTCGTGGCAGGAGCGCGATCGGGAGCTGGAGCTCCTGGTCCAGGAGAACGACGGTGGGCGCGATGCCGAGCTGCTGCGCTACTTCGTGCGACGGGTCCAGCGTCAGGAGTTCCTGGTGGAGCCGGTGGCGAAGGAGCTGCGCGGCGCGCGCATGCAGAAGCTGGAGGACTGAATCTCGAGCTGCAGATCTCGTGTGCTAGCCTGATGCGGCTTGGAATTCGGCACTGCCCGGTCACCGCGCCGCGCCCTCGTGGCCCGTGATTGAGCGGCTTCCTTTTCCGAAGCGCGCTCTCATCGGTCGAAGGCACGAGGAGGACCTTTCATGTCGCGGCGACGGCATGCGGCTCGCATCTCCCATCTCCCCGTCTCTCTCTGGAGCCTGCTCGCGCTGGTGTCGACGACCGTGTGTCTCGCAGCCGGTGGGGCGAATGCCGAAGAGTCCGAGAAGAAGGAGGGAACGGTGATCGAAGCGGGCTCGACGGTGGGGATCGAGTACACCCTCACCCTGGAAGACGGAACCAAGGTGGACAGCAACGTGGGTGGCGAGACCCTGAGCTTCGAGCAGGGCTCGGGTCAGATCATCTCCGGTCTCGACAAGGAGCTGATCGGCATGCGGATCGGCGAGGCCAAGAACGTGACGGTATCGCCGGACGAGGGCTACGGCCCGGTCGATCCCGCGGCCTTCACGGAGGTTCCGGTCAGCGAGCTGCCCGAGGAGGCCCGGGAGCCGGGGACGGCGCTGATGGCCCGGGACGCCGAGGGCCGCGTCCAGCGCCTGCGCGTGGACAGGATCGAAGGCGAGACGGCGACGCTCGACTTCAATCATCCCCTGGCGGGCAAGACGCTGATCTTCGACGTGAAGATCCTCGAGATCCGCTAGGCGTGTGCGCGTCAGAATCCCTCCCGACCTCTGGCGCACGCTGACTTTCGAGAAACGCATCGTCGCGCTGGCGGGCGACCTCGTCGCCCGGCTGGAGCGCGCGGCCTTCTACCGCGCGCGATTCCCGTCGCACGCCTTGCGGGGCCCTCCTCGCACTCGCCAGCGGCATCGCTGCGACGCGCGACCGTTCGGCCAGAGCGCTGGAATCGCCGGGGAATCCTGCGAGCCGGCCGGCGAGCGCCGATTCCTCGGCCCGTGCCCGGACGTCCTGCGCGAGGGCGGCCGGGGGGCCCGGATTCCGGCGCATGGGGAGGCTTCCCCTGCCATGAAGTCATGCTACATGTCGAAGCCCGCGAGGTGACGGCATGGAGTCCCGGTCGGCAACCGCCTTCGCGCCCGGTCGGCTCGCAGCCCGCGAGCTCGAGCACGGCATCCTCGAGGCGGCGACCTTCGAGGGCATGGGTCCGAACGGCGTACCCGGCGCGGGTCACGCGTTTCCATCGGAAGGTCGTCGGGCGCGGCGTCGCCATGACGGCGGTCGGCGACGCCGATCGCATGCGGGGGTACGCCGGTGACGCCGGAAGACCGGACGACGCCCCGGATCCAGCCTCTGCTTCCCGAGATCGATTTCGGTGTCGCCGACGTGCCCGACTTCCACGAGCGGATGGCGGGGCTCTGCGAGGCCGGACACCGCGTCGTTCCCGTTCGCTACAACGGCGAGATCGCGTGGGTGATCCTGCGCCATGACGACGTGGCCGCCGCCTACGTCGACGCGGAGCTGCCCGCGGCGCCTGCCTACATCCGCCACTCGATGCCCGTCCAGGGCAGGACGCTCTTGTGCATGGAGGGGGACGAGCACCGGGTGAACCGCCTGCTGGTGTCGAAGGCCTTCCAGCCGTCCGCGATCCGCCGCCTGGCCGACCGGCTGCTGCTGCCGCTCGCCAACGAGCTGATCGACGAGCTGGAGGGGCGGACCGAGGTCGACCTCGTCGCCGGGTACACGCATCGCTACCCGTTCTCGGTCATCACCCGGATGCTCGGCATCCCGGACGAGGACCACGGGCAGCTCGTGGAGTGGGTCGACGGCCTGTTCGCCTTCCCCTGGGACCCGGATCTGGCGCGGCGCGCGAGCCGCGACTTCACCGACTACCTCGCACCGATCGTCGCGGAACGGCGCCGGCACCCCGCGCAGGACGTGATCTCGATGCTCGCGACCGCAGAGGCCGAAGGCCAGCGGCTCACCGACGAGGAGATCTACTCCTTCATCCGGCTGCTCTTCCCCGCCGGCGCCGACACCACCTATCTGTCGATCGGCAGCCTGATGCTCAGCGTGCTGAAGGACCCCGGGTCGAGGCGGCGCCTGCTGGACGATCCCGAGCAGCGGGTCTGGGCGGTGGAGGAGAGCCTGCGCCTCAACGGCACCATCGGTCTGCAGCCGCGCTATACCGAGAGGGCCGTGACGATCGCCGGTGTCGACATCCCGGCCGATTCGGTGCTGCTCTATGGAAACGCGACGGCGAACCACGACCCGGCGGTCTTTCCGGACCCGCACCGCTTCGATCTCGACCGCCATCCGGGACGCCTGCTGACCTTCGGCAAGGGCGTGCACTTCTGCCTCGGCAGCCATCTGGCCCGCACGGAGATGCAGATCTCGCTCGCCGTGCTGCTCGACCGCCTCGAGGGCCTGCGGCTGCTGGACCCGGAGCACACCCACATCACCCACGCGGTCCTGCGCGGCCCGCGCACCATGCGCGTCGCCTTCGACCGCGTGCTGCCGGCGGACCGGGTCCGCTACCGGCTCCGCATCGGGCGGGACTGAGACGGCGGGGTGCGCGGGCGCGGACGGGCGGCTGCCTCCCTTCTCGGCGCGCACGGGCCGGTAGCCGATCCCTTCGGGATCGGCTACCGGCGCAGCGCGAGACGGAGCTCGCGCTCCGCCGCGCCCATGCTAGGGCTCGACGACGCTCTTGCCGATCATCTTGCGCTCGAGCATGTCGCGCAGTGCCTGCGGGACCTCTTCGAGCGCGTAGCGCCGTGAGACGAGCGGGTGGAGCTCCCCGGCGGCGGCGTGGGCCAGCAGCTCGCGAGTCATCTTCTGGAACAGCTCGGGCTCCCGGTAGGAGGCAGCTCCCCAGAAGACCCCGACGATCGAGCAGCCCTTGAGCAGGGCGAGGTTGAGGGGCATGCGCGGAATGCCCGCCGTGAATCCGATCACCAGGAAGCGGCCGCGCCAGGCGATGGCGCGCAGGGCCGCTTCGGCGTAGTCGCCGCCGATCGTGTCGTAGACGACGTTCACGCCCGCGCCGTCGGTGAGCTCCTTGGTGCGGCTCTTCAGGTCCTCCCGGGTGTAGTCGATGACCTCGTCGGCTCCACGTCGTCGACACAGCTCGAGCTTCTCCGGCGCACCGGCCGCCGCGATCACCCGGGCGCCGAGCAGCCTGCCCAGCTCGACGGCGGCCAGGCCGACGGCACCGGCCGCTCCGAGCACCAGGAGCGTCTCGCCCGCCTTCAGGTCTCCGCAGTACCGCAGACCGTAGTAGCCGGTGCCGTACGCGTACCCGAATCCGGTCGCCTCGGCGAAGTCCAGCCCCGCCGGCAGGGGCGCCAGCGAAGCCGCCGGGAGCGCGACGCGCTCGGCGAAGGCCCCCGTGCCCCGCCCGCCGATCACCTCGTCCCCGACCGCGAACCCGCTCACCCCGGCACCGACCGCACGGACGACGCCTGCGGCCTCGTTGCCGAGCACGAAGGGCGGCGTGGCCTTGAACTGATAGCGGTCCTCGATGATCAGGGTGTCGGGAAAGGTGATCGCGGCCGCGCGCACGTCCACGACCACTTCGCCTTCGCCGGGCACCGGGTCCTCGATCGTCTCGATCGCCAGCTTCTCGGGCGGACCGAACTCCCTGCAGACCACGGCTCTCACAGCCGTACTGAATAGCAGATCCGGGCGTAGAAAGGCTCGCCGCGCGACGGACCGTCCGGCCCTCTGCGAGAGGACCCCTCTGCAGCGCCTCGGTCGGCGAGGCGTTCCGGATGAGACGACATCAGCACCAGCTCGCGAGGTCGGCCGAGCCGGCGGCGAGTGCCTGCTGGATGTTGGCCTCCAGGATCCGGTAGCTCACGTTCCCGTGGAGCCGCTGGCGGCCCTGGTTCAGCAACCAGGTGGGGCTGCCCGGAACCTGGTGCGTGCGCCGGCGCTCGATGTCGGACCAGAGGGCTGCGAAGCACCGCGCGTCCGCCATGCGCTGCTCGATCGGCGCGCGGGGCAGGCCCAGGTGCGCGACGACCTCTCCCTGCACGGCGCGGTCCGCCACCTCGCGCGCTCTGGTACAATGCGCCGACCCGCGGAAGGCTCGACGTGACGGATCTCGACAGCCTCGACATCATCAGCGACGACACCTACGCGCGCAACGGCTACCCGCACGAAGCCTGGGCGAGGCTGCGCCGCGAGTCTCCGGTGCACTGGTTCGAACGCGGCGTGAAGGTCCCCTTCTGGGCCATCACGAAGCACGAAGACATCGCGCGCATCTCGCGCCTGCCGCGGCGCAACCTCAACGCCCCTCGCCTGGCGGTGTTTCCCGAGTTTGCGCCTCCCGAGGAGGATGAGCGGATCGCGCGACACCTGCTCAACATGGACCCGCCGGACCACGGGGCATACCGCAAGCTCGCGGCGCCGCACTTCACGCCGCGCGCCATCCGCCGGCTCGAGGCCGAGATCGAGCGCATCGCGCGCGAGACGCTCGACGGTCTCGCGCAGGACGGAGAGAGTGCGGACACCGACTTCGTCCTGTCCGTGGCGGCGCCGGTGCCGCTGGCGGTGCTCGCGGACCTGCTGGGCGTGCCCCGCGAGGACTGGAAGCTGATGTTCCGCTGGACGAACGCGATCGTGGGCTCGCAGGACCCCGAGTATCGCGCCGCGGTCGACGCCCGGGAGTCCGCCGCGGCAGCGCGCAAGGCGCTCTTCGAGTACTTCTGGGAGATGATCCAGGCGCGCCGCGCGCGCCCCACGGAAGACATCGTCAGTCTCCTCGCCAACGCGAGGCTCGAAGGCGGGGGCGAGGTGCCTCCCTTCGAGCTGCTCTCCTACTGCTTCCTGCTCGTCATCGCGGGAAACGAGACCACCCGCAATGCCATGAGCGGAGGGCTGCTCGCGCTCATCGAGAATCCGGACCAGCTCGAGAAGCTGCGCTCCGATCCGGGCCTGGTGGAATCGGCGGTCGAGGAGATCGTGCGCTGGACGACGCCGGTCATCCAGTTCTGTCGCACGGCGACCCGGGACTTCGAGCTGCGGGGCCGCACGATCCGGGCGGGCGACTCGATGTGCCTGTTCTACCCGTCCGCCAACCGGGACGAAGACGTCTTCGACGATCCCTTCGCGTTCCGCGTGGACCGACACCCCAATCGACACCTGGCCTTCGGCATCGGCGAGCACTTCTGCCTCGGGGCCAACCTCGCGCGCCTCGAGCTTCGGGTCGTCTTCCGCCAGCTCGCCGCGCGTCTGCGCGAGGTCGAGCTCGCCGGCCCGGTCGAGCGCCTGCGCTCGAGCTTCCTCGGCGGCGTGAAGCACATGCCCATCCGCTACCGCCTGACGCCGGCCGGCTCGCCGCGACCCTGAAAGCTCGAGATCGATCGCGCTCACCGGGAACGGGCTGCCGAGTGGTCTCGCGGAGAGAGTGCGATCCGGGCGTCGAGCCAGGCCGCGAACCCGAGGCGTCGCGTCGCCGCGACGGCGCGCTCGAGCATCACGCGCACCACCGCGTCGCTGTCGGTGAAGGAGCCGAGTCCGAGCGACACCACCGCGGTCATCAGCGTCTGGAACGAGAAGCCCCGGTATTGATCGAAGCCTTCGTCGGCGCCGAGCGGCGCGCCGAGCCGCGACCGCTCCTCGCAGTATCCGGCGACGAGCTCGCGCTCGTGCTCGGCCAACCGCTCCGGGCGCATCGAGTTGATGAGGAGATACTGGACGTCGCGGATTCCCTTGCTCCAGTGGGCGCCCTGGAAGTCGATCATCCCCATCTCGTCGCCCGCCTCGAAGAAGTTCCCGAGGTGGCTGTCGCCGTGGACCAGGGTGAGGGGCTCGCGGTACCAGGCCTGCGAGAGCGCGCCCCAGTGCTCCAGGGCGCGGCGATAGAGGGCCGCGGCTTCGCCGTCGAAGACGTCCCGGGCGCGCTCGTGGCACGGCGCCACCGCCAGGCGATTGATCGCCAGCATGATGGGCCCGAGCGATGGGGACAGGAAGGGGTGCAGGTCGAGCGGCAGGGCTCGCTCCCGGTTCGCGGGAGCCCAGCCCGCGAACTGCGCGTGCAGCCGGGCGAGGGTGCGCAGGCACCGCGTGGCCCGCTCCGCATCGATCCCCTCGAGGAGGTCCCGATTGACGAACAGCCGGGTGTCGGGCCGGTCGAGGAGGTTCTCCATGACGATGATGAAGCGGCTGCGGCGCTCCGCGACCGCGTAGATGCGGGGCACCGCGATCGGAACCGCCCGGGCCAGGTTCCGGCAGAATGCGCACTCGATCTTCCAGAAGCCGATGACGTTGGCGAACAGGCGCGTCGGGAGGTCGGCGCACGGCTGCTTGACGAACAGGCGCTTCGGCGCGTCGGTCGCGTTCCCGCCGTCCCCGCGCCAGGCGATCTCGAAGATGGTGTTCCGGCAGTTGCTGCTGGGCGACTCGAGTGCCGTGGGCACGACGGCCTCGGGTCGGAGCGGCAGCCCATGCATGCCGCTGCCCGCATCCCGCAGCAGGCGCCCGAAGCGGGCGGGCCGGGTCAGAGCTCGGGGAGAGAGAGGCAGGGCGCGGCCCAGCGACGATGCGATCGCGTCCGCTCCGATGGCCGAGAGCGCCCTCGCGAGACGACGCGCCAGGGTGAAGCGGTCCCGAAGCGCGGCGATCAAGTCAGGGGCCGACGCCGTCGTCCGGGGCGGACGATCCCGAGGACGACAGGGCGGCGGCGGCGAGGTTCGAGAGTCGGATGCCGTTGGCACCCTGCCGCGCGGCGTTTCGCTCGGCGCCGTTGGTCACGAATGCGAACGAGATGCCCGTCCCCGGATCGCCCCAGGCGACCTGGCCCCCGGCACCCATGTGGCCGATCGCACGGGCGCTGTTGTTGGGCGCGAAGCCCCGCCAGATCCGATCGTCTCCGCCCGCGACCACCAGCCCGAGGCCGCGCAGGGCGGGGCTGTTCGTCATCGGATCGACGAAGTCGACGTTTCGAGGTGTGCATGCGTCCGCGACGCTCGCCGGTTCCCACGGGCCGCCTCCTGCGGAAGCGAGGCAGGCGAGCACGCCCTGGTAGAAGAGTGCGACGTCCGCGGCGGTGCCGATCCCTCCGCCCCCCGGGCTGCCGATCCTCCGCGCTTCGCTGCCGTTGACCCAGGTGACCATCTCGTCCGTGAGGGTCGGAGCGTCCACCGAAGCGATGGCCCGCTGATCCTGCGGCATCGGCTCTCCCACCGCGACGACCTCCGCGACCCGGCCGTGCTGCTCCTCCGGGAGACCGATGAAGAGGTCCGTGAGCCCGAGCGGCTCGAAGATCCGTGTGCGGACGAAGTCCCGGTAGTCGGTTCCCGTCAGCTGGGTGATGAGCTGGGCCAGGACCCACATGGTCGAGCTGCCGTGGTAGGTGAACCGGCTGCCGGGCTCCCACTCGAGCTCCCAGTCACCGAACCTGGCGAGCCGCCGCTCCTCCGAGAGCCACTCCCCGGGAAGCAGATGGGCGTTGGGGAGGCCGGCCGTATGGGTGAGGAGGTGCTCGACCCTGACCGCCCGCTTGCCGTTGCGACCGAACTCCGGAATGTGGTCGACGACGCGGTCGCCCAGCCCGAGCGTGCCGTCGGCGAGCAGGATCCAGGCCGCGGACGACACGAAGGCCTTGGTGACCGAGAAGACGGCGAACAGGGAGCTCCTCTCGGCGGCCCGGCGCTCGCCGGCGAAGCGTGCCGAGCCGAAGGCCCTGAACGCGGCGACCCTTCCGCCACGCGCCAGGGCGACCTGGGCCGCGCAGCCGTCGTGACGCCCCACGGCCTTCTCGATCCGCGCGTAGAGCGCGTCGAGTGCCGACGGATCGATTCCGACCGCCCGCGGGTCGTCGAGGATGAGGCCGGACCTGGCCAAGGGGGCGTGCTCCGCGTGGTCCTCGAGAGGGAGGATCCACGATGACGCGGCCGCGCGCTATCCCGTCATCCGGACCGCGACCGACGCACGACCCGGCTCCTTCATCCCCGGTCTTCGGTACAGGCCTTTCCCAGCTGCCGGTAGCCCGGATCGCAGCTCCAGCTGTTTCCCGAGTAGCCGAGGTGGGCATTCCTCGGCACCTGGAGGGCCCGACACGAATCGCGCTCCTTCTTGAAGCCTCGCTCGCAGTTCCAGTCGCGCCCGGACGAGTCGAGGTGGGCGTTCGAAGGCACCTCGACCGCGACGCACGAATCATCGCGCTTGCGAAAGCCGCGATTGCATTCCCAGTCGTTGCCCGAACGGCCGAGATATCCTTCCCGGGGCACCTCGAGGGCCGCGCACGCGTCGTCGCTCCGTCGGAATCCCCGTTCGCACCGCCAGCGTTCTCCGGAGTCGTCGAGATAGGCGTTCTCGGGGACGGCGATGGCCACGCAGGACTGGTCGACGCTTCGGTAACCGCGCTCGCACTTCCACCCCCTTCGGCTGGAGCCCAGGAATGCGTGGGCAGGCACCTCGATCTTCGCGCATGCCCCGTCGGTCCTTCGGTAGCCCCGCTTGCACTCCCATCCGCGCCCGAACGAGTCCAGATGCGCGTTCGGAGGCACCTCGACGGCCACGCAGGACCGCTCGACGCTTTGGTAGCCCCGATCGCACTCCCATCCACTTCCGTAGCGCTTCACGTGGGCGTTCGGAGGCACTGCCCCCGCGGATCCATTCTGCGCCGCTGCAACGTGTGGACAGCAGGCCAGGGCCAGCAGGGCGATCAGGAATCGATAGGTACCGGCTGTGCGTAGCATCTCGACGCTCATGGCAGGGATCCTCCATTCATTCTCTGGCATTCGTCTTTCGCGGCTCCGCGAACGGGGACGTTCTCCCTCGGGTCGTCGGCTCAGGTGCGGGAGCGTTCCTCCGCCTCACGCTCTCCCTCACGCACCTCGGCCCAGAAGCGGGCGCGCGCCCTGGCGCCGCGCCGCTCCGCGTGGCCCTTCTGGATCCATTGCCGGAGGCGCGCCAGAATCCGACGCAGACCGTCGCACGTGCTAGCTATAGTGCGTCGGACACTCACCCGAGCTCCGTGGCGTCGGCGCCGGCTGGGAGTCGTTGTCGAGCGCGCCGCTGCCGCCGAAGTCGTCGTAGTTGCGACACTCCTTCTCGAACGCCGCGGTGGCCGAAGACGCATAGCTGTATGCGAAGCGCGTGTAGGCGCTGTCGACGCCGAGCCCCACGCAGCCGAGCGCCGGCGCGCCGAGCGGCATGAGGCCGCCAGGACGAGACGCCCAGGCCGCCTTGTGGCAGGGGGCATACCGGTCGCGGTGACTCGGCGCGCCGACCCAGTCGTGCAGGCTGTGTCTCACGTCGGCGTCCGAGCGCCCCACATAGAAGACACTGAACGTGTCGCCGTCCATGTACCCGAGGGCGTAGTTGCCCGGGGAGGTTCTCGTGAGCACCTCGTCGATCACGTCATCGCTGAGCGGATAGGAGCCGCTCATCTCCAGCGCTCGCATCGTCGACAACCTTGCCGCGCAGGCGGGACAGACGGAGAGCGGATGCTCCCCGGGGTGGGGCCGTTCGCACCAGAAGCAGGTCTCGAGCGGCAACTTCGCCGCTCGGCTCTTCGGCCGGCCTTCGCTGAATACGTGGGATTCGCTCTGGTCCATGGATGGATCTCCTCGAAGCTGCAGTCCTCTATCCGGGAAGCGATGGCGGGACGTTCCTCCGCGTGCGGGACGAACCGGTGATCGGTGTCGAGCCGGAGCGCCGCGAAGGTGTCGTTGCTGGCGGAGCCGAGAACGCCCTTCAGACGCAGACAGAGCTCCTCGGGTGTGAAGGGCTCCTCGATGACCGCGTAGCCCCGGCCATGCGCGCGATGGGCCGCCTCGTTTGCGCCGGAACGGCGCCACATGAGCAGCACGCGCACGTCGGAACGCATTCGAACTACACGACCAGCGAGCTCGCAGCCACACATGCGCTTCATGTCCGTGGGGGCGATCAGCGCATCGATCTCGAACCGCGACGCCCGGCAGAGGCTCTCGCCTGACGGGCCGTCGGCAGCGTGGAGCACACGGTGCCCCTGCTCGCGGAGGGCGCGGACGAGCGGGATCCAGCGGTGGGGGTCGTCGTCGACGAGCAGAACACTGCAGAGGTGCTGGAGAGCCGACAGCGGTCGTGCCACGGGCTGCAGAGCCGGATGGCGTGAGGCCTCGGCAGAGCACGGCCCGAGCGCCCCGAACCGTGCAGCGCCCGGCTGCATCCCGCGAGCTCCCGGAGTCGGTCTGGGAGCGCGAACGGCGTCCGGCTCGGGGACGAACTCCGAGCAGATCCCGACGATCGGACCCGGGAGCGTCGGGAGGCGGGGAGCGGGCCCGGCAGCGGTGAGGGCGCGAGCGCTCACCTCGAACTCCCCGTTTCGTCCTCGATCGTCAACTTCGTCCCATCCCCGCTTCGCCGCCGCTGCACCGCGGGTTGCGCGACCTCTCGGGCGGGTCGCGCGGAATTGCTAAATATAAGCTAATCGCATAATTTGTCAAGCATTTCGACAATATGCTTGATCTATCGAGCATCCTGATCGATGCTGAGAGCGATGCGAAGCAGCGGAAAGCGACTCCGGCGCAAGCGTTCCGAGTTCGTGGGCCGACCCAACGAGCTCGGCGCGGTTCTGGCCGATCTGCGCAGGGCCAAGGGGCTCTCGCTGCGGGAAGTCGAGGAGGCCACGGGCAAGGCCGTCTCGAACGCCTACCTGAGTCAGCTCGAGAACGGGAGGATCCGAAAGCCCTCTCCCAACGTGCTTCACAGCTTGGCGGAGGTCTACTCGGTGCCCTACGAGGCGCTGATGGAGAAGGCCGGCTACCTGCTGCCCTCCGAGGACGGCCGTCGGAACCGCCGCCGGTTGGCGGCCTTCGCGATCGATGATCTGACCGCCGAGGAGGAGGAGGAGCTTCTCAAGTACCTGGCCTTCCTTCGCTCCCGCACGCCCTCGTGACTCCCCGCCGCGCTGCCCGCCACCGCGCACCACGTTCCGAGAGCGACCTCGCTCTCGCCCTCCCGAGCCGGAGGAAGCTCGTGGCTTCGCACGCGAGCGAGCACCCGGGAGCCGTCTCACGGCCTCGCACGACGGACCTCTGCGGATCGAGAGAGGCTCGTCCCTTGCGCTCGTTGCCGGCGTCGCGTACGCTGCGCACCGAAAGGCCGTTTACGGGCCGAACCGAGCAGAAGCTTCTTCATTCTTCCTCTCTTTCCTGCCTGTTTCATCGTCCCAACGTGAATTCGCCTCTCGTGACCGACCCTGGTGGCCGGTCAGCCATACGATCGCCCGCGGTCCGTCTGGCTCGGACATCCCGAGCAGGTCCGCCCGATCATCTCGCCTCTGTCGGATTCCGAACCGGGGCAAACAGGAACATCAAGTGAGCAAGAAGATCTATGTCGGCAACCTTCCCTTCTCGAGCACGGAGGCAGATCTCAAGGATGCCTTCGGCCGGCACGGCGCCGTCGAGTCCGTGAGCATCATCACGGATCGCGAGACCGGCCGACCGCGGGGATTCGCCTTCGTCGAGATGGAGGAGGCGACCGCCGCGGACGACGCGATTCGCGCCCTCGACGGGAGCGACCTCGGGGGCCGGAACATCAAGGTGAACGAGGCACAGAGCCGTCGAGACGGCCCCGGTGCCAACCGCTACTAGAGCGCCGTTCTCGTTGCAGGCATCGGGATGGGGCATGCCCCATCCCGATGCCCTGCGCGGTCGTGCGGAACCCATCGGCGACGCAGTCCCGCACCCTTGGCGGGACCGGTGCCTGGATGCAGGGCGCCCCGCTGTGCCAGACTGCGCCCGTGCGCAGCCCCTACCGCGGTGTCGCGATCGTCGGCGCCTACAACACGAAGCAGGCCAGAAAGCTCGTGGGGACGAGCGAGGCGCAGCTCGTCCTCGACGCGATGCGCGGGACCCTGCGCGCCGCGGGTCTGTCGCCCGGCGACGTCGACGGGCTCAACGTGTCGACCTGGGTCACCCGCCTGCATTCGCGGGCGGTCGCCCAGTGGTTCGGAGGGAGGCCGGCCTGGACCGGGATCGCCGTCCCCGGCGTCGAGGCCGTGCTCGAGGCGGCCGCCGCCATCGCGACCGGACAGTGCCACACGGTACTGATCGCGACGGCCCAGTGCGGAGAGTACACGGATCGCGCAGCGACCGTCTCCTGGACCCGGCCGGGCAACGAGTTCGTCGAGTGCTGGGGGCTCTACACGGCGGCGGAGTTCGCGCTGATGGCGCGGCGCCACATGCACCTCTACGGAACCCGGCGCGAGGCCCTCTCCGAGGTCGCCGCCGCGATCCGCACGAACGGCGCCCGGAACCCCGAGGCCGTGATGTTCGGCCGCGAGATCCGTCCGGAGGACGTCGTCGCATCGCGCCTGGTCGCGGACCCCTTCCACCTGCTGGACTGCTGCATCAACTCCGAAGGCGGCTGCGGTCTGCTGCTGACGACCCAGGAACGGGCGCGGGATCTCGACGCCACGCCCGTCTTCGTCCTGGGCGGCGCGCTCGACCGTCAGGGCATGGCCTACGTCACGGCGCCCGTCTGGGACCGCTACGGGGAGGTGGGTCGGCGCGCGGCGCGGATGAGCTTCGAGCAGTGCGGTCTGTCCCCCCGCGACGTGGACGTCGCCGAGCTCTACGACCCGTTCTCCTTCGAGATCATCCGCCAGCTCGAGGCCTTCGGGTTCTGCAAGGAGGGGGAGGGCGGAGACTTCGTCATGAACGGACGCATCCGCATGGGAGGTGAGCTCCCCGTCGCAACGAACGGGGGCCTGCTGTCGTTCAGCCACGCCGGCGTGGTGCAGATGCTGCAGAAGCCCGTCAACGCCGCGCTCCAGCTCCAGGGTAGGCTTCCCGCGGACCTCACGGTCCCGGATGCGAAGGTGGTGCTCGCCAGCAACGGAGGCTCGGGAGCCCTGTTCAGTGACGTGATGCTCCTGGGCAGGGAGCCGGCATGAGCGGTCCGGAGGCGCGCATTCCCCTGCCGCGGCCGACGCCGCTCTCGAAGCCCCACTGGGACGGCTGCCGCGAGGGCGTCCTGCGCGTCCAGCGCTGCGCCGACTGCGGAGCCTACGTCTTCATTCCCCAGCCGGTCTGCACGGGTTGCCTCGGCGAGGATCTCGAATGGGTCGAGAGCTCGGGGCGCGGCACCCTCTACAGCTACACGGTGGTGCACCGCCCCCAGCAGCCCGCCTTCGACGCGCCCTACACCGTCGTCATCGTCGAGCTCGAGGAAGGCTGGTACATGCTCTCCAATCTCGTGGACGTCTCCCCCGACGCGATCGAGATCGGGATGCCTCTCGAGGTCACGTTCCGCGAGATGTCGAGCGAGATCACGCTTCCCTTCTTCAGACCCGGATGACGTCCAGGCGGCGACGGGCGACCCGCTCGGAACGCGCGACCGCTCAGCTCTTCGGAGGCCAGCCGGGCAGAAGCTCGAGCTTCGCGCAGAGCTGATGTGAGTGGACCGTCCGGCCACTCAGCGCTTCCGCCTCCGGATCGGAGGCGATCCACGCGATCACCTCGCCCGTCACCTCCGGGGGTGCACCGGCAAAGGTCCGCTCGATGGCGTGGTCCTCGCCCATCAGGGCGCGCATCGTCTCGGTGCGCGTGTAGCCCGGATCGACGTTGTAGGCGCGGATCCCATCCGCGTGGTGCTCGACGTGCAGGATGCCGGCCATGCGGTGAAAGGCACCCTTGGAGGCGCCGTAGGCGAAACCCCAGCCACCCTCTCCGGTCGGCATGGGCGGATCGTTCTGACCGGCATTGGACGTCATGTCGATCACGATGCCCGCGCCCCGCTCGAGCATCTGGGGAAGGAGCAGCCGGGTGAGGCGCACCTGGTTGAAGACGTTGCCGAGAAAGACCGTCTCCATGGCCTCGAGCGGAAGATCCATGAAGCGGTCCATCAGTCCCGGTCCCTGGTAGATGCCGTTGTTGAGCAGCAGGTCGATCCGGCCCCACTCCCGAAGCGCCGTCTCCACGGCCGCCTCGATCGAGCTGCGGTCCAGCAGATCGAGACGGATCGGCAGCGCCTGCCTGCCCGCCTCGCGAACCGCCCGGGCGGTCGACTCGACGCTGCCCGCGACCGGAATCCGCCGCGGGTCGTCGGCGGAGGCCCCCCGCACGATGCCGTCACCCTCGGCGAGCGTGCGCGCGGTCACGACGACGTCGTAGCCGCGTCGGGCCAGCGCGATGCTGGCCGCCCTGCCGATCCCGCGACTCGCTCCCGTGACGAAGGCGACCCTGCGAGCCATGGTCCTCTCTCCTCGCGGTGACGACGTGCGAGCCGGACGGGAACCCCGAAGCTGGCACCGAAGAGTGTTCGCGGAGCGCTATTGCGGGAGCACCGGCGTGCGGCAGGCGTCGTCCCAGAAGGCGCGCGCCCGCAAGATGCGGCCCGCCTCGTCGAACTCGAAGTGCTCCGC
>Ga0209536_100008371_pt1 | contig 15523 bp, 11 predicted proteins | sample DeeMarSeWOR28_12_FD_187461 | JGI IMG/M metagenome (GOLD analysis project Ga0209536, IMG submission 187461) | Marine sediment microbial communities from White Oak River estuary, North Carolina - WOR-2-8_12 (SPAdes) (version 2) | ecosystem: Environmental > Aquatic > Marine > Intertidal zone >...
ATCGACCAGAAAGGTTACCGGGGAAGGGAAGGCCAAACGCCTTCCCTTGTTCCGTCTGGCGCTGAAGGTCCAGGGATGCACTCCCTTTGGACACCTTGGGCTTGGAATATTGCCACTGTTAGGACAACAGTCCCCGGGACATGGAGCCAATCCCGGCAAGGTTGAAAAACGACTTTGTGAATAGCTCATGGACAGGACTTTGTTTGGGCCCGTCTTGCGTATTGGGCAGGAAGCTGAAAAGATCCATCTTGGAATTCTCACAATCCCTTAAAGAAAAGTATGTTATAAAACAGTATTTTACCTTGACAATAAGGCTTAAATAAATATAATTTTCATTCGGTTAGCGAGGGCATAAGGTGAATGGGGGACTACCCCCTTTTTTATAGCCGAAAAGCCCTGTTGTATTGGTCTGAAAAGTGGTCTGGCAACTCATTTCACAACATGTACCTTAGAGCCTACCCGCCATCCAGGTGCCTGCACTGAATCTGAGTTGTAAAATGACACCATCAGGAAAGGAGAAACGGCGATGGCGCCACCCAAATTACCTTTAACCAACGAGCTTGGCTATTACGAGATCCGCATGGAGAGCATAGGGGGCATGGGAGCCAACCTGGCAGGACAGATCCTTGCTGAGGCCTGTATCCTGGAGATGGGCTACAACGGGGTGAATTTCGCCAGCTACGGATCGGAAAAGAAGGGGACTCCCGTTAAATCCTTCATAAGACTATGTCCGGGAAATGAGGAGGTCACTGACAATTCCCCCGTAGAAAACCCCCACATGCTGGCAGTGTTCGCGGAACAGCTTCTTGGATCCGTGCCCCTGACCCAGGGTTTTAAAAAGGGAGGGGTGGTTGTCATCAACACGAACAAGAGCCCCGAGGAGATCATGGAGATCATGGAACTTCCCGCATGCAATGTCGTGTGCGTAGACGCCATGAAAATAGCCATGGAAGAGAAGATCCCTCTCAACACAGCCATGCTCGGAGCCATCGCAAAAGCATCCGGTTTCATCGATCCTGAAGCGATAAAGAACGTCATCAAGGGAAAGATCGGAAAACGCTACCCCCATCTGGTGGAGGGCAACATGAACGCCTTCGACCGAGGTTACAACGAGGTAAGCGAGACGGATTACTGCAAAATAGATAAGTACCCGGAAGTGCCCTTCCACCGTGTCCAGCCCGGGCTCGGCTATGAAAACGAACCCATGGGGGGCGTTATCACCAACCCCGGGAACACGGTGCTCAAGAACCATGCGGCTTCCAGGACAGGTTATATCCCTCTGTGGCACGAGGACAAGTGCATCCACTGCGGAGACTGCGACCTGACGTGTCCCGATTACTGCATGGTTTTCGAGGTGAAAAAGGACGACAAGGGCAAGGAAAACGCCTTCATGCTCGGAGTTGACTACCAGTACTGCAAGGGGTGCCTGCGGTGCGTAGACATCTGTCCCGTGGAGGCTCTCACCACGGAAGTTGAAACTGATCACGATGTAAACCAGCTTCGCGCTGATCTGAGGAGGGTGTTATGAGTTCCGCCAAACCAGCAAGGAAACTCTCAGGACCGTACCCGCAGAGGGTGGACCTCCAGGACGGCAACTCCATGGGGGCCATCTCAGCCATGCACATCAATTTCGATGTGGTCGGTTACTATCCCATCACGCCCTCAACCCAGGTGGCTGAGACCCTGGATGCCCTCAAAGCAGCGGGCGCCCATGACATCACGATGATCCCGGGAGACGGTGAGCACGGCGCTGCCGGGATCTGCTTCGGCGCCACGGCAGGCGGGGCCCGGGTCTTTAACGCCACGTCAGCCAACGGCCTTTTGTACGCCATGGAGCAGCTCCCTGTTCAGGCCGGGACCCGCTTCCCCATGGTCCTGGACATCGCCTGCCGGTCCGTTTCCGGTCCTCTGGACATCAAGGGAGACCACAGCGATATCATGATGGCTCTCAATACCGGCTGGCTCATGCTCATGGCCAAGGACCCGCAGATGGTCTATGACATGAACATAATTGCGGTCAAGCTGGGGGAGCACCCCGATGTCCGGTTGCCGGTCATCGTCGCCTATGACGGCTTCTTCACCAGCCACCAGAAGAGAAGGGTCCAGTATTTCGAGGATCCGCAGGTTGTTAAGGACTGGCTGGGCGAAAAGGTCCAGGAGAACCACGCCCTTGATCCCAGCAATCCGGTGACGATAGGACCGTACATGAACGAGCCGGATCTCATCAACAACAAGAAGCAGCTCTCCATGGCCATGGAGGCCGCTTACAAGGCCCTTCCCGGGGTTTACAAGGAGTACGCACAGCTTTCAGGCCGTGATTACTCTATCCTCAACAGTTACAAGATGGAGGATGCCGAAACGGCCCTCTTTGTCCTGAACTCGGCCTTCGACACCGCCAAGATCGCTGTTGACAGGCTCCGGGAAAAGGGCGAAAAGGTCGGCGCTGTGACCGTGACCGTCATAAGGCCTTTCCCGCTCAAAGAGATCCAGCAGGTCTTTTCCAAGGTCAAGACCCTCATGGTCGGGGACCGCGCAGACAGCTACGGCGCGTGGAACGGCAACATGTCCCTTGAGATCAAGGCCGCCCTGAAGGATGACGCGTCCAACGAGACGAAGGTCCTCAACCGCATCTACGGCCTCGGTGGACGAGACTTTTACATAGAGGACGCGCTCGAGCTGTTCGAGGAGGCCCTGGAAGCGAAGCGTACCGGAAAGATCAAGGTGTTCTTCGACTACCACGGTGCAAACCCCGGAGATCCCGGTGTCAGCATGAAGCGCGAGATCGAACCCCTGACGAAGGAGGCCCAGTCCCCGGGCATCCATCACCTGGAGGAGAAGGATGGTGAACTTCTGCTCAAGGGCTTTAACAAAAGGAAGCTGGCGGCGAAACCCAAGAGGATCGTCCCGGGACATGGTGCCTGCCCCGGCTGCGGTATTTTCCCGAGCCTTAACACTTTCCTGAAGGGGATCGAGGGCAACGTTATCGTTCAGTACCACACGGGCTGTGCCATGGTGGTGACCACCGGTTACCCCTTCAGTTCCCATCGGGTCACCTATATCCACAACCTGTTCCAGAACGGGGCGGCTACGATGAGCGGCCTGGTGGAGGCTTATCACACCCTCGTTAAAAAGGGCCGGCTTCCAGGTGACGAGGATTTCACCTTCATCATGGTCACCGGTGACGGGGGGCATGACATCGGCATGGGTCCCAGCATCGGCGCCGCTATCCGCGGTCACAAGATGATCCTCATCGAATACGACAACGAAGCCTACATGAACACCGGGACGCAGCTTTCCTTCACGACACCGCTGGGACACCAGACCTCCACATCGGGCGTCGGCCCCGGTGAAAGAGGCAAGGCGTTCCATCACAAGGATACGGCCCAGATCCTGGCCGCCTGCCACATCCCTTACGTTTTCACAGCTGTTGAGACCCAGCCCAGGGATATGGTGAGAAAGGCATCCATAGCCCAGAAAATGGCGTCAGAGGACGGTTTCGTGTTCGGCAAACTGCTCTCCGTCTGTCCTCTCGGATGGAGGACAGTCGAGAAAGATTCGGTTGATATCATCCAGAAAGCTGTGGACACGTGCTTCTTCCCGCTCTACGAGGTAAGAAACGGGATCACCAATATTACCTACAATCCGGAGGAGAAGGATAAGAAGATCCCTGTCATGGAATGGCTCAAGACAATGGGTAAAACAAGGCATCTGACCAAAGAGAGCAACGCCGACCTGGTGGAGGCCTTCCAGAAGGAGGTCGACCGGAGGTGGGCACGGTTAAAGGCAATGCATGAGAATCCGCTTTTATGAAAAAAAGGGGAGCTTAACGCTCCCCTTTTTTTTTCTGACCGCTAGACACGGAGAGGGGGGACACGGAGATACGGAGTAACAACCGCTGTTTTTCTCCGCGTCGCCGCGTCTCCGAGTCACCGCGTCATGAAATGAAGTAAGGGACTCCGATCAAGCGTCGCCGTAGCCGGTCTCCTTTCCCAGTAAAAAATTGATCCGCGCCAGCAGGGCGTCCGGATCGAAGGGTTTGACGAAGTAGGCATTGGCTCCCGCACCGAACCCTTCCTGCACCTGGCTGTCCTGACCCAGTGCACTGACGACGATGACCGGTATCTCCCTGGTCGCCATGTTGCGTCGGATGATCTTCAGGAAATCGATGCCGTGGATGTTGGGCATCCGGATATCCAGAACGATCAGGGAGGGCAGACGAGAGTGATCAGGCCCGAAGATGCGGTTAAGGGCTTCCAGACCATCCTTGCACATCTGAACGGTGAATCCGTCGTCGACAAGGATCCGGCGGAGCAAAAAGAGATAATCCTCGTCATCGTCCACAAGCATGACGGACCAGGATGTGGCGGCGACTTCCCTGGGCCTGGTGTCAAGAACATACTCGCCGGACATCGATGTCTCCCCTGACCTGGTGACGGAAGGATCGGCAGGCTCCACCTCGAAGAAGAAGGTGCTGCCGACCCCTTCCTGACTTTCCACCCATGTTCGACCGCCGAGCAACTGCGCTATTTTGTGGACAATGGCAAGCCCCAGCCCGGACCCCTCATAACTGCGGGTAGTGGAAATATCGACCTGGTAAAACAGGTTGAAGATCTCGTTGACCTGACCCTTGGGGATCCCCACTCCCTTGTCGGAAACGGACAGGAGAAGACCCCTGTGGCTTGGGGATGCCTTGATCGTGACAGGAGTGCCCCTGGCTGAGAATTTGAGGGCGTTGCTCAAAAACTGCTGCAGAACCTGGAGGATCTTGATCCTGTCAGAGGTGAAGAGTGCAACCTCCCGGGAAACTTCAACAGTAATGTCCTTCTTCCTGCCCTCGACCTCCCCATTCAGGTTTTCGACAGCTTCGAGAAGTAATTCGTGGACCTCGAAATCTTCTCCCTTCACGTCGAACATCCCCCGCTCTAACTGGGAAAGCTCAAGGATGTTGTTTATAATGGTTTCAAGTTTGCCGGCCTCTTCATGGCACGTGGCGACCACTTCCTTCAGTCCCGAATACACCGGCCCAAGATCTCCGTCCCGCATCATGGTCAGGTAGCCTTTGATGACCGTAAGTGGGGTCCTGAGTTCATGACTTACAAGGCCCATGAAGTTCTTCTTGTATTCGTCAGCGATCATGAGGCTCCTGAACATCTCCTCCTTGCGTTTCAGTAGATCGCTGACGCGATCCCTGGACCGCTTTAATTCCACCGTCCGCTCCTCTACCCGATCCTCCAGTTCCCTGACAAGAACCTGGTGGCGAAGGGTCATCTGCCTGGAGGTCAAAAGACCGTAACGATAGAAAAGCCCTGCAAAAACAAGTAGCAAGATGATATGCGTCACACCGGAGCGAACTGTCTCCGAGAGTAAACGGTTCTTCAAGGGGAGATAATCCTGATAGATCCCGTAGGCACCAAGGACCTTCAGGTTACCCGGGTCTATAATGGGCACATAGGTTTGAAGCTGGGGGTGTCCGAACTTTCCTGTACCGCTGTTACCGTCCCTGACAACGGTGGATGAACTGATCCCTTCCAGGGCCTGGCCCAGCTGTTCATGGTCCGTCTCCTTTAGGACAGAGGGACTTTTGTCCAGGGAAAAAATTACGCGCCTGTTTCGATTGATGATCCTGATGTTGTCAAGCTTAAAGGTGCTGGCAAAGTCCGTAATCGTGGTATAATAGTCCAGGAGCGACTGAGGTTCATCCAGGTCTGGTCTGGTATCATTTTTCCAGAAAAGCACGTGGCTCAGGTGGCTGGCTGTACGGTTTGCGTAGGATTCCGCCTGGACAACGGTCGTGTTGAGAGCGGTCCAGTAATCGCTGAGCGTTATGACAACGGTTGCGGTCAGGATGAGAAACAGCGAAATGGTAAAGTATTTTTTATGGGTCATAGAGTTATGGGTCAACGGGTAAGGGTGGTATACAATACTCAGTATTAAAGGGCACAATGGATGGCAGGTTTGTGAATATTAATACAAAATCGTCTGCAGTATCAACAGATTTTATGGGTTCCTGTCCCATAATGGGGTTCTTTAAGTGATAGAGCTTGACACTTTATGTTGTCATCTGCTATCCAAAAACTAAGGAAGTTTACTACGGAATTTTCCGTTCCATTTTCAATTCCCATATTTAAAGGAGGGAGAGATGAACAGAGCTGAGCTTATTGCCAAGATGGCTGCAGACGCCGGAATCAGTAAAGCTGCCGCAGAAAGGGCTCTGGGAGCATTCGTTGACGGTGTTGCAGGTGCTCTTAAGCGTGGAGGAAAGGTTTCACTGGTTGGATTTGGAACGTTCAGTGTGAGTGAAAGAGCCGCCCGTGTGGGACGGAACCCGAGAACAGGCGCCAACATCAACATCCCCGCTTCCAAAGTACCCAAGTTCAAGGCGGGCAAGGGCCTCAAAGACGCTATCAAGTAATTTATCTCTTCCTGAATAAAATAATAAGAACCGGCTTTTAAAGCCGGTTCTTTTTATTTAAGATTCCGGATTGCTCATGGCGTATTGCGGTTTAAGACCTGAAAGCTCCTGAGATTGTTTGTACAATCCTCAATCCTCATTCCTCAACCCGTAGTCATCAATTCACTTCCCCCATCCTCTTCCACACCTTCATGAAGATATGGCCAAACAGGGTCACCGAGATGGTCTGACCCACACCTATGGAAAGGACCATGGCCCAGTAGGGGTGAGATACGCCCCAATTGATTATGGCTGCCAGGGCGCCCGGGGAATCGACTTTTCTGAAACCGAAATCGATACCGAGTAAGAAGTAAAGGTAGGCTGAGACTCCGAGGGCATTAAAGATCACCGGAGGCAGGAAGGGAAGGACAGGAGTCTTCCTCAGGGCATAAGTGGCGTATCCGGCGGCGAGGGTGAGCACAGGTCCGAATACGATATCAGGCAGGCCCATGCCGCCAAGAAGGTTCGCCAGGAGACAACCTGTGTAAAGGGCTATGGGCATGAGAGGATCGTAAAGCGCCAGCATGGCCAGGCCCTCTGAGATGCGGACCTGGATCGGCCCGTAACCCAGGTTAAGGCCCGGTCCCAGGACGTTGGCCAGGTAGGTCAGAACCACATACAGAGAGGCTACGAGGGCCAGCCTTGTCAATCGACGGGTAGGCATAGGGTTTTCTGTCTCTGGTCCGAACAGTTTATAAACATTTCGTTAAAGGGTAGTAGAACCCTGCTAGCAGAAGTATACTGAAGTTACCAGAGACAGGAAACCAGGGAAAAGATCAAAGAAATAGGGTAAGGGGAAAAAGCACTCCAGCATCCGGGTAAAGGGTGCTGATTCAGGGAGGTGCTTGTGATCGCTGCTGTGACAGGCGGGACCGGTTTTGTGGGGTCGGCAGTGGTTTCCGAACTGCTGCAGGCAGGGCACGAAGTACGCATCCTCTCGAGGAAAGCCCCTGAGAAGCTTCCAGCGGGCGTGAGCCATGTTAAAGGGAGCGTCGTGACAGGTGAGGGCCTGGATTCACTTGCACAGGGTGTTGACGCAGTCATTCATCTTGTGGGGATCATAAAGGAAGCCGGACCAAACACATTCAAGGCCGTTCACCACCAGGGCACTGTTAACGTAATACTCGCCGCATCCAGAGCCGGGGTCCGGCGCTACCTTCACATGAGCGCCCTTGGGACAAGAGAGGGGGCCAGAAGCCGCTATCACAGATCCAAATGGGAAGGGGAGGAGGCGGTGCGCTGCAGCGGCCTTGAATGGACCATCTTTCGCCCTTCCACGATTTTCGGACCCGGGGACGCCTTCATTAACATGCTGGCCGGGATGATGCGCTGGACGCCGGTCATACCGGTTTTGGGCGGTGCCAGGAACCTCATGCAGCCGGTAGCCATCCAGGATGTGGCCGTTTCATTCAGGACAGCCCTGGAGTCTGATACGCACATTGGCAAAACTTATGAACTTGGCGGTCCGGACTTTTTTAACTTAAGACAAATTCTAGAAAAAGTAGCACAAGTAATTGGTAAAAAACGTATATTTATTAATATGCCTTTGCCACTCTTCCTTCCCCTTGTCAAAGCGGCGGCACTCCTAAAATTGCCGTTCCCCGTTACACCGGACCAGCTGATCATGCTCGGGGAAGACAATGTCAGAACAGGCGGGGACCCGGTGGAAGAGCTGCGGATCGCTTGGACACCGTTTGAGGAGGGGATCAGGGCTTACCTGAAAACGGATATCCATTGATAATTACGAATTGAGAATTGAGAATTAAATGCGCACCCGGTGATCTTAATCCGCAATACGGAAACCTCAATCCTCAATTGTGATCCTTCCGTCAGGAAGGATCTGCTTTTCCATCTTCTCGCTCATCACAAGGAAGGTCCCCCTGGCCGTAGCGACAAGGTCACCGTCTTCGTCCGTTACCATTCCGGTGGCCCGGAATCTCCTGTTGGACCAGTCTTCTTCCCGGGCCACCGCTTTGAGGGGTTTGCCGGGTGAGGCGGCCTTACGGAAAGTCACCTCAAGGGTGTGGGTCAGAAAGAGACGCCCCCTGTTAAAGGCGAGCCTGCCGAGAACCTCGTCGAGGAACCCCATGATGATGCCGCCGTGAACAACGCCCTCGTATCCCGAATGCTTCACGTCAGGCGTAAAAACACCTTCCACCTCTCCTGTTTCCAGGGTCCTGAAGGTCGATTTAAGCCCGCATTCATTGTCGGGTCCGCAGACGAAACAGCCGGAAAAAAGAATTTGATCCAAAGGAGCCTCCTATCAGTGATCTCAAATCTCAGATCTCAAATCTCAAAAAAGGATTAAATTCAATGCATTAAAAGTTTTTAATAACCTCTATCCGGACTCAATGAGGTTAAAACATCTCTCAATTTCTTGCAAATAGACAGTTATGTAGGTAATTTGTCCTGGATTTTCTTTGAGATATGAGATCTGAGATTTGAGAATAATCTTCAGGAGGATTTTATGACGCAGTTTCTCGGCATCATCGGCGGCAGCGGACTTTACGAGATGGAAGGTCTCGAGAATATCGATTCTGTAAGCATTTCAACACCCTTTGGAGACCCTTCCGACAGCATCGTTACGGGGACCCTGGTCGGTACGAAAATGGCCTTCCTGCCCCGCCATGGCAAAGGGCACAGGATAACGCCGTCGGAGATCAATTACCGGGCCAACATATGGGCTCTGAAATCCCTTGGTGTGGACACTGTGATCGGTGTTTCAGCCGTGGGGAGCATGAAAGAGGATATCGCTCCGGGCGACCTCGTGGTCCCTCACCAGTTCATCGACCGTACGAAAGGCCGTCCATCCACATTTTTCGGGGACGGCATTGTCGGGCATGTAACCTTTGCGGATCCCGTGTGCCATGCCCTGGCAGATATCGTGACGAAGGGTGCCAGAACTCTCGGTGTCCGTGTGCATCAGGGTGGGACTTACATCTGCATGGAGGGCCCCCAGTTCTCTACACGGGCTGAATCCAACCTCTACCGGACCTGGGGGGTTGATGTCATAGGGATGACCAATATTCCGGAGGCCAAGCTGGCACGGGAAGCGGAACTTTGCTACAGCACGGTGGCTCTTGCTACCGATTATGACTGCTGGCACGACACCGAGGAGGATGTCTCTGTGGAGGCCATACTCGAGATCATGCACAAAAACGTGGAAAACGCCAAAAAAGCCATCGCATGGGCTGTCGGCCATATGAAGGAAAAGGAGGCATGCGGTTGCGGTGAAGCCCTGAAATTCGCCATCGTAACAGACCCCTCCGTGATCCCGGACAAGGTGAAGAAGGACCTGGCGCCGATCATCGGGAAGTACATGGGGTAGAGAATGCAGGATGTAGAACGTAGAACGTAGAATATGAAAGGCCGCGTTTTTAAAGGAATCGTTAGGATGATTAGCATAGTAAAAAGCATTTTAAGAGTTCGCCTTCCTTCTATGTTCTACATTCCACATTCTACATTCTGAATACCATGCATCCCCTCATCGACGCATATTTAGACTATCTTCTCGTCGAAAAGGGCCTGGCAGACAACACGCTGTCAGCCTACCGGGGCGACCTGGAATCCTACAACAGCTTTCTGTCCGACCAGGGGATATCAGAACCGGAAAAGGTCCAGCCTTCCCACATCTACTCCTTCATAGCCCACCTCAGGGATGAGGGCCTCACGGCTAAATCCTCCAGGAGGAAGGTGGTGGCCGTAAGGGGTTTCCACCGCTACCTGGTCGCGTCCGGCCATCTGAACCGGAACCCGGCCGCCAATATCGGAACGCTTCAGATCCCGCGCAGCCTCCCTGATGTCCTTTCACCGAACCAGATGGATGTTCTTCTTCAGCAGCCGGATACGAAAAAGAACATCGGGTTGAGGGACCGGACCATGATGGAGGTGACCTATGCGGCGGGCCTGAGGGTCTCGGAGCTTCTCGGGCTGAAAATGGAGGACCTTAACCGTGAGGCTGGATTTCTCCGTGTGACAGGCAAGGGATCCCGTCAGAGGTTGACGCCTCTTGGGAAGGAAGCCCTTTACTGGCTTGACCGATACATCAAGGAAGCCCGTCCACACCTTCTCAAGGGCCGCCTGAACGCCTTTCTTTTCCCCGGCAGGGGTGGGAAGGGGCACATCACACGGCAGGCCTTCTGGCTCAAGATACGCCAATACGCAAAAAACGCCGGCTTGCCGGCCATCCACCCCCACACCTTCCGCCACAGCTTCGCCACCCACCTGCTGGAAGGCGGCGCGGACCTGCGCAGCGTCCAGATCCTGTTAGGGCACGCCAATATTGTCACCACACAGATTTACACCCATATTTCGCGGGAACACTTGAAAGCGGTGCATAGAAAGTATCATCCGAGAGGTTGATGTGGGTGAGTTTTGGGTTTTGGGTTCTGGGTTTTGGGATAGTATCGTTCAACCTTCAACGTTCAATGTTCAACGTGCAAAACGCTTGTCATTGCAAGGAGCATCGAGGGAACCGAGGGTGACGAAGCAAGCTCGAAGGATCCCCCGGGATCGCTTCACTCAGATATCGGTTCGCGATGACAAAAACGGTTGTCATTGCAAGGAGCATCGAGGGAACCGAGGGTGACGAAGCAATCTCGAAGGATCCCCCGGGATCGCTTCACTCAGATATCGGTTCGCGATGACAAAAACGGTTGTCATTGCGAGGAGCGGCGAGCGGGACGAGGGTGACGAAGCAATCTCGAAGGAATTTCAGGTTTTTTTCCAATCACCAATCACGGCTTTTATCAACAGGGATGAAGGGGATAAAATCAGGTTCAACCTTCAACGCTTGCCACGCAGAAGCTTCATGCGAAGGCGGGTTCAACGTTAAAACACACAAAACCCAGAACTCAAAACTCAAAACAGTCTCCCAGATTACCGGTTTTCCTTCCATCCTCTTAGTAAATTCTCTAAACTGATTGTTCTGAACCATGTTTGCACGTTAGACGTTGGACCCCCAGGCAGGGTACCGGATTGCTGATGTCGGAAGCCGGCAATCTTCCGCTATCCGCAACCCTCAGTCCGATCTGGTCTACACGTTGAACGTTGAACATTGAACCCGCTTCCCTCTGAACTCTGAACTATGAACTCTGAACTTTCATTATGGATGTTATAACAACCCACCTCAACGCCGATTTCGACGCGTTAGCCTCCATGATCGCGGCGAAAAAGCTCTATCCGGACGCCCATCTCGTCTTCCCCGGTTCCCAGGAGCGGAATCTCCGGGAGTTCTTTTTGAAATCCTCACTCATCTCGTTCCCCTTTGAGCGCATTAAAGATATCGATGTCAACGCCGTCACAAGACTCATCCTGGTAGATATCAACCTCAAGGGGCGCCTGGGTCCTTTTGACGAGGTGGCCGAACGCGATGGCGTTGAGCTGCACATCTATGATCACCACCCGAGGACAGACCAGGATTACAAGGGGGAGGTAGACATTGTCGAGCCCGTGGGGGCGACGACGACCATTCTCGTGGAGCTGCTGAGGAAGAAGCGTAAAAAGATCACCCCCGAGGAGGCCACGATCATGGCCCTCGGGATATACGAGGACACCGGTTCCCTTACTTTCGCCTCCACGACGGCAAGGGATTTCGAGGCCGTCTCCTACCTGCTGAAAAAGGGCGCCCACCTCGAGATCATCCCGACTTTCATATCCAGGGAGATGGACGCCAGGCAGGTCCAGCTTCTCCACGATCTTCTCACCTCACTGAGGGTCAACAATATCCACGGCATTCCCGTGGCTACGGCCTTGGCCTCAACGGAAGACTATGTGGGCGAACTGGCCCTGCTCGTCCACAAGATGATGGACATGGAGAATCTAAACGCGCTCTTCGTCATGGTGCGGATGGAGGAGAGGATCATCCTGGTGGCCCGCAGCCGGCTGCCGGAACTCGACGTGTCAAGGGTTGCGGAGGAGTTCGGGGGCGGCGGTCACCAGACCGCAGCTTCGGCCTCCATCAGGGAACTCACGCTCATCCAGGTCAAGGAAAGGCTCATGACCCTTCTGAACCAGATGGTGGGCGAAAGGGTCAACGCCGGCAGCATCATGTCTTCACCGGCCATGGAGATACGCGACTCGGATGACATCCAGGCCGCCGCCGAGATGATGACGCGCTTTAACATCAACTCCATACCCGTCATGGACGGGAATGCAAAGCTGGTCGGGATCATAACGCGCGGTGTCGTGGAAAGGGCCATACTTCACGGTCTTGGACACTCGCCGGTGAAAGAGTACATGCTTACCGAGTTCTCTACCGTTTCCAGGGATTCATCCCTGGAAAAGGTCCAGGAGTACATCATTGAGAAGCGTCAGAGAATGCTTCCCGTGATGGATGGCGACCGTGTCCTCGGTGTTATCACCCGGACAGATCTCCTCGAGGCGATGCACGACGATTTCAGACGGACCCAGTCCTTTGAAGAGACTTCTGCGGAAGATGAAACGCCGGAGGGAAGGGTCAGGAACTTGAGCGAGCTTCTAAAGGAGATCCTGGATCCCAGGACCCTTCGTATCCTTAAAACAGCGGGAAGAGTGGCCGAGGAGTCAGGGGACAGGGCTTATTTCGTGGGTGGTCTTGTGAGGGACCTGATCCTGCGCCGGAGGAACCTGGACGTGGACCTCGTGGTGGAGGGAGACGCCATCGCTTTCTCGAGAAAGCTTTCCCGGCGTCTGAAGGCCCGGATAAGGGCCCACCGTAAATTCCAGACGGCAGTCATCATCCTGCCCGACGGGTTCAAACTCGATGTGGCTTCTGCGCGGGCTGAATACTATTCATCCCCCGGTGAATACCCCATGGTCGAGCGCGGCTCCATCAAGCTCGATCTGTACAGGCGCGATTTTTCGATAAACGCTCTCGCTGTCAGGCTCAACCCGGACAGCTTCGGCCAGGTGGTGGATTACTTCAACGGCCTGAAGGATCTGAAAGACAGGACGATCAGGATCCTGCACAACCTCAGTTTCGTGGACGATCCCACACGCATCATCAGGGCGGTCCGGTTCGAGCAGAAGTTCGAATTCAAGATCGGTAAACATACCGAGTACCTCATGAAGGGCGCCATCAAAAGGGGTTATCTGAGACAGGCCCAGGGTCCGCGGGTTCTGAACGAGATCATGATCATCCTGAAAGGCGACAACCCCATCCAGGCTTTCGACAGGATGGAGGAACTGGGCATCCTGACCTCCCTGCACCCGTCCCTGGTCTTTAACAGAAAGATAAAGACCATCTTTCTCCAGGTGGAGAAGATAAATTCCTGGTTCGGGCTCCTTTTCCTGGATGAGGAGCCCGATGTGGGACAGATCTATTTCAACTCTCTCATGATGATGAAAAGCCTGGACGAGAGGGAGCAGATCCTGGAGCTTTTCCACCTCAACGACCACCAGAAAAAAACATACCGGGCGAAATGGGAACAGATCTCCTCGACGATGAAGGAACTGGCGCGGACTGATGACAAAAGCCTGAGCTGGATCGCAAACCTCCTCGGCGGGGTCGAGATCGAGGACCTCCTGACCATAATGTCCCTGACCAAGAGGGAGGACACCGCCAGGGCCATCTCTGTCTACCTGTCCCGGCTCAGGTTCATCAAGCGTGAGCTGAGCGGCCAGGAACTTCTGGACCTGGGCTATTCCTCGGGTCCCGTATTTGGAGAAATTATGCAGGCCGTTCAGGACGCGAGGGTGGACGGGATCGTCAACTCGCTGGACGAGGAAAAGAAGTGGGTGAAAGCAAATTTCCCCTTGGGAAATTTGCCAGAGACAAGAGAAAAGGGATAAGACCCAAAGCCGTCATTAGTGATTTGTGGTTCGCAAGAGGACTTTGTTGGTTCGATTTTTCGAATCACCAGTCACGAATCACGAGTCACAGCCATGCGCATTGACACCCCCCAACCCCCATGCTAGAGAATATTCACTGCTGAGCTCCTAGTAGCATTATCATGTTTCAGAATCCAGGACCGGGAACGCAGGATCAAACGATAGGGTCTGATCCCATGGTCACCGTTCCGCATTTTTCATTCTTTTAGGTAAAGGGAACTCCTGTGAACCGCGACCTCATACTCAGGCTCATCATCCAGCTGCCCCCGCTCATGCTGGCCATTTCAGTACACGAGATGGCCCACGGGTACATGGCTTTTCGAAAAGGTGACTTTACAGCCAAGCTGATGGGAAGGGTCACCCTCAATCCCATAAAACACATCGATCCCGTGGGGACCATCCTGGTGCCTATCATGCTGGCGTTTTCCGGTACCGGGGTCCTCTTCGGTTGGGCCAAACCCGTACCCGTCAACAGTTTCAACTTCAAGTCGCCAAGAAAGGATAACGCCATCGTATCCCTGGCCGGGCCGGCTAGCAACCTCGCCCTGGCTGCGGTTCTTGCCGCCCTGTACCGCATCCTGCTCTGGGTGCCGGGGTACGCTTCCATTATGTCCTCCCCGGTGCTCAAGCCCCTCGCCGTCATGATCGTTTTCGGGATACACATCTCGGTCGTTCTCGGTGTGTTCAACCTTATCCCGGTGTATCCTCTGGACGGCAGCCACATTGTCCAGGGACTGCTGCCGGCGCATCAGGCCCAGGTCTACTCGCGCCACGAGCGCTATGGATTTATCATCCTCCTCGTTCTCCTTTTCACGGGGATCCTCTGGCGTGTCATCGGTCCCTTCTATTCCGTGATCATCCACCTGATAGGCAGTCTTTTTGCCATCCCCATATAGGGACTCTCCTGCGGCAGCGAGATGGTTTCCTGTATTTTGGTACGATTTTGCTTTGCAAAGATGAAGGGCAGCAAGTTATAAAAAGCCCTTGAAAAGGAAAAATTATCATTAACAGGCATCGAGAGGGGATCTGAGCCTTCAGTTCTCTTGTCAGGGAGGAAGCATGAACCGCGTTCTATCCGGAATGAGACCCACGGGGCCTCTGCACATCGGGCATTATCTCGGAGCGCTCGGCAACTGGGTCAGGCTTCAGGAGGAGTACCAGTGCTTTTACTTCGTGGCCGACTGGCACGCCCTTTCCACCATGTACGACGAGTCGGGAACACTGGCCCAGTACACGGAGGAGATCGTCAAGGACTGGCTCAGC
>Ga0209536_100008372_pt1 | contig 15521 bp, 17 predicted proteins | sample DeeMarSeWOR28_12_FD_187461 | JGI IMG/M metagenome (GOLD analysis project Ga0209536, IMG submission 187461) | Marine sediment microbial communities from White Oak River estuary, North Carolina - WOR-2-8_12 (SPAdes) (version 2) | ecosystem: Environmental > Aquatic > Marine > Intertidal zone >...
GCGAGACAGGCCGTTCGCGGGGTTTCGGGTTCGTGACGTTCACGACAGAGGAGGCGGCCAGCTCCGCCCGGGAGTCGATGGACGGCGCGACGCTTGGCGGCCGCACGATCCGTGTCGACCTCGCGCGCGAGCGCCAGGGCGGTGGCGGGGGTGGCGGCGGCGGCGGCTACCGACGCTAATCCTTCATCGCTGTAGCAGGCCGAAGTACCACGAGAGTATCGCGTCTCCCGCGAGAAGGTACTCTAGCGCCCCGAGGGCGAGAAATGGACCAAACGGTAGCTTGAGCAAGCCCACACGACTCGTGTCGGGCTGCTCGGGCGCCTCGATGACTTCACCGTCGATGACACGTTCTTCGATGTCCGGCGTGAGCTTGCGTCCGGTGAGCAGCGCGAAGCCCGCGAACAGCAGGCCTTGCATCGAGCCGGCGACCACGCTGAACAACGCGCCTCGCCAGCCGAGGAATGCGCCAATCATCATCAAGAGCTTCGAGTCACCTTCCCCCATGCCGCGGCGGCCCGTGAGTCGCTCGTACCCCCAGACGAACACGAGCTGGATCGCGAGGTACCCGGCCCCTGCGCCGACGGCCGCCGACCAGAGGCCGGGCTCGGCGCGGAATGGTGCGCTGACCAAGCCGAGCGCCGTGCAGGGGAGGCTCACCTCGTCGGGAATCTCCATCCATTCGAGGTCGACGAAGGTCGCGATCAGCAGGCCTCCGGCGAAGATGAAATAGAGCAGCGTTTCGATGGTGGCATGGAGCAGCGGCGTGCCGGGCGCAGCGCGGACGATCCAGAGCTCCGCGATTGCCACGCAGAGGGTCGCGCCAAGGAGCTCGACCAGCGGGTAGCGCGTGGAGATCGGAGCGCCGCAACAGGCCGCCTTTCCGCGGAGAAAGAGCCAGCCTAGAATCGGTACGTTCGTCCACGCGCGAATCGGCGTGCCGCACCCCGGGCAGTGGCTCGGGGGGCTGACGACGGACATGCCACGCGGCCATCGATAGATCGCGACGTTGAAGAAGCTACCCCACGCCGCCCCCCACGCAAAGGCCGCTAGCCACACGAACCAGCGCGCAACATCCGCCGCAAGCATCCGTCAATGCTACCAGGCAAGGGGGGAGTGTCCGCTTTTTCGCCCTCGCGGTTGCAGGATGGTCCGCTCGGTGCGATTCAAGGGCAGACCATGACCCGTGACGAGACGAGATCGGCGCTGCGGGACACCAAGCGGATCGTCGTGAAAATCGGAAGCCGCGCTCTTTGCGCGGACGGGGGCAGGTTCGCCCAGGTCGCCGAGCAGCTTGCGACGCAGGTGAAGGCCGGCCGCAAGGTCGTTCTGGTCTCTTCGGGCGCAGTCGCCGTGGGTCGCGAGCGCCTCGGGCTCGCCGAGCGACCGAAGAAGGTGGCCTTGCTCCAGGCCGCGGCGGCAACTGGGCAGTCGCTGCTGATGCGAGCTTATGAAGATGCGTTCGAGGCGCGCGGAATCCACGTCGCACAGGTCCTTTTGACCCACGACGTCGTGAGCGATCGCGATAGGTACCTGCACGCGCGGCGCGCGATCGATGAGCTCTTGAAGCTCGGTGTCGTGCCGATCATCAACGAAAACGACACGGTGTCGATCGACGAGCTCCGCTTCGGCGACAACGACCAACTGGCGGCGATGGTGTGCACGTTGATTGGGGCAGACCTATTGGTCTTGCTGAGTGACGTGGAGGGTGTGCTCGACGACAGAGGCGCTCGTATATCCCTCGTGCGCGACGTCAGCGACATCGAGCGGTTCATCAGGCCTCCGGAGAACGACGTCGGGCTCGGAGGGATGCAGTCGAAAGTGGAGGCTGCGCGCCGGGCGACGCTTCACGGCCTGCCCGTGGCGATTGGCCCTGCGGCGTCCGCGAATTTCCTCGATAGGCTCTTGCAAGGTGACGACGTCGGGACGCTGCTGCTGCCGCATGGCTCGCCGCTCCCAAGCCGGAAACACTGGATTGCGTACACGCTCAAGCCACGCGGAAGCATCGTCGTCGACGCAGGAGCGTGCCGGGCGCTTCAGCGGCGGAACTCGAGCCTGCTGCCGGCGGGTGTCGTCTCGGTCACTGGCTCCTTCAAGGTGGGTGACGCCGTTTCGATCGTGAGCGAGTCGGGCTTGGAGCTCGCGCGCGGGCTCGCGCGCTATGATGCTGGAGATGTGCGGCTCTTGGCCGGGGGGCACAGCCACCAGATCGCAGAGCGCGTGGGAAGCCACGCGGGCGACGAAATCGTACATCGCGACGACATCGTGCTGACCAAGAAGGGCGCTTGAGCTGGCGGCTCCCGCTTCTGAGAAAAGCTGCTACGGTCGCCGGCTATGAACGAGGACCTGACCACGCTGGTGAAGGGCTTGGCAGAGCGGGCGAAAGAGGCTGCGCGCGTGCTTGCCGCGGCTAGCACGGAGCAGAAGAACGCCGTCTTGCGGCGCGCCGCCGAGGCACTGCGTGGAACCGCCGGTGACCGTGTTCTCGAAGCCAATGCAAAGGACATGATCGCCGCCGGGGAGATGGGCCTCTCGAAGGCCATGCTCGATCGTCTCGAGCTAGACCGAAAGCGCCTCGACGGGGTCGCAGACGGCGTCGAGCAGGTCGCATCACTCCCTGACCCGGTAGGCAGCGTCGTCGAAGAGCGTGTTCTCGACAATGGCTTGCGGGTTTCGAAGATGCGCGCGCCTCTCGGCCTCATCGGCATCATCTATGAATCGCGCCCCAATGTCACGGCAGATGCGGCGTCCCTCTGTTTGAAGAGCGGCAACGCCGTGCTGCTCCGAGGAGGCAAGGAGGCTTTTCACAGCAACTCCGCGATCGCCGAGATCTTCACGACGGCGCTCCGCGAGGAAGGGCTGCCTCCGGAAAGTGTCACACTTTTGCCCACCACGGATCGACAAGCGACTTTGGTAATGATCGGTCTAGATGGTATCGTCGACATGGTCATACCGAGAGGTGGAGAAGGATTGATTCGGTTCGTCGCCGAGCATGCAAGAGTTCCTGTCATCCAACACTACAAGGGTGTGTGTCACGTCTTTGTCGATCGCACCGCCGACCCGGACATGGCACTGAAGATCGCGCTGAATGCCAAGGTGCAGCGTCCGGGTGTGTGCAATGCGATGGAAACGCTGCTGGTCGACGAGAGCATCGCGTCGTCGTTCCTGCCGAAGCTTGGCGAAGCGATGCGCAGGGAGAGTGTCGAGATTCGCGCGGACGAGCGGGCCGCAGCGTACCTCGACGGCGCCAAGCGTGCGTCCGATCGAGACTGGGACACCGAGTACCTAGATTTGATCCTGAACGTGGGCGTCGTCGACGGGATTGACGCTGCGATTGACCACGTCGCAAGACACGGGTCCAATCACACCGAGGCCATCATCACGGAAGACGAAGCGAACGCCGCGCGATGGGTCCGAGAAGTCGATGCGAGCCTGGTACTCGTCAACGCGTCGACTCGGTTCAACGATGGGTTCGCGCTTGGCCTCGGTGCGGAGATTGGAATTTCGACGACGAAGCTGCACGCTTACGGGCCGATGGGTCTGGCGGAGCTGTGCACGCTGAAATGGGTTGGCCAGGGAGAGGGCCAAGTCCGGCAGTAAGGAGAACGCAGAGTTTGGCGAAACAAGCACAAGGCGCAAAACTGAACACCAACGCGAGTCCCCCTACGAGTGACCCGAAAGCCGGCCGAGAGTTGGCTCTACTCGTCGCCGAGGCAGCGCTCGACAAGAAGGCAGGCAGGATCGAGATCATCGATGTGCGTGGGAAGGTGGACTACACCGACTACGTCGTCGTGATGAGCGGCCGAAGCGATCGCCAAGTGGCAGCGATCGCGCGGGGTATCGAAGAGGACCTCAAGCTCAAGCACGGCACCCGGTGCTCCGGGGTCGAGGGGCTTCCGCAGGGCAGCTGGGTTCTGCTCGATTTCGGCGATGTCGTCGTGCACATCTTTCACCAAGATACGCGCGGCTTTTACGACATCGAGGGCCTCTGGCTCGACGCGGAACGGGTCGAGTTCGATGGCCAGCAGGCGGACGAGGGTTTCGTCTTTCCGTAGACGCTCGCCCCGTGCGCATACGAATCGTCGCCGTCGGAAAAGCAAAGAATCGCGATCTCAGATCGCTGCTGGCAGACTACTACGCCCGAATCGGGCGCTACGCGAAGCTCGAAGAGGTCGAAATCAAGGACGGCGACGAAGCCCAGGTGAGCGACCGCCTTGCACGCAGCATTCCGGACCGTTCGCGGGTAGTCGCGCTCGAAGTGGACGGGCGAGCTTTGAGCAGTCGCGAGCTCGGCAGCTGGCTCGGCCGCGCGGAGAACGATTCCGTGCAAACGATCGTGTTTTTGCTCGGCGGCGCCTACGGGCTGCCGCAGGAGCTCTCGAGGAAGGCCGACTTGAGGCTTTCGATGTCGGCGATGACCTTTCCGCACCGCTTGGCTCGCTTGGTGTTGGCGGAGCAGATTTATCGGGCGTTCACGATCTTGCGGAACGAGCCGTACGATCACTAGGAGCGGCCGGGCAACATGCGCATCAGGTGGCCGATACCGCCGAGTGAGCGGCATAGTGCAAGGTTTCGTCGAGCTGCTCGCACCTTTGCGGTGCGTTGGCTGCGAAGAGAAGAGCGCTACGGTCTTCTGTGATGCATGCGAGCTCCTCGTCGAGCCCGCTCGGACGTCGGGCGCCGTCTTCCAGTATGGCGGGCCCGTCGCTGACGCGATCCACCGCTTCAAGTACCGAGGCCGCAGCGACCTCGGCGTGGCTCTCGGTACTCTGATGGGACAAGTCGCGGCCCAATGGCATGGCGAGATCGACGCCGTGGTTCCCGTGCCACTCCACTGGCGTCGCCGTCGCCGGCGCGGGTATGATCAAGCTGCCCTTCTGGCGAAGCCCATTGCGAATGCGCTTGATGTGCCGCTGCTCTTGCGGTGTCTCCGCCGAGCTCGTCATACGCGCAGTCAGATCGAGCTGCCGCATCATGAGCGAGCGCGGAACGTGGATGGGGCCTTCGTCGCCAATCGAATTTGCGGGCCCGAACGCGTCCTTCTGGTCGATGACGTTCGCACGACGGGGGCGACGATGGGCGCGGCTCGGCGCGCGCTGAGCGCGGCTGGAGTGGTGGAGGTTCGTACCCTGGCCCTCGCGACTCGCCTTCTCGACGGAGGCACGTAAAGTAAGTGCTGTGCGTTGCATGATCCTCGGCTGTGTCGTCCTCGCGGCTTGCGCGAAGGCAGGGCCCGCGACCCAGAACCCTCTCGACTACCTTCAAGTGGGCGTCGATCCTCGTCAGGAAGCCGAGGCGATCATCGCCGACCTGCGACGCCACGGATTCGTGCTGGGGCACCGGATTGATGAGTCGAGCTATGTGGCTTTCGATGCCAGAAGCGGCGGAGACAGCACCGTGCGCGTAGTTACCTCTCGCGGCGTAGCGCTCTCGTTGGAGTCGCCCGACGCGCGATGGCCGGAGCGATTGTGGGTCGAGCTCGCGATGGATCCGCGACCTGACTTCGAACGGGACGGACAGCGGGACGTCGTCGTCGCAATGCGCGAACGGGACCGGACCTGCCTCGCTTGGGCTGCGATGAGCCGAGACGGATTCGCATCCGAGGTGTTTCGGCCGAAGGCTGAATGGGGCGCGTTTCCTTGCGTGCTCGAAATCGATCCATCCGGGCGGCGCCTCGTGCTCGAGGTTGCAGTTCCTGATGCCCGTGAAGCGCGCGTGCGCCTGCCGATCAAGGCAAGCGGCCGCGACTGGGTTCTCGATGATTCCGCGTCCGCGGCTCCCCAATGGGAGCAAGCGATGGAGCAGCGGCGACAAGCCCTGGAGCGCGCGGAGATTCGAGGCGACGTACGAGACGCTGATCGCATTCGCGCCGAGCTCGCTTGGCTCGCACGACTTCGCGTGGATCCGGAGCCCGTGCTAGAGCCCGCGGACGATGGCGAAGAAGCGCGTTGACAAAGGGGTCCCGGGGATGGACCTCCTGGTGTGCCGTAATCCGAGGGCTGCCCAACGCTACGACATCGACGAGCGAATGGAAGCTGGAATGGTCCTCTACGGCACCGAGGTCAAGAGCCTCCGCGCGCGCCGCGCCAACCTCGAGGCCGCCTTCTGTCGGATCGATGGTGACGAATTGTTCCTCTACGGTATGCATATCGCCCCGTATGAGCAGGGTGGTCACGCGGGCCACGAAACCCAGCGACGCAGGAAGCTTCTCGTACATCGCCGGGAGATCGAGAAGCTTCGTGGGAGGCTCACGACTCGCGGCATGGCGCTCGTGCCGCTCCAAGTCTACTTCAAGAATGGCGTCGCGAAGGTTCAGCTCGGCCTCGGCCGCGGCAAGAAGAAGGGCGATGAGCGCGAGTCGATCAAGCGCCAGGAAGACCTCAAGGAAGCCCGCGCAGCGATGCAGCGACGAAAGGGGTGAATCGTGAGAGTCAGGCTCGAAAGCGGTGAGGAAGGGGAAGCGAGCAAGCTCGACAGCAACGTCCTCACGCTTCTGGTACCGCGGGCGTTCGCGCCCGGGTCCCCGATCCGCTTCGTACTGTTCTTCGATGCTGGCGAGCGAGCCTTAGAGGGCCGCGCCCTCGGCTCGAAGCGAGTCAGCGAGGGCGGATTCGAGGTTCGTCTTCGCTTCGTCAACCTTCGAAAGGCCGAGCGCCAGCTTCTGATGAGCCAGCTGGGCTGCTAGAGTCCGGTCATGATGCTTCGTGCGTGGGGTGTGGTTCTCCTGCTTTGCGCGAGCGCCTGCAAGGGAGGCGACAGCGCGGAGGAGCGGCCCGTCGAAGCGGCGCCAGCGCCGGTCGAAGCGCAGGCTGCTACCGCCGCGCAAGCGAAGGGGCCGGACGCCGACGCCGAGCTCGCGCCAGACGAGGCGCCAGGCGAGGTCTTGCCGCCAGCCAGCAATTCGACGGCAGCGGAGCCGATTGCGCCGGCGCCCGCTCTACTCATCCCAGCGCCCCGAGACCTCGGGGCCGAGCTCCGCGCCGCTGTCGGCATCCCGGCCGATTGCGTCAAAGATTATCGGCCCGCGTATGCGACGACGATCGTGGTGCGGGTCAGCGCGGTCGTGCGGCCGAGCGGCATGGTCATCGAACCGAGCGCGAGCGGCTCGGGCCTCTCGACCAACGATCGGAGGTGCATCGAACAGCGGGTTGGTGCCGTGCTTCTCGAACCACTTGCGGGATCGACCTCGGAGTCCGTGACGACGAGCTTCGAGGTCCCCTACGAGCCGCCAGCTGTCAAGAGCGACGTCGTCGCCGCCCCGCCGCCGCCGCCGGACGACGTCGTAGAAGCCTTGCCGAAGAAGAAGCCAATTGCGCCGAGCGGCGTTCCGATCGACGGACCGGACGCAAAACCCATCGAGGGCCCAAGCGGTGCGCCAATCGACGGGCCACGAGGCATTCCGATCGACGGGCCAGACCCCGTGCCCATCCACCAGGACTAGGCGGACGCGCGCTTATCGAGCTCTTCGAAGACTGCGGCTTTGACGGCTTCGTACTCGCTGGGCAGGGGGACCGGCTTGTTCGGGTACATGCTCTCGACGCCGGGGATCTCGTTTTCGTGGTAGCGAATCTTGAACTGGGTGAACTTGAGCCCGTTGGCGGTGGAGACCACGACGACCTTCTGACCTGGCTCGATGGCTCCCCTCGCGCGGAGTTTTTCGAGTGCAGCAAGCGCGACCCCGGTGTGCGGGCAGGTGTAGCTGCCGAAGCGGTCGGCGGCGGCCGAGGCCTCTGCGAGCTCGGACTCGCTCGCCTGTTCGACGACACCTTCGAAGGCCTCGAGCGCGCGAATCGCGCGGCGCACGCTCACCGGGTTACCGATGCGGATGGCGCTGGCTTCGGTGTCTTCGGCGGTGATCGCCTCGAAGTTTTCCCAGCCCGCTTTGTATGCGCGGTAGAGGGGATTGGCCTTCTCGGCTTGCGCCAGGCAGATGCGCGGGCGCTTCGAGATGAGCCCGAGCTGGAGCATCATGTCGAAGCCGGCGCCTAGCGCGGCGACGTTGCCGAGATTGCCCCCGGGGATGATGACCCAGTCCGGCACCTTCCAATCGAACTGCTGCACGATCTCGATGGCTACGGTTTTCTGGCCTTCGAGGCGCAGCGAGTTCATCGAGTTGGCGAGGTAGATGCTCTTCTCGGTGGTGAGCTTCTGTACGATGGCCATGCAGCCGTCGAAGTCGGTGTCGAGCGCGCACACGAGTGCGCCATTGGCGAGTGGCTGTACGAGTTGCGCGGTGGTGACCTTGCCCTTCGGAAGAAGCACGACCGAAGGGATACCCGCGGATGCGCAATAGGCAGCGAGCGCCGCCGAAGTGTCACCCGTCGAGGCGCAGGCGATCGCGCGAATCGGCTTTCCGTCTTCGATCGCCTGCTTCACGGTGCTGACGAGCACGGTCATGCCGAGGTCCTTGAACGAGCCGGTGTGGCTGTTGCCGCAGTTCTTGATCCACACATCATCGAGGCCGAGGCTCTTGCCGTAGCGCTCCGCCCAGAACAGGTTGGTGCCGCCCTCGGCGGTCGAGACCACGTTGGTGTCGCGAAGGTGTGGCTGAACCCACTCCTTCTTACCCCAGACGCCGCTCCCGTACGGCCAGTCCCGCGTCATCCAGCGTTGATCGAAGAGCTTGCTCCAGGCGGAGCCGCTTCGATCTTTCAAGGCTTCCATGTCGTGCTGGACTTCGAGGAGCTCGCCACATTCCGGGCACGAGTAGATGACCTCGTCGAGGGGGTAGCTGCCGCTGCACCCGGCTACGCAGCGAAAGGACGCGCTATAGTTCATGGGAGCCTCAGTATAGGCGGTTGTGCAAAGGGCGCACATAGCGCGCATGGCCCGTGGTCGCCTCAGGCGGGCTTCTTCGCACGCGGCGGGGGAATGAGCGAGAAGGCGGGGGCACTCGGCATGCTTTCGGGGTGCTCCGCGGGGGGCCGCGTGAACCGCGACATCTTCCCGGGACCTTTGGTCTGAACCAAGGGAAACGCCTCGGCGCTGATTTGTTTCTCGTGCGTCGTATCCGAGGGATCGAGCCCTCGATTCGGGTCGGCGGTGACCACGGCAGGTCGAGCAGCGCGATGTAGCTTTCGCGCTGGCTCGGGGGTCACTCGCTGCAGGACGTCTACACGACTCGGTTCGATGGCCATCACCACCTTCGCCAGGGCGGCCGCCCGGGCGACAAAGCCCCGCTGCGCATAGAGATCAACGGCCCGTTCGTAGGAGTCCGCCGCTTCGTCCGGGCGTCCAAGACGCTTCAAGAGGTCCCCTTTGCGGTGCGGCCACCTGGGCTCGTGGGCTTCCATGCGTTCGAGCACGGTGTAGTAGCCGAGCGCGTCCGCAAAGCGCCCTTTGAGGAGCGCCTTTTGCAGTCGATCCCGTAGCTCGCGACTCCGACTACCCGACACGGACCCTAGACCTTATACCTTCTGGGCGCGTCTCCGAACGCGCCCGACGCCTCTCCATGGTCATGATGCTTCCAGCCTGCCAATCTCTATGAACCTTTTTGTCCGCCTCGTCAGAGCCCAACTCACGTTCGGCGTCATTTTCCTCAGCTACATGGTGCAGCTGGGGCTCTTGAAAGTCTTCCGGCGCTGGGAAGTTGATCCCCAAACCGGCCGGGAAGATGCAGCAATTCCAGGATGGCTCGAGCGACGCCAAGCCCGGGTCGACGAGAAGAACTCCAGGCGGCTTCTCGCCGACATCCTCAAGCTGCGCGGCGTGTACATCAAGCTAGGCCAGGTCTTGTCGATCATGGGCGGGTTCCTTCCCTCGGTGTACATCAAGAAGCTCGAAACGCTTCAAGACGCCGTCCCACCACACTCCTTCGATGAGATCGAGCAGGCCTTCGTCGAAAGCCTCGGGGCTCGGCCGGAGGCCTTCTTCGAGAGCATCGAGCGTGATCCGGTTGCAGCCGCGTCCTTGGGACAGGTGCACGTCGCCTACATGGAAGGTGGGCGCAAGGTGGCCGTGAAGGTGCTGTATCCGGGGATTCGTGACGTCGTGCGGATCGACCTCAAGGTCATCAAGCTGATGGTGCGAGTCTACAAGTGGTTCGTGCCCGTTCAGAACATCGAAGCCGTTCACGAGTCGCTCGTGGATTTGCTGAGGCGTGAAACCGACTATCTTCACGAAGCGGATTGCATGCGTCGAATGGCCGCCGACTTCGCAGGAGACGATCACATCCTCTTCCCCGAGGTGATCGAGCAGGTCACCACCAAAGACGTCCTGACGATGACGTTCATGGAGGGCATCAAGATCACACGGCTCGACGAAATTCGGCGATGCGGCGTGAACCTCGACAAGCTGGGCGAGCGTCTCGTTCGAAGCTTTTACAAGCAGGTTTTCGTCCATCGGTTCTTTCATGCCGATCCGCACCCAGGGAACTTCCTCGTGCAGCCAATCGAAGGCACGGACGACGCGAATCTGGTGGTGCTCGACTTCGGCGCGATCAGCGAGGTCGATGAGAACACGGTGTTCGGAATGGTCGACGTGCTCCGCGGGTTCTTCGAGCAAAACGACGAGCTCGTGTTGCGAGGAATCGAGGACATCGGGTTCGTCGCCGAAGGAGGCGACCGAGCGCTCTTGGAGCAGACGGTGAAGACGTATTTCCAGAAGCTCCTCAAGCTGGAGTCGTATTCACCCTCGGTCTTGATGAAGAGCAGCTCGAAGGAGCTGGAAGCGCTCGCTGATCCGGAGGTGGAGCGTCGGGAGCTCCGAAGTCTGATGCGCTCGGTTCACTATCCGGATGGGTGGTTCTACGTCGAGCGTGCGTCCGTGATGATGTTTTGGCTCGCAGGACAGATCGCGCCTGAGCTAAATCAGTTCGAAGTCGGTTTTCCCTACGTCCTGCCCCTGCTGAGTCAGCGGCTCTCCAAGAGCCGCCCGTCGGAGCCCCCGGAGCCGCCTTCTCCTCGGGAGAGCGTCGCAGGGGGAGGTTGAGTTGGGTCGCGTCGTGGGTCTCGATCCGGGAGCAGCGCGCGTCGGTATCGCGATTTCCGACGAATCGCGGTCGATCGCATTTCCCCGCGAAACCGTCCCGGCCCGGGGCGGGTGGACAGATGCGGCAACGCGCGTGAAGGAGGCGCTCGCGGGCGAGGACGTCGCGCTGTTGGTCGTCGGGTTGCCCCTTCGCCTGGACGGAACGGAAGGCGAGGCCGCACGGCGCGCGCGCGGTTTTGGCGAGGCGCTCCGGGCAGTATTTGGGGTCCAAGTGGTCTATTGGGACGAACGCCTGACCACGGTGGCTGCCGAGCGGTCCTTGAGTGAGATGGGTAGGCGTGGGAGCAGGCGCCGAGAGGTCGTGGACCAATCCGCGGCGACCATCTTGCTTCAGGGCTATCTAGACGCCAATAGAGAGGGGACGTGGAAGGACCCAACGAGCCCATAAAGCTCGAGAGCGATCTCGGGCGCGCTCTGGCGCGCCTGGTGAGCCTCGCGACCTTGCTCGCGGTCCTCGGGCTCCTGGGCGCGCTCGCTTGGCTCTTCGTGATCTATCCCGACTCGGACGGCCCTGCGGGTGATGAGGAGGAGGTCGTCGTGGAGGTCGCAGAGGGCACTACGCTTCGTCGGCTGGCAAACGAGCTCGAGGGCAGGGGGGTGCTGGAGGACGCGCGTGTTTGGTCGGTGTACATGCGCATGCGCGGTCTCGATCGGCACCTTCGACAGGGAAAGATTCGGTTTCGCGTGCCGATGACGCCGGAGGAGGTCGCCCGGTACGCGACGACGCGCCTCGGCCGCATTCAGATCCGGATCTTGATTCCGGAAGGTTTTTCGCGCTTCGAGATCGCCGCGCGGCTGGAGGAGTACGGTATTTGTTCCGCCGATGAGTTCCTCGACGCGACGGAAGACAGCTCACTCTTGGCGAGCTATGGAGTCGAAGCAAACGACGCCGAGGGCTACCTCTTTCCCGATACGTACGAGTTCGACGATCAGAGCAAGCCGCGGCGAGTGGTCGAGCGAATGCTCGCGAATTGGACCCGCCGCTTCGAGGAGATTCAACAACAGTACGCGGATCAGCTTGCAGCGCTCGATGGATGGACGACGCACGACATCATCACACTCGCGTCCGTGGTCGAGAAGGAGGCCGCGGTACCTGCCGAGCGCGCGAGGATTGCCGGGGTGTTCTGGAATCGGCTCAAATCGAAACGCTTCCTGCCGCGGCGACGCTTGCAGGCGGATCCGACCGTCCAATACGGCTGCATCGCAGTTCCTGAAGCCGCGCCCTCGTGCAGAGGCTATGACGGCCGCATCACCCGAGCCATGCTGGATGACCCGGAGAACCCGTACAACACGTATCGGCATTCCGGGCTCCCACCCGGCCCGATCAGCAACCCGGGCACGGCAGCCATCACGGCGGTGATCGACCCGGAAAAGCACGACTACTTCTACTTCGTCGCGCGAGGAAGTGGGCGCCACCACTTCAGCAAGACACTTCGACAACACAACATCGCGGTCCGCCGCAACGACTCGCCATGACACGGTCGCGACGCGTTGGAAGCACGCTGTTCGAACGAGAGAAGCCGCAGCTCGGCCTCTTCGACGACCGGAACGAGAGCGAGCAGCCGGACCGCGCGCAGATTCTCCGGGCCGAGCTCGAGTCCTTGCGCGACCGGCTTCCCTCGAAAGTCCGCTTCGGCACCTCGAGCTGGACCTTCCCGGGCTGGGCGGGGCTCGTATACACCAAACGCTACGGCAGCCAGAAGAGGTTCCTCCGAGAGTCACTTGGGGAGTACGCCTCCCACCCGTTGATGCGCACCGTCGGCATCGATCGCGGTTATTACACGCCCGTGCCCGCAGAAGATTTGGCGACCTACGCGCGCCAACTGCCCGACGACTTCCGCGCAGCGATGAAGGTCTGGCAGCAGGTGACGATGCCCGGTTTCCCGAGGCACCCCCGCTACGGAGAGAACGCCGGCAGGCCGAATCCCGATTTCCTGAACCCCGCGCTGTTCGTCGAGTCGGTTCACGCGCCCGTGCTCGCCTCGTTCGCGCGGAACATGGGCCCGTGGATCGTCGAGATTGCGCCGTGTCCGTTCCCCGTCGATCCGAGTTGGTTCTCCCAAAGGCTCGGGGCGTTCTTGCGGGAGGTCCCGCGCGATTTCCCATTTGCCATCGAGCTGCGGGACCGTGGACTGCTGACCAAGCCGTATGCGCACACCCTGCGCGAGCACGACGCATCGCATGTCTTCAACTACTGGTCTCGCATGCCGGGCATCGCCGAGCAGATGCGGCACGAGGAGTTACTCGAGGGGCCACTGGTCGTCGCGCGTTTGTTGCTGCCTCCTGGGAAACGGTACGCCGACCTCAAGGAGCAGTATGCGCCTTTCGATCGCCTGGTGGCTCCGCAGGAGGACATGCGTCGCGAAGTCGTAGCGCTGTTGAGGGCTGCGCTCGAGCGTGACGCCGAGTGTTACGTGCTGGTCAACAACAAGGCCGAGGGCTCGTCGCCGCTCACGGTGCAGGCGCTGGCAAAGTTGCTATGTTCCGCGCCATGAGCGCCCCCAAAGGAGAAAACCTCACCTGGCACGTGGGTGAAGTCGACAAGGATGCGAGACGGGCGGCGCATGGTCACCGTGGAGCCGTTTTGTGGTTTACCGGCCTCAGCGGATCGGGGAAGAGCACCATCGGGCACCGCGTCGAACGGATGCTGATCGACAGGGGCGCGTTCGCCTACGTTCTGGACGGAGACAACATTCGACACGGGCTCAATCGTGACCTCGGATTCGCGGCGGAAGACCGCGTCGAAAACATTCGCCGCATCGGCGAGGTCGCGAGGCTGTTCGCCGATGCAGGCGCCCTCGTCGTGTCGGCGTTCATCTCGCCCTATCGAAGCGACCGCGACCGCGTTCGGGGCCTCTTGGGCGAGGGCGAGTTCGTCGAAGTGTTCGTCGACACGCCGCTGGAGATTTGCGAAGCGCGCGATCCGAAAGGCCTCTACAAGAGGGCGAGGGCGGGCGAGATTTCCAATTTCACGGGGCTCGACGCCCCCTACGAAGCACCCGAGCATCCAGAGGTGCATCTTCTCACGGCGAACCTCAGCGTAGATGAAGCCGCCCGGCAGGTGATTCGCTACCTCGAAGACCACGATATCCTAGGAGAGTCCTGATGCCTTCGCGCGAAGAAATGTGGGAGCAAGTCCCGGAGCAAGTCGACGTCGTCGTCATTGGCGGTGGAATCACCGGCGCAGGCATCCTTCGCGATGCTGCTCGCCGCGGTTTGCGCGTGGTCTTGTTCGAGCAAAACGACATCGCGTACGGCACGAGCTCGCGCTCGAGCAAGCTCATCCACGGAGGCCTCCGCTACCTCGAGAGCTACGAATTCAGTCTCGTGTTCGAATCGGTCAGCGAGCGCCGCGTGATTCTCGATTTGGCGCCCCACCTGGTCAATCCGCTCGCCTTCCTGTTTCCGGTGTATCAAGGGGCACGAAAGAGCTTGCGCATGATCACGGCCGGTATGTGGCTCTACGACGGCCTCGCGTTGTTCCGTTCTCCCAAGCGCCACAAGACGCTGAAACCGCGTGAAGTTGCCGAGGAAGAGCCGATCCTCAAGCAAGAAGGCCTTCAGGGCGCGCCGGTCTACTACGACTGCTCGACCGACGACGCGCGCTTGACGCTCGAGACGATCATCGACGGGGTCCAGAACGGCGGTGTTGCGGTGAGCTGGGCGCGGGTAGATGCGCTGACCAAGAACGAGCAGGGCCGTGTGTCGGGGGTCGTCGTGAAGAATGCTCGGGACGGAGGTCTTCGCGAGGTCAAAGCGCACACCGTCATCAACGCGACCGGGCCCTGGACGGACGACGTGCTCGCGATGAGTGGCCCGCGTACATCGAAGATGTTGCGTCTCACCAAGGGCATTCACATCGTCGTCGAGCGTGAGCGGCTTCCCGTGAAGCACGCGGTCGTCTTGTTTCACCCGACAGACGAGCGTGTCTTGTTCGCGCTGCCATGGGGGGAGCGCACCTATGTCGGCACGACAGACACCGATTACGATGGCATCCCCGGCCAGGAATACGCCACCCTGGAAGATGTCGACTACCTCATTGCTGCGGCGAATCACTATTTCCCCAACGACACGATCGGCCGTGAGGACGTCATCTCCACGTGGTCTGGGCTCCGACCGCTCATCGCGCCGGAAGCCAACGTGGGCGACATGGCGGAGTCGCAAGTCAGCCGTGAGCATCAGATCCACATCGGTGAAGACGGTTTGATCACCATCGCTGGAGGCAAGCTCACGACCTATCGAAAGATGGCCAAGGAGTGTGTCGATACAGCCGTCCAGATTCTCAAGTTGACCGGGCAGCTTCCCGAAGACATCCACTCCGGCCAGACATTCAAGTTCCCGCTGCCGGGTGCAGTGGGTTGGCCCGAGGATGATGACCACGACAAGGTCACCGCACAGATCTCGGAGGTCTGTGAGTGCGACCTTTCGCAAGCCGCCCGGCGCCATCTGGTCGACACCTACGGCATGCGAGCGCTCGAGCTCGCCAAGCTGTGCGCGGAGCACCCGGCGCTGCTCGAGCCGATCGTTCCGGGACG
>Ga0209536_100008373_pt1 | contig 15520 bp, 9 predicted proteins | sample DeeMarSeWOR28_12_FD_187461 | JGI IMG/M metagenome (GOLD analysis project Ga0209536, IMG submission 187461) | Marine sediment microbial communities from White Oak River estuary, North Carolina - WOR-2-8_12 (SPAdes) (version 2) | ecosystem: Environmental > Aquatic > Marine > Intertidal zone >...
CTGAGAAAAGTGTGGCCAATAAGATTGCATCTGTCCCGACAACGGGGGCGAAATCGGTGTTAGACGCCGCAGCAATTTGACCAACGACAAAAGCGATGAACCATCCAAACAAAATGCCGATGATGCCGCCGATCAGGCTGAGCAATGATGATTCGGTCAGAAACTGGATCAGGATGTCACGTTTGCGTGCACCCAGCGCCTTTCGAAGACCGATCTCACGAGTGCGTTCAGTGACCGAAACCAACATGATATTCATAATACCAATACCGCCCACAAGCAACGAAATAGCCGCGATGCCGCCCAGGAAAATAGTCAGGATACCGGTGATCGACTCAAAGGTGGTTAACAAATCCCGTTGGGAGAAGACAGTGAAATCATCTGCACCAATGGGTGTGCGATGACGCGTACGCAATATCTGTGAAATCTCATCAATAGCTTGATCCACCGATTCAGCGTCCACTGTCTGAACCATGATTATATCCACGCGGTCGTTCGAACTACGGCGAATCAGGCGAGCTTGCGCCGTGCTGAAAGGCACCATCACCAGGTCGTCCTGGCTTCCAAAGGCACCGCCCCCTTTCGACTCGAGCACGCCTAAAACTCGAAACGGCTGTCCTTCGATGCGAACCGTCTCACCAGTAATGCCTTCGCGACGGTCAAAAAGCTTATCGGCCACGTCTGGCCCGATCAATACCACTGAAGCGCGCCCGAGAATATGTTCCTCTGTAATATATTCCCCTTCCGTAACAAGGTAATTCACAACGGTAAAATATTCGGGCGTGACCCCAGTCACTTGTGTTGTAGTGCGTTCGCCCGCGAACGAAACCTCTGCATTTCCTTGTAAGGCAGGCGCAACCGCTGCCACTGAGGGCGCTTGGAAGGGATCACCAATTGCCTGTGCATCACCGAGTGTTAAAGGCTTGGGGTTGCGTACTTCCTCACTGAAAGTACGGAATACAAACAGCAGGTTGGTACCAATTCCGCTAATAGAACCGGTGATGGATTCCTCCGCACCGCGACCAACGGATAACATGGCAATCACAGCTGCAACACCGATGACAATACCCAGCACTGTCAAACCGGATCGCAGTTTATTTCCATTCAAACTTTCCAGGGCTTCCAAAAAGGTCTGGGCAAGATTCATTTCTTACCTCCCTTTTTGGTTTTCTTCGGGGCAACCTTCGCTTCAGCCTGCTTCTTTTCATCAAAATCTTTCATAACCCTGGTCTTTTTACCATTACTGCTCTGGTCTAAAGAGCCATCAAGCAAGCGAATGACCCGCCCTGTTTGGGCAGCAATGGTAGGATCGTGCGTAACTATGATCAATGTGGTGCCGCGTTCCTTGTTGAGCGCAAGCAGCAAATCCATGATCCCCTGCCCGACTTTCGAATCCAGGTTACCGGTCGGCTCGTCCGCCATGATGATGGATGGATCGTTGATGATGGCACGTGCCACGGCCACGCGCTGCTGCTGCCCGCCGGAGAGTTCCGTTGGCCGATGCATGACGCGATCCCCTAACCCGACCGCTTCCAGGGCCTGCCTGGCGAGCTCGCGCCGCCCGCTGGTCACGCCCGCATAGCGTAAGGGTAACGCTACATTCACCAGGGATGAGACTCGCGAGAGCAGGTTAAAGCTCTGGAAGACAAATCCCACTTTCTTGTTGCGAATCCTTGCTAGCTGGTCATCCGTCAGGCTGGAGACAAGCTCATCATCCAGATAATATTCTCCGGATGTAGGCCGATCCAAGCAGCCCAGCATGTTCATCAAGGTGGATTTTCCCGAACCGGAGGGGCCCATGATGGACAGCACCTCGCCACGCTCAATAGTGAACGAGACGCCACGCAAGGCATGGACTTCAACCTCGCCCATTGTATAGACTTTCCTAATATCGTGTACTTCGATTACATTATCCATAAGGTTTACTGCGCGAATGGAGGGCCACTGCCTGTCAGATCGGCTGTTGGGTTCAAGATAATGGTGTCGCCTTCTTTCAAATCACCGCCTACCACAACGCTCATGGTATCAGATGATGATCCCAGGCGGATTTCCACTTTTTCCGGCATCCCTTCTTCGCTGGGCACGAATACTACGCGGTTGCCATCTACCAAACGAACTGCCCGGTTTGGTACGAGCACAGCATCATTGATCTCTTTGACTACGATATTGACAGCAGCCGTCATGCCGGGCTTGACCATTTCATCGGCATCCGTCAGTTCTACCGTGACTGTAAAGTTCACAACACCACCGACCACAGTACCTGCTTGAGCAACTTTGATAACCTGCCCTGCATACTCCTGCCCTAAAATCGCATCAAAAGACAACGTTACAGTTTGCCCAACAGTCACACTATTGATATCGACTTCTGAAAGTTCCACGTCCACCAGCAAGCTGCTCAGATCGTCAATGCGGAAGGCAAGTGCGCCCACCGAAACTTGATCTCCAGGGAGAGGCTGCGCTTCGGTAACGGTGCCAGCAAAGGGGGCGGTCAGACGCGCCATGTTGATAGTGGCCTGGGCTGCATCTATGCGAGCCTGAGCAGCGGCCAGGTCGTTTTCATTGGGGCCATCCGCCAAACGCTCGTAAGCGCGCTTGGCATCTTCGTACTTGGCTTCTTTCAGAGCCAGGTCTGCATCGGCCTTCTCAATCTCTTCTTCCGTGCCCTCTACTTTGTAAGTTTTGGTTCTTGGAACATCCACAAATCCATAAGGGGTGGACTCTTTTACTAGAATTACTTGCGTCTTTCTTACCGGATAGTTCAACGCATCGCGATAATCATAGGCCTTTTCAAAGGCATCCTCCGCCGCACGCAACGCAATCCATGCTTGTGCCCGGGCGGTATCAGACTCGAGCAAATCTTTCATAGCCTGTTGCGCTGACACTAAGTCTGCTTCTGCCAAGATGAGATTTTGTGATAAGGATGTTTTGGAAAGTGATGCAAGCACCTCATCAGATTTGACCTGATCCCCAATCTGCACGTTGACATTCTCGACTGTCCCGGTCGTTTGCCAGACCAAAGTGGCTGTCTGACGCGCACGGACTGTGCCCGTAGCCCCTACCGTGGCCGTCAAGTTGCCACGCTCAATTGTGGCGGTCTGGAACCCACCCGTCTGCTCTCCTCCACCAGGGCGAAAGACCAGAAACAACACGACAGCAACCAGAATCACCACCACCGGGATGATAATCTTTTTTCGTTTCTTGAAGAACTCAATCATGAACTTAACCTCCACAGAGAATTTCTCTGCCAACATGTCATTTTACCTTATTCTCATCCCATATGTTGCTTGGAAATATGGAGATATGATGGAAATCTTACATTGTTTTATTGTGACAATTGTCGTCCACTTTGATGACATCCGAGCCTGCCTGTACGCTTCAAGTTTAGGTATCATCACAGCACCCAAGTAATGGAATTTTTTGGAGGAACGCATGCAGGCTGTACCTGGCGATTGCCTGGATATTAACCGCAAAGAACGAGTCAATAAACCATTTGTTGACCTTAATCTTCGCGCTCCTGAAGAGCGCACTCGTGACTTCGAGGATGTAGTAATCGAATTTACACCTGAACTGGCAATGGCACAGGCCGCCCGCTGCATCCACTGCCCGGACCCGGCTCCCTGCATGGTTGCCTGCCCCGTGAACAATGACATCCCATCCGCCATGTGGTTAATCGAACAGGGGAAATTCGCTGAGGCAGCTGACTTGTACCATCAAACCAGTTCGCTACCGGAAATCTGCGGCCGCGTTTGCCCACACGAAGTGCTGTGCGAAGGCTCCTGCGTGCTCAATAAATGTCACGAGCCTGTGCTATGCGGGCAATTGGAAGCCTTTGCCGTCGATTTCAAACGCCGCAACGAAGGGCACAAAATTTCACTCGGCGAGCCTACAGGCAAGAAGGTCGCAATCATTGGTGCGGGTCCGGCTGGGTTGGGCTGTGCAGACATCCTGGTCCAGCTAGGACACGAGGTGACCATTTTCGAGTCCAAGCCTGCGCCCGGCGGTTTGCTCGTTTACGGCATCCCCAACTTCAAGCTCCCGAAAGACGTCTGGTTTGAGAAATGGGAAGAGTTTGAGCGCGCTGGGGTCAAGTTCGTCCCCAACACCTACATCGGCAAAGATAAGACCATCGATGACCTGTTCGAAAAGGATAAGTTCGACGCGGTCTTCATCGGCGTTGGTTCGGAGATCGATGCCAAGATGGAAGATACGCCGGGAACTGACCTGCCAGGCATGTACGAAGCGACTGATTTCCTGATCCGCGGCAATGTGGACCCCAACCTGCTTCCGGCTGACATGCTGGAACCACTCGAGGTCGGGAGCCGCGTGGCTGTCATCGGCGGTGGTGATACTGCTTCTGACTGTCTGCGGACCGCGCTTCGCATGGGCTCTGAAGAAGTGACCTGCCTCTATCGTCGTACCGAATCCGAAATGCCCGGTGGTAAAAAAGACCGCCAGATGGCCAAAGATGAAGGCTCCAAATATCGCTTCCTGACCCAGCCGGTCAAATTCCTGGCTGGTGAAGATGGGAATCTGGCCGCCGTGGAATGCATCGAGATGGTTTTGGGCGAACCGGACGATAGCGGCCGCCGCCGCCCGGTGCCCGTGGAAAACTCTAATTTCAGCGTGGCCTGTGACACGGCCATCATGGCGCTGGGCTACTGGCCTGATCCCATCCTGGGTAAAACCACCCCCGACCTGGAAACCCACAAATGGGGCCTGATCAAAACCTCCGACCCCGAAACCGGCGCGACCAGTCGCGAGGGCATCTTCTCCGCAGGTGACTGTGTGACCGGCCCCGACCTGGTCGTGACCGCGATGCGCGGCGGGCGCAAAGCTGCCAGGGCGATTGATGAATACCTAAAAAGCAAATAATCTACCGTTGAGGGCAGCGGTGTCAAAACACCGGGATGCGCTTGCATCCCGGTGTTTTTATTTAGATTGACAGGGCCCTAACCAGACACGAAGCTATTACATCCTCTCTATAAAGTGTGGTGCAATATCAACTTGTGAAAAATGGAACAAATTTGGTTGTTTCATCGTCTTCCAAGTGGAATGAAACTTTATAATAAAAAGGAGAAATAATGAAAACCCGATTTGTCTTTTCATTCATTGTACTTTGCATCGCAGCCTCACTTGTCGCTTTTGGTTGTATGCAACCGAAGGTAAATGTTGATATGAGCGAATATAAAAATGAAAAGTTTGGGTACTCGCTTCAATATCCATCAGCCTGCACTTTTGGCCCAATGCCTCGGGGCTGTAAGCAAAACCCACCTGAAGAAAGGCCGCAGGAGTGTCTTTGTTTTATCAATGCCGAAGAAGCAAATCGTGTATTCTTGCAGTCATACCAGGGTGATATTGAACAAGGCTTTACCCTGGCCGAATTCTCGATTGCGAGTTATGAAACTTCATTTTTCAATCCCCCTCCTGGTGTGGAGCTGGTTTCCTGGTTACAGGAAAATTTTGCTGAAAGGTACAACGATATTCCTGATGAGCCAAATACGGAGATCGGCGGAATCCCGGCAGTTGCAATATATTCGCCTCAATCGCCGATGGCACCTTCTCTCCGTGAAATATATTTCATGAAGGATAACAGACTGTTCCAGGTTTCAATGCTCTATGTGGAAAACGAAGACAACCAAGCACTCTATGACCAACTTCTATCAACCTTCTCATGGGATAAGTAGACGTCCAAAATATTGAAGATAAAGAAAAGGAAAACAGGTGTTTGAGTAAAAGAACAGCATCACAAAAGATTCCTTCTTTATCAAATCTTCGCTAATCGCCTGACAACGCATCCCGGATCGCCACAGCAAGTTCAAATGGCGTAATCTGCTTTCCTTTTTCAACCCAGTTTGACATTTCCGTCTGTGGATACTTTGCTCGGAACACCTCAAGCAATTCCTCATATTCGAGTTTCGAAATCTCACCAAGCGGTTGATTGATCGAAGCGACAATTACAATGACGGCTAATTCAGGATTTCCGAGGTATTCAAGCAGCAAAGACACTTGAGGGGGAGTTATCCAAATAGGTAAATTGTCACCCTCAGTTTCAATAGCTAATTCTGTGGCCTCCAGGATGAGCTGCCGACCCAATTTATAATCACCCATCGCAACCGCTACTGCGCCAAGCCCTTCCTTGTAATTACACATGCGGAACTTCGCACCTACCCGATCACACAACCTCAAGGCTTGCTCGTAGTACTCCTTAGCCTGGGCATAGTTCTTTTGCTTACGGGAAATCATCCCAAGCTGCTCGGATGCGTCGATAATTCCATACTGATAGCCAATATGGGTAAAGTGAGAGCGGGCTTCAGTTAAGTTATCTGTAGCTTTCTCAAAATCCCCACATGCATTATTTGAATATCCTAATCCAACCAATGCCCAGGCAATATCCCTGGTGCCATGATGTTTTCTGGCAATTGCCAGGGCTCTTTGACAATATTCTTTCCTCGTATCTCCATAGAAACACCACGCTCCAAGGAAGTTGTACGTAAACGCCAGCGCATATTCATCACCCAGTTCTGTGAAAATCTTCAATGCTTGGTTGGCGTTCTCTATCCTTCTTTCCCAGCCCAAAATCTTGACTTCAAGTGCCTGGAAAGTTCTTGCCCAGGCATATTCTGAGCCCTGGTCACACTCGCGTAGCAGATCATCCACCTTTTCCTGAATATCCGCAACCTGCGCAATTTTGTTTTGCATAAACAGAAAGTAGGAATAGAAAACAAGACACAAGGCATATGTTTCTCGTTCATTCTCTGAAAACGCTCTTTTGTCAAATTCAGCGACCAGTTGACTAAAAAAGTTTGCAGAATTGTTGAAATCTTCCCCGATGTACGAAACAAAGAAACAGGGAACTAAACCCTTTTTTAATAGCTGGAATTGCCCGGCCCTGGCGGCGGTCAAAAATGCCCTCGATATGTTCCTCCATTCCAATCTTAGGTGTTGGCATTCTCCAGACCAGGCTTCCCACCAGCTTTCGGAAAGATAAGTAACATAGTAGTGTGAAAAGGTTTCCAACGTTTCTGAATACTGCGCTTTCGATCTTCTCAACTGATTTTCCCCAAATTGTCTCAACCACTCGTGCACTCGCAGTAATCCTTCACTGTCTTTTTGCAGGAATGATTTGTTCGATAATGATAGTAGGTCGCTTATCTTTGCCCCCGTAATTGCCTGCGCAGCCCTTCTTGTGAATGGACCCTTGAAAATGGATAGTTTCTTGAAGACCGCCTTTTCGGCATCCGTGAACATCCGCCAGGAACCCTCCGCCACGGCATGCAGACTTTGGTGTCGCTCTTCAACATCCTGCAAATTTCCTTCAAGAAAAGCAAATCCTTTGTTGATCTCCCCTTCAATTTCAGATAAAGACAAGACCGGAACCCAGCCCGCTGCCAGTTCAATCGCCAACGGCATCCCATCAACGGATCTGCAGATTCTTGTTATCGTTTCCAGTTCTTCTTTATTCGGCTTGAAAGATGGGCTTGACCGGGATGCCGATTTGATAAACAACTGAATCGCATCATATCTTTTTGTTGAAACTTTTCCAGAATCAATTTCCTCGTGAGTGGGATAATCCATTCCTTGCACAACATAGGTGGTTTCCCCCTTAAGATTCAATTTTTGCCTTGACGTTGTGATCACTTTTACATTTTGTGAATTCCTTAGTATTTCTGAAACCAGGCTTCCCCCTTCGATCAGATGCTCAAAATTGTCCAGTAGTAGAAGTGTTTGCCTCGAGCCTAGATAATCCAATAACTTGCTCTTAATATCACGATCACCCTGATGGATTAACCCGATCGCATTGGCTATCGCAGTCGGAAGATCAAAACTCTTTTCCAAGGACTGCAAAGGAACCCAGAAGACACCGTCCGGGAAGCGGTCGATACATTTTTTGGCCAGGCGGATGGCCAGGCGGCTTTTCCCATATCCCCCCGGCCCAACCAGGCTCAAATGTCTCACTTCCGAGCTTGAAAGGATTTCGAGTAATTCGAGAGTTTTTTCTTTCTGACCAATGAAAGGCGTGGTGAAATTGGGCAGATTATGTGAAGTGGTGGAGCCGTTTTTCTCTGAGATTCGCTGTCCCTTGATGTAAATGTATAAGTTCAGGGTTTCTTCAGCGGGCGTCACAGACAATTCTTCAAACAAAGTCTGCTTGCAGATTTCAAATTGTCTCAACGCCAGGGAAACCTCACCGTTCTCGAAATAAGCCTGCATCAATTGCCGGTGGGCACTCTCCAGCAGCGGCTCGAGTGATAACAGGTGTTTCAAATATTTAATCGCTCCTTTCGATTTTCCCGCTTTCAATAAAGGATAAATGGTCTCCGACAATCCATCGACCAGTTCGAGCCGGATTTTTTCCCTTTCGATCACCTGCCAGTTTTCGAACCTGCTTGCGCCCCTCAAATAGAAGGATTCCAAAAAATCGCCTTTATATAGAGAAACTGCCAAATCCAGATTTTTCGTCTCGATGGCATCTGAAAGCTGATGGACATCCACCCAGATATCCCCACTCGCTGATATGGCAACAGAATGCCGGTCAATAGATAAGTAATCCCCGATCTTTTTCCTAACGTCCGAAAGGACTACCCTAAGGTTCCCTGTGGCCCGTTCCTGGCTGCGATCTGACCAGAGCAGATCTGCCAGCTCTTCGCGCGAGCGGCTCCCGGGATTGATCGCCAGGTAGATAACAAGCGCCAGCGCCTTGCGGGAAACGAATTCAGTCACTTTCTCGTTCCCGACCACGATTTCCGGACTGGACAACGTGTTGATTTCCAGCATTTCCCTCTCCCAAAGGCTCGACTACATCTTCATATTACCAGATTTTCTCAGGATTTCTTGGCACTCTCAGAAAAATAAACGATTTCTGAACGCCTGGATTCTATACTAGTGAAAGATTATGAAAGGAGATTGAAATGACTGCACTTTTCACTGCGAATTTGGTTATGAACTTGTTCTTTGGGCTTGGATTCACGATTGCTCCTGCTTTAATGCTCAGTGTTTATGAAGCCAATATGAGTCCGGAGTTCGTTTTCATGACTCGCATGTTTGGCTCTACACTCTTGAGCACTTGTGTCGTTCTATGGTACGCGCGACGGTCAGAAAATCAGGATGTGATCGATATGACTGCGAGAGCTAACTTCCTGTATTGGGTTCTTGGTTCCATTGCAATTCTTATTGCACAACTCGCAGGTATGTTCAACTTCATGGGTTGGGGAACCTTCGGATTTCATGTGTTCTTTGCCATTTGGTATATGTACAAGCTGTTCATCCGCCCATAATTCGTTCTGTGGGTCACGTTTTCAAAGCCCTCGAAGGGGAAACGTGACCCACGAATTACTACAATCAAAACCGATAAAGATTACGTCCGACCAATATACTCATCCGTGACCTGATCCAGTTGCAGGTTGATGACCTTGCTGGTTCCTTGTAAGCTCGGTGACACTATCATCAGATAACGCATCGCGAATGGCCGTAGCCAACTCAATAGGTTTTATATGCTTTGCCTTCTCGATCCATTTGGACATTTCTTCTTGTGGATACCTTGATTTATATTCATCAAGCTGTTCCTCAAATAGCGGCTTCCACTCTTCACCAGCAGGATGATTGATCGATTTGGCAATCACGATAACAGCTAATTCAGGGTACCCAAGGTAATCGAGAAGCATAGGGATTTCGGGGGCGGGTACCCAAAAAGGCAGATTATCGCCAATGTTTTCAACGGATGATGACGTCGATTCCAGGATGAGCTTCCGACCCAATTCATAATCCTTCATCGCAACTGCAATAGCACCAAGAAATTCCTTGTCGTCAGTAATTTGGTTTTTCCACCCAACCCTTTCGCTTAACCTCAACGAGTGCTCATAATACGCTTTTGCCTGGGAGTATTTCCCCTGCTGATGGGCTATGAGACCCATGTAACCGGAGGAGTGAACCATCCCATTCAAGGATTGGATAATAGTAAATCGAGAATGAGCCTCACTCAAGTATTTTGCGGCTTTCTCAAGATCTCCGTATATAACCTCGGTTCTCCCCAATTCCATTAATGCCCGGGCAATATCCCTGAACCCATTATGTTTTCTAGCAAGTGCCAGAGCTTTTTGACCAAACATTCTTTTGTTATCTCCAAAGGATCGCCTTGCAAGGACATTGTATGTAAACGTAAGGGCATAATCATCTTTTTGCTTTGTGAAAATCATTAAAGCCTGTTTGGTGTTTTTATGCATTCTTTCCCGGTCACTTTCCCGGTCTGATTTAATATTCACTAAATTCTCGATCGCCCTTATCCACGCATATTCCAAGCCTTGATCGTACCCACTTATCAAAGTTTCCACCTTATCATAAATTTCAATAACTTGCTCATATTTGTTTTGTGTTTCCAGAAAATATGTGTAAAAGGCAAGACACAATGCATAAGTCAGGCGTTCGTTGTCTGAAAGATCCTTTTTTTCAAACTCAGCAATCATCTTCCCAAACAAGGTGGTGGAATCGCTGAAATCTTCTCCGACATATGAGACATAAAAGAACGGGGCCAAACCTTTCCTCAGCAACTGGAAATCTCCGGCTCTGGCGGCTACCAATAATGCTTCCGATATATTGGCCCATTCCAAACGCAGCTTCTGGATTTTCCCAGACCAAGCTTCCCATTCGCTCTCGGCAAGGAAGGTTACGTAGTGGTGTGCAAATAATTCAAGCGTTTCAAAATACCGGGGTTTAGATTTCTTGAGCTCAATTTCCCCATATTGTCTCAACCACTCATGGATCCGCAGTAACCCTTCGCTATCTTTCTGTAAAAACGACTTGTTCGATAGAGACAGCAGATCATTGATCTCTGCCCTGGCTATTTTCTTTGCTGATCTTCTTGTAAAGGGTCCCTTCAAAAGGGACAGTTTTTTGAACACTGATCTTTCTGCCTCAGTGAGCATGGACCAGGAACCCTCCGCCACGGCCTGCAGGCTTTGGTGTCGTTCTTCAACATCTTGCAATTTCCCCTCAAGAAAATCAAACCCTTTGATGATCTCCCTTTCAATATCCATTAGAGACAAAACCGGAACCCAGCCTGCTGCCAATTCAATCGCCAAGGGCATCCCGTCAACGGATTTGCAGATTCTTGCTATTTTTCTTCGTTTATCGGTATCAGGTTTGAATGATGGGCTTGACCGTGTTGCTGACTTGATGAACAGTTGCACCGCATCGAATATTTTCGCTGATGTTTTATCTGAAGCCAACCCATCATCAATTGGATAATCCATCCCACGCACGATAAAGATTGTCTCCCCTTTCAGGTTCAATTTTTGCCTTGAAGTGGTGATAATTTTTACATGTTGTGAAGATGTCAAAATTTCTGAAACCAGCCTCCCCCCTGAGATCAGATGCTCAAAATTGTCAAGCACAAGCAGTGTTTGTCTTGATCTTAGATAGTCAAGTAACTCATTCTTTATATCTTTTTCAGTCTGGGAGATGAGTCCGATCGCATTTGCCACCGCAGTTGCAAGTTCGGATTTTTTTTCCAGGGACTGCAAAGGAACCCAGAAGACGCCGTCCGGGAATTGATTCATAGATTTTTTGGCCAGATGGATGGCCAGGCGGCTTTTCCCATATCCGCCCGGCCCAACCAGACTCAAATGACTCACATCGGGATTTGATAGCAATTCGGTTAGTTCACGAATTTTATCCTTTTGGCCAATGAAAGGAGTTGTGAAGTTGGGCAAATTATGGGGAATCGCTGAAACAAGTTTCGCTGTAGATCGATGCTGCGCGATGTGCGCATATAAGTTTTGGGTTTCTTCAGCCGGCGTCACAGATAATTCTTCGGATAAGGTCTGCTTGCATATCTCAAACTGCTTCAACGCCCGGGAAACCTCGCCGTTCTCGAAATAAACCTGCATCAATTGCCGGTGAGCGCTCTCCAACAGCGGCTCAAGGGATAATAAGTGTTTCAGATACTTGATCGCTTCTTGTGATTTTCCCGCTTTCAATAAAAGATGAATGGTTTCCGATAATCCGTCGACCAGTTCGAGCCGGATTTTTTCCCTTTCGATCACCTGCCAGTTTTCAAATCTGCTAGCGCCTCTCAAATAGAAGGATTCTAAAAAATCTCCTTTATATAGAGAAATCGCCAAATCCAGGTTTTTGGACTCAATTGCCTCCAATAGTTGATGGACATCGACCCAGATATCCCCACTTTCTGATATCGAAACAGAATGCCGGTCAATCGATAAGTAATCACCAACCTTTTTACGGATATCCCACAAGACTACTCTAAGGTTTCTGGCTGCCCGTTCCTGGCTACGATCGGACCAGAGCAAATCTGCCAGCTCCTCCCGCGAGCAACTCCCCGAATTTATCGCAAGGTAAACAACAAGCGCCAGAGCCTTTCGGGAAACGAAACCACTAACTTTTTCGTTTCCTACCACAATTTCCGGACTGGACAGTGTGTTTATTTCCAGCATATTCCTCACCCAAAGACTCAACAACACCTTCATGTTACCAGATGTTTCAAAGTTTTTTGACATCTCCATAGAAATTAAACGATTAATAAACGTTGAAACTCTATACTTTGTAAATGGTAAAAGCGTTTTTCAGAAAGGAGCAACTCATGAAACGCAAGCTGTTAGTTACTGTAATTGTATTGGCAACGGCATTGCTTCTGGCCACGCCCTACAACAGAGTCGCACATGCTGACGGAGTTTGGGTTATCCAGGGAAATGATGATTCAGACTGTTCGGATGGCGATTGCGATTCAAAAACCCTTCAAGATGCGTTAGATGCTGCCAATCCCGGAGCTAAATTGATCCTTAGAGGGACATTTGATTTTGGTGAAAATGGTTCAGTATCTATATTTAGGGACGTAGAAATAGTTGGGGAGTCTGCTACGATCAAAAACGGAAAGCAAACTTTTGCAATTGGTTTCGATCCTTCCCTTCCAGATGGAGGTGAGGCAAGGAGCCAAAATGGTTTTGTCGGACCGAAGGTTGTTTTTAAAGATCTTCATTTTGAGGATGCCTTGTATTCAACCATTCATGTAATTGCAACCTCTGGTCTTACGGTCAAAAACTGTTCATTTGAGGATGGAAAATATTACAACTATTGGGGTCCTCTCGGAGCTCATCATTCTGTGTTTATTCACGCAGGCTGGACAATATTCTCTCCCTATTCCGGTGAACCCTCCGATGTTACTGGACCTATCATCATAAAAAACAATACTTGGGAAGGCAATTCCAGGATAGACTATTTAGATGGGTCTTTACCGTTTTTTGGAGGAGATCCGGTCCCCATGAATGGAATTCTTAGTCCGTTTATGATGATAGGCGGAAAAGATGTTTACGTCACTATTAATAATAACGTATCAAAAAATGCTGGGTGGTATCATTTCACAGTTGTTGATATAAAAGGTAATGAAAGCTCGATAGAGGTCTTAAACAACACGGTTGAAAATGATAACAGCAATGTTGCACAAAATTCCATTTTATTGATGAGTGACATGCATGCGTGGACTTCTGACATATATCCTGGACTAAGTGAAATTGAGCCTGGGGATCCCGATGTGAGTCTTATCGTACAAGAAAATAGTGCGAAACTTTATGGGGAAACACGCAATGCCACAAGTGGTGCAGTTATTGGTAGCATAAATAATGCATCCATCACTAACAACAAATTCGATATTGCCACCGAAGGATACGGATGTGGAGGCCGAGGGATATGGATGCAAGGTGTACGAGATTCCGTTATCAATAACAACTTAATAATCCTAAATGATATATGCAATAAGAATTGGAGTTTTGGAATAGCCGTGTGGGAGGGGCTTAGTCAATCCTCTGGAAACATGATTGAAAATAACAAGATCACAGGTGCAGCAAATTATGGAATAGTTGTTGGCGATTCCTATGCTTTTTACGGCCTAACCACTAATAACGTCTTCAGAAACAACAACTTGAAACATCTTATTCTTGTCGAATTTGAAGAGAAAATAGACGGACGGACATATACTGAAGCGCATATACTATTTGATCTTCAATCAGCAGGAAATGTCTTTTACGGAAACAAGGACGAGAGATTAATTGACTTTGGCACAGATAACGAATATCAATACAAATAATCCAAATAGTTTGTGGTGCGTGTACAACCAAGATAGGATAGGTGACGAAGCGTACAATAATAGCTCTGTGGGTCACGTTTTCAAAGCCCACGAAGGGGAAACGTGACCCACGAATTACTACAATCAAAACCGAAAAAGATTACGTCCGCCCAATATACTCATCGGTGACTTCATCTAATCATACTGATGACCTAGCTATCTTCCTCGGTCAGGATATATGCAATTGCATGTCAAAAGAATAAATATAGGAGAAAACAATTGAACTGAGCGAAACCAGGTAATGTAGCTTCGGCTTCGCTGTTTGCATTCCAATTAGAAAGGAGGCATACAAAAACTAATATCTATTGTTGCAACAATCTAGGACAAACTGACAAGCATAAGGAGGCTTAAATGACAACCACAACTCAAGTGGCGCGCAAAACTCAAGAGGTTTTCGATCATCATGAGGCCGCTTTTCAGAGCGGTGACATGGCAGAGCTCATGGCAGATTATGCCGATGATGCTGTTATGTTACTGCTGGACAACGTTGCCGTAGGCAAGGAAGCCATCCAGGAACTTTTCGGATCTCTCATAGGGAGTTTCCCTGGCCTCAAGCTGTCGTTCGATAAGACGGCTGTAGAAGGCGACCTCTTCCTATTGCAATACTCCGCTGACTCCGATGTAGCCACGATCCCACACGGTGTAGCTACGTTCATCATCCAGGACGACAAGATCCAGCGGCAGACTGAGTGGATGACAGTGGTCCCCAAATAAATCTAGCACCTAGCACATCGGCCATCCAAAATTCCTAAGAGGGACAGACAACAAAACAGGTCACGTTTGCTAAATTCTTGAGGAGGGAAACGTGACCTGATGCAAAATGAAATCAAAAACCGATAACGTTACGTCCGCCCAACAAACTCATCCGTGACTTCGTCCAACCGCAGGCTGATAATCTGGCTGGCCGAATCGCGGCCCATTGTCACGCCGTAGATCACATCCGCGGCCTGAACAGTGTTGCGGTTATGCGTGATGATGATGAACTGGGTATCCTGACTCAGTTCTTCCAACAGGTCACGGAAACGAGCCACGTTGGCTTCGTCCAGCATGGCGTCCACTTCATCCATCACGCAGACGGGTGTGGGCGAAACCTTGAGCAATGCAAAGACCAACGCAATAGCCGTCAGGCTGCGCTCGCCGCCGGAGAGAAGGGCCAGTCCCTGCTCACGGCGACCGGGCAGGCGCGCCTCGATCTCAATACCGGTGTTGACCAAATCTTCGGGATCGGTCAATCCCAGCCGCGCCGAGCCGCCGCCAAACAGACGCACAAAGATCTGGCGGAATTCCTTATCAACCAACTCGAAGGTTTTCTCGAATTCCTGCTTGGTCAGTTCATCCAACTCGGCGATCACCTGGCGCAGGTCGTGTTCGGCCTTGCGCAAGTCTTCGATC
>Ga0209536_100008374_pt1 | contig 15519 bp, 11 predicted proteins | sample DeeMarSeWOR28_12_FD_187461 | JGI IMG/M metagenome (GOLD analysis project Ga0209536, IMG submission 187461) | Marine sediment microbial communities from White Oak River estuary, North Carolina - WOR-2-8_12 (SPAdes) (version 2) | ecosystem: Environmental > Aquatic > Marine > Intertidal zone >...
ATTTCATCGTCAGACAATTGCGCTTGTCCGGCTTTTGGCGGCCTAGCACCCTTGCCTTTCAGTACAGAGTTGTAGAGAACATCCTTTCCCTGGGCGATTCTTGGAGCCCACGCAGCCTTGTCTTCGAGCTTCGGTGCACCGGCGGCACCAGTCATATGGCAGGCGACGCAAGCCTTTTGGTATATAGCTGCACCATCAGCTATTGCAGCAGCTGAAGTAGCCATCATCAGGCTGGTAAAAATTACGGTAGCAGTTGGTTTTTTCATTGAGTATTTCCTCCGTTGTACAATGCCTGCCCGGCAGGCGCTAGAAAAATGAAAGCTTGAACCCAAGATAGCCCATCGATGCTGAACGAAAGCTGAACAAGCAGATGAGGCGAGACCTGCGTAAGGAGAAAAAGGGGACGAGAGAAGAGGGCAGATATATTTTCTTATGCCATGTGCCGAATAAATAAATCCGTACCCTTTTTCTAGATATATTTTCTTATGCCATGTGCCGAATAAATAATCCGTACCCTTTTTCTAGCCCCTTCAGCAGTCGTTCTTGCTTATTTGGCTGGCTGCTTCAGGTCGTAATCTGTCGCTTTTTTTAACAGCTTGTGGTGATTAGCTATACAGTCGTGGCGAAATCCAACAATATTAAAAAATAGTTGAAACAGCATAAATGCTTACAGGATGGGCTTTTAACAGCGTTAAGTGATTCCTTTATTCAACGAGTAGTAATTTCTGGCATGTGTTTTGCTCCAGTTTTAGTAACAGTCACAGATTTATGGGTGATTAACAATGGAACGCAAAAAATATTATCCGCTGGAAGATATAATATTTGAGATAGTTGTATGGGTATCTATCATCGTTATTGTTTACTTTGATATAAAAGATACCTTTTAACTACAGCACACAGACAGGCACCTCCTGAGATACTAATCAATTTACCAGGCATAATTTGGAGCAATTAGTGAAATGTCAGTAATTGGCTGCTTGCCGACTGTCGCCCGGTAATCTGGTGATTGTCAGGCCGAACTTCTGAGAACAGCTACGGATTTTTAATGGGTGTTTGAAGCTTGCCAGTTGATTAAAGAAAGCATCCCTGCCTTCTCAGTATAGATATAGTATGAATTTGGCTTGACGTCTACATGGTTTGAGATAATTGAATAGTCTTTATTGTGCTTCTGGCCGAGACTGTGTGAAAAATGAATTCTATATAAAGTGTTGTGTCGACCAGTTGAGGTCGCTGTTGTTCTCAGGCTTTGTTAGCAATCCAGATGTTGGCTCATTGACCGAGAAGTTCGGCTTCCATCGACAGGTAAACCTGGTAGGCATTGATGCGGTTGCCTTCTTCGAATGCTGGCAGGTCATCGAATCTTGACCAGTCGGCTTCGGCATAGGCTTCATCAAACGGTATAAATTCATCAACGGCTGCACCCATTACTTCTCTAAGATATGCCAGGTAGGCACGGGTTAACGCGATTGTTTTCTCCGGGCTGGTTGAAGCAGGGCCATGACCGGGTATTAAAGCGGTGAGGCCGCCGGTTTCCAGCCGGGTCAATGTCTCCAGCCAGTTCTTTGTGTCCGCACTGCCGACAAAGGGAACGCGGCCTTCGAAGATAATGTCACCGGAGAACAGGACCTTGTCGGGTTCGACAAGCATACTCAGGTCGCCATCTGAATGTGCCTTGCCCATGTAGTTAATGGTGAAGCTAACAGCGCCCATGGTGAAGGTATTTGATTTCGATACGGTGACATCAGGCATTACCAGGTGCGTGTTTTCATTCACCCAGGGGTCGAGCGAGAACTGGCGTTCTTCCAGGCGCTCTTTAGCGGCCTCGGACTGCAGGTACTTTTGTGCGCCTTCAGGTGCGCTGATTTCAGCACCCATGTCTTCAAATACCTGCAGGCCATAGATGTGGTCGGCATGGAAATGGCTGACGATGACCTTGCGGATTGGCTGGTCGGTTATCTCTCGAATTTTGCTCACCAGCTTATCGGCTAATGATGGCGTGCCCAGTGAATCAAAAATCACGACACCATCGCCAGTGATAACAAAACCTGCATTGGAGATGAAGCCTTCATTGTCTGTCGCTATGCCCGCAGCCCCTTCCACGTAATAGACGTGTTCAGATACCTGCCTGACTTCCATATCAACAGAAGTTGGCGCGTATTTGCCCGCGGCGGCAGCGGCCTGGGCAATTAACAAAGAAAAACAAATGGTGAAAAATTTATTGCATGTAAGCATGGCCTTCCTCGTATTGAAGCCTGATTATTTCAGCATCGCCCATCGGTACCAGTTCGACAAAACCATGAATGTCTTCCGGCCTGTAGCCCTGTGCTTCTGCGGCGAGTTTGCACATTTTCAGTTTTAACACCTCGCCCGAAACCAGGCTTTCGGCACGTGAGAGTATATTCTGGTATTTGCCGGTATTTTCGATGGCAAAAAACTTGATTGCCGAACCATGTAATACCAGAACGATAGACTGGTCAAACGGGTCGGCTCCGGTGATCGTGCTCAGATAGCTGGCACGGTCCAGGACATGATCCATGATTTCAAGTTTGCCTGTGGTGACATCATAAACAACTTTCTGAGGTTTGTACTCGGTGGACGTGAGCTTGCCACGGCCCCAGGGCGCTGTGTTGTCAGCGAATACAGCCGTGCTGATGATTATCAGTACCGCCAGCGCTGCGATGGTAGATTTATGCATATGATATCTGATGCCTGAATATGTTGGAAATATCCATGGTAGCAAGAAAGTCCGGCCGTGACAGTCGGTTACAGAAAATAACAATGTGCACGGCATCGAAAATAAAGGGGGCTAATGCCCCCCTTATATTGTGCTTTTACAAAGTGCCTGTATCTTATCAGGATTCCTCGGTAATCGGAATCAGGGTCAGTTCGACGCGGCGGTTTTGTGCGCGGCCTTCAGCCGTGCTGTTGTCGGCGATGGGATAATCCTCGCCAAAACCGACGATCTCAAAGCGTGCGTCAACAATCTGACGCGACTTCAGGTAGTTGGCTACTGAACGGGCGCGCTCTTCGGAAAGCTGCTGATTGTAGTCGCGAGCTCCCGTGCTGTCGGTATGGCCTGAAACTGCGATAACGGTTTTATCAAATTCTTCCAGTACGATTGCGACAGAGTTCAACACGTCATAAAAGCTGGACTTCAGGCTGCCGACGCCGGTGTCAAAAGTAATGTTACCCGGCATGACCAGGCTGATATTATCGCCCTCTCTGACCACGCTGACACCTGTCTCACGCAGTTGTTTGCGCAGCTTGGCTTCCTGGGAATCCATGTAGTAGCCAACACCGCCGCCTGCAATCGCGCCGACACCGGCTGCCGCCAGCATGCGCTTCTGACGTTCCTTGCTGCTTTCGTCCTTGTTGGCAAAGTAAGCGACAACGGCGCCAACGCCAGCGCCAATGCCAGCGCCTTTGGCCGTATTGGAAACTTTTTCTTCACCGGTATAGGCGTCATAGGTTGTGCAGCCACTGATCAGCAGGGCGACTGTTACGGCAAATGCCACAATAATCTTGTTTATGTTTTTCATGCTTGGTGCCTTGGTTGGAAATTTTTGAATGCGGATTTTAACGTGAATGATTAGTGATGGCTAATATGTAAATGCCTTATCTGCCGGCAGAAACCCATGTGAATCTGTCAGCAGGATTCGCGGCACAGGCGCAGCGCTTTTGCCATTTGCGCGCCGTTTTTGTAACGGTCCTCCCGCTGCTTTCGCATCGCCTTGTTGATGATGCGGCTCAGGCAGGCGGGGATTTCGCTGCGTATTTTTGTGACATCAACCTGTTTTTCGTTGCAGATCTTGTGCGTCAGGCCGGCAAAGGTGTCAGAGACGAATGGCAGTTGCCCGGTAGTCAGTTGATACAGGGTCGTGCCCAGTGAGTACAGATCGGAGCCGCCATCCACCTTGCTGCCACCGACCTGTTCCGGCGACATATAGGAAGGACTGCCGAGCATGGTCCCGGTTTTGGTCTTGCTGGAATTAGTCAGGCAGGCGATGCCAAAGTCTGTGACTTTAACGATGCCGGTTGATTCATCATAAATGATGTTGGCAGGCTTGATGTCGCGATGAACCACGTCGTGTTTGTGGGCAAAATCTAGCGCCGTGGCGACCTGGATGCCAATATCCATTACCACATCAATCGGCAGTAATGTGTCCGGAGTCTTGTGGCGTGACAGGTCGTGGCCCTTGAGATAATCCATCGCAATATAGGCCAGCTCCTGTTCTTCACCGACATCGAAGATGGTGACGATGTTCTGGTGATTGAGGCGACCTGCAGTCTCGGCTTCACGCAGGAAGCGCTGCTTGATGTCTTCGAGTTCCTCCGCGTCGAACTCCTGCGCCAGTGCCATGGTTTTGATGGCCACCGTGCGGCCGATTCTCGGGTCCTTGCCAAGATACACCAGTCCCATGGCGCCGCGGCCGATTTCTTTTTCTATCTGGTAACGGCCCAGCACGGGCTTCTGTACGCCGTTGTCGGTCAGAATCAGGGTGCCCTGGTCGGTGGTCTTGCCGTTCTTGGGCAGCACCACCATGTCCTGTATCTGGCGGTTTTTCTGCATGCGTTGCTTTACATCGCGGAACCCGGAATGTTTCTGGTCGATATACTCGAATACCTTTTCCGCCTTGCTGAACTGGCGGCGGCGTTCGTAATCCAGTCCGAGGTTATAGAGCCGATCGAGCAGCGTTTCGTTGATCGGGCACTCACGATATTTTTCAAATGCCTGGTCAAACTGGCCCTGAGACTGCAGGTGCTGACCCAGCGTCAGGTTGGATTCAAACAAATGGGCTTCTGTACGTTGTTGTGCTTCCTCTACTTTTGCTTTAATCGCAATGGCGACTGCACCGGTGATCAATGCAGCCATTGGCAGCATCATCGGTATCCAGATGGCGCTGATGATCATCACACCGAGATGGATGTTGACCATGATAAACAGCAGCATCAGGCTGGTGACGAAGCCGGTCCAGAAACGAAATCTTGGCAGTATGAAGGCCAGGTACAGCGCCACGATAAAAAGCGCAGACAGCTGGGCGGGTAATGCCCATCCCGGCACTTTGTACATGTCACTGTGCAGAAGGTTGTTGATCAGGTGTGCGCTGATCATGACCGGCGCCATGGTTTCGCCACCGGGTATGGTGACATGGTCTATCAGCGACGGGGCGGTTATGCCGATCAACACGTCCTTGCCTTTGAACCGGGCGCTGCTTTCTTTTTCTGAATAAATTTCGTGGAACGAATGTACCTTGAATGCAGGGTTGTTGTCGGTGCTGTCGTAGATATGCGGGTAGACCCGATAGGATGGATCAGTGTAGAGCTGTATGCCGCCCAGGGTGATGTCCTGTCCAGGGTTGATAATAATATCGTCAGTTTCAACCTTCAGGCTTGCAGCAGCGAACATAAGGCTGAATGAAGGGTAATGGTGATCGCCGAATTTCAGCACCAGTGGTGTTGCCAGGCTGCCCCTTTTGCCAGTAGCCGATTCATCCAGCATACCGGCCGCCGAATATTTAGCCAGCAAGGGTATCGGCGCCTGCGCCTGGGTGATTTCGGGTATGCCATTGGTCAGCACACTGGGAACGAAACTGGACCAGTCCGTTGACTCCGCTGGAAAGTCTGAAAACGCGTAGGATTCGAGTGTTTGTTGACTGGTTGCAGCCGGGCCGCGCTGAATGTCATTATTGAGGCCGTAGCTGATGGCGAGTACCGGTTGGCGAAAGCGCTTCAGGCTGGCGGCGAGTGCACCGTCGGTATCGAGTCGTTGCCTGGCGAGGAACAGAATCTCCTTGACCGTTTTTTCATATTTACCATCATAGGTGTCGCGCATGGAATCGAGGCGTTTAACGCCGAACTCACTTTGCGGTGTGTGCAGTGGCAATGCCAGTCCCGCAGTTCTTGCGCCATGCTTGTTCAGCTGCTTGATGACAACGCCGAGATAGCTGCGTGGCCATGGCCATTCGCCCAGCTGCTTTAGAGACGCTTCATCGATAGCGATGACTTCAAGGCTGTTTTTTGTTTCAGGAGCAGGCGAAAGCCTGGCGCCGAGGCCGTATGCCTGCCATTCCAGCGTGGATATGAAGCCTGTCCATCCCATCAGAAAAAACAGGATGCTTATGAACAGGCCGGGAAACCAGCCTGTCTGCCAGAAACGTTTGTTTGTCATTGCGCCTTGCTGTTGATACTCCAACAGAGAGTATAGACGCTGGAAAAGCTGCCGCTATGTTTACACGGCGTCCAGTTTGCGCATTGATGCCGGCAGCAGCTTCATATCGACCAGAGATGTCACCAGGGCACTGGTGAAGCTGGCCTCGTCTTCGTAGACCAGCTTGTAATACTGGATCTTCATGGTCAACGCGCTGCCGAACACGATGGAAAAGAAGGTAAGTATGGAACCGATCGCGAGTGTGGAAACACCGGTGATGCCCTGGCCGATGGTGCAGCCCATCGCCAGCACGCCGCCAAAGCCCATCAGGGTGGCGCCGACGAGGTGGTTAATAAAGTCCTTCATGTCAACGAACCATTCAATCCTGAATGAACGGCTGATCAGCGACCACAGTAATGAGCCTAGTATTACACCGATAACTGAAACCAGTCCGAAGTTAACCATGGCCCTGTCAAAGCCCGACTGCGCAAAGCCATAGCTCTGACCGATCGGGTTGATGAAGGTGAACGACTGCGCTGCAACCGCGCTGCCGCGTTCCGGCTTGCCTTCGTTATCTTCTGCAAGCATGTCCCATTCGCTGTAGTAGTCGCTCATGCTGTAGAGTGTATCGTCGGCGTTGACTGCAATATTGCTGCTGGTGTACCAGGCTGCCAGGATCACCAGGCCGACAACCACGCCACCGAGTATGTTATCCCTGCTGGAGCGGAAATCGGCAGAGCGGAAAATGAATACAAGCAACATCAGGCCGATCAGAATGCCGGCGATAAGCCTGGTCATGGACGTGTTTTCAGCGCTGACCACGGCACCGATGTCCTGCTGGCCGGCAAGATCTGCAGACATGGATCGAATCCAGTCATAAAACAGTACGCTGTACAGCGTTTGGTCGCTGCCCGGGAACGGGTTGATCATGTACCAGGCAATCAGTGCAATTATGATGAATACCAGCACGGATTTGAGGTTGCCGCCGCCAATGCGGATCAGGGTCTTGTTACCGCAGCCGCTGGCGAAGGTCATGCCGATGCCGAACAGAAAGCCACCGATAATGTTCTCTCCGAAAACCAGCTGGCCGTTGCGATAGGGCGGGAAAGTGCTGTTGAGTTCCACCATGCCGAGGTATTCGAGCCCGGTGACACCCAGCATTGCCACGGCAATCGCCAGCAGCCAGGCGCGGAAACGGCCATAGTCACCCATATTGACCATGTCGGAAACTGCCCCCATGGTGCAGAAATTGGTTTTGTTGACGACCGCACCCATGATGACTGCGATGACGAATGTTGACCAGAGAAAGAACGACAACCCTTCCGCAAAAGATTCAAAGACCATTTTCCCGTACCTTCGTTTTTTTTAAGATTGTTTATTATAGAGGGCATTACCACGTCAAGTGGGAAAAATTTAAATCATTGTCGCAGAGAAAATCTTTGTTATAAAAAATAAAACCTTCTCACCACAGAGGCACAGAGTACACAGAGGTTTTTTATGTGTAATACGCATATTTCTGATTATGCTCCTGGTATCGTTATTTTTTATGTTAAAAATTGATTAATAAAAAATGCTTTTCTCTGTGTCCTCCGTACCTCTGTGGTGAAAAAAAATATTGGGTCTTGTCCAAATAAAGTGGGTAGAACCAATCATGGGAGACAGATGTGGCCGCGTTCTCAGTATCAGGTTTTATAAAGGGGTTCGAGTATAGAATCCCGCGTTTTTGGCGTTTTGTGCTTTTGTGAGATAAAAGCATGAAAGGCCGAACGCAGTGCTTTCGGCTCCCAGTTGTCGGCATGCGGGCTGTACAGCGCGCGGTTCAGGGCAGTTATCTGCGTACTCAATTCGGCCGGGCTGGCGTTGGCAATGTCCGCAAGGCTGGTGATGGACTGCTCCGGCCAGCGTGCGGCAGCCCACTCGATCAGTGCATCCTTGGTTTTTATTGCATCGCCTGTGGAGCAGGCTTTATCAACGGCGCTTTGAAGTGGCAGTATTGGCGGCAGCGTCGCCGGTTTCTTTACCGCATTGTGTGAGCGGTTGTTGCTGAAAAACAGCAGAGTAGTCGTTATCCAGCCGACAGCCAGGGCAAGACTGATCCAGGGCCAGTAGCCCGGCTCGATGATGACGTCATTATTTACCGCAGCTGTCTGCTCTGAGCTTTTGCCCGGCTGTCTGTCGCTCTGTGACTGTGGAGCCAGCATCTCGATCGGCGGCACCTGTGCGGTACTGGCCATGCCTGTTGCTTCAATAATGGTCTCGGGTAATTGTGCGTATTCCTGTCTGCCTGTGCGTGTGTTCCACCACGGTATACTGATTTCCGGGACTACAAATCTGCCTTCCTGTGACGGGATCATCGCAACCTTGATCTGTTTTACGCCGGTGATGCCGTCACGTTTAGGCTGGTTTTCAGTGACAGCCTTGTCCGGGTACTGCTTGACGCCGTTTATTTCCGCGAATTCAACATCGTTTAATTGCTCGGCGGTCAGTCCTTCGGCCTTGATGGTCAGTGTGCGTGTGACCGGCTCGCCAGTTCTGAGCTGGGTAATGTCTTCAGACCATTCTTCTTCAATGCTCAGGTTTTCAACCGGCAGCCATTCGTTGGCAGCGATGTTGGCAGGCCTGGGTTTTACTTCAACGCTTACACTTTTCGAACGAATTCTCTTGATTGTGCCCGGCTGCATGAACTGGTCGAACAGGGAATTGGTGCGTGCACCGGGCAGGCGTCCTTCAAACAGTATCGGTTTGAATGTCAATGTTCCGCTGTGTTGTGGATACACGGCGAAACGCAGTTCGCTGACGGAATATGGCATGCCGTTCACCAGCTTCTGGTAACTCGCGACCTGTCCAAGCTGCTCGATAATCGCATCCGGATCGCTGGTTTCAGGTTCGCTCAGTGTCGGCCGGTTGATATTTACACTGGTGAAAAAACGAATGATATAAATGATTTCTGACTGGAGCCAGGCGGTTTTCCTGTCTGTAGCGACTTCAATAAAGTAAGCGTCCTTGCCGCTGGTACCCTGCATGTTGTTTGATGTAGAGGGCTTCACCGTGACGCGAACGGCAGGACTCGAGTCTTTTCCGAAAGTAACCGATGGTATGGTGAAAATGCCTGCCTGCTTGCTGATCAATACCAGGTCCCATGATTTTTTCAGGCTCCATGATCCATTAACAGAGCGCATGTTTGTGCTCTGGCTGCTGCTGAGGATTTCGAAGTCTTTGGTCAATACGCTGAAGTCGGGATCGTCATCGACTGTACTATCGGCTTCGTAGATCAGGTGAAAGGATTCATCCAGCGATACAGGGTTATGGCTGAGGCGCGCTGTGATATTGGCCGCCATGGCCGTATGGCTTGCAAGTAAAAGCAGTATAAATGTGTATAAATATTTCATATTCTAAAGTCTGTTATTCACCTCAGAGACGCAGAGGGCGCAGAGGAATTAAAGGTTGCACTCATTCCCGCAATAGCGGGATTTTACCTCGTACCTAGCCACTAGTTCCTAGCCCCTGTGTTACTACCATGGTTCCGTCGCTTCGGCCTGGTTCGGCATTTGCCGGTATTGATAAATAAACTTGCGCCGCATCAGGCCACCCGGGTCATCCGGGATTCTGCGCAGCCATTGCTCGATAGCCTGCTCGCTTTCAACGGTTTCAGCATCTTCTTTTTCAACAGCTTCATCCTGTTGCTGGGCCTGCAGCTGTTGCTCTTCAGCGTCCTGCTGCTCTTCAGCCTGCTGTGCGTCTGGTTGTTCCTGTTCCTGTTCCTGTTCGTCCTTGCTTTCATCGTCTTTCTGTTCATTGACATCAGTCAGCTGGTCCTGCTCCTGTTCGGCATTTTGCTGTTCTTCAGCTGATTGGTCATCCTGTTGCTGTTGCTCACTCGACTGCTCATCCTGCTGCTGTTGAGACGGGTCCTGGGACTGTTGTTGACTGTCCTGTTGCTGTTGTTGATCCTGTGAAGAGTCCTGTTGCTGGCTGTTCTGCTGTTGCTGTTGTTGCTCCAGGGCTTTTTTTACCAGCTCGCGATTAAAACGTGCGTCCTCATTGTCGGGGTCCATGTTTAATGCATCATCATAGGCTTTGATGGCAGCTTCATAGTCGCCCAGCTTTGCAAGTACATTACCCTTGTTGTAATAGCCGGTACTGCTTTCGGGCGAAGCAAGCAGCTCGTTTGATTTTTCGTAGTTACCCGCACGGTAATGGGCGGCCGCTTTCCAGTCCTTGTCTTTGAACAGTTCCGCGGCCTGTTCTGAATTGCCCGCATTGAATGCTTTCATCGCTTTCTGGTCCGGGCTGAGCCACAGGTTTTCAGTGTCTATCGGCCAGGACTGTTTTGCATCGAGTGCGTAGGCTGGTTGCGGTACGGGTAATATGATCAGCGCCAGGCACAACAGCCAGCCTCTGCGTGGCCACAGCGCAACCAGCGGAAGAACCAGCAATAGCAGCCAGGGGCCTTCCTCCTGCCAGATATCAGCCTCGAGCTCAGTGCCTTCTGTTTGTGCTTTGATGCGCTTTGATGCAAACAGGTCTGCCAGCTTCTCTATATCGCTGTCGTCCGCCTGCATGGATACAAATATGCCGCTGCCCTGAAGCGCCGCTTTCTGTAATTGCGCAGGTTCAAGCCTGGGGATCACAATGGCGCCTGATGTGTCCGTAAGAAAGCCTCCACTCAATGGAACAGGGCCGCCTTCAAGCGTGCCGATGCCCATGATAGACAGGCGGTGGCCACTGTCTGTGAGTGCATCGATCGCATCGCCTGCAGACTTCGGCATGCCATCCGTGACGACCAGTACATCACCGTGCGTGATGCCTGACTGTTGCAGCAGTTCGGTTGCCAGCTTCAGCGCAGAGCTGATGTCGCTGCCCTGGGCCGGCATCAGATCAGGTTCAAGCGAGGGCACCAGGTTTGCGATGGTGTTGTCGTCATCCGTCAACGGAGTCACGGTAAAGGCGTTTGCAGCATAAACGATCAATGCTGTCTGTCCGCCTTTTCTTGCCTTGATCAAATCCAGCACCTTGAGCCTGGCTCTTTCAAGGCGTGAAGGTTTAATATCGGTTGCGTGCATCGATTGTGACAGGTCCAGTGCGATCACCAGCGCGGATTCTTCACGAAACACGGGTTGGGGCAGTTTTTCCCAGACAGGGCCGGCCAGTGCGATGATGCTGAGGCTGGTTGCAAGCATGACCAGCACGATTGGCAGCATACCTGACTTCTTACCACCGGCGGTCAATATGTAAGGCAGCAGCTTGTCGTCGCAGACAGCTTTCCAGCTACGGCTGGTCGCCTTGCTGGTGAGGTAAAGCACAACAAATAACAGTAATGGCGCAAAAGCATAGAATGCTTCGGGGCGGAGGAAATGCAGTTGTTGTGGAATACTCACGACTAGCTCCACCTGCGCCTGGAAAGTGCGGCGAGCGCAAGCAGCGATGCCAGTGCCAGCGCTATACCCAGAGGCCAGTAAAACAGCGACCATGTCGGACGATAACTTTGAGTGTCACGTTCAACCGGTTCGAGTTCGTCGATCAAGGCATAAATCTGCTGCAGTTCGGCAACATCGTGCGCACGAAAATAGCGCCCGCCTGTTTTACTGGCAACAGTTCTCAAGGTCTGTTCATTAAGTTCGCGGCTGCCACGCGAGCCGATGCCGATGGTATGAATCTTGAGTCCTTTTTGAGCAGCGATGTCCGCCGCTTTCTCGGGAGGTATTTCACCGGCGTTGCTGACGCCGTCTGTCAGCAGTATCAGGACACGGTCCTTGTTGTTTGCGGTATCAAGACGTTTTACCGCAAGCCCGATGGCGTCGCCAATCGCCGTGGATTTGCCGGCCAGTCCGGTGACGGCCTCGAACAGTAATGTTTTGACCGTGGTGCGGTCGAATGTCAGCGGCGCCTGAACATAAGCCTGTTCACCAAAAAGGATTAAGCCGATACGGTCACCCACGCGCTTTTCAATAAACTCGCCCGCAACGGCTTTTGTTGCATTGAGCTTGGTCACGTTGCGAAAACTGTGGCTGAATGGATGGTCCATACTGCCGGACAGGTCGATAGCCAGCATCAGGTCACGACCGCTTACCGGCAGCTCGATGGGGTCACCGATCCATTGTGGCCGGGCTGCTGCACACAACAGGCACAACCACAGCAGGAGATAAATCAGCAAAGGCCAGCGCCGCAGCGAGCGTTGCGTCGATGTGTAATGGCCGCTTTCGAAGTCACCGAGATAGGGAACACGCAATGCCGCATCACTGCCGCTGGCTGCAACGGGTAACACAAGCCGCAGTAAAAACGGCACAGGCAGCAAGGCGAACAGCCATGGCCAGTCAAACGTGATCACCGTGATTCACCTGTAACATGTGGTTTCACGGGTTGAAGGCTCAGCCAGTCTTCGCACAGCGACAGAAGATCATCAAAGTCTACGTCAACCTGGCTGTCTGCAGGCAGATAGGGTGCGGTTGCAAGAATGCTGCCATTACCGTTCTCGAAGTCTTTGCGCTGCGCGGTGCTGTCAAGATGCTGCAACCACGCGGCGCCGGTGAGGCTGGCCGAGTTTTCACGCTGATAGAAGCTGATGCTGGCCCGGCGCATTAATGCAGACAATGCTTTTACAAGTTGAACACGGTCATGGTCATCATGGTATTGCCGGCGAATGATGTCGAGTTCGGCAAGCGCAGTGCGCTTGAGCAGGCGGCGTTTTCGTATCTGTTTGAATAAAACAATGCCTGCGATGACGACTGCGCTGCATATCAACAGCAGCCACCAGCCCGGCGCAGGTGGCCACCAGCTCACGGGTTCCGGTAAATGTATGTCGCGCAGCGGTAATGATTCAACAGGCATAGTCAATCTGTATATCAGGCACGTGCCTTGAACTGGGCGTGTTTACTGGCTGGAATGCCAAGTCCCTGTTGCAGGCTGGAAAGCACATCATCCTGCGTCGAGACCGGCAGTAAATACATGCGGTGTTGCCTGCACAGCTTAGCCAGTCTTGCCTGGCGCTGCTCGAAACGCTGTCGATACGCCTGGCGCAGTTTTTTATCTGCGGTGTTCAGTTGCAGGTCGTTGTTGCCGTCACTGACTCTATAGCTTCCTGCCGGCGGCAGTTCGGCTTCGACTGGATCATAAACCTGGATCAGAACCACATCATTATGGCGTGCGATATTGATCAGGTGTGATTCAGCCTGCTGGTCCATGTCCCTGAAGTCGCTGATGAGAAAAACAAGGCTGCCGGGCCGGGTGACCTTGCGCAGGCGCGACATGGCATGGCTCATGTCGCGGGCCTGTGTGTCATGTGGGTTTTTCCAGGCCGGGTGTTTGCAGGTTCTGCCGATCAGGTCAAGCACGGCCGATTTACCGCGTCGCGGCTTCAGTTCGACGTGATCCTTGCCGGCGAATATCAGGGATCCCAGGCGGTCGTTGTGTGCGCTGGTGCTCCATGCAAGCAGGGCCGCGGCTTTGGCGGCCGCGACGGATTTGAAACAGCCGCGGGTGGCAAAGAACATCGAGGGGTTCAGGTCCAGCCAGATCAGCACCGGGCGTTCGCGTTCTTCTCGAAAAACCTTGGTGTGTGCTTCGCCGGTACGTGCAGTGACTCGCCAGTCCATGTTGCGGATATCATCGCCGGGCATGTAAAGACGCGATTCATCGAATTCCATGCCACGCCCCCTGAATGATGACATGTATGCGCCGCCCTGGCGGGCATGTATCTTGCTGCTGTGCAAGGGCAGCTTGCCGGCATCATGCCTGAGTTGAATCAGCACTTGCGGGCTGATCCAGGTTATACCGTCAGTTTTTGCGTCATTTTTCAATGCGACTCACCGGACAGACAAGGTTAGGGCACTGCGATGCGTGAAATCAGTTCCTTGATGAACATATCAGGTGTTACACCCTCAGCCTCGGCTTCGTAACTGAGGATGATGCGGTGGCGAAGTACATCATAGGCGATGGACTGGATGTCATCCGGGTCTACATAGTCACGCCCTGCAAGCCAGGCATGTGCACGCGCACAGCGATCGATTGCGATGGTTGCGCGCGGGCTGGCGCCGTATAAAGACCATTGTGCAAGGTCATCGCCATAGGCGCCGGGATTACGCGTTGCCAGTACCATGTGCAGCAGGTACTCCTCGAGGTTGTCAGCCATGTACAGCTTCAGCACTTCCTGCCTTGCGTCGAAAATACTTTGTTGTGAAATTTTCTGCTGCGGCCGGTTGACCTCTGCCTGTCCGTTGAGGGCTTCATCACGGGCGAGCGCAAGAATGGCTTTTTCCGAGCTGGCTTCAGGGTAATCGATGGTGACGTGCATCAGGAACCTGTCGAGCTGGGCTTCCGGCAACGGGTAGGTGCCTTCCTGTTCAATCGGGTTCTGCGTTGCCATCACCATGAACAACTGCGGCAGTCTGTAGGTGATTTTACCGACAGTGATCTGTCGTTCAGCCATGGATTCGAGCAAGGCAGACTGTACCTTGGCGGGTGCACGGTTGATCTCATCCGCCAGTATCAGGTTGTGAAACAATGGCCCTTGCTGGAATACAAATGAACCGTCCTGTGGCCGGTAGACCTCGGTGCCGGTCAGGTCGGCAGGCAGCAGGTCCGGGGTAAACTGGATACGGTGAAAATCACTTTCTATGCCGTCACTCAACACCTTGATAGCCTTGGTTTTGGCTAGACCGGGGGCGCCTTCGACAAGTAAATGGCCATCGGCCAGCAGCGCAATCAGCATGCGGTCTACCAGTGTTTCCTGGCCAATGATGTGTTGTTCTACGTGTTTCTTGAGATTCTGGATCGATTCCTGATTAGACATGCTTGTTGTTAACTTCTGATTATTACTGGTCCGGCTTAATGAAATTATCCGACCAGAATTGTTGTTATTGGTTCACAGGCTGGAGGCCGGTGGTATTGTACCTGTATTCTGAGTAAACTTCGCGACTCAGTACTACAACAGGTGCTCTAGCCCGCATCGTGAACAAAAGCGGGCTCATAAGAGATAATCGGGAAACCGGTACACTGGATCAGTAATGGTTCGGTCAATCCGGTACTGCCCCCGCAACGGTGATTGGAAAGGAGCTGAACGACACCACTGTGAGTGATCACGGGAAGGTTTCAGTTACGCGATAATTCCATCAGTCCGGAGACCGGCCCGCGTAGTCATTTACCAGTAACCAGGTTGCGGCGGGCGGCTAAGGTGCAGGACATCACCGAAATATTCTGGTGATACGTTCTTTCCTTGTTGCCTCCAGTCTATTGGAGGTGTTCTTGAACAAACTACTGTTATTTAGTGTACTCACGCTAGCGGCAGTGCTGCCTGAAGTCATATCTGCTGCCACAGAAATCCCTGCCGTCGTTGTCAGTGCCGCACGTACCGAACAAAGCACGCTGACAACACC
>Ga0209536_100008375_pt1 | contig 15519 bp, 10 predicted proteins | sample DeeMarSeWOR28_12_FD_187461 | JGI IMG/M metagenome (GOLD analysis project Ga0209536, IMG submission 187461) | Marine sediment microbial communities from White Oak River estuary, North Carolina - WOR-2-8_12 (SPAdes) (version 2) | ecosystem: Environmental > Aquatic > Marine > Intertidal zone >...
CATCCTGCTTATGAATATCTTCCCTCATCAACCCTGCCGACCCTGTATTTTTAATTTGTAATTTATATATCCCCTTATGCTTCTCCCTATCTGTTTTTCTTACCTCGCTAATTTCCACGCCTCTTTCGTGAGGACCCTGTCCATCGAGAGATCTCACGGCTACGGTATAGCATATAATCCCATCTCCGTTTTGCTTCAGGTCAAGAATATAAAAATGAAGCCTGTTGTGTATATCTACATATTCAAATTCACTACCCGAATTAAGACCTGCATGAAACAATGCATCATTCAACTGGCGGTAATCAGCTATGGTTCTCATAATCTTTGTACCATCAGGTCTGACAAAATCAATCATATTTATATCCTCGGGATGAGCATCAATCACCCAGTTAAAGCAGTTAAACTGGTTTGGTCCTCCATTTCGGCCTTCTCTGTCTTTATTTTTTGCCAGCAGTACACCATTATCCGGGCAAAATGAGTCGTAACCTATTCTCTGAATAACTTCCATCGAATAAAAATCATAAGGATTTAATCCCTGGGACAGTGGATTGACAGCCGGATCTTCAACAGGAGTTCGGTCATGTGGTTCCTCCCCGTCAAGCTTTACAATCAAGCCTGCCCATGTTCCTGGAAGAGGTTCAACTGCCCTGCATGTAATATCTGCAACTGCCAGTCCTGATTCAGCCAATGCTTCCCTGCTCAGGTAAAAGACCTGGTCTTCTTCAATAAATCCATTCTTCATCCTGTTTCGGAGCATTAGCCCGGCAGGCATAGCAGCACCCATGGTTGGTGGAACCACCCAGCGCATATGTGGGCCACCTGGTCCGTTGAAACAGCCTCGATCCATCATATCCCAGGTGCCTGATCCTACCCTTCTGTATGGTTCAACATAAGGATTATTGGCGTTATCCCCTGTTCTGAATGCATAATGTCCGAGCTCATGTGTTATTGTTCCTGAGTTTTCTCCCTGACGTATGGAGGAAAGACCCCATTGCATCTGCCCTGCTTTCCATGTTGTCCATTCAACATATCTCGTGGGTACCCACCTGGGTTTGTTAGTATCGGGGTTACCCCATTCAGCAGGTATTAAATCTTTCATGAACTTCATCTCACCAAATTCCTGCCAAACCCCTGTTTCATCGTATCCTGCATAAACCCTTAGTATTGCATCATAATTGGATCTTATATCCCCCGCATCAGCTTTCCATAGAGAATCCACATCTGGTTCCATACGACTTCTTGCAACAGAACCATCAGGAGTGTATTCTCTCTGCCCATATTCATTAAGTCCGTACTGCCACAGTTTCTTTGGCATCCTGTAAGGCCCAAAAGGATCGAGAGCAGTAATACCGAATTTTCCCCTTGATTGTTCCATCCAGTAACCATTAATAGTCTGACCATGGTTCACTTCCGATGGATTAAGCCAGAAATCAGAATAAAATTCGGGAACATCCTTACGATCAACCGGATCAGTTTGAGGATTACTGAAAAGATCTGAGCCTTTGGTCTGTGTAATAACAAAAGGCTGATCAGTAAAGTCAACCGCCACCAGGGCCATCTTGAATTTTCTTTCAGGAATCAAAGATGGATCAGCCCAGTTCTTTCCAGGAATTGGTTTATAATCATCCCAGGTCATATCGTCCTGGTCCTGTATTACCTGTGGATCGACCGGAGGAGGTAATAAACCTTCGTATTCGTTTGTCCTGTTTTTAATATTGCTTGAAGACAATATAACAGACGAACAGATAAGAAACATTAATGTTCTGAAAATCAACAAAGATGGTTTCATCAGTATATTTTTAAAGTAATTATCACTGCACGATTTAATCCCCTTCTTTTTACGCGATTATAATTTATTATTAAATACTTTAATAAACAAAAGCTTACTAATTAAACTTATTCTATGTTAGGAATAAATTTAAAGCTGCCGCAATTTAAGTTACCTTAATCTTTACATTATTACGGTTCAATCATTCCAGTATTGCATCAATCCATTATTCAAGCGCTCCATTTCATCAATTTATTAATATTCGTACAGGACGTTACACTTATATGTGGTAATAATACTACTTTTGTGTCCGCATATTAAATCAACCGGGAATGTACAGTGATTTTAAGCAACACCTGCTGACTGAGCTTGAAAGAATCAGTGGAGCAGGACTTTATAAAGATGAAAGAATAATTGGTTCACCTCAGGCAGCCGAGATCGAACTGGTAACCGGCGAGCGGGTCTTGAATTTCTGTGCCAATAATTACCTGGGCTTATCAAATAGCCCTGAGCTGATAGAAGCAGCCAAAAAGGCACTCGACACCCACGGATATGGTATGTCCTCAGTCCGATTCATATGTGGCACCAGCGACCTGCACAAAGAATTGGAAGAAAAGATAGCGGTTTTTTTTGGTACAGAAGATACTATACTGTACGCTGCCTGCTTCGATGCCAACGGAGGATTATTCGAGCCCCTTCTGACCAGTGAGGATGCAATAATTTCTGACTCCCTTAATCATGCCTCCATCATTGATGGTGTAAGACTCTGCAAGGCAAAGCGTTACAGATATGAGAATGCAGACATGGAAGACCTTGAGAACAGGCTGGCCGTCGCACAGGAACAAAGATTCAGGATTGTGGTTACCGATGGGGTATTTTCAATGGATGGTAACGTTGCACCGCTGGATAAGATCCTTAAGCTGGCTGAAAAATACAATGCTTTGGTTATGGTTGATGAGTCCCATTCGGCAGGTGTGGTAGGCAAAACAGGCAGGGGAGTGACGGAGCTCTTCAATGTAAAAGGCCGGGTGGAAATCATCACAGGAACACTGGGTAAGGCATTCGGTGGAGCCATCGGTGGCTTCACCACGGGTAAAAAGGAAATAATCGATATGTTGCGCCAAAGGTCAAGACCATATCTTTTTTCAAATTCAATCCCACCCCTTGTTGCTGCAGCAGGCAGCAGGATGTTTGACATGATGACTGAAACCAACACGCTTCAGGATAAATTACACTTCAATACATCATATTTTGTCAACCACATGTCTGAGCTGGGATTTGATATTAAACCCACGCAATCCGCAATATGTGCCGTTATGCTCTACGATGCCAGGCTTTCGCAGCAATTCGCTTCCCGGCTTCTGGACGAAGGTATTTACGTTATTGGTTTTTCATATCCTGTTGTACCCGAAGGTGAAGCCAGGATAAGAGTACAGCTCTCTGCAGCTCATGAGCAGGAACACCTTGATAAAGCGGTCAGGGCATTTGAGAAGACAGGGAAGGACCTGAAAGTGATTTAGCAGGGACCTGGGAGAGTATCCGGGTATTTTATAAAAAACAACCCCCGACAAAGTATGCCGGGGGTTGCCACTTACCCATACAAATATATTAATCGCCACACCTTGAAGAGCCACAGTCCTGGCAGATAAGGCATCCTTCCTGATATACAAGGTTGGTTGAACTACATTCCTCACATTTGCCTTTTGCCTTGGTACCATCCGGAATATATTTCTTCAAAGCTCTTTCAACACCATTTTTCCAGTTGTTGATCGATGCACTGTCAAGCCTAAGCGATTTTACCAGGTTAACTACATTCGGTATGGGCATCCCATGACGCAATACTCCGGAGATCAGCTTTGCATAGTTCCAGAATTCCGGTTTAAACATATGTGAAAGCCCTCCCAGGGTATTCTTGTATCCGTATTTATCCGTATACTGAAAATCATATCTGTTCCTCCCTTCCTCATCCTTTGTTTTAACTATTTTCCCTTTCACTATGGAGTCAGGGATAGGGAAAATCTCACTATCGGCCAATCCTGTAAAAATCTCGTAAGGCAGGCCATCTTTAAGTCCAACAAAGGCTATCCATTTCTCATCATTATTATTGAATCTTATAATATCAGCATCCAGCACTCTTGGTCTTTTCCGTATTTCTTCTGATTTATCCTTTTTTGCTGATATAAGTACCCCGCTCCGGGATCCCTCACGATATACTGTTGCTCCTTTACAACCTGATTCCCATGCTGTCATATAAAGATCACTCACAAGTTCTTCCCTGACATCCTCGGGGATATTGATTGTAACACTGATTGAATGATCAACCCATTTTTGTATCTGGCCCTGCATTCTGACTTTTGCCAGCCAGTCAACATCATTGGCTGTTGCCTTATAGTAAGGTGATTTTTTTACTATCTCCTGCACATCCTCATCATTCATCCGTCTCACCTCCTCAGGATCATATCCATTTATTTTAAGCCAGTCGACAAACTTATGATGAAAGACACTGTATTCTTCCCATGAATCACCAACCTCATCTTTAAAAGTAACCCTGACATCCTTATCATTTGGATTAACCTTTCTTCTCCTCTTATATACAGGCATGAACACAGGTTCAATTCCTGAAGTTGTCTGAGTCATTAGGCTTGTGGTTCCTGTTGGAGCTATGGTAAGAAGGGCTATATTCCTGCGCCCGAATTCCTGCATATGATAATAGAGGTTTTTATCAGCCTTTTTAAGCCTCTGGATGAACGGATTATTCTTTTCCTTCTCGTGATCGTATATCTTGAATGAGCCCCTTTGTTTTGCCAGCATTGTTGATGACCTGTAGGCTTCAATAGCCAGTGTTTTATGTATCTCCGTCGAGAATTCTATGGCTGTTTCACTGCCATATACGAGTCCCAGTGCAGCCAGCATATCTCCTTCTGCTGTAATGCCTATCCCTGTCCTTCTACCCTCACCTGTTTTATGATGTATATTTTCCCATAATCGTTTTTCAATTGTTTTGAGTTCTTCCGACTCTGGATCCTTATTGATCTTATCCAGTATCATCTCTATTTTTTCCAGTTCAAGATCAATAATGTCATCCATTATTCTCTGTGCCAGATGCACATGTTCAATAAACAGGTCAAAATTAAATTTCGCCTTTTCAGTGAACGGATTTTCAACGTAACTATACAGGTTCAATGCAAGCAGTCTGCAGCTGTCATACGGGCATAGGGGTATCTCTCCGCATGGATTGGTTGAAACGGTTTTATAGCCCAGGTCCGCATAACAGTCGGGTACACTTTCTCTTTCAATGGTATTCCAGAAAAGTACTCCCGGTTCAGCTGATTGCCAAGCATTGTGGACTATTTTATTCCATAGCTCCCTGGCATTGATCTCCTTTACAAACTTTGGATTATCAGAATTTATAGGATACTGTTGTATGAAAGGATCGTTATTTTTAACGGCTTCCATGAATTCATCGGTTAATTTAACCGATACATTTGCTCCGGTAATTTTTCCCGTTTCAAGTTTTGCATCAATAAACTTTTCTGAATCAGGATGTTTGATTGATATGGATAGCATCAATGCTCCCCTTCTACCGTCCTGGGCCACTTCTCTTGTCGAATTAGAATATCTCTCCATGAAAGGTACCACACCTGTGGATGTAAGTGCACTGTTGAGTACCTGTGTTCCCTGTGGGCGTATATGTGAGAGGTCATGCCCGACACCCCCTCTGCGTTTCATCAACTGTACCTGTTCCTGGTCAATTTTCAATATCCCCCCATATGAATCTGAGACTCCTTCATTGCCTATTACAAAACAGTTAGACAGGGATGCAATCTGGTAGCTATTTCCTATGCCTGTCATAGGGCCTCCCTGTGGTATTATATACCTGAAGTCTTTTAACACTGAATAGATCTTTTCTTCACTGACCGGCTCAGCATATTTTTTCTCAATCCTGTATATTTCCCTCGACAGCCTTCTATGCATATCATCGGGGGTTTTTTCATAGAGGTTACCAAATGAATCTTTGACAGCATACTTGTTGGCCCATACTCTTGCAGCAAGATCATCTCCTTTAAAATACTCAATTGAAGCAATTATAACCTCGTCATGTGTGAATACTTTTTTGCTTCCATCTTCAGCAGTCTGTCCTGTCTGGTATTTTTCTACAGGAATTTTTTCCTCATAAGTCTCGGCATTCTCATCCTTCAGGGTTAATGTTTTCTCTACTTCTTTCATTTCAATTTGTGAGGCTTGCTCTGATTCATCGACAAAAAGTTCTCCCATTGACAGATCAATTTTTGGGTTTTACTTGAGAATTAGCTAGTTCGAATTATGATCAGTAATTCTTACAGGTTTTGCTAAATTAAGAAAGGACGTAAGCAGAAGCAAGTCATAATTATCAACAATCAGGCCTATTTATTAACTTTGAGTTGTATATGATTGTCTAACAATCTTTTACACCATATTATAGCAGGCTCGAAGGTACCATATCTATTGCTATTTTTTTCACACTGAATACAGCATAAGTAGATATGGAAATAACAAAAAAGGAAGGAAAAAATTCCTTCCTTTTCAGTTTGTTATATAATTAATAAGGCTATTTTGGCGTTGGGCCTTCAACAAGAGTGAATTCAGGATCGGGACCTGCCTTTGTCACCTGGAACTTCATTGAATAATTTCCTGCAGCGCCACTGTAGGTTTCAAAGCTAACGATATAAAATACATCAATTCCGCTTACCTGGGTGACAGCATCCGGGAATTTTGTTGGGAGGAGCGCTACACCGATAGCCCATTCAACCGCATCTTCCCATGTATCGAATACTGAATCTTCGAAGTATCCGCTTCTGATGTCAAAGTTTACATAGTATGCACCAGCTCCGGTGTAAGTTTCAGCCGTTCCGTAAGAATCCAGATAATCGGGATCAATGTTATCCCTGACATAATCAACTATAATCTGGTAATCACCACTGACCATTGTAAACATAACCGTTGGGTCGAACACCCAGGTAGTACCATTATGAATAAACTGGTCCTGTTTTGCCGTGTAGGGATCATAAGCCTGCCACCCATTCGTAAATATGAATTCCATGGACCTTACCGTGGTTGAACCGCTGGAATAATATCTATATGATACTGCCATCTTATCACCTTCCTGTGCATAGGGATACATCTCCTCAAGCAACTTGGGCACGTAGTTCTCTGGCCTGTCGGAGCTTGAGAAGTTGTTATATGTCCCAGGTGCTCCCATTGCATCATAATCGGCAGAGCTCAGATAGTATACTCCATCCATTACCTCCCATTCGCTTCCGTCAAACTGATAGTAATCGCCCCGGTCTTCTTTTACTGTATTCGAATAAACCAGGAAGTCTTCTGTTGGTCCTGCCACCAGCTCGAAGGTAGCGGGTGATCCTGATGCTGTACATTCATATACTACGTAGTAAGTATGACTGGCTCCGTCGTATGTTGAATACTGAATATTATAATATACTGTTTGTCCTTCTATTTCGGGCACAGCATTCGGGAATGACTGTTCGAGCCAGTAAACAATAGCCAGCTGTATGCGCTCAGCAATAAGAATGTCAGCTTCTTCCTGGGTCAGGCCCTCAAAACCCTCAACATTATAGTCCTGTCTTGTAGAAAACCTGGCATCAAAATTTGAATAATAGGCACTTGCCCCATAATAAAATTCGCTGTCACCATAGCCGCTCACATAATCAGGATTTATATCATTTGCTACATGATCAACAATGAGCTGAAAATCTGCAGACTGCAGGGCATAGACAAGAGACGGGTCATTTATTTCCTTTGCATATTTATATAATGCCAGCACAACATCATCCTCTGCAGCATCAGGATATTCTGCTGCCAGAAATCCGGGAATATAGTCTTCAGGATTATCATCACCAATGAATGTTTTGTATATCTGGTTGTCGCCACCTATTGAATTATAGTCATCATCAGTCATGTAATATGATTCCGGCTGATAGTAATTATCCAGGTATTCAGGGTAACCCATAAAGTAGTTATACCCAATCTTACCAACAGAATTTTCACCAAGTGCCGGGTACAGATCTTCAAGGTATGCAGGTACGTAAACTGAAGCAGGGTATTCATCGCTGAATGCTTCATTATCCTCGATAAAATCCGCTGCATCGCCATTCGATGTAAGGTCGGCTATGGCAGCATAATCATCCGATTGCAGTTCATAGGTAAATTCTGATGAATATCCTTTATCCATTTTCTCCAGTTCATCGTATATCTCCTCCAATGGATCACACGATGACATGATGAGGAAAATTGCTAATAAATAATATATCGCTTTTTTCATTTTATCCATTTTAAATTTTATTCATAAGGTTTCGGGTTAAAAATCTATCTTCAGGCTTACCATCCATGAACGACCCCAACCGTAATACACTTCTGCATCTGTCCAGGAATGAGAACCTCCATCCCTTGCATCAGATATATATTCGGTATCGAAGAGGTTATTGATATTACCCACCAGTGTGGCGCGGTACGGTCCAAAATCAAACCTGTATCTCAAGAATGCATCAACAAGCGAATATGAAGGGAGTTCCCATGCATCCGGATTTTCCCCATCAGCAGGTTCTGATGTACGGCCTTCCGGATCAAAGTATGCAAAAAGCTTATCATAATATGTAAAGTCAACTCCGAATTTCAATCCGGCAAGTAATTCGTAAGACAGGTTTAATGCTCCTGTGATCTGTGCTGCATCGCCAACATGTACATCAGCAATATAAACAGACTGGGTTGCAATAAGATTCTGGCTATCATCGTAGAATCGTGCATCAATGATATCGTTCATCCACTTCCAGTCGCCTAATGAAGCCATACCACTTATAGTAAGTTTACTTACAGGTCTTGATGTGAAGTCGAGTTCAATACCCTTATGCATAGCGTTTATGCCTTCAAGGTTGGCAAATCTTTCGATGCCATTATCTTCGTAACCTATGACCCTGGCTTTATCCTTCCAGGTCGTATAGTAAGCATTCACATTAGCTGAGATAAAGCTGCTGCGGAAACCATAACCCAGCTCAAATGACATAACTTTCTCATTGGGAGCATCAGCATTAGCATCATTTGTATAGTTATAGAAAACTGTTCTGAAATCAGGCTGATTCTGGAAGTATCCTGCATTCAGGAAAAAATTATGAGCTTCTGTGAGGTTGTAGTTAGCTCCTCCTTTGACGCTGAATCCCGGGAAATTATACTTTTCAGAAAGTGCTCCTGAGCCGTCATTTGTTTCCAAAAAATACTCGACTCTACTGTATTGCTTATTTGAGAAGGCACCTGCAACGAATGCAGTAAGATCACCGAAAACAGCTTCACCCTGGCCGAAAACACCTTGCCAGCCTACGATTCCGTCATCCCAATAGTCAATTTTATCCCCCACAGTTGCCGGGTTGTTCGGATTATTGATGTCACCATTATCGAGGTAATAGTCTCCACCCAGGAGGTCTATGACCTCGCGGAAATGCATTCCTTTGTAATGCCTCAGGTCAATTCCTCCTGTAAGTGTGAGCCAGTCCATGGTATATGTTGCGTTTGTCAGCAAGCCGGTCCAGAAGTGATCATTTCTTGATGATCTTAATATTGTTTCAGATCCGCCTGCTCCATTGGCAATATTTTCGTCCACTATCCTGTCGATATCAGGTTGATTCTCCCTGAGATAATCCGGATCATAGAATTTGTTCACACCAAGACCACCTGTTCCACCACCAGTACCCAGTGAAAGGTAGGCAGCGGTGGAAATGTTAAGCTTTTCATTCACGTCCCAGAAATGGTTCAGGATAGCCATAGGCTTATGATAGTAATTCTTCCTTATGTAAAATACCTCCCCATTCTTATATCCCCAGTCCGAGTTATAATATATACTGTTAATTGTGGGATCCTTATAAGTGCTTATAAACATGCTGGTACTTCTCTGTCCGTGCCACTGTGGAGCGCCGAACAGTGAGAAAGCCAGCCTGTGACTGTTATTTACAAGTTTTGATATGTTGAGATAGTATGAATAAGACTCAAACTGTGTTCCGTCAACAATACCGTCACCGCTTGATTTTGCTATTGAAATGGTGGTAGCCCAGTTATTGTCTGTAAGACCTGATGAGAGAGTAAACCCGAGCTTTGTATAACCGTCATTTCCCACAGCGTAATAAAGATTACCTCCCGGTTCTGCATCGGTGGTTTTTGTAAGAATATTTATTGTCCCTCCAAGGGATGGCAACGCTATCTTGGCAGCACCGAGTCCACGCTGGACCTGCATGGTCCTTGTCACTTCAGAAAGGCCGGCCCAGTTTGACCAGTATACCCAACCGTTTTCCATATCATTTACAGGCACTCCGTTTATCATTACTGCAGTGTTACGGGAATTAAAACCACGGATATTAACACGGGAATCTCCAAATGCTCCACCCGCCTTTGTTGCATAGATACCGGGTGTTGACTTTAGTATTTCAGGAAATTCCTGCATACCCAGCCTTTCCTCTATGTATGCTGGCTTTATATTGGCTACAGGAACAGGTGTCTTGCGGTCAATAGCAATATTGGCAAACACCGAGACCTCTGCCAGACCTATAGCATCACTTTCCATGACAATTGTTCCCAGGTCTATGTCTGAACCTGTAAGTTCAACCTCTCGCTCGACTGTAAGCATACCTACAAAAGAAATCACCAGGGTGCGAGTGCCCTGGGATCGTGTCGTAAGGGTAAAATTACCCTCCAGGTCGGCTACTGTACCGATAGTTGTGCCCTCGAGATAAATATTTGCACCAACAATTGACTCCCCGCCGGAATCAACAACCTTACCTTTGATTTCGGTTGCCTGTTGACCGAAAACATTAGTGGCACATACAAATATCGCGAGAAACGACATTAGTAGTATTCGTTTTTCCATTTATGTAAAATTTAGGTTAGTAATATTTGTCGTAATTACGCTTGAAAGCTTGTGATGGCCCATATCAAAATTCGACTTATGGTTACTATTGAATTGGGGCTCTAATATAAGGCTTTGAAATTCCATACATTTTACATTTCAGTCACATTTTATATACATTACAGGGTGGCTTTATAAACAGGATATTAACAGAATTTTGTTAATAAGTATATTAATGGCACCTGGGCCATCAACCAATCAGTTCCATTCAACAGGTATAGCGCACATTTCATCCCTGACACGCATCGTATTGTGCTGTGGTTTCACCCGGAAACAAATGAACCGTCTCCATGAACCTGTCAGACAGGGACCAAAATATTCTCTTAATTTTGTAGGAGTTAAACAACATTAAATACAAATGATCCGCCTTCTTGCCCTTGTAATATCCATTGGCCTGCAGATTGTCGCCGCATCGATAGCTCTGCGCTTTATGAGACACACAAAGTACCGCCTGTCATGGATACTCCTTTCTCTTGCTTTCACCTTTATGGCCGTAAGGAAAATAATCCATCTCATTGAACTGACACGAGGTGTGGAAACACTGGATATGGAAGCAATCGATGAATGGATTGCAGCTTTTATTTCTGTATTGATATTCGGTGGGGTCATCCTAATAAGGGAACTTTTCTTATCACTGAAAAAGGCCGAGATCGAAAGGCTGCGATCAGAGAGAAAGGTGCTTCACGCAATAATAAACACCGAGGAGAATGAGAGAAAACGATTTGCCAAAGATCTGCATGATGACCTGGGCCCCCTGCTGTCGACAGTAAAAATGTCAGTAACGGCATTATCAGCCAGGGCAACTGATCCTGTAGATAAAGAAATAATAAGTAATACAAGCCATGTGGTAAATGAAGCAATCGCAGCCATCAAAGTTATCTCAAACACACTCAGTCCGCATGTTCTCTCCAACTTCGGACTGGTAAGTGCCACAAGTTCATTTATTAAAAAGATCAGTAAAGCCAGGGGCGTTAATTTTACATTCAACAGCAATGTAGAAGATAAAAGACTTGACAGTGATATTGAAGCTGTAATCTATCGTTCACTCTGTGAACTAATTAATAATTCCCTCAAACATTCAGGGGCATCAAACATTACAATTGACCTGAACATACACGGAAATTTTATTATTTTGCAATATAAGGATGATGGCCGAGGATTTGAGACTTCCATACTTGACAGTGAAGAAAGCGCGGGAATGGGTTTGTCGAATATCCAGACCAGGGTAAGATCAGTTAGCGGTATATTTGTACTCGAAAGCAGAATGGGTGAGGGTATGCATTCGTTAATAAAAATAAACATCAGAGAATAATCCGTTGAGTAATGAGTAAAATAAAGATAGTCATTGCGGATGATCATCAGCTGTTCAGGAATGGACTTAGAATTCTTCTGGACGCCTTCGATAACTTTGATATTATAGGAGAGGCCGGAAACGGAGAAGAGGTATTGAAGATAATTACCAATTCAAACTGCCATATTATACTCATGGATATAGATATGCCGGTGATGGATGGAATTGAAGCGACCCGCAGGGCACTTGAAACCAATCCTGACATAAATATCATAGCACTTTCCATGTACGGAGAAGAAGAATATTACCACAGAATGGTTGATGCCGGCGCCAAAGGATTTCTGTTGAAAGACTCCGACATCAACGAAGTTAAAGATGCCATCGTCACAGTATTTGCCGGAGGCAACTATTTCTCCCAGGAGCTGCTACAGCACGTAATACAAAAAATAAGGGCCAGGGAGACTGAAACAAAACATGCTAATCTGTCAAAGCGTGAGAAAGAAATATTACTCAAGATATGTGAGGGATTGTCAAACCAGGAAATAGCTGACACCCTGTTTATAAGCAAGAGGACAGTGGATAAGCACAGGGCCAACCTTCTCAGTAAAACACAGTCAAAAAATACTGCAAGTCTCATCCTTTATGCCATTAAGAACAAGATAATAGAAGTATAACCATATAGTCAAAACCTGCTTTATGTCCGAATCTCATTCACTGGGTAAAAACGGTGAGCGACTGGCAATTAAATATCTCCGGCAGAACGGTTACAAGGTTCTTGAGAAGAACTGGATTACGGGAAGGAAAGAAATCGATATCATAGCCGAAGATGATGAATTCATAATATTTATTGAAGTAAAAACCAGAATGGCAGATTTCCAGCTACATCCCCGCGATACTGTGTCGGTGCATAAGCAGCGAAATATTATTTTTGCAGCCCAAACCTATATCCAGAGGAAGGAAATAGAAAAAGAGGCAAGATTTGATATAATCACTGTTGTTGTGGAAGGTGCAAAGCATGAGCTGGAACATATAAAAGATGCCTTTTACCCAACCTTGTAGGTACCACCTGAAATCGCAAATACTTATTATCGGAAGGAGGCTGCTATTTTAATATGGCTGGCTAAACTGATCGTTTATATCACTTCCCTGAACCGTTCAGGAATTATTACAATTGGTTTTTCCCGTAGCATGCCGGGCTTATTTAAGGCATAAAGTGGGCGGAAAAGACTCTGTCTCCTGCGTGCTTTCGCGAAAAATTCATCGCCCTTTATTGCATTGGCTTGCTGGATCAGGTCAAAAAGCTCGAATCGCCTGTCAAGATGACCCTGCCATCCCACTTTCAGGAGAGATTCATCATTTAACTTTTCCACAGAGGAATGATAATCGACCATTCCGAAATGGAAAAGGTACAGATAAGGATCAATGTGAAAATTCTTGCCTTTCACCCTGTGAAAACCCGATCCCCAGGTAAGAGGCCTGGTGGCAACCACCGCTTTCGTGTACCGGGCCGAAACATGGGCATATCTCCTTTGTTCAAGAAAAGGTTTGCTTAAGTCTAAAGGCTTTTCCTCCTTGAGGTGCTGACCCACGTCCAGTCCCAGGGCTGAAAGAGAGGCTGTTCTAATGTGCCGGTTAAAGTATTCCTGGAATGACTGCTTCTTTACCGGATCAATTACCAGGAATTCATCAATATCGTGAGCTATGACAATGTCATACCTGTGGAACAACGACCTTGCCAGGTGCGAGATTAACCTCGCCCTGCTTCGGTCTCCACCTGACCTGCTCTGCTCCCTGCGGGGTAACCTTATCAGGTTAATATGCTCACTACCTTCCGGGAGTGGCTGGTCATGGCCGTCAATAATAAGGAACAGGTTACTGGTTCCCAGTTGCAGGCCGTAATATTTTATCCACCTGGAAGCAAAAAAGCCGCCATTCCTTACCATTGAAATTACTGCAATTCTCGGGAGTCCGGTACCATTCATTAAGCACAGAGTATGTTCAGATCAAAATTGCGAAAAAAAATTAAAATCGATACCTTTAAAATAAAAAAATGTCAGCCGATGTCCGCGTAGAATCTGATCAACCAATCGATGCAATTGTTTTATGGGTTGACGGCAGTGATCCTGTGCTGGCTGCAAAACGCGACCTCTATCTTAAAGAGGAAAATAAAACCAGCGGGCATTCCGGTGCCCTTCCTACTCGTTTTGCCTCTAATAATGAGATAAGATATTGTGTATTATCAATCCTGAAGTTTGCACCTTTTATCAGGAATATTTTCATCGTTACTGACGGACAGGATCCGAGTCTGGATGAAGTGATTGAAGAGTATTTACCGGGGAGGGCAAACTCTGTAAGAATAATCGATCACAAAGATATATTCAGGGAATTTGAACAATACCTCCCAAGTTTCAACAGCTCGTCCATAGAGTCCATGATCGGGAGAATTGAGGGACTTTCCGAGAATTTCATCTACTTTAATGACGATATATTCCTTATAAGAGAAACAGGCCCTGATGACTGGTTTATCAATAACAGGCCTGTTCTGCGGGGCAGGTGGAAGATGCCTCCTTACAAAAAGATGCTTGCCACTTATATCAGAGTATTTGTAAACAAGAACCTCCGAAAGAATCCCTATTACCAGCCCAGGCTTTCGTTCTACATACGGCAGTGGAAAGCGGCAAGAATCCTTGGAATGAGAACCAGGTACTATTTCTACTGTCACATACCTCATCCCCTGAACAGGAAAAGGCTGGAAAACTTCTTTAATGAGAACAAAGAGTTAATGGAGAAAAATATCTCGTACCGCTTCAGAAGCGAGCATCAGTTCGTTATGCCCTCCCTTGCATACCATTTAGAGATATTGAACGGGAACAGAAACCTGGCAAAACTAAACATGGTATATTTACATCCTTATTATTCAATTAAACGCCTTGGGAAAAAGATCAGCAGGTGTGAAAATGATCCGGGCATTAAATCCGTATGCGTTCAAAGTCTTGATATGATAGACAATGCCATAAAGGAAAGAATATTTAACTATATGGACAGTATCCTGGATATTGTTAAAGATGGAAAACAAAACTGAATATATTAAGGATCATCCGGTTGATGTTGTAATAGCCTGGGTAGATGGCAGTGACCCTGTTCTGGCTGAAAAAAGAAGCCGTTACACGAACAGATGGACGATTATCGATCAGCAGAATAGGATCCATCAAGCTGTGATTACAGCGAGGACAGCGAATGTTAGAAGCATATCGCAAAGCAGGGATGCCAGAAAAGGCATCAAGTGCAGCTCCATAACATCTACATGTGATTAGACGACCTCTCTATATTGCCTTTTTCAAGTATTGTTATGGTAGTAGAAATAAAACTTACCACCCCAAGACTATAGACAACGATAAGAACACAGAAATCGCCCATGATTTCAGTTTGCTTTTGGTAGTTGAAACGATCTCGCTTTCCTGAGGATGATTGAATTATTTTGGTAGGCCATACTTTGTACCAATGAAAGATGCTTCA
>Ga0209536_100008377_pt1 | contig 15516 bp, 14 predicted proteins | sample DeeMarSeWOR28_12_FD_187461 | JGI IMG/M metagenome (GOLD analysis project Ga0209536, IMG submission 187461) | Marine sediment microbial communities from White Oak River estuary, North Carolina - WOR-2-8_12 (SPAdes) (version 2) | ecosystem: Environmental > Aquatic > Marine > Intertidal zone >...
ATCTTTAATGCAGAAGACTAACCAGAATAAGGCAGAACAGACTGTCAGTGAAGATCACCGCAACTCGTATAATGAGGGAGTTGCCGTGAAAGCAGGTAATCCATGAACGTTCCCATCGTCTTCAGATCTGTTTTTCCCAGGTCTTCGCATATTTCAGGAACGTATAATAGCTGTAAAGGATGGCCAGAATTAATCCTCTTTTGCCATCCAGTACTCCAAGCCTCAGTACGAACATTTTTAAAAAGGTTGCAAGAGGTTTTACCGTCAGGGAAAACAGACCAGCATGGCCGGCATTCTTCCGGATCTCTTTTGCCGCAAGGGTTGAGTAATTTTCCATCCGCTTTATGAAATCCGTAAGGCTCCAGTACGTATAATGTGTCAAAGGATGGCGCAAGTACCCAACTGGGCCTTTTACGGTTACACTCTCGTGCACTTCACGGGGTTCGAGATGGCCGCTTTCCTTTTTGAAAAGTCTCAAGGTATGGTCAGGCCACCATCCGCTGTGGCGTATCCATTTTCCGAGAAAATGATTTTTTCTCCGTACATAAAAGCCATTGCAGTCGGTTTCAGCTAACGCATCTGTTATCTCTTTTTTGAGCTCGGGGGGGACCCTCTCATCAGCATCAAGAATCAACACCCACGGACCGTGAGTATGATCAACAGCCATCTGTTTCTGTATAGCAAAACCCTGCCACTCATGCTGAATGATTTTATCAGTATACTTCCGGCAAATCTCGATCGTCCTGTCGCTGCTGTATGCATCCACAACCACAATTTCGTCTGCATCTGCAACGCTTCTTAACGCATCCTCTATATTGTTTTCTTCATTTTTCGTAATAATCGCCACGGATACGGGAAACATTCATTGCTCCTATAATTGGTCCAAACGCTGTTCTAAATGGTTGAAGTCATGGGAGAATGTGGAAGAATTTCTATACGACACAGCTGAAAAAAAACCTGGAGATGGGAGCATAGAGTTAAGATAGAAAAAAACCATGATTCCCCTGAAGTAAAAATGTAAAACGCCGTTTGTCGATTATAGAAATTCTGGAACAATCTTTCATGGCTGATAACCGACCCTGTTTTTTATAAGATTTTCGCTAATGAATAGCAATAAAATTTGTAACTCCCCTCCCGTTAAAATACCATAATGAACACTATTTCCAAACTCATCGCCTGCTGACAATATTTTCATAAAGTTCAAGAACCTTGCCTATATGCTTGTCATTGCTGAATTCTTCCGCCAGTTTTCGCGCTTTCCGGCTCATGGACGCTAACCGGTCCCTGTGCTGAAGAAAATAATTCACTTTCTCTGACAGCGAAGCAATATCTTCAGGCCTATCGATGACAAACCCCTGCTCTCCATCAGCAATGATCTCCGCCGCACCGCTGTTCTTTGTGGTAATCACCGGAAGTCCGCTGGCCAGTGCCTCAAGGTGAACATTGCCAAACGGCTCATACATCGTGGGAAAAACAAAGATATCGGCAGCAGCATAATAGCGTTCAATGTCCTTTTGCGGTCCGCAGAAAATGATTTTTTGCCTTTTCGGCATGGTCTCCCCTTTCACGGCTCCCCTGCCGACAATCATGACCGTAACCGGTTCAGGGATTGACTCAACGGCCCGGAGCAGATACTTCACGCCCTTTCTTTCAAAGCCGGAGCCAACAAACAGAATAACAAAATCCTTCTCTGTCATCCCGAAGCGCACTCTTATCTCCCTCCGGTATTTCTCCCTGTTGTCAGGATTGAACCGGTCCAGGTCCACACCATTGTAGATAACCTCAATCTTTTCCGGTGACACGCCATAATGCTGCACGATATTGTATTTCACCATGTTTGAAATGGCGATAATCAGGCTGAACCTGTTGCCCCGCAGAATGGCCCTCTCAATCAATAATATCAGCCAATGGTAGGGATTGCATAGTATAGATATTTTCCCTGCAAGTCCTGTCCTTATCCATCGCTGCTGAAGCCACTCAATGTGGCAGCCGTCTCCTGCACGGTAAATATCCTGGTACAGTGTCTTGTCATGCGACTGGATGATGTCAAAATATTTTCTCTGTTTTCGAAGCAGAACATAGGATGAGACCGCGAAGGTGAGGTCTCTTAAAAAAGAAACTCCCGAGACCGCTGGCACTTTATGAAAATGAATATTTGGATGCGTTTCATCCGCCTGCCACCTGATCGCATAGATATGGATTTCATGCCCCCCGGCAGCAAGCAGGTCAATAAATCTGCCCGAAAAACCCTCTGCGCCTCCATGGTACGTGTATTTCTTTCTGATTATCGCGATCTTCATTTCGAGAATATCATTATAATTCCCTTATTAAAAGTGAAATTACTAAATATATGATTTGATCATCTCAATCAGCTGCCTCATTCTCACTTCATAAGAATGGTCTTTTGAAACACGTTTTCCACCGGAATCTGCGATTTGCCGTCTTAATTCATCTCTTGCAAGGTAATATCTCACCAAGTCTATCATTTCATTTTCAGCTCGAAAAGTAACAATCTCCCTGCCAGGCTCCAGCACCTCTTCAATACCCTCAACATGCTGACACATGTAAAACGCACCGCAGCCGACCGCTGTGTACATTCTGGCACTCATGGACTTTCTTATATGAGGCATGGAATCAAAGGCAAGAAATATTTTTGATAGTCTGGCTACTTTCGCATATTCTTTCCCCCACACAAACTTTCCGCCATAGGCCCTTCCGAGCTTTCCGAAGATTAAAGGCAGGGTGGAAATTTTTCTCGGGATTCTCGGCCCCCACCACTTCAGCCTGAATCCGGCATTTATAACCTTATCAAGATACCCCCGCCTCGAAAGATACTGGTTCTTCGATCCCAGATTGCCTACAAATGCAACATCGGCAGAGTAGAAATCGATGTCCTGTTGTGTCATGGGTCCAATTTCAAAGTACGAAGGCTCAAACGCCTGAGACAGCCAGAATACATTCGGATTATATTTTTTGAATTCAGGGATTAATCCCTCAGACATCGTCAGAAATACATCCGACGCGCAGACATATGGAGGCAGCCAGTCGGGAATAACGGGGTCAGGGTACCACATGATGACCTTTGTCAGTTGCCTTAATTCATGAAACGCGTCAGCCGACAGCTCATCTTTCGTGTGAAGAATAAAGTCAGGTCTGATCTCCTTTGTCGTCTCAAATATCTTGTCGGTGGGATTTTTATACGCCTCGGGATCAAGAGGGATGACCGTGTGGCCGTTCTTTTCAAAACCCGATTTGTAATACCAGCCGTTGTTCCACGGTTTTGAGAACTCGGTTATCAGGATGACCTTGTAACGTATTATAACAACCCTTTCTGCTGAAGCAGCTCTTCACAAAGGTGTTCAAATGACTTGATATAATTCTCTATGGAATAAATCTCCGCCCTCTCTTTTGCATTCCGGCTATACGATTCCCTTAATGATACATTATCAATGAACCTCTTTAATGCTTCCCGTAATTCAACTGCATCACCGGAACGCACGAAGATTCCGGCATCCCCCAGTACTTCTCTGAGAGGAGGAATGTCCGAGGCAACTACCGGCAGGCCTGCCGCCATTGCCTCCGCGAGCGCGATACCGAAGCCCTCCCACAAGGAAGGGAAACAGAAGATGTCGATGGCCCGCAAAAAAAGCGGCACTTTTTCAGGCATCATCATCCCCGTAAAAATGATGTTCCCGTTAAGTTTGTCGGAATAACTTTTCAATTCACCAAGGAGCGGACCCCCTCCTGCAATTGCAACACAAACACCTTGAAGGCCAGAGGCGGCTTCAATCAAATAGCGATGGCCTTTCTGCTTGTCAAGTCGCCCTACGGTGCCGACAATTAATTGATCATCGGGCAGACCCAAAAGCCTTCGTGCTTCCCGTTGATTGAGATTCGTGTTGAATTCCTTAGTATCGATGCTGTCGGACATTACCTTGATCTTTTCATTGCTGACCCAGTCGAATCTTCTGATGTCAGATGCCACTGAATTGGATACAGCTACCAGAAAATCACTATGGAATGATAAAAGCCAGTTAAAGATTCTTCGGTGGAACTTTGGGGTATCCGGAAATTCGTATAGATTATGAAATGAAGGAAGAATTACCGGAACTCTCGCAAGGGCCCCGGCAATCCTGCCATATAAATTGGGATGGTACTGATGTGTCCTGAGTATATGAATATTTCTGCTTTTGATAAGATTATAAAGACCAACCACAGCGCGCAGGTCAAATCCATGTCCTTTCATCCTTGTCAAGATTGTTATATCGTACCCATTTTCTCTTAATTTATCGGCAATCTCGCCCCCTTCGGATATGCAGCATATGCTGACCTTGAATTTATCGGGATTATAGCTGGTTACGATTTTATAAAGCATATTTTCAGCGCCGCCAACCTGCAAACTGGTCATCACATGAAGAATGTTGAACACCTTGTTATTTACCATCTCAAGGATTTACCCTGTGCCTTTCTTCTCCACAATTCCAGGACGATGATCAGCCAAAGCTGTTCCGATATGTTGATCTCCGGCCTCTTAAATTTTTCGATCAGTTGATGGATCCGTCCCAGGTCAAAAATATCTCCGGAGACAAAATCATCTTCAGAAAATATCTCATATAAAAGCCGGGTATTCGCCCTGAACCAATACTTTATCGGCGGGCTGAAGCCCATCTTCTTCCGGTAGATTACCTCCCGCGGGATATAATCTTCAAGGATGCTTTTGAGAATATATTTGCCTCCCCCCCTGAACTTATATTCGGGCGGAAGGCTGTTCGCGAACTCCACCAGTTTATAGTCTACGAACGGGTTTCTGCCTTCCACCCCATGCGCCATAAGCGCCAGATCAGTCTTTGTGAGTATATAATCCGGCAGATAGGTGTTGAAATCAATCCAGATCAGTCTTTCAATGACGTCCGATATTTTTTTAAATTCATCGTTATCAAAAAGAGATTCAATTGATAGCGCATCAATTGAGGCATAAACATCCGGCTTCAATACATATCGTTTAAAACTGTCACTCAACCCGCTGAACCTCAAGAGATAGGCCCCCCAGTAGCCTGATGACAGCTGCTCAGCAATTCTCTGAATCCTTCCGGTCAGACTTTTCTTGTCTATCCCGGGAGGAAGTCTCTTTACAAAACCTGATTGAATACGGGGGAGCAGATCCAGGATTTTTCCGCGTGCATGAATGTAATACCGCTTATATCCGCCCATCAGCTCGTCCCCTCCGTCGCCGGATAATACCACCTTCACATGTTCGGAAGTAAACCGGGAAAGAAAATATGTCGGGATGTAAGAAGGATCACCGAAGGGCTCGTCAAGGGAATCGATCACATCAACCAGATTGTCATACGTCAATTCAGGCATCTCGAATTCATGGTGTTTAGTTTTGAACTGATGTGCTACAGATCGTGCATACCCGGATTCGTCATAGCCTGTCCGGTTAAATTTCATCGTAAATGTATTGATGGAATCAATGCCCCCTTCTTTCAGAAATGCGACCATGGCGCTGGAATCCATACCACCGCTTAAATAGACGCCTATGGGGACATCCGAGAGAGTCCTCATCAGTACTGATTCCGACAATATCTTCTTGAATTGATTCGTGGCCTGATCAAAGGGCAAACGGGTCTTCGGGGAAAAAGCAGGCTTCCAGTACGTCCTGCTGTTGCGCTGCTGACTGGTTAAATCAAATTCCACCACCTGCCCGGGCCGGACTTTTTTCACTCCTGTCAGTATGGTGTCCGGTGAGGGAATATATTTAAGCGTGAGAAACGTGTTCACAGAGCTGTAATCGAGATCTGCCGGAACCATGTGCATCATCGCCTTCAGTTCAGAAGCAAAGACGAGCGTCTTTCCGTTCCAGTAATATTTAACCGGTTTGACGCCAAGTCTGTCCCTGGCAAGGAGAAGCCTGTTCCTGCGCCTGTCAAAGATGGCGAATGCGAACATCCCCCGAAGGGAATCCACGACATCAGTCCCCCATTCCTCGTATCCGTGGACAATGACCTCGGAGTCTGTTCTTGACTTAAAGGTATGGCCCTTTGACAGGAGCGCTTCCCTTATTTCGATGAAATTATAGATTTCCCCGTTGTACGCAATCCAGACCGTATCATCTTCATTGCTCATCGGCTGGTGCGCTGCGTCAGAAAGGTCGATGATGCTTAACCGCGTGTGCGCAAGCACAGAATCCCAGCTCCCCTCCGGAATCAAATGATCCGGGTAATAGCGGATTGAGCTTTCCGCTGACAGCATTACTCCCGCACTGTCAGGCCCCCTGTGGCGGGAACTTTCCAGTGCCCGGACAATCTGACTTTTTGTAATGTTTCCTTCACGAGAAAAATATCCGAAAATTCCGCACATTAATCGGCCCTTTTTCTTTTTCCGATATATCGTATTTTTTCCTGCCATGTCGTGACATCAACCGGCAGAGCTTCGGCCCATATCTCAAGGAACTTCTCTTTTGCCTCATCACGAATGCGATCATCGTCTTTGATGGCTGTTCTTGTCGCAGCGCACATATGCTCAAAAGGGACATTCAGGACATAATTTTCAAATTTGCCCTTTATTGCTTTTAAAGATATGTCCTTATCGTAAAAGTGGACAATAAAATCATCCGCAAATCCCCTTACTTTCTCAAAGACCGATTTCTTCATCGCCATGAGCATACCGTCAACAACCGCCACTGCGTCGAAGGGTTTACTCATGGAGGGGCTTCCTTTTTTCGAGTGGACTATGGATTTCCCCCTGAAACTGCCGTCTTCGCGAATAGTCTTTGCACCATAGAAACCGACGACACCCGCGTTTGGATTGTTGTTGATAAACTCTGCTATTGATAATGTCCAGTTTTTTTTATGCACAATGACATCATTATGCATGAAACAGAGGATACTGTGGCGTGACGCTGCTGCGCCGATATTGAGCGCCCTTGACACGCCAAGGTTTTCCGGGTTTCTGATGTAGGTGATAGTGCCTGGATGTTTATCATTACGTAATGCGTCATTCTCCGGCTTGACCGGAGGATCCAGTCCTTTTTTCTGGATTCCCGCTTTCGCGGGAATGACATTCATATCTCGTTCAAATACTTCCTGCGTCTGATCACTCGATCCATTGTCAACGATAATAATCTCATACACGCTCTCGGTGTTCGCTTCCGATATGGATTGAATACAATTGAGCGTTGTTTCGATTTTATTGAACACCGGTATTATAATGCTTAGTCCTTCCATCGCCGCTCCGTATAGTATTTTAAAAGACGAATAAATTTATCTTTCTCCCTGATGCCTGATTGTATCAGGTAGTGATCCATCAGTGAATTTTTATCGTCCCGGGAAAGAGGCAGGTCAGGATGATTCAGGCCGGCAAGGTCCTTGGCAGGATTTTTAAGCAGAAAGGGTCTGTTTCTTCTGACACTGTCTATATCAATAATGCCCGAGACTTTTCCATCCTTTACAAAAATATGGGACAGGTGAGCATCCCCGAGCCAGAAGCCAAGGGCATGTACCTTTGAGATCTCACCAATGACAGCCCTGCAATGGTCCATGTTCATGGTCTGCTTCTGTCTGATAAATATGTCATACAGAGAGTCCCCGTCAGCTCTTTTAATCCCAAAGAAGGGCCTGCTTCCCGGTGTAAGAGTGCCATAGGCCTCGACGCGCTGCACCGGAACCCCTTTTGAAAACAGGAACTCCGCGGTTTTATAAATAGCCTTCGAACGTGTCATAACAGCAAATTGCACCCTGTGCTTAAGAGTCAATGGGTGCAGGACTTTCAAAAAACAGTCAGATGCGGGATCGTAAAGAAGGGTCGTCTTTTTCACGGTCGGATAAATCTGAAACCCCTCTGCCTTAAAATGATCTTCGACTTCACTGCTGACATGCCTGAATGGTTCAAGAAGAGAAGGGTTCCTTCGGAAAAGGCCGGCAAGTCTCTCTATCGATGTCTGAAGGTCTGAACTCTCATTGCAGTAACATGTCACCACATCATTTTTGATGCATTTCATATTCCTGTTCTCAAACTCAGATAGAGTTTACTGAGAATTACAGATGAATAAATGGGAAGCTTTCCGCTGAGCCACTTGCCGTCCTTACATTTGACCGGCAGCCTGTTGACCGCGTGGAGATTGTCTTTTGTGTTCGAGCCCCGGTCAGTCGTATAAAGCGCCCTGAATCCTGCATCCACTGCAATTCTGACCCCTTCCGTGTCATAGTGGCCTCTCGGCCAGGCAAAGTGGTATGCCTTTTTTGACAACCGTGTTTCGAGAATGGCCTTCCCCCCAATCAGGTCCTCTTTCACTGCCTTGTACTTTTTCTCACGCATCAGTGCCGGTGTGTCATGGGTCGTCCCGTGGCACTGGATATCGAATACACCGGAAGATTCCATTTCCTCAAGTTCCTGCCACGTACACATCACTTCAGAACGCCTGTCTGAATAGGCCAGTCCCCATGCATCATTGTGGGACAAAGAGACAAAGCGGTCCCTCTTTATGTCATCATCGGCAATAAAATCTGTTGCAACAAACATCATCGCCTTCATCCCGAACTTCTTTAACAGTGGATACGCAAAAACATAGTTGTCAGCAAAACCATCGTCAAAGGTGAGCAGAACACATTTCCTGGGTTTCTCATCCGCATGCTCGATAAAGTACAAAAATTCATCTCCTGAAAGCGTTTTCCACCCCCGTTGAGACAGCTCCTTAATCTGGTCTTCAAATACCTCAGGATAGACATTCAGTTCCCTGTCCGCCTTGGACACATGATGATACATAACAACAGGAATAGAATTATGGAGCATGAATAATCTCCCGGTAAAGAGATTCCATCAGGTCCATCATTATCCCGGTCGTGAACCTTTGACGGATCGTAGCCCTCGCGTTTTTTCCAATACGTGCCCTCTGTTCAGTGTCATTTAACAGTGAAACAACTTTTTCTGCAAGGTCTCCCGGGTCTTTGACTCTAAAAAATATGCCGTTTTCAGCGTCTTGAATAAATTCCCTGAAGGTGGGAATATCCGATACCGCAACCGGTCTTTCCATGGCCATGGCCTCAAGAAGCGAATGACCAAGCCCTTCGAGATACGATGGAAAAACAAATAAATCCATTGTCTTTAAGACCCTCGGGATATCATCCCGATGGCCGAGAAAGATGACTTTATCTCTGAACTCCTCATGGACATACGATAGATACCGGCTCCTGAACGGTTCTTTCAGTTCACCGGCAAACATTAAAATACAGGGGACTTTTTTAATGATGGTATTGAACGCCTCAAGCAGATAGATCTGTCCCTTCACCTCGGTAAACGTTGATGTGTTCCCGATGATAAGTACATCCTTCGGGATATTCAGTTCCTCTCTGAGATCGCCGACACCGGGGTGGAACCTCTCTACATTCACCGTATCAGGGATCAGTTCCATCTTTCCTTCCTTCACCCCGCATCCGGCAAGAACATCCCGGACAGCACCGCTGCAGACGACTATCCTGTCAGGAATTGAATATATGAATTTTGTAAGCGGGTCCCTTCCAACAGGATAGAGATTCTGCCGAATCCTTATCAGACGCCTGCCGGTGAGCTTTGCAGCTAACCCGCCTGCCCAGCTGTCAACAGAACTGTGGGTCGCAACCAGTTCAATCTGCTCTTTTTTTATTATGTTAATGAGCTTTGGAATATTTGACAGGTGCGCCTTCTTCACCATATTCAATTCATAGACCTTTACGCCTGCTTCCCGGGCTTTCTGTGAGAGTATGCTTCCGGTGCGACATGCAATAACGGCCCGGTGACCTCTCTTGTTAAATTCGATTGACTCGATCAGGAGCCTGTTCTGCTGCCCTCCCCACCCCCTGAGTGTTTCTGTCTGCAAGATCACCATATTACCGGCTCCCGTTCAATAAATTCCCGTTAATCGTTATTCGTTAATCGGTGATGGATCGGCTGTGTTGATTATTCTTAATAACGATGAACATTTCACAAATAACATTCTTTCTATTCCTTACGTGTTTTTGTAGTACTGTATGACGTCATTGATTATATCATCTAGTGTATACTCAGGCTTATATCCTATTAACCTGCTGATTTTGGACAGGTCAGGAACGCGTTTCTGCATATCCTCAAAACCTTCTTCATATGCTTCATCATACGATATATATTTAAGCTCCGATCTGCTGCCGGTCAGCGTCTTTATCCTTTTTGCAAGGTCCGCAATGGTGATCTCGCTGTCATTTCCAAGGTTCACGATTTCTCCGACCATCTTTTCTTCCTGACTTAATAGAGCCAGTGCACGCGCTGCGTCCCGTACATGGGCAAAGCACCGGGACTGCTTGCCGTCTCCAAAAATGGTAATGGCCTTACCCTGAATGGCCTGGGTTACAAACCTCGGGATGACCATCCCGTACCGGCCGGTCTGCCTCGGGCCGACAATATTAAAAAATCTCACGATCGAGACAGGAAGCCCCTTCTCCTTCCAGTAGGCCAGTCCCAGAAATTCATCTATTGCCTTTGAGCAGGCATAACTCCACCGGCCCTTGGTCGTGGGACCAAAGACAAGGTCCCCGTCTTCACTGAACCTGTTCTGCGTGCTCTTGCCGTAAACCTCAGAGGTAGATGCAATGATTACTTTTTTCTTCTTCTTGTTTGCGTGAATGAGGACCTCTTCGGTTCCCTTCACATTCGTCTCTATGGTCCGGACCGGGCTTTCAACAATAAGCATGACCCCGACGGCGGCAGCAAGATGAAATACCGTGTCACATTTATCAATGAGCTCGGCAAGCAATGGGGCATTCATTATTGTGTCAATGACATAGGTAAATCCCTGACGCTGCTTTAAATGCTCTATATTCTCAATGCTTCCGGTAGAAAGATCATCAATAACGCAGACTTCATGCCCTTTGTCAAGCAGCTGCTCAGTGAGATGTGATCCTATGAATCCGGCCCCTCCGGTAATCAGATATTTCATGTAAGCTCCTTTAAGAAATTAGTTATGCAATAAATTATGATTAAATCAGTTTTCTCCTCTTTAAAATAAAAAACCGGTGATCACAACTTATCTCATTGAGATATTCCTTTTCGATAACAAACAGTCTCGATAGGTGAAACCTGACCTGCTTCAGCGATATCCCCCTTCCAATTTCCCACTGGTGCTGTTTGCTCGAACAGGAATGCTTTGTAAAGGGGTTTTTTAAAATCAATGTCTTCTCTTCTCCAAATGGCAATGAACAGGAAACCTTTAAATGCTTCCTTCCGTGGGGCAGAGAAAGAACAACCCGTTTTGCTGCTACCTTATGCAGCTCGCTCATCAGCAGCGGGAATTGCTCAAACGGCATATGTTCAAGCACCTGGCAGCACACTGCCACATCGAATGAGTCTTTTCTGAAAGGAAGATTCGCGATATTGCCGACCACATCGGAATTCACCGCATAATTGATGTCGAGCGTCAGGACCCCGGTTTTATGATTCGAAAGCTGAGTTATTACATTTTCAGCGATACCGCTCCCTTTCCCTATCACCAGAACATTCCGGGGAGAAACTTCAAGGCTCTCGGATATCTGATACCAGAAACTCAGCCACCTGGCCTTTGAATTGTATTGCAGTGTCAAGTAAGTATTATCCATATATATTAATAGTTATTCGTCAATCGCAATTCGTTCATCGTTAATCGATATCCCCTTTTGCTTCAGCAATCTATTATACAAACCTTCTATTTTATCAATCATATGTTCAAGAGAATGCCCTTTCTGAACAAGCTCCCGTGCATTGTCAACAAGCTGTGATGCAAATTGATTATCACTGAGGATTTTTATGATTCCCCCGGCAAGCGCTTCATGGTCGCCTGCCTCAACCAGAACGCCTGTTTTTTCATGGATTACAACTTCAGGAACTCCCCCGACCCGTGTTGCAACAACAGGTACTCCGGATGCCATGGCCTGCAGCAGGCTCTGGGGCAGTCCTTCCGACCACGAACTCAAAATCGCAACGTCAGTAAACGAATATACCTCTGCAATATCATCAACAAAACCACTAAATATTACATGATCCGATACATTCAAGTCATGTACATAGTCCTGAAGTGCCGCTTTTCTCGGACCATCGCCGACGATGAGGAACTTCGCGCCGGGCATTGATTCAACGACAGTTTTTACTGCCCTGAACGTTACCTCATGCCCTTTCACGCTCCTCAAAATACCGACGTACGTAATAACCTGTGAATTCATGTCAAGTCCGTACTTCGTCTTTGCAGCCCTGTTTTTTGTAACCCTGCTGAACACCGGGTCAGGAGCACTCGGAATGCTCACAACCCTCCCTGCAGGGAACCCACAGTTCCCGATTAAATTATCCCGCATATTTTTCCCGCAGGTTATATAGACATCAGGCAAATAGTGAATGAAATTCAGGATGCTTCTCTTCAGCGGGATGTTAAGGTGCCTGGTCCTTGCCAGGACAGGTGTACCCGCCAGCTTTGCAGCAAGCCCGCCGATCCACGAATCAACACCGCTGTGGGTGTTGACGACATCGAACCTGTTCTCCCTGATAAAGCGTGTCAGGCTCATAATGCTTCCGATGTCATAGGGCTTTCTCAGCGGGAACGTCTGAACCGCCAATCCTGCCCTGCTCGCTTCGTCTTTTATCCTTGCGTGCTCCCTGCATGCAATCACGACATGGTGGCCCCTTTTGACGAGTCCTGCGGCCTCTGCCAGGACCCGCTTCTCCTGCCCGCCAAGGCCGTCAGACCACTCAGTATGCAGGATTCTCATTGTTCTACCACTGGATCTCTATTGCAATTCATAAAGTTTTGGACCAGTTACTGTCCGAGTATTCATTAAATTCCAAAGTCAACATTCCACATATCACATAAGTTCCAAACTGCACTGACCAAAAACTAAAAAAGTCAGACGCCGATAAAATTTTATTTATTGATTGGTTATTCGGAAATTGGAATTGTTCTGGTATTTGGGATTTGGTCATTGTGCTTAATAAATCTGTTTTCAGGCATGAGCAAATGCATTATACAGCTTCATATAGGTATCATTCCGTGCCATCAGCTGGTCGTGCGTACCGCTGTCAATAATTTCCCCGTGATCGATAATCAGAATCCGGTCTGCATTTCGTATCGTTGAAAGCCTGTGCGCGATGACAATGGTTGTTCTGCCCTTCATTAATTTTTCGAGGGCCTTCTGTACAATCCCCTCTGAAACCGAATCAAGAGAGGATGTTGCTTCATCAAGGATTAATATGGGTGGGTTTTTCAGGATTGCACGTGCTATGGCAATCCTCTGTCTCTGCCCTCCTGAAAGCGTGAGGCCCCTTTCACCGATGACCGACTGATACTTATCGGGCATTTCCTCTATAAATTCATGAGCATATGCCAGCATGGCGGCCTCAATAATTTCTTCGTCTGTTGCATCCTGTTTCCCAAAGGCGATGTTCTCTTTTACCGTATCATTAAAAAGGACAACATCCTGACTCACAATGCCGATCAGTTCCCGCAATGATGCAAGCTCTATTTCGTTGATGTCTGTCCCGTCTATCGTAATCACACCCTTCGTTGCCCTGTGAAACCTTGGGATCAGATCAACCAGCGTAGATTTACCAACCCCGCTCTGCCCGACGATTGCGACCACTTCTCCCTGCCTTATATCAAGATTAATATTTTTCAATACCGGGATTTCATTGCCGGGATATGCAAAGGATATATCTTTAAATTTGAGAGACTCTCGAAACGTATCTATGGTTACCCCCGCCTTTTCTTCGCCTGCCGTATCAAGCAGGGTATCGATTCTCTCCATGGCAGCAAGGGTTTCCTGCAGTGCATTATAGGCGTCACCAATTTTTTTAATGGGCGAAAAGAGCATGTAAATGGCTACCAGTATGGACGCAAGATCTCCGGGGGTAATATGACCCTTCATCACCAGAGAAAAGCCATACCACAATGCAATCGCGACCCCGACCCCGGTAATGATATCGATCACCAGTTTCGTGAATTCTTTCAGCCTCACCACCCGCAGCATTTCCCTGTAGAATTTCTGGTTTACCCGGGTGAACTTGTCTCTCATCCCCTCTTCCTGGTTAAACACCTTAATAATTCGCATGCCGAGAATAGATTCACCGATTTTATGGGTCACCTGAGATATCTCTCTCTGGGCCTCTTTTCTTCTCTTTTTCACACCCTTGCCGAATTTCTTTGTGCTATATCCAATAAGCGGCGCCAGTATCAGCGTAAACAGTGTCAGGTCCCATTTCCGGTACAATGCAATGCCCAGAAGGAAAATTACGGTCGGCACTTCCATGACAATTGTTTTAATCACTTCTGAGAGCAGTCCGTTGAGTGCTCCCACGTCATTTATTACTCTGGATATAACAACTCCCGACGACTCTTTATTAAAAAAATTTACCGGCAGATAGAGAATATGATTATAGAGCTTGTTTCTCATGTCCCTCATCAGTTTCAGTCCGGCTGATTTCATCAGGAATGTCTGGCAGAAACTCAGGAACCCCTTAAGCGAAAAAAGAAGGACGATGGCTGGAGGGACAAACTTCATGAATTCGTATTTCTGTTCCACCATGATTTTGTCCAGCGCCGGTTTAACCAGCCACGCAATGCTCGCCGTGATACCGGAAACCATGAGGCCCAGTACAATGCCGCCAAGGACTCTTCCCCAGTAAGGCTTCGTAATATCTATGATCTTTCTGAAAAACATGTGTAATAGTATAAAGAAATTAGAGGTTTTATAGGAAGTTCTGCCTGCCAGAACATGTATCCTGTTGTTTATACTTGTTTTTTACTGTATCATAAAACGTTAAATATTGATCTGCGTTTTCATTTAAAAGTCGAAAATCATTCAGGAGGCCTTAATGCAAACGAAAGCAACTATTCCCGGCTTCAAAGGGAAAAACATACTTGTCACCGGCTGCGCCGGCTTTATTGGATGGAAGGTATCCCAGCAGCTGCTCGAAATGAATAAAACGGTAATCGGTGTCGACAATATCAATGATTACTATGACCCTGCACTGAAAAGATGGCGGCTGAAATCCTTAAAATCTTACCGAAACTTCCGCTTTTATAAGGCAGACATTGGCAATTTCAAAAAACTGTCGACTGTTTTCAGGGAAAACAGGATAGACGCTGTCATTAACCTTGCCGCGCGCGCAGGTGTCAGGGCGTCCGTGGAGGACCCGTGGGTTTATCTCGACACCAATACTAAGGGAACACTGAACCTTCTTGAGTGCTGCAAAGACAGGAAAGTGAAAAAGTTTATTCTGGCATCCACCTCGAGCCTCTACGCGTCACTGGATATGCCATTTAAGGAAACCTCGGTTACCGACACCCCGTTAGCTCCCTATTCAGCGACAAAAAAGGGAGCTGAAGCGATCTGTTATGCGTACCACTATTTATATAAGCTTGATATAACCGTTTTAAGATATTTCACAGTGTATGGACCCGCGGGAAGGCCGGACATGAGCATATTCAAATTTGTGAAAAGCATGGATGCAGGAAAACCGATCCCGGTATTCGGCGACGGGAACCAGACA
>Ga0209536_100008378_pt1 | contig 15510 bp, 13 predicted proteins | sample DeeMarSeWOR28_12_FD_187461 | JGI IMG/M metagenome (GOLD analysis project Ga0209536, IMG submission 187461) | Marine sediment microbial communities from White Oak River estuary, North Carolina - WOR-2-8_12 (SPAdes) (version 2) | ecosystem: Environmental > Aquatic > Marine > Intertidal zone >...
TGCAGCTCGGACAGATCGATCCGGCTACCGTGTGCTGGAAGCGGCGAGAATAAAAAAGCCAGCGCCCGTGGTTGCGTAAGGCGCTGGCCTGCTGCTGGTCCGGAGGAGATATGTCCCAGCAACACACAGCGCCATGCCCCCCGCGCTGTGGTGTTTGTCTTATCGGTCGCTGTGCGGAATTTCTGAACGACAGCCTGCCCTTCCCGGTATCATGGCGCCGGACGTGCTGCTTTCCTACCCCCGTGGGGCGGCCTGCAGCGGAACAGGCTGACTCCGCCGCGCGCCTTCCCCCCGGTGTATCAACCGGGGGGAGAACGCGAAGCGGCGCACTGGCGTCTGCTTACCAGTAGTAGTAACGGCGGTGCCAGCGGTTTGCTCGCGGACAGTGCTTGCGCAAGGCTTTCACTACAGGGTCGTGGTAACCGCCATAGTAAGTGGCCTTCCACTGGTCGCGGTTCAGACGCCGGATATCACCACGACTGGGTCCCCAGCGATCCAGAAAGCCATATTCGTCAAGATAGGCCAGGTGTGGATCGCAAGTTTGTCCCGAGTAACCGCCCCACCAGGCGTTGGCCGACGCGGCAGTCAGCAAAGCCAGCGCTGCGGTAACAGCGACCAGCCATTTTCCGTGACGTCTGTCACCTGATGATCTGCTCATAACACACCTCCTCGTTGTAATTGCGTGCCGATGCGCATTTCTTACCCTGATCCATACTCATCACGGTACGGATTCCAGGCGAGATGACCATGATAATTGTCAAATACAGGGCACTTTTCGCATTTGCCCGGCATCGGCATGAGCGATTGCTGCTTGCCTGCGCCTTACACCGAAACTGTCACGGCCGCACCTCCGCCGCCGCTCTGGCTATCCTACAAGTCACTGAAACCAATATTTTTTCACATTTTCGGCGGCTGGCTCGGGGCAGCCCTGAGAAGGTGGCCAATCAGCTCTGTGGTGTACGCCCGGGCAGCTGGCCAAGCGCTTTCCCGCGGGCCAGCGACATTCAGCACCCTGATGCCGTGCCTGTCGACAAAGTCCGCCAACATTCGAGCTGCCTGCCGGGCAGATATCTCAGCTGCATCAATGAGTTCGCAGGGCTTGTGCTTGTCCACGCAGAGCTCCACAGTCAGCCGCGTACCCCCCGTCAGACTGTTGCGATGAATGATAACCGTGCCGTCCGAGTTGATGACATTGCACTCGGTGCGTTGCCGGTAGCCGCCCCCAGCCAGGCACTGCATTGGGTAGCGATCCGGAATCACGCCGTCTTCCGCCCGGCGACCGGAGGGGCACCAGCCACCGCAGGGCATTCCTGCCTCGAGCGCTGCATCCAGCGCTCCCCTGTCCACACCGGTCTGACCACCGGATACGATCTTCTCGATCATGTGATTCGCCGGCCGAAAACCGGCTGGAACTCGCGATGCCGTGGTCCCACCGGTACGCCTCGCTTCAGGATTCGGGATCGTAACCCGCTTCCCATGCAGCCAGCGGCACGATCTCGGGCGCTATTCCGTTGGCATGAAAATAGGAATCCACGGCGAACGCCCGGTTGCTGCCACTTTCGATCAGAACAGCGGTGTTGTGAGGAAACTGCAGATCGAGAAGGCCGCGGTGTTTCGGATAGCCGACGCCATGCCACTGCAGCAAACCGTCTTCCTCCATCAACAGCAGATAGATGGTCGTGTTGGTCGTCTCAGCCACACAGTCGAGCTGCCGCGTGCCCCGAAAAGAGCCACCGTTGCGCGGCTGATCATCCGAGGTACCCGCCTGGCGACCCACCAGCCGTTCCAGCCTGGCAACCGCCTTGGCGATCTGTCCGCGTTCGGACTCAGCGTCGATCGCCGGCGGATGAAAAATCAACCTGACGCTTCGCCATTCCTCATCGCTGAGCTGAATCGCGACGGTTTCGTCGCAACTCACGTCATTGCAGATCACAAACCGGTGAGGCGATCGCGGAATCGCATCGTAGATGAGTAGATACTGTTGCGGCGGCTGGTGTGTAGCGCAGGCCGCCAACATGAGGATCAAAGCAATTACCGCCGGCCGCACCCATTCGCTGATTTTCATCGTATCCGGACCTTGCCGTCGTTGAACAATGGCCCTGTCCCCCACAGCTGGCAGCGGCCATAGCCAAGATTACTGTCGCGGGCCGGGGAAATTCAATGTCATCTCCTGAGCCGCGCCACGCCGTGGTGGCCGGGCTGGAACGGCACCCTGACGGTAGTGAAGGTTGGCCCGGAGGCGGCACTGCGCCTAATGCAGCAGCGGACCAGCACCCGCCAGGGTGTCGAAGAACGTCTGCACGATGTCCCGCCGTGTTCTGGACAGGCAGCTGGCCAATCGCCAGTGGATATCCTTCTGAAGATGGCCGCTGCCTGGCTGCAGACGGTCTGCTGGCAACGGCGTGTAGTCGGGTGAATCCGGCAGGTTACGCAGCAGACTCAGGGCAATACCCAACTCGACTGTGGTAGAGAAAGCGTCCGGAACAGCTGGCGCTTGCGGGGGTGTTGCGGCGGATGCGCGGCTTATCAGTTTGAACACGCTGCCGATGGCTTCGTGCGCCTCGGGAGCGCCACCGCTAAGAAGCAACTGTTGATGGTCACGCACGGCCTGCGCCGCTCGCTCACCCAGATGACTCCGCACCAGTTCACTGTAGCTGTACAGTGCGTACAGCCAGGCGCCGGTATGAAATACATCACGGTAAGATTCGTCGAGTGCGCCCTCTTGACGACTCCGCTCGAACGGCTGCTGCTGTTCGCCAAGGTAGGCGATAGGCAGGACTGCCAGACGGTAGGTGTCTACTCTTAGTTCTGTCTCCAAGCACTACGTCCCCATCATCGCAGGTCGCGGAACCCGCACCCAACCGACGAGTTCGATAGCCTACCGGAAAGCTGTCGGCGCCAACCTGTCCCGGAGCGCCAGAAAATAGTCCAAGTACGCCGCTGCGCCGGATTGATCCAGCTGCAACATTGGAACAAGTCTAAACGGTGGATTCTCCGGCCTGGAAAATCGCGTTTTTGTGTATACAAAACAGAAACATAAATGCTCTTGCTTGTTATCCTGCAGCCAATGGATCTGACAGCACTGAATTCGCATAGCCGATTCGGTAAGATACGCGAAACTAGGCGGATTGCCGCGATCCGAGCCAGGGCAGGAGTCACAGACGGAGAGACTTATGGATGTTGCGCACATCCTTGGGTTGCACAAGCCACCCGAGAATCCGGAAGAGGAGCGCAAGAAACTGCAGCTCTACATCAACCTGAAACTGGCATCTTCGGGACAACCGACCTGTGTCCCCGAAGAGGAGGCCCGTTTTTTCGGCATTTCCCACGACCTGCTGAAAAGCTACCGGGAAAAGAACCGTCTGCTGGTGGACTATCACTGCTGGGTGGACCAGCGCATCCAGGACTTCCTGATCCAGTATTTCGAGGATCTGGAACTCGACGCCGTACCCAAGCTACCGACGCAGACTTTCGTTCTCGACCGCCATGGTGTCGCCCGCGAATTGTCGATCCCCATGGGCAGGGACGAATTTCACTCCGATATCGTCTCCAGTTACCGTGTGCATCAGGGTGTGCTCCACAACCCGGCCAGTGACCGCCGCACCACCAAGGGCTCGTTTCATATCTCCGAGGGCGGGCTGCCGATTCCTGGTGACAAGAAAGCTGTGCCCAAGCGTACCTTTGCGCACATGCTGGGACAGGCGCTGCAACCGCCGCAGGAACTTATGACCGTTCCTTTTACCGCGGACCTGCCAGAGCCCGCGCGCATGTTCATCTCGCTGCTGCTGCGCCCCACCGTCTGCCCCGAAATTCCCGGCAGGGAAGCTGAAAAGTCGATGGAGATACAGTTTTTTGCGCCCGGCAACCTGGTGAGCAACCTGGATTTTGTCGAGAGCATTTTCGGCAACGGCGGCAATCCCTACCTTGCCGAATTCGACTCGGCACTGGATAGCGAACATTGGAGCGGCCATACGGGCTGCGTGATTCTCGCGCCCCACCTGGTCGGCCTCACCAAGAAAGAGGTCGGACTGCCGCCATGGCATGATGCGACGGAGCGTCAGCGCGCCGATGGCATGTGCTGGAAGGATGCGGACGAACTCTACAACGATGGCAATCCCTTCAAACTCACCGCCCGTGATGAATCAGGCGTCATCGTGACCATGCTGGCCGACAATTACTACGGTTACTGCAAGAAGGAGGTGAAGACGCAGATCGGCTACGCCGCCAACCTGTTCGGCAGGTCGGAGGAAGAACATGCCGGCGGCGCACTCGCTTTCCCGTGCCGCAACCACGGTGAGGAATACGGTGTGGACAGCCGCACCCTGATGCCAGGTTATTGCTTCGCTGACGTCGTGGAGCGCTACGGTGACATCATGGATCTTCAGGCGGAGGGCTACGGCATCGACCGCACTTATCCGGAAATCATCTACGTGCCGCAGAAACTGCGCATGGATCTCAACGCTCAGACCATCTCCTGGACCAAGGACGACGAGCGGCAAACCATCCCGCTGCAACCCGAAAAAATTTACATGCAGCCCAGTGGCTACAAAATCGAGATGAGAAAACACCCGGGTGCACCATCCTGGCGACTGGTGGGCACGAACGCCGAGGGCACTTTCTGCCACAAACCGTGCACCGTGTCTGGCGGCGGCAAATCTGAGATTTCGAAATCACTCGACGACGCGGTGCTCTACCGGCCGCTGTTCGTGGACGACCTGCAAAAGGATCTGGACCTGGTGCAGGAAATTTTCGAAAAGGACTACACCAGGCGCTTCAGACCCGGGTACGAAGTAGAAGACCGCGACGCGACCCGCAAACCGTTGAGCCCGGAACGCAGTCTCGGCTCGGTGATCAAGCTGCTCACCCCGACTTCGACGTACACCGATGAGTTCAACGCCTGGCTGGCATCGATATCGCCACGCATCCTGGCCCTGGCTTTTCTCATCAAGCGGTTTTACCGCAGCGAGTGGGGTGACCGCTGGCGTGATCACCTCTCGGTCGACGAAGTGGACGGTGCACCGGCACACGAGCTGAAACTGGATGGCCGTAAACTCATCGCCTCCTATCTGCGCGTCGGCTTCGACCGCGACGGAAAATGGCGTACCTTCAAACTGAGGCAGGACTACATCGCCACCGAAAAGGTCCAGATGGAGGATGACATCAGTGTTTCTGTCGTCGTGCCGACAGAAACCATCAACAGCTGTGGTCCGGGCCAGACCAGAAATCGCAGCATCAAACTGGTGAAGAACTGCGAGTACCACCTGTTTCAGAGACCCGATGAAGCCATTCATCCAGGGTTCGACAAGCAGGCCGAGAAAGATCTGTCAGGACCCGGCAACTTCATCGCCAATTTCGAGCCGCTCGATAGCGAACAGCTGGCAAGCCTGGTGGAGGATGTGCACACCTTCTACCAGTTCACCGAGCCCATGCAGTCCATGCTGAAGGAAGCCCACGAACGGGGCACAGCTTTTGTCGTGTCGTCGGCACACCCACGCCTGGTGGACGGCAAGCCGACGAAGAATCCGCGCTACCTGCAGAAACGCCCCGACCTGGTGCAACCGGCGCGCAAGTATCTTGCCCAGATGAGCACGCGATTCCACCGCAAGCTGCGGCTGGGTGAAGCCGTCTGCCACCCGGTCGACGCCGTGCTCACCGGCCGGCGCAACAATCCTGCGGAACCTGGTATACGGCCCCTCGCCGTGTATAACCCGATTCACTACCAGGAGTTGCCGGAACTGTTCATGGACTTTGTCTGCAGTCTCACCGGCAAATCACCGTCGACCACCGGTGCCGGCAGCGAAGGCGCGCTGACCAAGGGGCCCTTCAATGCGCTGCGAACCACCGCCGACCTCAACAACGCGCTGGTATCCTTCATCCTTACCGGCTACGCCGGCTTTTCCAGCTCAGCCGGTTATGTCGGCTCGAATGTCCGCGTCGACCATGACATCAGCCTGTTGATTCCGGAGATCTGGGCTCGCCTGGACCCTGAAGAACGTGATCCGGCCTACCTCATTGAGCACGGTCACTTCGAACCGCTGGAAGATTTCCAGCACAATGGCAGGCCGGTACTGGCCAGTCGTCTCGGCTACCGCATGACGGATCAATTTGTTCACAGCTTCTTCGGCAAGATTTTCGATAACCCGCGTGCCGTTTTTACCGAGGAGATCCTCAGACCCGAGGTACAGGACCTGGATGTCTTTGTCGACGGAATAAACAATATTGTCGAAGCACAGCAACGTGTGGCGCAACGCTACCTCGACGACGGCAGCATAGAGGACGCCTGTCCGCCCCTGCAAACGCTGCTCTATATCATGGCAAACGGCGAGCATGAGGGGATGGATGCACACCACCCGGAATTCCGCGCCATGTTCACCCGCGAACGCCTGCTCGAATCCGACTGGTACCAGGAGCGCCTGCAGGTGAAACAGCTGCGCGATATCCAACTCTGGCGACGCCACGTGAGCAGTTTGCGCCAGTTTCTGGAGGACGTGGATTACAGCGACGAAGCCGAGCGTCTCGGCATCGCTGAGCGTCTTGTCAGAGCCGAGGCCAAACTCGAACAGGTGCAGGGTGAGGAATACCTCCACAGCCTGACCGGGTCGCTGGGTGCCGATCCGCTTGGGCCTCCGGCCGCCGGCATGGCCGAGAACCAGTTGCTCAGCTGGACCAGGGCGAAGATATCCCTGGTCAAGGACAACAGCGGAGAAACCGAGGTCGTGCCACCGCCCGCGGAAAAAATTCCCTCACTGCTGCAAAGATTCAAGACGCGGTTCAGGGCCAGGCTCCACTAAGATTCTATCTCCTGGCACTGCTGCGCTCGCTCAGCGTAGCTGCTCAGGCAAGGTGAAGTAAAAGGTGGCGCCCTTGCCTACTTTGGACTCGGCCCAGACCCGGCCCTTGTGACGATCTATAATCCGTTTGACGGTGGCCAAGCCGATACCCGTGCCCGGATACGCCTCTTTGGGGTGCAGTCGCTGGAAAGTACCGAATAACTTGTCAGCATACTCCATATCGAAACCCACGCCGTTGTCACGCACAAAATAGACGGTTTCACCATTGAGGACGGTCGTGCCGAATTGGATGCGTCGCGTTTCTCTTTCCGACGTGAATTTCCATGCATTATCCAGGAGGTTTTCGAGCGCGGCATGAAGCAACTCTTTGCTGCCACTCACAGTGATGTCGTTCTGCACTTGATATTCCAGACGCCGGCCCTGTTCCTCGGCCTTGAGTCGCTCCAGATACTGCCTCGCACATTCGCTCAAATCTACGCTGCCAACGGACATTTCCTTGCGGCTGATACGTGACAGCTCAAGGATGTCATCGATAAGCTCCGCCATATTGCTGGCAGCCCTGATCACTCTTTGCAGAGCGTCCCTCGCATCACCGCGCACGGTGTCGCCGATTTCCTCGGCAAGTATCTGACTGAAACTGGTGATGGACCGCAAAGGTGCGCGCAAATCATGCGCAATAGTGTAGCTATAGGATTCCAGCTGCTGCTGCACCTGCTTGCGCTCAGTGATCTCACGCCGCAAGTTGGCGTATACCTTGCTCAGCCTGCTCTGTATTCTGAAAACGTATGCGTAGAACAGAAAAATAATGAGCCCCGCTAACACCATACTTGCGACTACGAATACGGTGGTCAGTGTCTTCAGGTCACGGTTTTGCTCGGTTATGTCCAACAGTATCCAGATGTTGCCGAGCAGCTCATCGTTTGCATCGACGGCCGGTAGAAGACTGGCATCGTAGATCTGTTGCTCGTCGCTGATGGTGAGAGATACGTCGTCCTCGATACCTCGGCTGATGTACTCAAGCAACTGCTTCGGCAGCACACCCAGGGTCTGGTCAATGATCAGTTTCTCGGCAAGAAGATTCCAGTCAACACTGTCACCGAGCTGACTGTGCCTGTCTGACCATGCCTCGAACTCGATATACTCCTTGTCGATAACGACAACCAGATCAGCTCCTGTCATTTTTTTCACCTGGCGCGTCAAGTACTCAATGTTTGAGCCCAGCTCAATATATCCAACGAGTTCTCCGTCAATGAGCCAGGGCTTGACCACCCTGAGCACGAATTGTCCATAGACGCCCAGTTCTACTCCCCAGGCCCATTCCCGATTGGTAGAGGCTTCAATTAGCGTGTGGCGATCGATGAGGTCGCCATAACGACCCGGCGTATGAACTCGCAGGAAGTTGACTCGGTCGGTGGTGTGGAAATAGAGGTGTGTGACCCGTCCTTCCATACTGATTCGCTTGTAGGCGGGCCGGGCCGCCTCGAGCAGCGCCTGCCTATCCTTGGCCAGCCATGCGCGCTGAATGAGGCGGTTGCTTTCGATGAAATCAGACAGACTGGCCAGCAAACTGGCTGCGTCCTTGAGATTGTCCGCATACGCTGCCCAGACGTGCTGTTTCAGTTGCGCAGAGTGAGTCTCGATACTGCGCTGCTGCAGCCAGTATGTCCCGGCGATAACACCGGACAGGGCGAACAGGATGATCATGACGAAAGGCGCCAGAATCCTCGATGTGATTCTTTCGACTTTGGCGTCGTTAGTTGAAAGCTGTGTTTTTTCCCAACCCATCGAAACCAGGGTGTCCTTCCCCAAGACTGTTCAGCCCGTGCTTATGCGGGCTGTATCTTTGTCAAAGTTTAGCCGCTCTGTTCCCTTCGGCACCTGCGCAGATGTTTTTCGATAACGCGCGAAACAGCTGCGAAACCCATGGTTGCCGTCACGAAAGTGGCTGACCCGTAGCCCATACGGCAATCCAGGTGAACGCCGTGTATACCCGGCTTCTGAAAAGCAACAGTGCCGTCGCCTTTGGGATACACCTGCTGCTGACTGGAGAAGACACATTCGACGCCGAAATAACGCTTGGGATTTCGGCTATAACCGTGCTCGGCGCGCAACCGGGAACGCACTTTCGCGGCCAGAGGATCGTTAAAGGTCCGTGTCAAGTCCTTTACCATGATCTTCGAAGGATCAGTCAGCCCACCGGCCGCACCGGTCGTTATCACGGGAATCTTGTTCCGCTTGCAATGGTAGATGAGCGCCGCCTTGAATTTGATACTGTCGATGGCATCGATAACGAAATCGAAGCCGCCATCGACTGGCAGGTGTTTAAACAGGTTCTTGTCAGTTATGAAATCGTCGATAGCATTGCACTGGCACCGCGGGTTGATCTCACTTATCCGTTCCGCCATCGTGGCAATTTTTTTTCTCCCCAAACTGCTCTTCAGCGCGTGAACCTGACGGTTGATGTTGCTTGCACAAATTGTGTCATAGTCGATCAGCGTCAGTGCGCCGACGCCGCTGCGTGCCAGGGCTTCCAGTGCCCATGAACCAACACCGCCGATGCCGATGACGCAGACGTGCATAGCGCCTATCTGCTCGGCTTCGACATTGCCGTACAGGCGCTGGATACCCGAGAATCGCTCGCCGTTGTCAGACTGGTCCATGGAATAGCTAAGACAAGGAAAAAACGCCGCACGCGTTGCTGGTGGTTTGCTGGGCAAGAAAAGCGAGTTGTTCTTCGCGCACCTCGGCTAGAGCCCGCAGGCAGTAGGGCAGATACTCCGGGCTGTTACGCTCGCCGCGGTGCGCCGCTACCACCATGTCCGGCGCATCGGTTTCCAGGACGATAACATCGACCGGCAGCTCTTTTGCCAGTTGCCGAATCCGCTTCGAGCGCTGATAGGTGAGCATGCCGCCAAAACCAAGCTTGAACCCCATATCGATATACTGCCTTGCCTGCTGCAGGCTGCCGTTGAAGGCGTGGGCGGTACCGCCGCGAACCCGGATACGGCGCAGCGTAGCCAGCACCTGATCATGGGCTTTGCGGACATGAAGGATGACGGGAAGATCGGCGTTACGCGCTATTTCCAGCTGCGCCTCGAAAAGCGCCTGTTGCTTCTTCCGGTCGAGCTCTCGGACAAAATAGTCGAGGCCGATTTCTCCCACCGCTACCGGTTTCTGTTTTTCGATTTCAGTCTCGAGCGCCGCGACATCGGCTCGGCTGTGCGCGTGCAGGTACACCGGGTGCAGACCCAGGGCCGGGAACAGCCCCGCCTGCGATTCGCACAGCGCTATCAATCCGTCCCAATGCCTTGCATCAACGGCGGGGACAACCATGCGGCGTACGCCCTGTTGCTGCGCCCGTTGGAGCACCTGAGCGCGATCGGCATCAAACGCTGCTACATCGAGATGACAATGGGTATCGACCAGGTCCATGGCAGGTTTTCATGGGTTCGCCGTCTGACGACCCGCAGCCGTGGCCCGCGTGCCCGACCACACCAGTTGCAGCTGTTGTTGATACATATCGGCTATTTTACCGGGTTTGCTCGACAACAGCGTCAGCGGCACACCGAACACGATCCCCAACAACAGGGACAGCACCGTCGGTATCAGCGTGTTCTGCGGAAGCTCACCGCTGTCTATGGCCGCCTCCAGTTGCGGTACGATCCAGGCGTCCAGACCCTTCAGGGGGGTCGCTTCGATACCTTCGAGTTCCGGAAACGCCGTTCTGCGCTCGAACGCACCGAGCTCAATTGAGGTATTCAGGCGCCCTCCGCGTGCCAGCCAGGCAATCAGCTCCCGCATCAGTCCGGGACGACGGGCGCAGGTCCGGGCGGTGTGTGCAAACAGCTGATGAATGGCCGACAGTCCCTGGGAAGCCTCGCCTGCCGCCCGCGCGTGCCATCCGAGCTCCAGCAACCACAGCTGCGCCAGGTAGGCCATCAACTCCTGCTTGCTCGGAAAGTAATTGAAAAAAGTGGCCTCCGACACCTCCGCCTCGCGACAAAGTGCCTTGACCGATATTTCCGGCAAGGTCTGCTGCGCCAGCGCGTTTGACAGCGCGCCGGCCAGGGCCAGGCGGGTACGGGCGAATTTCCTCTGACGCAGTTCCGACATGGCCTACATTATAGTTAACTCTATCTTTAGATAAAGCATCAGTTCTTCCGGGTGGCGAGTCGCTCGGCGGAGAGAGGCTACAACCTTCACCAGGAAGAAAAATAAAGTGGTCTATATATTTATAGAAAAATGTACTTACCAGTAATCACAATGAATAAGCACCAGATTGTGGGCTATGCTAGGCGTCGGCAGATAAAAGACCCGCTAGGCCCAGGCCAGCCGAGATGCCTCTGCCGCCAGCAAGGCCAGGGAAATTGTTGCGCCAATCTCTTGACATGTCAAGATATTGGGAATATCGTCCCAAAATATGAGTGAGAAAATCCAGCAGAGCTTATCTGGCGCGGTGCTGTCGCTGCTTCGTCCGCTGGTGCGAATCCTGTTGCGAAACGGTGTCGCCTACGGCAGTTTCGCTGAACTGGCCAAGAAAGTATATGTCGACGTCGCCTTCGAGGAATTCGCGCCAGACACCAGAAAACAGACTATTTCCCGAGTCTCGGCTCTGACCGGCTTGACCCGCAAGGAAGCAAAACGGCTCCACGAGCTGAAACACGCCGACTCGCATCAGAGCTCACAGCGTTACAACCGCGCCGTGCGCGTCATCTCCGGCTGGGTCAATGATGAGGAGTTTCACGATGCCTCGGGACAGCCCGGGGCGTTACCCGTCGAGGGCAACAAGGCGTCTTTTGCGGCTCTGGTGCGGAAATACAGTGGCGATGTTCCTACCCAGTCCATGCTGTCGGTCCTGGTGGCGGCTTCCGCCATCGAAAAAACCGGCGATCGGCTGCGCCTGGCACAGCGTGCCTACGTCCCTGGAAAAGATCCGGCAAACAAACTCACTATCCTGGGCACAGATACCGCCGAGCTGATTGCCACCATAGATCACAACCTGGTGAATCACCAGGCCCCCCGCTTTCAGCGCAAAGTCTCCAATCACCGCGTCGCCGTCGAGGCGCTCGGCGAATTCCAGGCACTCTCCGCCCTCAAAGCGCAGGATCTACTCGAACAATTCGACGCCTGGCTGGCCGAACATGAAGTCGGTGCCGACAATGATGAGGCGGACCAGGGCCGCTACGTCAGCGTCGGTATCTATTACTACGAAAAATCGAACACTGAGGAGAAGCCGTCATGAACAGCGTCCGGAGATTTATTGTGGCCGGTCTGGCCAGTGCACTGGCCGCCATCGGCGGCTGTGGCGGCGGTGGTGGCGGCGGCCTGGACCCGGTTGCGGGAATTGGCGGAACCGGCAAAATCGCCAGTGGCACCATCACCGGCTTCGGCAGCATTTTCGTCAATGGTGTCGAATATGATATCGATGCTGCTTCCATTGAAATCAATGATGATGTCAGCGCCGAACTCGGCCAGGACGACCTCCGCATCGGCATGGTCGTTACCGTTTCGGCAGTTGTTGAAGGCAGCAGCGGCGTTGCCAGCCTGGTGGTTTATGACAGCGAGGTTGAGGGCCCGGTCAGCGGTCTCAGCGAAGAGGCTGGTGGGCTCGCGAAATCGTTTTCTGTGCTGGGTATCAACGTGCTTGTGGACATCGCCGATACCGAATTCGATGACGGGGAAGCGCCTGGCTTCAGCTTCGCCACCATGGCCGATAGCGACCTCGTGGAAATCAGTGGTTTCTTCGATGGCTCGAACGTCCTCAACGCCACCTATATCAAGAAGATCGGTAATTTCGTGTTGGGCACGAGTGAAGTTGAGATTAAGGGCAGTCCTGATAGCGGTACTGACGCCGGTGCCGGCGACAGTTTTACCATCGACGGTGTGACGGTAAATATCCTCGCCACTGCAGACCTCAGCGAGGTGGCGGGGGGACGCGTGAGCGATGACATGTTTGTGGAGATCGAAGGCACGCTGACCAACGACAACCAGCCGACCATCGATGCCGTTCGGATCGAGCAGGAAGAAGAGGGGCTGGATGAAGATGCCGGCGAGACCGAACTGGAAGGCCTGGTGTCCAACTTCGTCGACGACAGCGACTTTACGCTTGCCGGACAGCGGGTAGATGCCAGTGATGCAGAGTTTGAGCCGGCGGGGCTGGTTTTGCGCGATGGATTGAGAGTTGAAGTCGAGGGCATTGTCGAGGGCGGCATCCTCAAAGCAAGAAAGGTCGAGCTGGAGGACTGAGGAAGCCGTATTGCCAGGCGCAGCAGGCGGTGCAACCGCGCCGCCCGCCATTACCGCTTCAGTCGTGATCGGATGCCTGGAAGACCGGCTGGAACATGCGGCGGTATTGACTGGGTGTAAGGCCGGTACGGCGTTTGAAGAGTCTGCGGAAGAACGACGGGTCCTCGTAACCGACATCCGCGCTGATTTCATCCACCGCTCTGTGCCCGCTTTCCAGCAAGCGCTTCGAGGCTTCGACGCGCAAATTCTGCAGGTAATCGATGAGCGTTGACCCGGTCGCTGCCTTGAAGCGCCGCTTGAGGGTACGCTCGGGAATCCCGGCCACCTCGACGACCCTCTTGATCGCGTCCCCTGCGCGGAAATGCGCGCCCAGCCATTCCTCGCAGCTACGTGCCACGCGATCCGCATGCGGCTTACTGCGCACCAGCGCGGCATAGGGCATCTGTCCTTCGCCGTGCCATTTGAGCAGGTAGACTTTGGCGATACGCACCGCCTCCCCGGGACTGCCATGTCGGGCGATGATATGAATGGCGAGATCGTGCCAGGAGGTCGTGCCACCGGCGGTAACGATCCGGCCCTGCGCATCGGCAAACACCAGATTAGGCTCGGCGCGGAAGCTCACCTGCGGGTATCGCTTGCTGAAAAGATCCTGGTAGGCCCAATGGGACGTAGCCTCATGACCATCCAGTAGCCCGGTCTCGGCCAGCATGACTGCGCCGGAACAGGCGGAATAGAGCGTCGCCCCTCGCTGATACGCGCATCGTATCCAATCCATCAGCTCCGGATAACGCCCTCCCAGATCCTCATCAGGCCCCAGCCAGAGCTCGGGCAGTATCACCAGATCGGCGCTGGGCTTATCCGCAACTGAAACGTCGGGCACGACCGGAATGCCGTTGCCGCAGGTGAAACTTTCCGCCGTGGGCGCGACTATCCGCACCTGGAAGAGTGTCTGTGCCGATTCGGTCCGCACCAGTGTCTGCCAGATGTTGCCAGCCGCCAGCAACACATCCAGCATGCCGTAGAGCGCAGAGCCCGCCGTCTCCGCTACCGCAACAATCAGCACTTCCACAGGGTTCTGACCGGAACCTGCCACAGCTGTCGCCTCATTTAGTGGCACAAATGCCCAGATTTTGTCAAAACTCCATCTTATCTGGCGGCTTGTCAAGGATTATCGTGTCTTCACGTCGCTTGGGACCGCCCAACGGCCCAGGCGGCACAGACGTTAAACCCACTGATGAGGACCACGACCATGAGCAAACAGATGAAGAACCGACAGACCCGCAGTCACGAGGACGGCTCGACCGTCAATGGCATCAAACTGGAAACCCTGCAGGACACGGTGAACGCTATCGAGCAGGAGCCCGAGCTGGGGCGCTGTAAGTTTCGCGCTCGCAACACCTGGCTGGGGGGAAACCACAACCGCAGCACAATTAGCGGTTTCTACGGCGCCAAGCAGGAAATAGCGCACAAGCAGACCTTCGAACTCCACGCCGACGAGCCTCCCATCCTGGCAGGCGGTGACAACGGCGCCAACCCCGTCGAGCACCTGCTCAATGCCCTGGCGGCCTGCGTGACAACGAGCATGGTGGCTCACGCTGCGGTGCGCGGCATTCATATCGAGACGCTGGAATCCGAGCTGGAAGGCGACATCGACTTACGCGGATTTCTGGGTCTGTCCAGCGATGTGGCAAAGGGTTTTACGGATATTCGTGTCAACTTCAAGGTGCAGTCCGATGTCGACAACCTGGAGCGCCTGAAGGCACTGACGCAGTACTCGCCGGTGTTCAATACCATCACCCAGGGCGCAAACGTGGACATTCGGGTCGAGTCCAAGTAGCCACTGCGCGGCCAGCTCGGTGCTGCCCTCGCGCAGGCACCCCGGGTTGGCCGCGGGGCTCGAATTTCGCTGATGCCTGATGGAAGTCCGCAATAATTACGGGGACTTATAAATTCATATTGAGTTCATTGTGTTATATGTTATTCTTCATAAGTGATGTAATAAATACACCGTAACGCCGCATTAATGGAACGCCGATACCTGCACACGAACACTCTAGTGAGCGAAACCGCCAGCCCGGCTTTTCAGCCGTCGCGTCGCGGAGTCCGGTATTCGACGGTGACTGCCCCGCTGAGCGACGCCGAGCACCGGAAATCCGTCATCAGCTGTGGTTGGGATGAATTGCTTTTGGAGCGCGTAAGGAGATAACTATATGTTTACTTTCAGAAAGTTACTAAAACATACATGGCCGGTGATGCTGACCGCCGGCCTTGCCGCAAATGTCGTCGCCAGTGAATTCGTCCGTGCGCCGGCGGCTTCACCCGTAGCGGCCATGAGCCCAGCTGAACTCTGGGCAAAGCGCTCCACAGGGGACGGCATTCCAGGCGCGGCGCCCTGGCTGCGCATGCCGCCACCGGCGATGAGGACAGCGGCAGGATTGCCGTTCCGCGCTCACTCGCTCCGCGCGCCCCGCTT
>Ga0209536_100008379_pt1 | contig 15508 bp, 9 predicted proteins | sample DeeMarSeWOR28_12_FD_187461 | JGI IMG/M metagenome (GOLD analysis project Ga0209536, IMG submission 187461) | Marine sediment microbial communities from White Oak River estuary, North Carolina - WOR-2-8_12 (SPAdes) (version 2) | ecosystem: Environmental > Aquatic > Marine > Intertidal zone >...
ATCGACAGGTCAAGCTGGCCCTGCTGCTCGACCGCGTTGCAAAGCGTGACTCAAATGACGATTGACGGATTCAAACGCCTGCAGTTCCTGGCGCGCTGGCACCGTCGGATTGCGCTGCTGGCCTGTATCTGGCTGGTGGCGCTCGCCGCCACCGGCCTGTTGATCAACCACGCCAACGATTGGGGGCTCGACCGCAGCCCCCTTTCCACATCACTGCAGAAATTGGTATATGGCCTTGAAGCTACTGATGGGGAGTTTTGCAGCAGCGTGGGGGCGATCGGCCCGGATTGCGCCCAGGTCTTTGGTCGGCTGGAACTGCCTGCCGGTGTCCTGTTGCTGGCGGCGGACCGCCTGCACCTGCTGGACGGAGCGGGGCAGTTGATCGAATCCCTGCCGGTGTCCCGGCTGGGTTTGGCTGGTCTCGAAGGTGGCATGCGAGAGGGCGATCAGATCTACCTTCGCGACCAGCACCAGACCGTGCGCACCGATCCTGAACTGCTGGGCTGGCAGGCCCTGGAGGCAGAGACGGCGGCGGTGCTCGGTCGGGGTCCATGGCAGGTCCGTGGCGAAGCTGTCGAGCGGATCACCTGGGAGCGCTTCTTGCTGGATCTGCATGCCGCGCGCTTTCTCGGCCCGCTGGCTAAAACCTTCACCGATTTGATGGCGGGCCTGATCCTTCTGCTGGCCTTGTCGGGTGCATGGCTCTGGTGGCTGAAGCGCAGGCGCGACTAGCTTTGTGCTTCCTGCGCAATCTGCCGCCCCAGCCAGGTGAATGCGACCGCCCCCATCAGCAGGTTGGAAAGAGTGGTGGCCGCGAACAGCCCTTCCAGCCCGAACAGGTGCCGGCCCAGGAACGCCAGTGGCAGGAACACGACGATGACCCGGCAGCTTGAGATGATCACTCCCGGGATCGGCTTGCCCATCCCGTTGAAGGAAGCATTGCAGGACATCACCAGACCGTAGGCGCCGTATGAAACGGACACGATCCACAGGTAGTGCACGGCGACACCCTGGATGACCACGGATTCGCTGAACAGGCCGGTCAGCGGCCGCGCGATCAGGATCAGCACGGCAGCCAGCACCAGGCCGAAACCCAGACAGAATCGGACCACCGCCCGCCGCGCCTCGAGCAGGCGGTCGAATTGCCCTGAACCAAAATTTTGGCCGAAGAATGGGCTGGATACGGCGGACAGCGCATAAAAAGGGATCAGGAACATGGGCTCGATACGCATGGCCACGCCGAAACCCGCGACGGCATCGACGCCGAAGGTGGCAATCATGGCGACCACGATGCCAGCCGAAACCGGGATGATTGCGTTGGTGATCATCGCGGGAATGCCGATGGCGAGCATGTGGCGCCAGGAATCGATAATCGTCAGCAGCGGAGCCAGTGGGCTGGCGTAGACCTTGAGCCTCAGGCTCAGCCAACCCAGCGTGAATAAGAGCAACGTGCCGGTGGAGACCAGTGTGGCCAGGGCGGCGCCCTGGATTTCCAGCCGTGGAAAGCCGAACAGGCCAAAGATGAAAATCGGATCCAGCACCAGGTTCAACAGGGCGGCAGCGGTGATGACCTTGCTTTCGAACAGCGTGTTGCCGCGCGCACGCACAGCCGCCAGCGATGTCCACAGAGCGATGTCCAGGGGCGCCACCCAGTACCAGACCTGCATGTACTGGTGGATCATGGGCAGCAACTCGGAGGTTGCCCCCAGCAGCGAGAAAACCGGACCGATGCTGGCCAGGCCGGCCAGGCACAGCAGCAACGCGACTGCACTGCCGAGCACCATGGTGTCGACGGTCAGGCGCCGGGCCTGTTCCTGGTCGCGGCGGCCCACTGCGCGGGACACGCAGGAAGCGGCGCCGGCCTCGAAGCCGATGCCGATCCCGTAAATGAGCCAGATAACCGGCATCGTGAAACTCACGGCCGCCAGTGGCATGTCGCCCAGTTTGGAGATGAAGAACAGGTCCGCCGCCTCGAAGGAGAAGATCGCCACCAGGCCTAGCCCGAAAGGCGTGGCCTGGCGTCGCAGGTGCGCCGGGACGGAACCGCTGGTCAGGTCCTGTCGTTCAGTGTCGGCCAAGCGGGCTTTCCGTCATCTCTTCGCCACGGCACTGACGAAGCAATTCAGGGTGAGGCGGCCCTGCCGCGGGTCGCTCGAGAGCAGCTCGGGCTGCGTAATCCAGGCGCTGTGCGGTAACTCGCCCGAATAGAACACGAGGCGGTTGAATTTCGCCGACACTTTGTCCAACAACTCGGCTGCCTCGTTGGATTCCGTCATGTAGCGGGCCGGCTCGCGGAACATCTCGAAACGCTCCTTCAGAATGTCCAGGCCAGCGGCAGGATCGTCCCTCTGCAGAGCCGTCATTTCCTGCCAGAATGCGGGGTCCTTCCAGCGGTAAAAGCCGGTGCCGCCGAGGTCCGGATTCTCAAACAGGTAGAGAAGGGCCGCGTAGTTGACGCGCCCCGGCGCCAGCCTCGGATCGGTATGGCAAAGTCGTTGTATCCAGGTAAACTGCTCCGGCTGCAGGGTGGTGAGCGAAAATTGGCTGAAAAACTGCATGTCGCCACGGCAGAAACTGAACAGTCGGCTCATCTCCATCTGGATGAATCGGTTCATTGCCGCCAGCGGCTCATTTGACACCGGCAGCACGAGTCCCGGGTAGGCGCGCTCCTGTTGCTCAAAGCTACCAGCCTGAGCAGCGGCAAAGTCCACTGCATCTCGCGGGTTCAGCAGAAAGTCGTCGATCATCACGCACAGATGATCATCAGTGACCCGAACGGCCTGGATTTCGAGCTGGGGATTGAGGCGCAGATTCATCTTTGCCCGCACTGTCGGGCTGAATTGGCTCGGGACATCTGCACTGAATTGTACTCGGTCACTGTCACTAATTAATCGCGGCCGAAGCCGCTCCTACGAAAATTCAATCCAGGTCGTCTTCAACTCCGTGTAGTCGTGGAAAGCGTGGATTGATTTGTCCCGGCCGTTGCCGCTCTGCTTGAAGCCGCCGAAAGGCACCGTGATGTCACCGCCAAAGTAGTTGTTGATACCCATTGTGCCCACGCGCACGGCTTCCGCGACCTTGTGCGCGGTGTTGATGTTGTTGCTCCAGACTGCTCCGGCCAGCCCATATATGGAGTCATTGGCGATGCGCACGGCTTCTTCGACCGTCGTGAAGGGGATTACGGACAGGACCGGCCCGAAGATTTCTTCCTGAGCGATCCGCATCGCGTTGTTGACACCGGCGAAGATACTGGGCTGGAAGTAGTGACCGCCCGTTTCCTGCAGCACCCGCTGACCGCCAAACAGCATCTCTGCACCCTCACCACGGCCAATATCCACATACTCGGCGACGGTGTCGCACTGGGCCGCGTCGATCATCGGTCCCATCGCGGTCGCGGGATCCAGCGGATCGCCCGGCATCCAGCCTTGGGCCTTCGCGGTCACCATCTCCAGGAAACGGTCCATGATCTTTTCTTCGACGATCAGGCGCGTGCCCGCGGTGCAGGTCTGTCCCCCGTTGTAGAACACGGCCACGGCCGCCATCGTCGCGGCCTTTTCCAGGTCGGCGTCTGCGAACACGATGTTCGGGCTCTTACCACCGAGCTCCAGAAAGGTGCGCTTCAGGTTCGACTGGCCGGAATACTGCATGAGCTTCATGCCCACCGGGGTAGAGCCGGTAAAGGTCATGCCGTCGATGTCCATGTGCGTGGCCAGGTGTTTGCCCAGCGAGCCGCCCGGACCGGGCAGCACCTGCAGCACGCCGTCCGGCAGGCCGGCCTCGGCGGCCAGTCCCGCGATGAAAAGAGCAGAAAGCGGCGTGTTCGAGGCGGGCTTCAGGACCACCGAGTTGCCGGTGGCCAGTGAGGGCGCCAGTTTCCACGCAGTGGTTGACAGAGGGAAGTTCCACGGCACGATGGCGGTCACCACGCCCAGCGGCAGCCGCTGAACCAGGGCCAGCGTGTCCGGCGGGGTGGGTGGGATCTCATCGTAGACCTTGTCAATCGCCTCGCCACTCCAGCGGATGGTGCGGACCGCGGATGGCACATCGACATTGACGGTGTCGGAGATGGGCTTGCCAACGTCCAGGGTCTCCAGCAGAGCCAGTTCATCGGCGTGCTTCTCGATCAGTTCGGCCCACCGGACCAGCACCATCTTGCGATCCATCGGCGCCATGCGGGACCAGGCACCACTGTCGAACGCGGCACGCGCGCCCTGCACGGCCAGGTCGGCGTCCTCGATGCCACATAATGCGACATCCGCGATTTCCTTACCGTTGGCCGGGTTGACCGTAGGCCGAGTGGCGCCCGAAAGCGCGTCCGTGTAGCGGCCGTTGATGAAGGCGCGTCCTTCGATTTCCAGTTGTCCGGCCAACGCCTGCCAGTCTGTCGCGGTCCTGTCGAGCATGTCTCACCTCACTGTGTTCACAATCGCCTAAGTATGTACAGCCACGTCGCGTTTTGGCAATGACTGCCTTGTCCACGTGCGGGCGATGCGGCAAACTCTGAGCCCCTGATTAACACAACCATTCGGATTGATGTCAGCAAATAAATTACAAAACGACACCGCCAGGGTCAGGGCGATTTATGAACAGGCTACAAAGGCCCTTCGCGCGGGCCGCACGGAGGAGGCTGAGTCACTCTGCCGCCAGGCGCCGCCGGTTTGCCACAACGAGCCCAACATCATGTGCCTGCGGGGCGAAATCAGCCTGCGGCAACGCCGGCCGCAGGAAGCCCAGACCTGGTATGGCAAAGTTCTCAAGAAGGTGCCCGAGTATCCGCGTGCACTTGAAGGCATGGGCCTTGCCCTGCTGGCGGATGGCCGCCCCAGGCAGGCCGTTGATTTCCTGAACAAGGCAGTCGAGGCCGCGCCGCAGCGTTCAGCGACACGCTTTGCGCTGGCCAGGGCCCTGGCCGAGGCCGGGCGCGGGGTTGAATCGGAAGACGCAGTCAAGCAGGGCTTCGAGCTGAATCCGCGCAAGGCCGCACTCGCCCGCGCCGAGGAGGCCCAAATGCAGGGTCGGATGCAGGATGCGGAGAAAATCCTGCGCAAGACGCTGGCCGAGGCCCCGGACAACCCGCGCGCGCTGCGCATGCTCGGCACCATCGCGCTGGAAGCCAATCGCTTCAAGGCCGCCCGCCGGATGCTCGAGAAAGCCGTGGATCTCGACCCGGCCTTCGTCATGGGGTGGAACGATCTGGCCAATTTCCACATGAAGCAGGACCGCTACGAGAAGGCGCTCGAGATGGTCCAGCGGGCGATTGACCTGGATCCGAAAATGGCACATTCCTATGTCATGCGCGGCAATATCCTGAACAAGGCGCAACGTCACGAGGAATCGATTGCCGCCTACCGGGAGGCGCTGGAAATAAGTCCATTCAACCCCGGGGCCCTGTCGGGCATGGGCCACGTACTGAAGACCATCGGCCGCCAGCAGGAATCGATCGACGCCTATCGCAAGTGCATCCAGTCCCACCCACATTTTGGCGAGGCCTATTGGAGCCTGGCGAACCTCAAGACCTTCGAGTTCGAGGACGATGAGGTTGAAGTCATGGAGCACATGGTTGAAGACACGGATCTGCCCGACGAACCAAAGGTCAACTTTTACCTGTCGCTGGGTAAGCACTACGAGAATCGTGGCCACTATGACCGCGCGTTTGAAAACTACCGCCGGGGCAATGAGCTGCGCCGCGCCCACGAAACCTACGACCCCGTCCAGACAGAAGTGATCCACGACCGCATCATCAAGGTTTTCGATCGCGAGTTCTTCAAACAGCGTGAAGGGTGGGGCGATCCTGATTCTTCGCCGATCCTGATCGTCGGCCTGCCGCGCTCAGGGTCCACGCTGATCGAGCAGATACTGGCCAGCCACAGCATGGTCGAGGGCACCATGGAGCTACCCGACCTGGCCCGGACCATAGCCGAGTTGAGCAAGAGCAGCCCGGGCAAGACCGAGTATCCCGAGGCGGTCGAGCCGCTCGAGCCGGAGCAGGCAACGGCGCTCGGCCGCAGCTACCTGCAGGCCACGTTGCGCTACCGCACCCCGCTGCCCCGGTTCATCGACAAGATGCCGAACAACTTCGCCAGCGTTGGCTTTCTGCACCTGATCCTGCCGAACGCCAAGGTAATCAATGCGCGCCGGCATCCGCTGGACAGCTGTCTTGGCAGCTACAAGCAACTGTTCTTCAAGGGCCAGTCCTTCACTTATGACCAGTTCGAGCTAGGGGATTATTACCTGCAATACCAGCGCATGATGGACCACTGGCACGACGTACTCCCGGGCCAAGTGCTGGATGTGCGGTACGAGGAGATGGTCGCCGACCAGGAGACCCAGACCCGTCGTATCCTCGACTATCTGGGCCTGCCCTGGGAGGATCAGTGCCTGCGCTTCTACGAAACCGAGCGCGCGATCAATACCGCCAGTTCCGAGCAGGTCCGCCAGCCGATCTACACCAGCGCCTTGCACTTCTGGCGTAACTACGAGCATCACCTGGGCGAGCTGATCGAGACGCTGGAGCCCCTGCTGAGGGATTTGCCGCCCGAGGACCGGCCGGATTCGCTGCGGACATAAACCTGGCCCGAATCCGCTCTTTCGTCATTTCACTATCCAATTCATATGCTTGTGATGAAGTGGTTGGTTTGTAATTTCTCCCGAGTCGATTTAAGATCGCCCGACCATAACTAAAAGCCGTACCACACAATCTTGAGACTTGAGAGGGCGTCATACATGTCCAGTGACCGCGTATTGATCGAAAATCTTCCCGTTATCCGTCCCAAACCGCTTTCTTTCGCCATCTCCGCCCTGCTCGCATCGCCTGTCATTTCAGCGGTTGCGCAGGATCAGACCGACGCGGCCGAAGACAACATGCTCGAAGAGGTGACGGTTACGGCACGAAAGCGTGCCGAGAGCCTGCAAGATATTCCGCAGAGCATCCAGGCGATCTCCAACGAGCAGATCATTCAGGCCGGCTTTACCAACATGGACGACTACTCGCGGTTCATGCCGAGCGTAAATATCGTCCAGGCCAATCCGGGCACGGCAATGGTGGTTTTCCGTGGCGTGGCCGACGCGCAAAGCACCTTTATCTCGGAGCCATCGGCTGCCGTTTACCTCGATGAGCAGTCGCTGGTGCTTAACGGTCAGCCGAATCCGCGCATGATCGACATCGAGCGGGTCGAAGCCCTGAGCGGGCCGCAGGGTACGCTATACGGCGCCAGCGCGCAGTCCGGCGTGCTCCGCATTGTGACCAATAAGCCAGATCCGACCGCGTTTGAAGGCAATTTCGACATCGCCGGCAGGTACATGGAGGAGGGTGACCCGAGCTACGACGCCAGCGCAATGGTCAACATACCGCTCAGTGATTCTTTTGCGATTCGGCTGGTCGGCTTCACGGCCAAAGACGGCGGCTTCGTTGATATCGTTCGCGGCACCACTCCGCGGTTCGATCTCTACACCAATGACGACGCGGTCCAGGACGACTTCAATGAGGTCAATACCTACGGCGGCAGGATCTCGGCGAAGTGGTTCCTCAATGACAAGTGGACGATGACGGCCGGCATCGTTTACCAGAATACGGAATCCGATGGCCGCAGCGAGCATGATCCGGATTTCGCCGGCGACCTCAAGCTGGTGCGCTTCAATCCCGAGTTCGAATACGACCGGCAGGACTGGACCCAATATGCGCTGACAGTCGAAGGTGACATGGGCTTTGCCGATTTTGTATCTGCGACTTCCTATTTCACCCGCGACTGGGAATATACCCAGGACACGTCGGTCGGTTACGCGTCCTACTTCGGTACGTTCTGTGCGTACTTCTATTACGACTTTTCACCCTACAGCCGCTATTGCTTCCAACCGGCCGGGGTCGGCAATTACTACAACGACCCGATCGGCTACCTGAAGAACACCCAGAAGAACTGGAAGTTTTCGCAGGAGTTCCGCCTGTTCCACAAAGGCGAGACCATCGACTGGGTAGCCGGTTTCTTTTACGAAAAGTCTCATGAAGACTGGATTTTCGATACCTTTGTGGAAGGTTATGACCAGTCGAAGTCAATGGACAACTACCTGGCCGGCAGGTTGATCGACAGGGGCAACCCCATCCCTGGCCAGTTGCCGGGCGACGCCTGGTGGCGTTCCGTTGACGACACCGACTGGGAACAGTGGGCGCTGTTCGGCGAAGTCACCTGGCACATCACGCACTCCATCGATGCCACGTTGGGTGCACGCTGGTTCGATCGCACGATGAACAAGCAGTACCATGTCGAATTGCCGCGCTACAACCCGACGGATGAGGGCACTTCGAATCCCAACAGCGACGAAAACGACTGGGTGCCCAAGTTCAGCCTGTCCTGGAAGTACAATGACAACAGCATGGTCTACGGACTCTACTCCGAAGGGTTCCGGCCGGGCGGAACCAACCGCGGTCGCGGGTTACCTTTTTTCCCGCAGCAGTACGACGCGGACAAGCTCAAGAACTTCGAGGTCGGCACCAAGAACACGTTTGCCGACGGCCGGGTCCGTCTGAACGCGACCTATTTCGACATGAAGTGGGAGAACTACCAGCTCGAAGTGGTGGATCCAAGCAACCGCCCCTGTGGTGGAGATACGTCACCGCCCGAGCCCAATTGCGGCCAGCCCTGGCAGAAAGTCGTGGCCAACGTGGGTAATGCGTCTTCGAAAGGCCTCGAAGTAGCAGTTGACTGGGCGGCGACCCAGGGCCTCACGATTGGTGCGAATGCCACCTGGCTCGACGCCAAGCTGGACGAGGATGTAGAAATCGGCACCGTAGTGCCAGCGGGTTCACGACTGCCTTTGTCGCCCGAATTCAAGGCTTCGATGTACGCTCAGTATGACTGGCCGGTCCAGTGGTTCAGCGCTGACAATGCCTGGGTGCGGCTGCAGTGGAGCTACACCGGTGACATGCTCAATCAGGTCGAGCCGCTGACGTTGGACGACGGCCCTGCGCCGCAGATCTCGCAGCCCTCGTACAACATCGGTGACCTGCGTTTTGGTCTGGATTCCAGTAACTGGAGCATGCAGTTGTTCATCAACAACATTACCGACGAGCGCGCGGTGCTATTCGCCAACCCCTATGAGTTCGATTATTTCTTCGGACGTTCGCGCGTCAGCGTCAACCGTCCGCGTGAAATCGGCATTCGCTGGATCCAGCGTTTCGGGGGCTGATCCGGCAATCATTCTCAGCGAGACGGTTTACGAGAGCGGGGCCTGCCGGCCCCGCTTTTCGTAGTATCCAATGTCGCTCGGCAACCATGGCGGACAAATCCGCCGCTGCAAGAAGGTACCCATGAAAAATTTGCTCGCTTTGATCCTGGCGATAGCGCCATTCGCCGCCCTGTCTGCCCAGCCGCAGGAACTCTCGGAGCACGCGCTGAAGACCTTCGAGATTTTCAAGACGATAGTCGAAGTGGATACGTCAAAGGCCATGGGCAACACGCCCAGGGTGGCGCGCTACCTGGCCGACGAACTGATTGCCGCCGGGTTTCCGGAGGACGATATCGAGATCGCACGAAAAGGCGACCTGGCGGCGCTGATCGTCCGCTACAGGGGCGATGGCTCGTCCGGCAAGAAACCCATTCTGTTCCTTGGTCACATGGACGTGGTGGAAGCATATGCCAAGGATTGGGAGCGTCCGCCGTTCCAGCTCACCTCCGACGACATCAATTTTTATGGCCGCGGCACCATCGACAACAAGTTTGGCGTCGCGCAGCTGACCTCGACCTTCATCCGCCTCAAGAAGGAAGGTTTCGTGCCGACCCGCGAGCTGATCATCGCGTTTTCCGGCGACGAGGAAAGCGGCATGACCACGACGCGCATGCTCGCCTACGAACGGCCGGACCTGGCCGAGGCGGAATTCGCGCTCAATTCGGACGCGGGTGGCGGCGACCTGGACGCCAATGGCAAAGCGATCGCCTACAATATACAGGCTGCGGAAAAGACCTACGCCACCTGGGAAATCACGGTGCGCAATCCCGGCGGCCACAGCTCGAGGCCGCGCGAGGACAACGCGATCTACGATCTGGCTGCAGCCATCAAGAATATCCAGGATTACAGGTTCCCGGTCCAATACAGCGACATGACCCGTAATTACTTCAAGGTCAGCGGCGAACAGCTGGGCGGCGAACTGGGCGAGGCGATGATAGCGTTCGCCGAGAACCCTGCCGACGAAGCCGCCGCGGCGCGCCTGGCCAAAGAGTCTTCCTATATCGGCAGCACCCGGACTACCTGCGTGGTGACCATGCTGCAGGCGGGCCATGCCGAAAATGCACTGCCCCAGTCAGCTACCGCCACGGTGAATTGCCGCATCTTCCCGGGCGTGCCGGTCGGCGAGATCGAGGGAACCCTGCGTCGGGTCGTGGCCAACGATGCGGTCGAATTCAAGCAGACCTATGAGGCGACCGAAAGCCCCGTGTCCGAGCTGCGGGAGGATGTTCTGGACGCCGTCAGCGAAGCGGTCAACGAACGCTACCCGGAAGTCCAGTTGCTCGCCTACATGGAGTCGGGTGGAACCGACGGCATGCATTTCCGCCGCGCCGGCATTCCGACCTGGGCGGTCAGCGGCGTTTTCATGAACCCGGACGAAAGGTACGCTCACGGACTGAACGAGCGCGTGCCGATCAAGGCCTTCTATGACGCTCTCGACCATTGGTCCGTCATCATCCACCAACTGGCGGGGCCGTAGGACCGAGGGCGCGACGGCACTCCGGTCGGGCTTCTTCGCCTGCGGCGAAACCGCGCCACCTCCTTGGCCTGCGTCTCATTCGAAAATTGTAGGACTGAATTCATTCGGGATCGGCCTCTTGTCCATGGGTCGGTGCCGGGTACCCCGGTTCAGGACACGCTCGAGCCTTCCCTGGGCGCTCGGGAATTTGTTCCCGAAAAATTACGGTCCTGAACCGGGGTGCCCGGCACCGACCCTCCCTCGGACAAATTTCCCAATCGCGGCTGAAGCCGCTCCTACAGGTTCTTCAATATGGCGCGGGCGGCGTTGTAACCGGGGGCGCCCGTGACGCCGCCGCCGGGATGGGTGCCGGCGCCGCAGAGATAGAGACCCTCGAAAGGTGTGCGGTAGTGCGCCCAGCCGGGTAAGGGACGCATGAAGAACAGCTGGTCCAGGCGGATATCGCCATGAAAGATGTTGCCCTCGGTGATGCCGAAGCGCTGTTCCAGGTCCAATGGCGTGATGACATCGCGGCCGATCACCGCGCCGGGAACGTTGGGTGCATAGCGGCCGATGATCTCGATTACCTTGTTTCCCAATGCGTCACGAGCTGAACCCCAGTCGCCGTTTTGCAGTCGATAGGGCACGTATTGCACGAAGGTCGTGAGCACGTGCTTGCCCGGCTTGACCAGTTCGGGATCGATGGCTGACGCCTCCACGCAATCCACCCACAGGTCGTCCGACAACCGACCGACCTGGCAGTCGTTGTAGCAGCGTTGCGCCGCGGCAAATGTAGGCACCAGCGTGTACAGCATGCGCTGTAGCGGTGGAGCGTCGGCCGGCATGCCGCTGATGTGAGGCGCTTCGCTGAGCACCAGGTTGACCTTGGCGCAGGGCCCGTCCATCGCGATGGACTCCACCTGCCGCGCGAACCCGGACTCGAGTTGCTGGCGGCCGACCAGGCCAAGAAACGTTCGCTTGGGATCAGCATTGGAAATCACCAGATCGGCTTCCAACGCCATGCCGTTGCCCAGGACCACGCCTGTGGCGCGATCGCCGTCCACGCAGATTTGCGTGACTTCCGTGCCGGTGACGATTTCCACGCCGGCTTCGCGGCAGGCCAGGGCCATGGCCTGCGTGATCGCTCCCATGCCGCCGATCACGTGGCCGGTGTAGCCCTGGCGTTCGTCTTCTCCGCCGCTCAGCAGGTGGAACAGCAGGCCCATCGCCGAGCCGGGGTCACGGGGGCCGCCATGCTTGCCGTAGAGATTGTTGGCCAGGATCAGGCGCTTGACGTGTTCCGACTCGAAATACCGGTCCAACAGCTGTTCCAGGCTGCCGGTCAGGAAGGTCAACAGTTCCTGCATCTGCCGGCCATCGAGGCCGCGGAAACGCCAGCCAACGCGCAGCGCTTCCAGCCAGCCGGCCAGCCCACTGGCCTCGATCTGCGGCGGCGGCTCCGTGAAAAATGGCTGCAGGTAGCGAGCCAGCGACTTCAGTTCGCCATCCAGGCGAAAGAAGACACCTGCATCCCTGGGGCTGTAGCGACTGAGCTCGGCGTGTGTCCTGGCCTGGTCATGCCACCACGGCAGCACCGTGCCGTCTTCGAATGCAACCTGGATGCCGGGGTCGGCCGCGATCATCTGCAGCCCGTGGCGGCCGAGTTCCATGTCGCGGATGACCTCGGGGCGCAGCATGCTGGCCATGTACGAGGCCGTGGAGACGCGGCAGCCGGGCGCGTTGAGCGGGTCGACTTCCTCGGTGACGGCACAGCCGCCGACCACGTGGCGGCGTTCGAAAACGCGGGTCTGGATGCCAGCCCGCGCAAGATAAAACGCGCAGGCCAGACCGTTGTGGCCGGCGCCGACCACCAACGCCCGGGTTGCATGCTTGCTGTGCTTGTCGGGCATGTCGCTTGCCTCAGTCGAACGGCCAGACTTCAAGGCCATGGATGGCATTGCGGACGTCCATGGAGAAGTTTACGCGAGCAACTTCGCTGGCGAGATCGATATCGTACAGAGTGACCGTTGATGGGGAGGAGCCTGCTGCGATCAGTCGCTCGTCGATTACGCACAGGCCCCGCGCGAACCCCTGGCGCGCCAGTGTGTCATCGCCGAGCTCCGTGCGCTCGAGTTCCTCCGAAGCGTATTTCGGCACGGGAAACGCCAGCTGCAATCCGTCCCGTCCCGCATAACGCACCACGTCCGCGGCCGTGTCGTTGAACAGCACACCGTCGCGGAACGGCCTGGCATTGTGGATACCCTCGGGCATGTCGATAGCCTTTTGCACAACATTGCCATTGCCGACGTGCAGCAGACCACGCGTGCGCATCCCACTGACGAACAGGCCGCGCTGGTCGGCATACACGTTGTTCAGGTGCAGCAGGTTTTGTGCTGGTGGACCGTTGACGCCTCCCGGCCCGTTGATGCCCTGGGGGTCGTAAGTGGTGCCCTTGGCATCGTCGCCGTCGAGGGCGATGTGCAGGGCCCAGAAGAATGCCTGCTGCTCCAGGTCAAAAGCCAGGATGCTGTCGTGACCGGTCGAGGTCAGATACAGGTGATTGTTCAGCTGGAAAATCTCGTGGCAGTGTTTCAGGTAGGTATTGCGAAACGAGCGCTGGATCCTGAACGCCCGGTTGTAAACGAAAAGTTCATCGCTGGCCGCGACGTAGATCTCGTCGCCGAAAAAGGCGATGCCCCGCAGGCCCCGGTCCCAGCCACGGCCCTGGAAGTCAATTTCCGCCGTGTTCCAGTCCACCACTTGGGTCACTTCCTGCGCCGCGAAATCGACGATACAGATGCCCCCGTGGCTGTCGCCCTGTTCGGCGCCGCGCACGACGGACGTTGCAATCAACTTGGGAATCCTGGATTGGTTTTCGGTCATGGGGCAAACGGCCAGACAGCAATCGGCGAATAGTATAGGCTAAGGCGCAACAATGAAAACAAGCAACTACGATTCAGCTTCCAGGGCGTCTGGCGTGCGTTGGCGGATCCTCGCCATCCTCGTCGTGATGAGCTTCATCGCTTACGTGCTGCGCACCAATCTTTCCTTCGCTGCGCCCGAGATGATGGCTGAGCTCGGCCTGACCGAGATCCAGTGGGGTTACGTGATGGCGGCATTCACTGCCGGTTATGCCATTTTCCAGTTTCCGGGCGGAATCCTCGGTGACCGGTTCGGCCCGCGGCGCGTGCTCGCCGCGATTGCAATTTTATGGGGAGTTCTGACCGCCGCCACCAGTGCAGTTCCGGCCCAGGACGGAGCCTCGGTTGGGTTGATCGTCGGCGCCCTGTTCGTCGTGCGTTTTCTCGTGGGGGCCACGCATGCGCCGACGTTCCCGGTAGTCAACGCCAGCGTGGTGCGCTGGTTTCCGCCGGGAGCGTGGGCATTGCCGCTCGGCCTCTCGAGCACCGGCCTGACGCTGGGCGCGGCGACTGGTGCCGTGGTGGTCCCCCTGATGGTCACCCAGTACGGCTGGCGGCTGACCTTCGTCCTGATAGCACCACTGGGGCTCTTCACCGCGATTCTCTGGTGGTGGTATGCACGCGATAACCCGAGCGATCATCCCTCGGTAAATGCAGCCGAAGCGGAATTGATCCTGGCCGGCCGCGATGGGGCCGGGCTGGAAGGCCGGGATGAGAATCCGGCGGACGAGGCCGGCCCATCGGTTTGGTTGCGGGTGCTGAAGAACCGCGACGTGCTGTTCCTGACGCTCAGTTACTCCTCCATGAATTTCGTTTTCTACATCGTTTTCAGCTGGTTTTTCTATTACCTGGTGGAAGTCCGGGAGTTCAGCACGACCGACGCCGGATTCGTCGCATCCGCGCAGTGGATCGCGGGGGCGCTTGGCGCCACCCTCGGTGGTTGGTTGTGCGACCGTATGTGCAGGAGAATGGGTTTGCGCTGGGGCTGCCGCTGGCCGGTGATCATCGGCATGGGCGTGTCGGTCGTATTGATCCTGCTGGGGGCGGTGCACCCAAGCCCCACCGTCGCGGTGACGGCAATGGTGCTGCTGTTCTTCTTCAACCAGTTGACCGAGGGTCCCTACTGGGCCACCAGTATCGCAGTGGGTGGCAAGCAGGCGGGTGCTGCCGGAGGTGTCATGAATACCGGGGCCAACGCGATGGGCATCGTCAACGCCTTGTTGGTACCGTGGCTCGCATTGGTCTTTGGCTGGAGCGCGGCGATCGGATCAGCCGCGCTGTTCGCGCTTCTGGGCATCGGCTTCATGCTGCTGGTCCGTGCCGACTGTCCCATCGATCACCAATCGGCTGCTTGAAGCCTGCCCTTGCCGGCAATGCGACCGGCTACCTTACTCGGCGGGCTTAAAGGCGGTTACCGTGACTGACAAGACGTGCAGATCGCTTCGTTTGGCTTCGTCCCGTTGTTGATCCGTCAGCGACCTGGCGAGCAGGTCCGCCGGCACCTCGATCCGTCTCTCAGCGGCTACCTTTACGCGATTGAAGCCTCTTTCCCGGATAATTGCGAGGTAGTTCTCCCTCGGAATCGCGCCGGCCACGCAGCCTGCATAGGCTTCCGCGATCTCCCGGACCCAATCTGGCAAGTCTCTTGACGCAACGACGTCGGAGATGCAGAAGTGCCCGCCCGGTTTCAAGACGCGGTAGATTTCAGCAAAAGCACGCGCCTTGTCCGGTACCAGGTTGAGTACGCAGTTGGAAATGACAACATCTATGGTGTCAGAGAGGACGGGGAGGTGCTCGATTTCACCAAGGCGGAACTCGACATTGTCGAAGGCAGACCGCTGCGCATTTTCGCGGGCTTTCGCGATCATTTCAGCGGTCATGTCGACGCCGATGACTCTGCCTTCCTCACCCA
>Ga0209536_100008380_pt1 | contig 15506 bp, 9 predicted proteins | sample DeeMarSeWOR28_12_FD_187461 | JGI IMG/M metagenome (GOLD analysis project Ga0209536, IMG submission 187461) | Marine sediment microbial communities from White Oak River estuary, North Carolina - WOR-2-8_12 (SPAdes) (version 2) | ecosystem: Environmental > Aquatic > Marine > Intertidal zone >...
AGACTTATGGAGAAGATCCCTATTTAACAGGAGAAATGGGGGTGCAATTCATAAAAGGACTTCAGGGGGATGATCCCAGGTATTTAAAAGTAGTGGCCACCTCAAAACATTATGCGGTTCACAGCGGCCCGGAACCGGACCGGCATCATTTTGATGCGGTTACAAATGTGAGAGATCTTTACGATACGTACCTACCGGCCTTTGAGGCGTGCGTCAGGGAAGCCGGTGCTTATTCGGTCATGTGCGCATATAACCGTTACAACGGTGAGGCATGTTGCGGCAGCAGCGGGTTACTAAACGGGATCCTCCGTACTGAATGGGGATTTGACGGGTATGTTGTTTCCGATTGCGGGGCCATCTGGGATATATTTAACACCCATAAAATTGCAGAGAATGCTTCCCAGGCAGCTGCACTGGCCGTCAGTTCCGGGACCGATCTGAATTGCGGCGGGGTCTATGAACAGTCCTTGCTTGAGGCGGTCGAACAGGGATTGATCTCCGAAGCTGAGATAGATAAATCCGTTAATCGGCTTTTAACCGCCCGCTTCAGGCTGGGCATGTTTGATCCACCAGAACTGGTTAAATACACGGGGATTCCAATTGAAGCAAATGACTCGGATGCACATCGGGCCCTCTCGAGCCGTGCGGCCAGGGAATCAATTGTGCTCCTGAAAAATGATACTAATCTCCTCCCGCTGCGTAAAGACCTCAAGCGAATCGTCGTAATCGGTCCCAATGCCGATTCGTATCAAATGCTGCTGGGCAACTATCATGGTACACCCTCAACATACATCACTCCTCTCCGGGGGATTAAAAATAAAGTGTTGAACCCAACCGCGGTGATTTTTGAGCAAGGCTGTGATCTTGTAAGGGAGGAAACGATCATTAATGATTTGTCGTCCCTGTTACTGAGAGTAGATGGTAAACCCGGCTTGAAGGCAGAATATTATAAAAACATCAATTTTGAGGGAGAGCCTTTCTTTACCGGAATTGACGCCCTTGACCACGTAAATTGGATTTATGGTACCCGAACTCCGAATTTGAGAAAAGAATCCAGGTATGCGATACGCTGGAAAGGCAGTATTCAAGCACCTGTGAGCGGAGAATATAATTTTATCGTTTCAGGCGATGATGGCTACCGGTTATACATTGATAACAAACTCGTTATCGAGGATTGGGCGGAACATCCTCATGTGACCCAAACGAGCAATCAGGTATATTTCGAAGCAGGGAACACATACACTATCAAAATCGAATATTTTCAGAATTCCGGCAGGCCGCAATTGTCTGTTCAATGGGAACTTCTGCATGTTGATCATTTCCAGGCAGCTGTCAAACAGGCAAAGAGTGCTGATGTTGTGATTTTTATCGGTGGCATCTCCGGGCAGCTGGAAGGTGAGGAAATGGAAATAGATTTTGAGGGATTTATGGGCGGAGATCGGACACATCTCAGGCTGCCGGAGGTTCAGGAGAAATTGCTCAAGGCAATTCATGCCACGGGAACACCGGTCGTACTGGTTCTGTGCAGCGGCAGTGCGTTATCGGTAAATTGGGAAAAAGAGAATATTCCGGCAATAATCCAGCTCTGGTATCCAGGCCAGGAGGGTGGGACGGCGCTGGCGGATGTTTTATTCGGGGATTACAATCCCGCCGGGAGGCTGCCGGTAACCTTTTATCAATCAGTAAACCAGCTGCCACCCTTTGAAAATTATGAGATGAAAGGACGCACCTACCGGTATTTCAAAGGTGAACCGTTATTTCCGTTTGGATTTGGATTAAGTTATACGAAGTTCGGATATTCCCGGCTTACGTTTCCAGGCGAGGTAGTTGCCGGGGAAGATATAAAAATTTCCATAAAAGTTCAGAATATCGGAGAGGTTGCCGGTGACGAAGTCGTGCAGCTGTACACAACCCATCTTCAGGCTTCTGTTCCGACCCCGCAGATCGCGCTGCAGGGATTTAAGCGTATTCACCTGCAGCCAGGCGAAAGCAGGATCGTAGAATTTACTCTGAAGCCAAAGCAGCTGTTCGTTATCGATAACGAATCGCGGCGGGTGCTTGAACCCGGCGTCTTAAGGATTTCGGTCGGGGGTGCATTGCCCGGGACAGAAACCGCTACGACCGGCGGTATTTCAAAAGAAATTCTGATCACCGGCAATTCATATTATTTAAAATGAAGTCCAATCAGTTCGATCCCGGCAGAGGCGGGGGTGGCATTTTCCGCTTGTACCAGATGGAGCTATGTTTTACATAAAAGTAATTATTGCGTTAATACTCTGGTCGATTCCCGCGTAATAAATTCGGTTTCCAGCACCACATGTTCAACCGGCAGGATATTCGAAGATTCTATGCTCCTGATCAGGATCTCGGCCGCCTTTCGGCCTATTTCATGCTGCGGAGCCCGGATAGTGGTCAGCGGCACAGGATAGATCTTTGCGTAATAAATATCATCATTGCCGACAATTGAAATATCATCGGGGACACGAATTTCAAGTTCCTTTAACGCCGTCATGACCGCCAGAGCCTGCTGGTCATTAAAGCACACCAGAGCAGTCGGGTATTCATCGCGCGTTTTACCTTTAAAATACTCGATCGTTTTCTGGTAGCTTTCATCATAATGGGAACCGACAGAGACGATCAGGTCCTGATGAAATATCAGCGGGCTTTCACTGAAAGCGTGCCGGAAGCCCTCAATCCGTTCCTGGGTATGGGAGGACTGCGGCGGACCGGCGAAATGGACAATTTTGGTATGGCCGCTGTCAATTAGATATTTAACGGCTTGTTTAATCGCCTTAATATTATTAATCGCTACCACATTTGCCTGGATGCCTTTTACATCCTCTAGCAGTACAAAAGGATAATTGATCATTTTCAACTTAAAAAGATGCTCAATCTCCGCCTTTCCCTCAATAACCGGCGCGATAATAGCACCTTTTATGTCTTTTGTCGAAAAGAGATGGGATAGTTTTTTCTCGCACTCATGATTATCCTCCGAACTGGTGACGATTACCGAGTACCCTTTGCTGTTGGCGTATTCCTTGGCGCCACCGGCAATTGAAGTATAAAAGGGATAATTCAAATCTTTGATAATTATTCCGATGCTTTTATCCGCACTTCCATTTTTCAGGTTTCTGGCTATTCCTTTGGGACGAAAGTTCAGCTCTTTCATGACTTCCAGAATATGATCCCTGGTCGCTGGCCTGACAGAATTTTTGCCATTGATTACGGCCGAGACGGTTCCTTTTGAGTAACCCGCCATCCTGGCAACATCCTCTATCGTGATCTTTTTCATTAGGCAGTCCGGCTCCTTTTGAAAAATAGACTAATAATTAAACCGTTTCAATAATATAATGAGATTTCGGTCAAGTGTAAAATCAATACACAAAAAGTTAAATTTATTTTTTTCTTGTCTTTTTAATACACTGTCTTTAATATTGAAACGGTTCAAATATAATTAAATTCATCAAATAAAGCGATAGCCCTTAAGAAATTTTACAAATATTTCATTAATACCGATAGCCGAACCGTCTGAATACAGGCATGTCGGCCGCTTATACTGCCGGTTATTATGCGGGGGATCCCTAATAATAGCCGGGTGTTTAAATAGCGATCAGGGGCAAATTTCATGCTTAAAAAAATCCTTACACAAATTTTGATCCTGCTTTTTTTTACCCCTTTGCCGCGGCCGCTATCTGCCCAGCCGCCCTGTGCTTCTCATCCGCTGACCTATATCTCTGACAAAGCCGGCGATGGAAATTTCGCGCTTGTACATATGGGAATCCCTGCCCCACTCTGTATCAGTTCCCGCGATTATCCCGGCGTTATCCGTGTGGCGAAACATCTACAGAACGATATCCAGCGCGTAACAGACCTCATGCCCGATCTCATATCGGATGAAATGCCCGAAACCGGGGAAATTGTACTCATTGGAACACTTGGCAGAAGTCGGTATATCGATCAGCTGGTGCAGGAACAAAAACTCGACATAACCGCGATCGCCGGGAAGCGGGAGTCTTTTCTGATCCAGAGTATCGAAAAACCGTTTCCAGGTGTAAGTCACGCTCTGATCATTACCGGAAGTGATAAGCGCGGCACCATATACGGCATGTTTGACCTGGCTGAAAAAATCGGGGTATCCCCCTGGTACTGGTGGGCCGATGTTCCGGTTAAGAAAAAAACCAGTGTATTTGTGCTCCCCGGGTGGTTCACGTCCGGCGAACCAAAAGTCACATACCGGGGTATTTTTATTAATGATGAAGCACCGGCCTTATCAGGCTGGGCCTTTGAGAAATTCGGCGGATTCAATGCAAAATTTTACGCACATGTCTTTGAGCTTATCCTGCGCCTGAAGGGCAATTTTCTATGGCCGGCAATGTGGGGCAGGGCATTTTATGTCGACGATCCTGAAAATCCGCGGCTGGCGGATGAATACGGTATAGTCATCGGAACCTCTCATCATGAACCGATGATGCGGGCACATGCCGAATGGGCCAGATTCGGGTCGGGACCATGGAATTATGAAACCAATGAAGCTGTTTTGCGCGATTTCTGGACCGAAGGTATCCGGCGTATGGATAACTATGAAAGCATCGTTACCCTGGCCATGCGCGGCGACGGCGACGAACCCATGACCGAAGAAGCCAATATCGCACTGCTTCAGAAAATAGTAGCCGATCAGCGTGAAATCCTCGGCAAAGTGACCGGTAATGATATCACCACCATCCCGCAGGTCTGGGCACTGTATAAGGAGGTTCAGGAGTACTACGATAAGGGTATGCGGGTTCCCGATGATGTTACGTTGCTGTTATGTGATGACAACTGGGGCAATATACGGAAACTGCCCCGGCTGGATGAGCCGCCGCGTGCCGGGGGATATGGCATATATTATCACTATGATTACGTCGGCGGGCCGAGAAACTATAAATGGCTGAATACCAACCAGATCTCACGCGTCTGGGAACAGATGCATCTGGCATATGCATACGGCGCAACAAGGATCTGGATCGTGAATGTCGGCGATATAAAACCGATGGAATTCCCGATCGAATTTTTCCTGGATTTTGCCTGGGATCCGGAAAAAATTCCGGCGGAATGTCTGCCGGATTATACCCGCCGGTGGGCGGAAGAACAGTTCGGACCCGACCATTCGGACGGGATCGCCGAGATTTTATCCCAGTATACCAGATTCAATGCCCGTCGTAAACCCGAATTGTTGTCTCACGATACGTACAGTCTGACCAATTACCGTGAAGCTGAGACCGTTGTCGGGGAATATAAACAGCTGGAAGAAAAAGCCAAAAAAATAGCTGCCGCACTGCCGGCAGAATACAGGGATGCTTTCTATCAGCTCATCCTGCATCCCGTTGAGGCATGCGCAAATTTAAACGAACTCTATTATACCGTTGGGAAAAACCGTCAATATGCAGAACAGGGACGTGTTTTGACCAACAGCCTTGCGGAAAAAGCCGGCCTTTTGTTTGAAAAAGATGATGAGATCAGCCGCACCTACAACAAAGAGCTGGCCGGGGGAAAATGGAACCATATGATGGACCAGACACATATCGGTTATACCTACTGGCAGCAGCCGGATGAAAATGTTATGCCGGAGGTGACTGAAATCGATCTGCCATCCGGCGCAGGGCTGGGGGTCGCCATCGAAGGATCAGACGGCTGGTGGTCCGGCGATAATGCAAAGGAATCATTACTCAAACCGGTATTACCCGAATTCGATAAATTTAACCGCCAGACATATTATATTGAAATATTCAACCGTGGTACGGCCCCATTCGAATACCTGGCCAAACCTGCGAAACCATGTGTAAAAATCGATCAGGAAAGCGGGACAGTTGAAACCGAGAAACGTCTCTGGATCAGTATTGATTGGGAAAGAACACTGCCCGGAAAGCATATGATTCCGGTAACCATCAGTGGGCCCGGGAGAAGCCAGGTGGTCATTTATGCGGTGATCAACAACCGATCGATCAGCGAAGCAGATTTGAAAAATTGCTTTATCGAAAGCAACGGGACCATTTCAATCGAGGCTGAACATTTTACAAAAGCCGTCGGCTCCCCCATTGCAACCTGGCAGAAAATTCCCGGCCTGGGACGAACGCTTTCAGGAATGACGGTATTCCCCGCAACGGTGCAGCCGCAGACGCCCGGTAACGATAATACGCGTCTGGAGTACCGCATATATTTATACAACGCCGGTGAATTGCAGGTAAATGTCCACCTCTCCCCTACCCTGAATTTTCATAACAACCAGGGATTAAGATTTGGGATTTCATTTGATGATAAACCGCCGCAGATTATCAACATGCATCGAAACAGGACTTTTCTGGATTGGGAGGAATCGGTGAGGAATAACATTTCCATTGCTGCGTCAACCCATGTGGTTGATGAACCTGGTCTGTACACGCTGAAATTCTGGGCAGTGGATCCCGGCGTGGTGCTGCAGAGGATTATAGTGGAGACCCGAGATGTTAAACCGAGTTATCTGGGACCTCCGGAGAGTTTTTTTCTGGAGTAAAGTGAACAACGCTTTAATTCATCCATAATATTGACAGGATAACGGGAAAAACAGGATTAAACAATTACTGGTGAAAGGCAATGAATTGAAAACTCTTATAATATCCATTTTGATAGGATTTGCTTTATTTGCCTGTTCAACTGACACTTCGCAGAGTCGTAAAAAACAGGATTTCAGTAACCCGATATTGACCGGTTTCTATCCGGATCCGAGTATCTGCAAAGTGGGCAGCGACTATTACCTGGTGACATCATCCTTTTCATATTTTCCCGGGATCCCTGTGTTCAACAGTAAAGATCTGGTGAACTGGCAGCTGATCGGCTACGCAATGCACAGACCCGAGCAGCTCAATACAGACGGTCTGGGTGTATCCCGGGGGATTTTTGCACCGGCAATCAGACATCATAACGGGATATTTTATGTGACCTGCACATTGGTCGACCGGGGTGGTAACTTTGTTGTGACGGCAGAACAACCGGAAGGCCCCTGGTCCGACCCTGTCTGGATACCGGAGATCAACGGTATCGATCCATCCTTATATTTTGACGATAATGGGAAAGCCTATATCATCTACAACAGTGTTGCTCCTGATAATCAACCGCTCTATGAGGGGCATCGCACGATCCGGATGTACGAATTTGATCTGGAAAATCTCGCCGTTGCCGGAGAAGAAATACTTTTGATCGACGGCGGGGTGGACATCACCCAAAAGCCGGTATGGATCGAAGCCCCGCACATCTTCAAAAAGGATGGGTATTACTTTCTGATTGCTGCGGAGGGCGGTACAGCCGATCAGCATTCTGAGGTTGTTTTCAGGAGTAAATACGTTGCAGGTCCGTACGTACCATATGAGAAAAATCCGATTTTAACCCAGCGACATCTGGATCCCAGGCGAAAAAACGCCATAACATCCACCGGTCACGCTGATTTTGTCGTAACGGATGAGGGCGACTGGTGGGCGGTCTTTTTGGGCTGCCGGCCCTATGAACCCGTTGAGGAAAATTATTACAATACGGGACGGGAAACCTTTCTTGCTCCGGTAAAATGGATCGATGGGTGGCCGGTAATAAACCCGGATTATGAGGAAGTCCAATATCACTACCCATATCCTGTTCAACCTCAGGTAGAAACCGCTAAAATTCAGTATAGCGGTAATTTTGTATACCGCGATGAGTTCGATCAGGATTCGCTTGATCTTAACTGGCAGTTCCTCCGAACACCGCACAAAAAATGGTATGACCTCACCCGTAAAAACGGATTTCTGGCCATGCATGTCCGGCCGGAAACCTGTGCCGACAGCGTGAATCCGAGCTTTATCGGTCATCGCCAGCAGCATCTTACGGGAGCGGCAAGCACCGCAATTGTCTTCGATCCGGAATCCGAGAACGAAAAGGCCGGATTGCTGGTGTTCCAGAACGAAAAACATTTCTACTATATCTGCAAATCCATAGCTGACCGTCGGCCGGTTCTCCAGTTGTATAAATCTGCCGGTTCCGCATTGCCGGGTAATCAGATGGAGTTGCTTGAGTCAAAATATATTGATCCGGAAGCGGTGAAAAAGGAATTGTATCTGAAAATTGAGGCCCGTGGTACGGCCTATGCATTCTTTTATGCAGTGGATCCGTCTGACTGGCAGGTATTAAAAGAAAATGTCGACGCGATATTTTTAAGTACCAGAGTTGCCGGGGGATTTGTGGGATGTGTCTATGCCTTATATACCACATCAATGGGAAATCCGAGCAAAAACACCGCATATTTTAACTGGTTTGAATATCAGGGGGATGATGCCGTTTATCGATAATTCGTTTAGCTATTGTTCCGTATGCAATACGCTGCATCGAGCCTGGTGACATCCCACGCTGGCGGAAACTTTTTGAGCACTATTCCGCACGCCAATCACTGTCCGCAGGATTCCCAGGCGCAACAGGACGGTGGAAAAGCTCTTTGCCATGTCCGGTGTGACAGACGGCATAAATTCAGATAGATACATATATGAATTATCGGGGCTGTAAATTCTATGGATTATCTGAAAAAACTGTTTAATCTTGAAAATAAAGTAGCAGTGATAACCGGCGGAAGCGGCGTTCTGGGTGGTGAAATGGCAGCAGGCCTGCTCGGTGCCGGTGTAAAAGTCATTATTCTTGGCCGTAATAAAGAAAATCTGAACCAAAAAGTAGAAAAACTGCGTAAGACCTCACGCAGTATCACCGGACTGATCTGTGATGTCCTGGATGAAGCTAACCTCAAGAATGTGCACGCCCAGATCATTGAAAAATACCAGCATATCGATATTCTGGTCAATGCTGCCGGGGGGCACATTTCCCAGGCTGTTATCGGGATCGATCAGAATATTTTTGATCTCAAGATCGAATATTTCAAAAAAGTAACCGACCTGAATTTAAATGGAACAGTTTTACCCACCCTGATATTCGGAAAATCAATGGCTACTCAAAGAAGCGGGTCGATCATCAACATATCCTCCATGGCAACCCAGCGGGCAATCACCCGGGCCGTCGGTTATTCCGCAGCGAAAGCGGCAGTAGAAAATTTTACCCGCTGGATGTCTGTCGAAGTCGCTCTGAAGTTTGGCAACGGCATCAGGGTAAATGCCATCGCCCCCGGATTCTTTTTAACCGATCAGAACCGGCCCATATTAACCCATACTGACGGATCCCTGACTGAGAGGGGGCAAACGATTATAGATATAACCCCGTTTAAAAGATTTGGGGAACCGGGTGAACTGATCGGCACCCTTCTCTGGCTGGCCGGCGATGCTTCAAAATTTGTTACCGGCACCATTATACCGGTCGATGGCGGATTCAGCGCATTCAGTGGAGTTTAGTCATGGCTTTGGAAGCTTATACCCTGGACAAATTTAAATCAGCGATCCTGGCCTATGAACAAATCGGTGATGCTGAACTTCGGGCAAATCTGCGCGAATTTATTAAGGAAATTATTCCTGTTGCCGAGGAAGCCGGTGTATCTATGGCGATCCATCCGGATGATCCGCCCTGGCCATTGCTTGGCCTGCCGCGGGTGGTCAGTAAAAAAGAAGATCTTGAACAGATTTTAAAGGTGGTCAACTCTCCTGCCAACTGTTTGACGCTCTGTACGGGATCACTGGGAGCGGGCTTTCATAATGATCCGGTGGAACTAGCCGCATCATTCGCCGACAGGATCAATTTCATTCATCTGCGTAATGTGGTTCCCGGTGAGGATGGGGATTTTATAGAGGAATATCATCTCAGTAGTAAAGTGGACATGTTTGCCGTTGTCAAAACCCTGCTGATTGAGCAGAAGCGTCGCGAAGGAAGCAGCCGAAAAGACAATCGTATGCCCATGCGACCGGATCACGGACACCTGCTGAATATCAAAAAGATAAAGCAGGGATCTATCCCGGTTATTCTCTGTTCGGCAGAATGAAAGGGCTGGCGGAAATCCGGGGGTTGGAACTGGCGATAAGACGCTCACTGGAAGATACAGTTTAGGAAAATAATTTTGAAGTGTGTGTTCTCAAAATCCCAAAGATGGTTTTTTCTCTTTCTGGTATACTTCGTCACAGGAATGTCTGCCTGTAAAAGCGATGCGCATACCAGACTTAAACTGGCTCATGCCCTGGATACCACCCATCCGGTACACAAAGCTATGGATTTTATGGCAAACAAGGTCATGAAAGATTCCGACGGACAAATAGAGATTTCCATCTATCCCAGCCAGCAGCTGGGTACGGAGCGCGAATGTCTGGAGCTCCTTCAGATCGGCATTGTTGACATAACAAAAGTATCGGCGGCGGTTATGGAAGGGATCGTTCCTGAATTTGCCGTCCTGAGTCTTCCATATATATTCAAAAACAGGGAACAATATTTCCGGGTTTTAGACGGTCCCGTCGGTGAGCAGTTACTGTTAGCCGGGAATGCGTACTGGCTGCAAGGTTTATGCTACTATGACGCCGGCAGCCGGAGTTTTTACAGCCGGGACAAGCTGATCCAAAAACCGGAAGATCTGGCCGGTCTGAAAATTCGGGTGATGCTGAGCAATACCGCCATGCGGATGATCAGATATCTGGGCGGCTCGGCAACCCCTATTTCCTGGGGTGAATTATACACCGCCCTGCAGGGCGGTGTGGTCGATGCGGCTGAAAACAATCCGCCCAGTTTCTATCTGTCCCGTCATTATGAAGTCTGCAAATATTACGCACTTGATGAACATGCGTCTATTCCTGATGTCCTGGTAATCGGCACCAGAACATGGGATCGTCTGGGTGGGTACGAACAGAAAATTATTAAAGAAGCTGCCCTGGAATCAGCCATATTTCAGAGAAAACTCTGGGCGGATTCGGAGGAAAGAACCCTGGAAGAACTAAAAAAGGCAGGTGTTGAGATTTCCTATCCGGATAAGGAGCCTTTTATGAAAATGGTGCAACCGATGTACGAAAGCTATCAAAATGATCCGAAAATGTATGACCTGATACAAAGCATCAGAAATACCGACTGATCATAATGAAAACAAAAACTATCATCGACCGGATACTGGCGTATTTTTTGATCGCGATCATGGCGGTACTCGTTCTGGATGTACTCTGGCAGGTTATATCGCGTTATCTTGTCAGGTCTCCGAGTTCGTTTACCGATGAACTGGCAAGATTTCTTCTGATCTGGGTGGGTATCCTGGGCGCCGCTTATGCCACAGGCCAGAAACTCCATCTGGCTATTGACGTGCTGATCAACAAATTCCAGCCAAGATCCAGAACTGTCATCGAATACCTGATACATACCTCAATCGCAATATTTGCGCTTCTGGTTATGGTGATTGGCGGCGTCAACCTGATCAATATATTGCTGAAATCGGGCAATATTTCCCCCGCGCTTTCGATTCCGATCGGTTATATCTATGCCGTTATCCCGGTCAGTGGTATTCTGATCATATATTACGCGCTTTACGAAATATTCGCTAAAAGCAAGCATGAACCGGCCAAATTTTTTGTGGACTGAAACATGGAATTGCCTAGTATCATTATATTAGTTTTAAGTTTTACTATTTTTCTTTCCTTCGGGGTACCAATTGCCTACAGTCTGGGGCTGTCGGCAGTTCTGACGCTGGTAATCAATGCCGATCCGATGGCTGCATTTACAACGCTGGCCCAGAGGATGGCAACCGGTCTGGATAGTTTCACCCTTCTGGCAATACCTTTTTTTATCCTGGCCGGACAATTGATGAATAAGGGGGGCATAGCCATCAGATTGATCGATTTTGCCAAGGTCCTGGTCGGCAGACTTCCCGGCGGGCTGGCTTTTGTAAATATTGTAGCCAATATGCTTTTTGGATCTATTTCCGGGTCGGCCGGTGCATCCGCATCGGCAATCGGCGGTTTTATGACCCCCGTAATGGAGAAAGAGGGGTACAGCCGGCCTTTCAGCGCCGCGGTGAATATAACATCCGCAACAACCGGTCTGGTCATTCCACCCAGCAACATCCTGATCGTCTACTCCCTGGCCAGCGGCGGAGTTTCTATAGCAGCCTTGTTTATCGCCGGCTATCTTCCTGGAATTCTGATCGGCCTGCTATTAATGCTCGTCGCCGGATTTTATTCCCGAAATTATAAGATGGCTGAAACCGGTAAAATTACCTTTAAATATGCCATCATTAAATTTTTTGATGCCCTTCCCAGTATTTTTTTACTGGTAATCGTTATCGGAGGGATTATCGCCGGCATCTTTACCGCGACAGAAGCATCTGTAATTGCCGTGGTATACACGCTGATACTGGCCTTTATCTATAAGGAATTGAAACCGGGTGATTTGCCGGAAGTACTGCTCAGCACCGTAAAAACGGTTGCAATTGTCATGCTGCTGATTGCCAGCTCAATAGCTCTCTCATGGGTGCTCTCTTTCGAAAATGTACCTCAGAATATCAGTACCGCCCTGCTCAATTTGAGCGACAACGGCATCATCTTGTTACTGATCATCAACATCATTTTACTGGCAGTCGGTATTTTCATGGATATGACACCGGCGGTGTTGATCTTTACCCCGATATTCCTGCCGGTTATGATGCAATTTGGTGTTGATCCGATACATTTCGGCATTGTAATGATCGTTAATCTGTGCGTCGGGCTGTGTACACCGCCGGTCGGTGCGGTCCTGTTTATCGGGTGCAGTGTGGCCGATGTAAAAATAGATCAGGTTATCAGACCCTTGCTGCCATTTTTTGCGGCAATGATTGCGGCCCTGTTATTGATTACGTACATCCCCGAGATCAGCCTATGGCTGCCGGGATTATTTGGCCTGTAAAACCCATGCATTTTAGGACATGATGCCGGTTCGGAATGATCAACCACTCAGGGCACGAAGAAAATATAAAAACAATGATTTACAGAAATTCAACATTCAAGAAATGTCAACACAATAGCAGAGACTCTTGAAAACTTTATTGCTGTCATTCCTCCGAGGGAGTGGCTTCGCCACGAGCGGAGCGAATGAAGCTCATACCTTCACTTTTTACAGGAGATTGCTTTGTCTCTCGCCCGGGCGGAATCCTCATGGCAAGGCCACTCCTTTGGAGCAATGTCAATAAAAGTTGTCTTTTTCACGTGTGTCATAAAAATAGATTTCTGTTCTTCGTCGCCTTGGTGGTTTAGACATCGAACAGAATACAGTCAATAAAAATCTACTGCGTTTTTTGCCGGAGAATCTCATGATTCGAACATTATTTATTTTGATCATACTGTATATGTTTACTCCTCATAATCCTCTCAAAGCGGATGATGGATATCGCCTCTGGCTGAAATACGATCCGATCGGTAACGCCGGACAACTGACTGCTTATCAGGGAGTGATTTCCGGAATAAAAGTATTCGGCGATTCCCCAACGCTCAACGCCGCGAAATCAGAACTGCTGGCCGGTTTAGCCGGTTTATTGGACAAAGCGGTTACGGAAGTTTCTGAGCCTGATCAGGATGTCATTATGATCGGAACATATGATCCGTCGGTAAAATTTATGCAGCAGATCCCGGCTAATCTTCCGGTCAGGCTTGGGATCGAAGGATACATTATCCGAAGCATGACTTTTGAAGGGAAAAGGATGATCATCATTACCGCAAACCAGGATATCGGTGTCCTGTATGGCGTTTTTCATTTTTTGCGACTGCTCCAGACCAGGCAGAAAATCGAACAACTCAATCTAATATCCATTCCCAAAATACAACTCCGGCTGCTGAACCACTGGGACAATCTGGACCGGAAGATCGAACGGGGATATGCCGGTTTTTCTCTCTGGAGCTGGCAAAAGCTTCCCGGTTATATCGATCCCCGCTATCACGATTATGCCCGGGCCAACGCCTCGATCGGAATAAACGGAACCGTCCTGAACAATGTGAATGCCGATCCGCAGATTCTCACCCCATTATACCTGGCAAAAGTAGCAGCCCTGGCCGATATTTTCCGTCCCTACGGCATAAAGGTATATTTATCGGTTAAATTCACCTCACCCATAGAACTCGGCCATCTGACCACCGCCGATCCGCTTGATGAGCAGGTCGTTGAATGGTGGAAACACAAGGTGCAGGAAATTTATACCTACATCCCGGATTTTGGCGGTTTTCTGGTCAAAGCCAGCTCCGAAGGACAACCGGGACCCCAGGATTATGGCCGGTCTCACGCTGACGGGGCAAATATGCTGGCACAAGCGTTAAAACCTTTCGGCGGTGTGGTCATGTGGCGGGCGTTCGTCTACAAAGCCGATGATAAGGAAGACCGTGCCAAGCAGGCCTATTATGAATTCAAACCGCTGGATGGAAAATTCGTTGATAATATACTGGTCCAGGTCAAAAACGGACCGATTGATTTCCAGCCCCGTGAGCCCTTCCATCCCCTATTCGGTGCCATGCCGCAAACGCCACTGATGATGGAGTTTCAGATCACCCAGGAATATCTCGGTTTCAGCACACATCTGGTATATTTAGGTACCCTGTTCTCCGAATGTCTCAATACCGACACATATGCCCGGGGAGAAAGTTCAAATGTTGCCCGCATTGTGGACGGCTCGCTGGAAAATCATAGTATTTCCGGGATGGCCGGCGTTGCCAATACAGGCACGGACCGGAACTGGACCGGGCATCTGTTCGGCCAGGCAAACTGGTATGCTTTCGGACGGCTCGCCTGGGATCCTTTGCTGAACGCTGCAGAAATTGCCGAAGAATGGGTCCGCATGACCCTTTCTAATGATCCGGATGTGGTCGGTACGGTCAAAGGTATCATGATGACCTCCCGCGAAAATGCGGTCAATTATATGACACCGCTGGGCTTGCATCATCTGATGGGCTGGAACCACCATTACGGTCCGGCACCATGGATAAAAGACAAACACCGCGACGACTGGACTTCGGTCTATTATCACCGGGCAGACAGTGCCGGAATAGGATTTGATCGGACCAGAACCGGCAGCGATGCGGTAAACCTGTATCATCGTCAGGTGGCGGGAAAATTTGCATTCCCCGAAACGTGCCCTGACGAATACCTGCTGTGGTTCCATCACCTGAGCTGGGATTATGTAATGAAAACCGGCCATACACTTTGGGAGGATATCTGTTATCACTATTATGACGGTGTTGAAGGCGTTCGGAAAATGCAGGAAATCTGGAATGGTCTCGAGGGGAAAATAGACAACGGGCAATTTACACACGTGCAATCCCTGCTCAACATCCAGGAGAAAGAAGCGGTCTGGTGGCGCAACGCCTGTGTTCTTTACTTTCAGACGTATTCAAAAAGACCGATTCCGCCGGAACAGGAACAGCCGGACAAAACCCTGGAGTATTATCAAAATCTCTCTTTTCCCTACGCTCCGATGTGAATTTAGTTGTTCTTATCATTAGATTCCGAACCAAGTTCCATTAGATTTTATTTTATCAATATGATAAAATAATATTGTTGTTATTTTCTTTTTTGGTTCTTTTTTCTTTGTTAATAAGTGTTGAAATGTG
>Ga0209536_100008381_pt1 | contig 15506 bp, 16 predicted proteins | sample DeeMarSeWOR28_12_FD_187461 | JGI IMG/M metagenome (GOLD analysis project Ga0209536, IMG submission 187461) | Marine sediment microbial communities from White Oak River estuary, North Carolina - WOR-2-8_12 (SPAdes) (version 2) | ecosystem: Environmental > Aquatic > Marine > Intertidal zone >...
CGCCGCCAGGGCCGCAACCGGTTCCGTGCGTTTGATCATCTTCGCTATCCGCTGGTGCACGATGCACCAAACGAATATTTCACGTCATACAACTGGCGCGAAACGATAATGGGCCATGTGCTTACGTGGGGCAACGGATACACCGAAATCGTAGGCAACGGCAAGCGCACCGAGCTCCGCATTCTAAGACCCGACTGGACGCGTCCGACGATCACGGAAAGCGGCAGATTATTCTATGAGCACGCGAATCGTGGAAATTGGCAGTTTCCCCGCACAATCCGGCCCGAAAACATGATCCACGTGACTGGGCTCGGCTTCGACGGCATCCAGGGCTACTCGGTTATCCAGACGCACCGCGAAAGCCTCGGCCTGTCGCAAGCCGCGCTCCAATACGGGTCGTCGTGGTTCGGAAACGGAAGTAGACCATCAGGCGTTTTGACTCATCCGGGAACGCTGGGTGAGGATGCGGGAAAGCGCCTTCGGCAGCAATGGGCCGCCGTGCATAGCGGTGAAGACAACTGGAACAAGACCGCGCTACTCGAGGAGGGCATGACGTGGCAATCCATCGGGATCCCCCCCGAGGATTCGCAGTTTATCGAGACACGGACTTTCCAGGTCCAAGACATCGCACGCATGTACAACGTGCCGCCGCACATGATTCAAGAAATGAGTCATGCGACGTTTTCGAACATCGAACATCAGGCCATTTCGTTTGTGACGAATACCATGCGTCCTTGGCTCGTGCGGTGGGAGCAGGAGCTTAACCGAAAGCTCCTAACAACTACCGAGCGCGGCTATATGTTTTTCGAGTTTCTATTAGAGGGACTCTTACGCGGCGACACGCAGACGCGCTTCGATGCATACGCCGTGGGCAGACAGTGGGGATGGTTATCAGCGAATGATATCCGCAGGCTTGAAAATCAAAACCCGATTCCTGACGGCGACGATTACCTAGTTCCGATGAATATGACGTCGGCCGATCAGGCGGCGCAAGAACCGGCAGATGATGAGCCGGCGACAGGAGGATAGACGAATGAAAGAACCCGAAAGGCGCTCTTACCCGTGCGAGCTACGGGTGAGCGAACGCGGCGCCGAGCCGCACATTATCGGGCACGCTGCGGTATTCAATACGCTCTCGGAGGATCTCGGCGGCTTCCGTGAGCAGATCGACCCAGGGGCGTTTAACGACACACTCGACGCGGACGTGCGGGCCCTCAAGAACCATGATCCAAACATGATTCTCGGAAGGACGAAGGCTGGCACGCTAACGCTGAGTGTTGATGAGTTGGGCTTGCGGTACGACATTCAGCTTCCCAAGACGACCTTTGCAGCGGATTTGATTGAATCAGTAAGACGCGGCGATATTTCGCAATCATCGTTCGCGTTCCGCGCGCTGGACGACAAGTGGAATAAGCACGACGGTCAGGATGTCAGAACTATTGTTCGCGCCGAGCTGATCGACGTTTCGCCGGTTACTTATCCGGCATATAACACAACGGACACGAGCGTTGCTCGACGGTCGCTCGAGTATCAGAAACAAGTAGAAGCAGGCTTAGATTCAGACTACATCAACCGCGTGAGGCGGTGGGAATTCGAGCAGGCGGAATTCGAAGCCATGCTCAAGGAGGACAGAAAGAAATGACCATCCGGGAGATTATCGAAGAGCGCGGAAGGCTCGTGAAGCAGTCGCGCGACATCATCACGACGGCGGCTTCGGAAAAGCGCGAGTTGACCGGCGAGGAAAAGGAACGCTACGACGTTCTCGAATCGGAGATCAACCGACTCGGAGCAGTGAAGGAGCTCGAGGAAAGGCAAATCAAGCTTGAAGAGGCCGAGCTTAGGGACGAGCAGGAAACGCGGCGCAAGGAGGACGCGGTTCGTCGGCAGAAGATGCTTGGCCAGACCGACGATGAAGTAATGGAAAACCGCAACAAGGCTTTCGTGAAGTGGCTCCGCTTCGGCGCGAACGGCCTCAACAACGAGGAACGGGCCGTGCTCGGCGGCATGCAGTCGTCGCTCCCTCCCGAGATGCGCGCTCTTTCGTCAGGCACGGACGCGACGGGCGGCTACACCGTTCCTATGGGCTTCCAGGCCGAACTCGACAAGGCCATGGTTGCATACGGCGGGATGCGCGAGGTCGCGCGAGTCCTACCGACGTCCAGCGGTCAGGACCTCGAATGGCCGACCGTCGACGACACGTCGAATGCCGGTGCGATCCTGGCCGAGAATACGCAGGTCACGGCTCAGGACATCGCGTTTTCTGCCGTGACGTTCAACGCATACATGTACACCTCGAAGATGGTGCTTGTCTCGCTGCAACTCCTACAGGATTCCGGCATTAACATCGAGGCCGAACTCGGTTCGATGCTCGGCGAACGTATCGCCCGTATCACCAACACGCACTTCACGACAGGCGACGCATCGGGTAAGCCGAACGGCGTGGCGACGGCCGCGACGGATTCTTCTATTGCTCTCGGCGATCCGATCTACATCGAGAAACTGCTTGATCTAATCCACGTTCTTGACCCGGCATACCGCAGGAACGCGCGGTTCATGTTCAACGACGCGACCTTCAAGATCCTACGCAACGTCCGAAGTTGGGACGGAACCGACCTCGCCCCGGAATTCGCATGGCAGATGGGTCTCCGCGCCGGCGAGCCTGATACGATTCTCGGTTACCCGTACACGATCAACCAAGACGTGGCCGACCACGCCACCACGGCGCGCTCGGTTCTCTTCGGTGACTTCTCGAAGTACATCATCCGAGACGTCACCGGCGCACAGGTGATGAGGCTTACGGAACGCTACGCCGATTACCTTCAGGTTGGGTTCTTGGCATTCTCCCGGCACGACGGCGACCTGATCAACGCGGCCGCTATCGTCCACGCGTCGCACACGTAATGCCGCGCGATCTTTTCAAGTCGCTGAAGTACACGCTTCACCACGGAGCTGAAGCTGCGGCGCAAACAACGATCACACCGGCGAGCGGTATCGACATGGCGGGATATGAAACCTGCATATTCCTTGTCCATTTCGGCACGATCACCGCTGGGGCTGCCACGTCAATCGAGGTGCACACATCTAGCGATGACGGCGCGGTCGACACCTACACGGCGCTTCTGGGCTCCGGTGTTACGGTGGCCGATACGCAGGACGACTCGATCGTCACCGTAGAGATCAAAAAGCCGCTAGAGCGATATCTGAAGTGCATTGTCAACCGTGCTACTCAGGATTCTGTTGTCGGCAACATCATTGCAATCCAGGGTGGAGCAAGGAAAGAGCCCGTAAGCAACACTGGCGAAGTCCACCTCAGCCCGATTGAAGGCACGGCATGAGCAGGGTAAAGGTCAGGACGATCAAGCCGTTGAGCTACGCCGGCCGTAAGTGCGGAGTCAACGTCATCTTGACCGTCAAGGAGGACATGGCCGAACTGCTGATCAGGGAGGGATACGTCGAACTTGGCGACAAGCCAAAGGAAACGCCAGAACCCCAGCCTGAGCAGAAACCGAAACCCGTCGAGACGGCATCGATCGACACCGGCGAGAAGGCGGTCGAAAAGAAACCCAAGCCGAAGAAAGTGCTTCGGTGATTCCATGGCCCGGCCCGCTACGTGTACCGCGGGTCGGGCCTAGTCCGGGATAATAGATGGCACTGAACGCTAACGCGCTAACGTCGCTCGCGGTAGTAAAGCGACGAATCGATGTCGAGGGATCGTACTCGACGACCTATGACGCGCTCCTCGAAGACCTCATAAACGAGGTGTCTACCTACCTCGAGGATAAGTGCAATCGCATATTCCGGTCACAGACCTATACGGAATATTTCAGCGGGAACGGAACGCCGTTTCTTGGCCTTCGACAGGGGCCGTTGACATCCATCACAAGCGTTAATTTCGTCGAGTACTCGGACGCGGGCGACGGTTCGCGAGACGAGACATTGACTGAGATCGAAGAATACCAGCGATTAGAGGGCGGATTGATCGGCGAGGGCCATCTTGGATTGGGCTGGATCGAGCGCCGCGATGGGTGCGTCTGGACAGAGGGATATCGCAATTACAAGGTGGTATACATTGCCGGTTTTACGACCATTCCGCCGTCCCTCGAGCGCTGGGCGACATACCGCGTAGCGTCGGAATTCGTAGCACGTGAATCGCCCGGTCTATTGACAAAGACGGTGGCCGACGGACAGTTGGCGTTTCTGGCACCCGATAGGATGGCTGAAGCTGAGATGCGCGCGATAGGACCGTACATCGTGCGGAGCGTCTACTAATGCCAATCACCGGGATCAGGATCAAAGGCGCTCGCGAGTTAAACCGGCACCTGACGACATCAATTCGGAAGATTCCGAAGGATCAGCGAGTATCGTTCAGGAACGGTATGAAAGCGATCGTCAAGGTTGCGAAAATGAACGCTCCGGTAAGGTTAGGACTCGTCAAGAGAGAGCTTTCTGTGAGGATCAAGACTAAAAGGACAACGCTTGGCGGCAGGATTCAAGTAGTTGCCATGCAGTTGATTGCTGAGATCGGAACATTTAGACAAGCGTTTTGGTCGCTATTTGTTGAGCGTGGCGTCAAACCACACGGCAGGCACCCGGGCCACCCCGGGGAATTGTTTGTATCGAATTCAGTCGACGAGAATCTGCCCGCAGTTGTGACCGCTCTAGGGAGACCGCTCAGGAGATTGTAGATGTATGCCGATCAATGTTTTAGTCGGTCAAAACGGTACGTTCGAGGCGGCGACACCTCCACCGCAGGAAAACGGCGATCAGTACCACCAATGGCGCGACGACGTAGTTGCGGCGCACGGAGGAGCGTGGTCGGGATTGCTGTATCAGACGGGAGCGAACGAGAGCAGGAAAGCCGGCGGGTGGCTGTGGAACGATACGGCATTGGATGTAGGGCGAAGATATACGCTCACACTTTGGGCAACCCCGGCGGAAGCTGTTTACGGTGGCCCTGGAAACTCGAACCTGCTGGTTCGGTTGAATGTCGGCGGTTCGTTTCAGGAATCCATCGTAGAGAGCAACGTCGATGGAGACGCATGGGAGCAGATATCGCTTGGCCCGTTCGAGGCTACATCAAAAGATTACACGATAGAGATCGGTTTGCAGTCGAAGGCGATAGGAAGCACGGCTTACGGCATTTGGCTGATAGACGACGTTCAACTATTGGCCGGCGATATGGCTAAGACGGCCCTAATCAGCACGGCGATTCTCTCCGATCTCAGCGATATATCCGTATCGAACGGATTTTCTACCGACGTCGCGCAGATCACGCGAGAACCTACCGCAGATATCAAATATCCTGGTCTGTCACTTCGCCCGCTGGGAAGCGGCAACGCGGATCTCGAAACCTTGACGAATACCATGGGGCAAGCCGTGCAGTTGTACGAGGTCGTCTGCCACGTGCGTTCGTCGACGCCATATGCCGCGATCCAAAACCTGCTAGATGACGTTCGGAACAGTGTCGAGCGTTCCTCTTCAGCAGTGCACGCTCTTGGTGATGCGGACTTAGCGATCCGTGATGTAGTCGTAAGCGAATGGACCGGGGTTGAAACGTCCACTGATATTGATATGTACAAAGAACAGATGTCCGTCACCATTGAGGTGTCGTACACGTATAACCGGGGAAGCCTCTAGTAACCCAAGGAGAGATAGCAGATGCCAAGGCACATTGGATTCGGGAAAGAAAGCGCATGGGACACGGGTGTTCCGCCGACGATATTTCTCGAGGGATTGTCTGAAAGCATTGCAGTCGTCCAGAGCAACATCGAAGTCAAGACAATGCGAGCGATATCGACACGCGCTGTGGACAAGTCCGGAGAGCACTGGGAGGGTCCTGCTGAATTCGTAGGCAATTTTCAGGAATTGCACAACATCTTCTACATGCTTTTGGGTAGTGTTTCGACAACTGGCGCAGGTCCCTACACTCACGTAATCCCTGATGCGGCGGGCGCGGTTGATGATGCCAGAAAATCGTTCACGATTGAAGTGTTACGCGGCGTTGCCGGGCAAGCGTTCACGTATACGGGCGGAATCCTCACTGGGCTGACGCTTGAGTGCCAGTTGGGTCAGGAGATGCGCGTCGGTACAACGTGGATCGGTGCTGGTCACAGCGGGCCCGGTGCCGCAACGTCGTCATCGTACTCGACGCTTGACGTCGCGCTTCCGAGACAGATTGCCGTCAAGATCGATGCAGCGCAACAACACGCCACGAATTTCACGTTGACCGTCGATTGGCCGCACGATGCACCGGAGGCGTTGGGCTATACGACCTGGGTTGCGAAGCCGCAACCGAATGACACGCTGACCGTCAACTATAGTTTTGAAATGCTCTACAGTGACGAGACGCAATACGATAAATTCGTAGCAGGCGATGACGTTGATATACAGGTTGATATTCAGACTGCCGGTGATGAAGCATTTACTCTGAATCTCAACAAAACGCGATTTACATCGTTTCAACTTCCGACTGACGGCAGGCAGCGCTACCGTGCGCAGATCGAAGGCATGTCGTTTTACGACACCGATCCGACCGAGAATATCTCGGTCACGGTCGTCAACGACAAAGCCAAGGCGGACTTCACATAATGCGAGTGACATGGATGGTCGAATCGTGCGGTCATCAGCGTGGCGAGGTTGTCGATATTGAAGACGATCACCCCAAGCTGTCTAGTTGGCTCGCCGCTGGTGTAGCCGTAATACAAGCCGATGAACACACAACGAAGTCAACACGTAAGAGGTGGAAGCGTGGCGACGGTGAAGATCACGACACCAGCGGGGCGTGAGGTAGAGCTTCGCCCTCCAGGTGCACTATCCATGGGGTATTTATCTCGAGGTCTGCCGGTGTTATTCGACGCTGCGGATAGGAAACAGAAAGCCGTACCGCGCGAACTCATCAACGAATCCGAGGATAGAATTCGCGAGGTGATATTCCGTTCAGTAGTCAATCCGAAGCTGGTAGACAAGTGGCCGGAAGACTGCGCCGAAGGCGAGACGAGCTATGAGGACCTCACTCTCTCAGAGGTAGGTTTCTTGATAGTGGAGATATGTCGCCTCGGCGGACGCACTGCGGAGGCTGTAGACGAGGTACGCCCTTTGTAGAGGACCGTGACACGATGATTGCTCTTTTTCTCATGGCGGAGACAATGGGTTGTCGCGCGTCCTCGTTTCTATGGGGCCTTTCGCCAATACAAGCGCTAACAGTCGACGTCGAAGCATGGAAAGCAGGCATGGACGAGAAAAGACGGGTCCGTGAGCGGGAATCGCGTCGCAACGCTCTCAGAAAAAGTATGGGGCGATAAGTGGCCACGACCAGGCGCGTTCTAGCTGTCATTGAGGCACAAGACCGGGCGACGCCCGTTCTCAAGAAACTGTCAACGCAACTCGGCCTTCTTGGTGGCGTCGCGGGGGCTGTCGGTGCAGGGCTTATCGGTCGTCAGCTTGTTCGCGGCATGGCGGCTGCTGTCACCGCTGCATCGGATTTTGAAACACAAATATCAAAAGTCGGTGCGATTTCTGGCGCAAGTGCCACACAGATGGAGATTCTTAGCGGGCAAGCAAAAGAGCTAGGTCGCACAACGGCATTCAGCGCTAAAGAGGCCGCAACCGCCCAAGCTGAGTTCGCGAAGGCGGGATTTGACGTTAGGGAAATCTACCGTGTGCTGCCAGGGACACTCGATCTTGCCGCCGCCGGCGAAGTCGAACTAGGTCAGGCCGCAAGCATAACCTCGACGATCCTGAGATCGTTCAACAAAGATGCATCAGATGCCGGAGACGTTGCGGATCTATTGGCGAAGGCCGCGAATTCAGCCAATACGACGGTCACTGAGTTGGGCGATGCATTTAGTTTTCTCGGTCCTGTTGCCGCGACGCTCGGCGTCGACCTTACAGAAGCGACGGCGGCGATCCAGACACTAGCTGACCGTGGCATACCTGGAACACGCGCTGGTCGAAATTTGGCCGCGGCACTGACTGAGATCGCGAAGCAGGCGCAATCTGGCGTCGGCCCCATCGGCGCGCTGCGGGATAAGTTGTTCGATGCGGAGGGGAAATTCGTCGGCATCACACGAGCGCTTGAGGTATTCGAGGAGGCAGGCATTCGCGGGACCGACATGATTACCATATTCGGTGCGGAATCCGCGCGCGCCTTGGCCATTCTCGCCAATGAAGGATCGAAGGCTCTCGGTGACAAGTGGACCGCACTGATGGACCGTGCCGGTGTCGCCTCTGAGACCGCTGAGAAAAAGCTAGATAATCTCGCTGGCTCGGTAGTCAAGTTCAAAAGCGCCACGGAGGGAGCAAAGATCGCGGTTGGCGAAGCGTTTACTCCCGTGTTGCAGACGCTTCTTGATGACGCGATCACGCCGCTTGTATCAGGATTTACTGAAGGAGCCACCGAAGGCAATACACTGAGGATAGCGGTACTCGATCTCGCGATAGCATTCTCTGATGCTGGTGATACCACGTGGGAATTCCTGGATGCGCTTGAAGGCTTGAAGCGCCTTGGCGAGAGCGATGTATTCAAGTTCCTTTTCAACCCACTAGAACGCACGAAGATGCAGTTCGGTTTTCTTAGTGAGAAGCTTGGACAAATCAAAAACGATGTCCTTGGGATCATAGATCCTATCCTCGGGGCGTCGGCTGCTGATATCGAACTTGCGACGACGTTAGCCGAAGTGGCGGCTGGTGCTGAGGCTACGGCAAATCCGTTCAAGAGAATCAAGCTGAATTTGATGGAAGAGCGCGATGCGGCGATTGCTTCCATCGGAGCGAATGAGGATGCTGCGGAAGCGCTTAACAGTCTTGGTCGCAGCGCGGAGGATGCCGCAGGTAAGGTAGAAGACTTGGTACGACAACTACCAAGTGATGGGTTTGATCTAGGACCAATAAGCGCTGGCGACGTTGAGGACATAGATCCACTGGCTTTTCGATTCGATTCCGACGAAGAGGCAAGGGCTGGCCTCGAGCAGGCCATGGAGGACCGCGCCGCGCGGGCCGTAGAGATCGAGCGCGAACTACAGGAAAGCCTAGAACAAATGCGGGCGGAGTTCGGCCTAACCAGGGCTGAACGCGAGTTGGCCGAGGAAGAGAACAGATACAACGCAAAGATTGAAGCGCTCAATAGACAGGGTGTCGACACTGCTGCGCTCGTACAAGAGCGTGAGTTGGTGATTACCGACCTAGAGCGCAAGGCGTCTGAGTCGAGAAAACAACTAGCAAAAGAAGAGACGAGATTCCGGAAGACAGAGGAGCAAAAGAGAAGACAAATAGCGATGCAGTCGATCGCAATTGCAGGTAGCGCGATCAGCACCATATTCGGTGATACGAAAGCTGGCGCATACGCAAGCGCTATCGTTAATACCGCCGAGGCCGTCACAAGGGCGCTCGCTTCAGCACCGCCACCAGCAAATTTCGTTCTCGCCGGCCTTGTCGCTGCCGCAGGTGCCGTTCAGATAGCGACCATATCTAGCACCAGCATCGCAATGAAGGAGGGTGGATTTGTGTTCGGTCCAGACAAGGGCCGAGATTCCGTCCCCGCGATGTTGCAACCAGGGGAGTTGGTAATTCCGACCGCCTTGGCCCCCATTCTGCTCGATGACGTTGCCCATGGAATAATCACGGAACGCACGGCGCGGGAAATAGGCGCGCTTCCCGGTGTCAATACTTTGCCGCGCTTTGCGACCGGAGGATTGGTATCGGAATCGGCACCGCTACCGATTCAAGCGAACGTGACCGGTGCCATCGATTCCGCTGCGATGCTCTCGCCGCACGTCATAATCGAGCAGCACTTCCACGGGAGCCTCGACGCTTTGATCGAAGAACAGAATACGCGAGTTGAGAATGGGTCGCTTGATGTAATCGCAAACCGCACGCGATCGTATGGGGATCGTCGTTAATGCCTACTGCGCGCATAACGTGGACGCCTATCTCTCACGGCAGCGGAACACGTACACTCGATCTCAATGGCGACGCTGTACTTTACGAGTATAAGGGTTTCGTCAGGCCGGATGTGTCGCAATCGTTCTCTAAGGGTGGAAAGGTCGTAACGCGGACCTTTGACGCATGGCACGAATACACCGTTGAATTCCAACGTCTAGGCCCGACTCGTGATGCGACGCAATTCAATCTTCTAACGGCGTGGTGGGCACACGCGATGCAGGGCGGTGAGTTTACGTTCGCGACAGATTCAGGGGACGTAACGGATACTCTTATGGACGGCGCACACGTAACGACTACCACCGCGGTCTCCGTCGACACTACAACCGGGATGGAGGATGGAGATTGGCTTTACATTGAGGCTGCTGACTCACCGTTGTTCTTTGAGCGGAATAAGATCGATACAGTAGATTCTGGAACTACCCTGACACTGCTATACGGCCTTCGTTATGATTACCCTGACAATTCAATCGTCAGACACGCCGAGTATCTTCCGCGATGCGTAGCTGTTCCGAAGGCACGGCCGCCGTTTTTGGAGCGCGAGGCAGGTAAGGGTATCGCGTGGGATTTTGACTTTACGCTGCGGACGGTACGATGACAAGAACAGGCAATGCGAACTGGAATGCTCAGATAGCAGCCAGCGGACAAGCGCCGGTCTATTTCATTCGTATAGACGGCTTATCGAAGGACTACGCAACGGCAGAGGTGCAAAACGCCGGCACCAGCAAGACAGTTTTGATGGACATTCCGACCGGGGGGGCCTCGACTATCGATCTGGTCTCCGGTGCCTACACGGTTCAGGAAACCAAGGTCGCTCTCGTAGACGTGGATGATGAGATAACAGAGCTTGTGTGCACTACCGCAAGCGGCGCGCCATTGTCAACGCTCGTGAATCGGAAGGCGACGATTTATGGTGGATTTCGCCCGCTAGACGAATCCGATTATCTCGTTATGTTCATCGGTAGGATTCGAGGCGTTAGGATGCGGAACGACCTCAATGCATTTGAGTTCACGATATCAAGCATAAATTATCTGCTGAATGCCGAGATAATGAACGTCGCGCTACCGACTCATCCGACGACTATCAGGGGAAACATAGTCAACATTTACGCTAGTATTCTGAGAGGTGTGTTCTCTGAGTCAGACCCGGATTTTCCTCTTGATTACGTCAGCGAGAACACGGTTACGTCGACCAAGCCGTATGGCCTTGATATCCCAGACGCATTGATTGACTTTGCGAAAATCAAGGACAGCCGTGATATGTGGCATCCTGATGACGTTGCGAATGTCGTATTCACGGAGCCCGTGAACGCTCAGAACTACCTTACCTCGGAACTGTTCAGAATATTTCAGTCCTTTCCCGCCATCTCTGGCGACGGTACCATCGGACTGAAGTTTCACGTCCCGGCATTGCCGCCGTCGAGCGCTGTAGAGATCACGTCGGATCACATAGTGGAGATTGTGAGTTGGCAGCAAATGTTCAAGGATCACCTCAACAAGTTCACAATCGTAGGAGATTACGCTGCGGAGTTATCTCAGGAGTATGAGTCTGTTCTGTACGAAACGGAGGATACGACTGATCAGGCAGCGACCGAGGAGACGATCGAATATTATGCTGAGTCAAAGTGGCTGCACACCGACTACGATGGTGTGTCAATCGCGTGGGAGCTTGCGGAACGAATGAAGCAACGATTCGTAGTTCCGCCGATAAAAATAGAACTTAGCGTTTTGCCAACGCGGTTGAATCTCGAGCAGGGTGACGTAGTAAAAGTGACGGACGCCGACCTGCCCGACATGGCCACCGGCACCCGCGGCGTTGACGAACACATGATGACGATCCTCGCAATCAGGCCGGATTGGGAGACAGGATTGCTACGCCTTACATTGCTAGATACGGGTGGCAAGAGATACGGACTCATCGCAGAGAATTCTCAGGTTGACTACACGAGCGCGACGACAGCCGACAAGGAAACCTATTTTTTCATCTCCGACAATTCCGGACTGATGAGCGATGCATCGGACGGATATAGGTTCATATGATGGCCAGGCCAACGTGGAACGCGATACCAGACTCGGATATCGACCTCGATAGTCCAGGAAAGACCCAAGATGTTTTCCAGTATATCCGCGACAATATATCCGCTGCACGGATTATCATTTTCGGGGTTGATCTGGCAGAGGATACAACGTCGTCGACGAGTTGGGATACTCACATTGGCTCGGCTTACATCCATGTCCCGGACGTCGCGGACTACTCCGGAATTCAACGCGTTGTGTATGTTCCAATCGAGGTCAAGATATCTGGTGGCGCGACCGGAAGCTATCGGCTGAAAGACTTGGCGACTTCAACTGTGGGCGGAACTGAGACAACTACCAGCGCGACGTATGAAGTCGTAACGCTAGAGCTCGACATCGATGCGTCTTGGAAGGGGACAGATAGAACACTGAAACTCGAATTTCAATCATCGGATGGAGGCGAGGTGGCCTTCGCAAAGTGTGAGTACCGTATCGATGCCAGGATGGAATACTGATGACAGTTGGAATTGAGATTTCAGACTCTCGAATTGCTGCTGGGAAACCTGTAACGTCCCGACTGATGCGCGCCTACCGCGACAATATCAATATCCTAACGCAAGTACACGCGCGCGCCACGGGGAGCGGATTCCTTGGCGGTACCTCGTCGGACTCCTGGGATACGTTGTTTACTTTCGCGCTATTTGTCCCGGATATAGTCGTCGGGTCTGGCGGTACTAGACTGGTACTCGATGGGGCATGGACGAGCATGTTCGCGCCTTTGGCGCAACCAGCGCAACCTCCAACTACCTATTACATTCGCTTGGTGATAGATGGCAATTATGGCATCACCTATACGAGTGACGCTGTTGGTTACGTTAGTGGCGTACAGTTCGAGATAACTTGGACGCCATCTGCGAATACTACGGTAGACGTCGAATTAGCTGGTGCTGTCGTCAACACATATAACTCAGTGGGCGTGACATTCAACAACTCCGGCGGCGGATATTTGACTATGGGGGCCGTAGAATGAATCGCTTGTGCGTCGCCGTGATGTGTTTCGCCCTTGCTTGCGACGCCGGTATCGCAGCACAGCGAGAGGTGCTTAGCGTATCGAAAGACCCAGAGGATGAGCCGTGCGTTGTGCAGGTACCTGAAGTCATACTTCGCCGGGTATCCGGCGGGGTGATAAACGATTACACTTGCGTTGCATCTAGCGATTGCCCGACAGGTGTATCCACTTGCTATAGGCCGGCAAGTATCGGCTCAGACATACAAGTCAACGAATTCCGTGCCAAGAATCGCCCGTGGTATGACTGCACACATCCATCATGGGGTATGAAATGCGACGGCGTTGAAGACGACACGGCCGAGTTGCAGGCATGTATAGACGCCGCGACTGACAACGCATGGGGAGTAGCATACATAGGCGAGTGCAAAGCGCTGATCACGTCGCCTATAATTGTCACTGGGCCGGTCGTCATACAGGGTTGCGGCTCTGGTTCTGACTGGTCGTTTTGGTCGGGCGTCACCGACTACACCGATCCAGACAGGGCATGCACCCAGGTAATTATGCACGATTCAATGGCCTATCCTGACGCGGCATTCATTGTGCGAGGTGCTTACGGGACGGGAAGGGGATTTGCTACCGCGACAAACTATTTCGGTTCCGAGGGTGTCGAGTTCAGAGATTTGCTGGTGCGAGCTCAGACGCAGAGCGGCGGCGGCGGTTCGTGCTTCCTGCTCGACGGTACGGCAGAGGACGGGAAGGACTGCGACGATAGCGCGGGATGGCAAACCCCGGACGTTTGCACTTGCGTTGCTGGTACCAATTGTAGGTCCTCCGTGCGTGACGCAACATTTTGGGGTGTTGGCTGTCAGTACGTCAACGGGTACGGGTATCATCACCGAGGCAACGTGTTCGACGTGACATATTACCAGACTGGCGCCCGAAACTGCGGACTCGGCGGTTGGCACTTCGAGAATAATGTCGGATGGCTCGACGGTACTGATTGCAATGGGATATGTCGATCCGGGCAGATTGAAATGATCGACTGCTACTCGTGGAGTTGTGATCGCGACGAGGCGTGGTGCGAAGGCAGCGCTGGCTGGTGCAGTGATGTCCCGGTCCTGCCGTGTTTTACCAATCTCGATTGTCCAGGCGGTACGGGTGTAACCTGCGATGCCGACTCGAGAAGCCCTCGCAATAGTTGGGCACTGCAAGCTCACTATTCCAGGTGGATCGGTGGACACATCCAGGGAGATTACGGAGCATATTTAGGGCAGACGGCCGGGATTCTATATTCACACATCGAAGGCGAGAATAGTACAACGCTATCATCAGACGATAACATCGGGGTGTACTTCGCGGGCTTCCGAAACAATTTCCTATACACGAGCAACCTACAGCGATACGAGCAGTGTCTTATCATAGGCGAGGACGGAAGCGAGAACACAACGGACGGATACACTGGCGCAATAAACAATGTGAGAAATTGTGGAGACCCCGGATATTGCTCAGTGTCAACGACGGTTGAATGCAACGAGGACAGCGATTGTCCTAACGACGCCGGGTGTGATGGTTTCGAGGATCCATGGCCATGCTGTATAAGTGCCGGCACGGGAACGTGCGGCACAGAGACTTGCGCGACGCCAGGCGATGGTCAAGCGGTGCTGGTCGAAGACGGCGGCGGCAGGTCGGGACACATCTGGCTCGGCAACGTCATCGCAAACAACTGGCCCGGGGACGATCCAGGGGATACTCCGTCAGCAATCGTCGACGAGCGATGTTCGATCGACAATCAATGCGATGAGGCGATGTTTTTCCCGGTTGGAAGCACGGCCGCCGGATCCGTAACGCTCGACGGCGACCTAGATGTGTACAGCCGCATACGAGCGATGACGGGCGATGTCGTGATACAAGCGTCTGCACCATCGTCGGCGACGCTCAAGATACGGACAGACAATAACTACGCTGCGGGAGTCGGTCTGTACAGGGATCTGACGAATCTCGCTTGGAAGTGGGAGCGCGAGAACAATACCGATGCCGACCTTTTGCTTTTGTCGTATGACGACGTGTCCCCGGTGCCAAACGGGGCTGAGGTCATGCGGTGGGATCGCGACGAAGACGGGGACATGCGAGGGCTGGTGCAGTTTCAGGTGCCTGAGTTTTCGATTGGCTATGGTGACGCAACCGAAGACATTACGCTGACGTTCGACGACGACGACACCGACGCCACGATCACTTGGGATACGCAGAACGAGATATTCGAGGTGACTGCGTTTGAGCATATGAGGACGCTGGGCTTGCACGCTAGGCCGACCAGCAGCAACGACTTTATGGTGCGCCGCGAGGCCGGCGCTATGCCTATGAACCGGATGGTCGCCGGAAAGCCCGGCCTTGTGGTGAACAGCAAATGCACCCGCACCCGCAAGTCGCTGGCCGGCGGCTATCATTTCAAGCGGATCGCCGTCGGTGCCGGCTACGAGCGGTTCAAGGACGCGCCGAATAAGAATGAACATTCGCACGTTGGCGATGCGTTCGGCGCCGATCGACA
>Ga0209536_100008382_pt1 | contig 15506 bp, 11 predicted proteins | sample DeeMarSeWOR28_12_FD_187461 | JGI IMG/M metagenome (GOLD analysis project Ga0209536, IMG submission 187461) | Marine sediment microbial communities from White Oak River estuary, North Carolina - WOR-2-8_12 (SPAdes) (version 2) | ecosystem: Environmental > Aquatic > Marine > Intertidal zone >...
GTCAGTCCCAAAATGAGTTTAGAGGTAAGATAACTAAAAAGTTGAATAGAAATCTTTTTATAATCCATGAATGCGCTAAAACTAAGCATCCTTACCAATTCAATCCATTCAAAAATAAACCAAAAATTAGAGGAACTGGACATATCTGAAAAACTTTTCCGGCTCTATATCTAATCAAAAAAACTATAATTCAGGTGTATTTCAGAACATTTGAATTATTAACTCGGTCAGAAAATACAATCCGGCCGAAATCACGGCCGTAGCGGGAATAGTCAATATCCAGGCCCAAATGATACGTCCAGCTATTCCCCAGCGAACCGCCGAAAGCCGCCGGGTGGATCCCACCCCCATAATCGCGCCGGCAATCGTATGGGTGGTGCTGACCGGAATACCACTGGCGGCAGTTCCCAGTAACACCAGAGCGCTGCCGGTTTCCGCACAGAATCCCCCCATGGGCCGTAAATCGGTCAATTTCATTCCCATAGTGCGAACCACCTTCCATCCTCCCAGGTAGGTCCCCAGAGCAATAGCGAGATGCGCAGATATAATGACCCAGAATGGGACATAAAAATGATCACCTAAAAGTCCTGCTGAATAAAGTGCCAGTGCGATAATTCCCATCGTTTTCTGGGCGTCATTGGTTCCATGTCCCAGACTGAAAATTGCAGAAGAGAACAACTGGCCTATACGAAACACCCGATCAACACTCCGTGGACGAAAAGACTTAAACATCCAGTACACGAGCACCATGAGAAAATATCCCAAGATCATGCCAATGATAGGAGATAACACGATAAACACCGTTATTTTAAATAAGCCGCTTAAGACCAGTGCGGCGGGGCCCGTTTTCATCAGGGCCGCACCGACCAGGCCTCCGATCAATGAATGCGACACGCTGATAGGCAGACCATAGTGTGTACAGGCGTGTGCCCATAAGGTGGCACCCAGTAATGCCGATAAAATCAAATACTCATTCACGAGTGTTACATCGACAACTCCCTTCCCTATGGTGTTGGCAACATGAACCCCAAAACCAAATGCCGCAATGAAATTAAAGAACGCTGCCCATAACACTGCAATCTTTGGGGACAGCACGCGTGTTGATACAATAGTCGCGATGGAATTTGCCGCATCATTCATTCCATTGACAAAGTCAAAAATGAGTGCAAGAATAATAATCGAAATTGTTAGGGCAATCATATTTAAATCAAATTCTAGACATTCTTGATTAGAATGCTCTCAATGACATTTGCCGCATCTTCACATTTATCTGTCGCGATTTCCATACTTTCCAACAGTCCCTTTACTTTAATCAGATATATGGGATCTTTACAATTTTCAAATAAATCTGCGATTGCTCTTTCGAAAAGATCATCCGCTTCGTTTTCAAGACTGTTGATAGTAACCAGACAATCTTTAATCAAGGATGCATTTTTAAGCGTATGAAGTAGTTGAATCGCCTGGTGAAGCTGTTCTGCCTGCTTAAAAATAATTCGTGCCAATTTTTCCTGCTCGATGGAGATCGATTTAATTTTGTATAGTATGATCTGGTTGGCAGAAATCTGCAGATAGTCCACGATATCATCCAGCTTGCTGGCCAAAGAGTGTATATCTTCCCTATCGAAAGGGGTAATAAAGGAAGTTGCTAACAATTCAAATATTCTATGAGTTATTTCGTCACCGCGGTGTTCAACTTCTTCAAGTTTTCTAATTTTTTGAAGACGTTCCTCCTTGCTCAATTCCATTGACATCGCCTGTTTAAAGATGCGGGAAGCATAGAGTACATTTTCCACATCTTCTACAAAAAGCATAATAAATTTATCATCCCTCGGCAGTATTTTTTTAAGTAAGATGTCCAGTTTCATAAGATATACCTTTTTAACTTATATTCCTGTTTATATGTAAGATGTCATAAATAAAACGTTGTGAGGAATTACTGTTCTATCCTGCTCTGAGAGCATAGTATCAACCCGATGCAAATATTCTTTCAAATTTAGAGATTCATTTAAACACCGTCAAGAACAAACACCCAATTTTCCCGAAGTATTATATGCTTGTTTCGTGAACTTTTGCGCAACATAAACCGTCCTTTTACGTTTTTATGATAAGTCCACAAATGATCTGTTTCCCATATGAAGAAAAAATCCATCTTACTTGGCTCAAATCATCAAAAAAAAATTGTAAGTAGATTTTCCCTGTTCACTCCTCTGCTTCTATTTCTGCTTTTCACCTCTGCACAATGTCAGCGGGACCAGTGGCAACAACCGGAACGGGTGATGGATTCGCTGTACATTAAACCGGGAATGGTGATCGGCGAAGCCGGTGCCGGGGAAGGATATTTCACCTTCAAGTTGTCTCAAAGAATTGGAGATCGCGGAATAATTTATGCCAATGATATCAATCAGGATAAATTGGATGAGCTCCAGAAGCAGATGAAACGCGATAGTGTCACAAACATTTTCCCGGTTCTTGGCAAAATAGAAGATCCATGTTTTCCGGATAGCCTTCTGGACATGGTTATCATGGTTTACGTCATCCATGATGTTGAGAAACCGGTGGACTTTCTTAAAAATATCAAATCCTATCTTAAACCTGGAGCCGCGGTGGTTATTGTAGATAGAGACCCTGATAAATTTGGGGGGCGAACCGGACATTTTCTTCCCCGGGAAGAAGTTGAAAAACTCCTCCTGGAAAGCGGTTATACCATAAATAAAATCATGACTTTTCTATCACGAGACAATATCTATGTTGCCTATCCCCAAATAATAGAAGAACCTCAATTGAATTCCGACGGATAGCCATGAATTCAAGAAAGGGTTTTTCTGGAAGTTGCGTAATAGGTAAAACACTATAGCAAAATAATTTAATTTCGCATTCAAATACCAGACGACTGACTGTGGAAGGGAATCATGGAGAGATGGAAATTTATCACCATTACGTTAATTTCAATGACTCTGGTTGGTTTGGAAATTATCTGGACTCGCATATTTTCAGCTGAATTTTTTTACACCTTTGCCTTCCTGATTTTATCCCTGGCTATTCTAGGTTTGGGATTGGGTGCGCTGACCCTGCATCTTTTTCCCACGTTAGGTCGGCAAAAATATTTTGGGGTAATCCTCTCGCTTATTGCCTTGTGTACCCTTATCGGACCGCCGCTGGTCTTCCGGATCAACATGGATTTTACCCTGTTATTCAGTGATTGGGCAATGGTTGGTAAACTAATTATTGTTTTGATACTATTGAGTTCCGCCTTCTGGATGGGTGGAATGGCACTGGCATACCTGTTTAAAAACTATCATCATAAAATGCCCAAATTATATATGTATGATCTACTGGGTGCAGGAGTCGGGGTTCTCCTGGCCATTCTCCTCATGAATCAGCTGGGCACACCTCTCGCCACTTTTCTGATAGCCATCCCCTGTCTGTTCGCTGCTTTTCTCAATAGCCGGCGCTGGCTCAAAACAGTACCCCTGTTACTGCTGGCTTTCATGGTCCCTTTGTTCATGAAATCGGATCAACTTCTTCAGCAACCACGGGAGGAGCGGGCACCGGTGGTACTAACCCACTGGGATGCCATGGCCAAAATAAAATTGTACGAACCAACGGATTCCTATCAGCAACTCAATATTGACAATGTGGCCCACAGCGGAACCATCAAATTTGACGGGAACTGGGATCGCCCCGATTCTCTGAAGTTCGAATTTCCAATAAACATAGAGTCTCTGATTAGTCAGTTTCACTCCTGTACTTATCTGATTATCGGGGCAGGGGGTGGTGTGGACGTAGTCCAACCCCTGCAGGCCGGGGTGTCTGAAATTCATGCAGTTGAAGTCATCCCCTATCTTAACGATTTACTGATGCATGGCCAGCTGGCTCAATTTTCCGGGCACATCTATCATGATCCACGGGTTAAAGTGATCACAGAAGATGCCAGATCGTACGTGAAAAGATTCAAAGATAAATTTGACATTATCTATTCTTCCAGCTCCAATACCTTTGCCGCTCTGGCATCAGGTGCATTCTCCATGGCAGAAAATTATCTGTTTACTATTGAAGCCTTTCAGGATTACTGGAATGCCCTGAGTGATAGCGGGTATATGATTCTGGAGCATCAGGTTTATATGCCGCGAGTGGTGAGTGAACTCATGACCGCCCTGGAGCGAGAACATGTAAGCGATATTCCTTCCCATTTTGCAGTTTACAACTGGCCGGGAGCCAGACGAAATATTCTGTTGCTCTCAAAACAGCCCTTGAATTTTTACATTACCGAATATGCCATTACCGGTGATCAGTCTGTGGGGGGATCACCCTTTTATCTGCTTCATCCGGCTGCCGACTCGGTTAAAAATAATCTGATTCACCGGATCGTGATGCAGGGATGGCAGGCGGCACGGGATTCCGCACAGATTGATCTTTCGCCCGCCTCCGATAACCGCCCCTTTATTGCGCAGATGGGTTTATGGCGTAACTTTGAAAAGAGCAAACTTGACAAGGTGATTCCCTACAGCGATCTATATGGATTTCCTTTGTCCCAGATGATTATCTTAATCCTCCTGGGCGTGGTGGTATTTCTCATTATTCCCTTAAATTTACTGCCGTATCTTGCCAAAGGTCCAAAACTCAGAAAATCTCCCTGGTTATATTTTTTCACTATTGGTGCAGCCTTCATGATGGTGGAAGTGGTTTTGATTCAAAAATATACTCTGTTCATCGGAGCATCCCTATACAGTACGGTTACGGTCCTGATTACTCTGCTGATCGGTTCCGGTATAGGAAGCTATTATTCCCCCAGAATCAAGACGGTAGCCGTCTTTACCGGCATTATCGGCTTACTGATTTTAGACATTCTAATATTACCCAAAGTGGTTTCTCTGTTTACAAATTTACCCATGTTGATGAGAGTTTTAATGGTATCGGGGCTTTTGTTTCCAGTCGCTTTTTTTATGGGCATGCCCTTTCCGAAGGGTTCTGAAAAAGTCGGGGCATTAATTGACTGGGGTTTTGCGGTCAATGGGGCCGCCTCGGTTTTGGGGTCGGTTGTAGTGGTTCTGGTCTCCTTTAACCTGGGTTTTTCTTATGCACTGCTTGCTGGCACTTTTCTGTATACGGTGGCATTTCTGCTTATTCGGAATGATAAAGCCTGGTTGATAATCGGCGAACCAAATAAATAGCGCGAACAACTCTACCGCCAGATTCAGGGATTCCAGCTCAATTGCTGTTTTTCTTGAGAGCGGGCCGGCGGCAGGAGGAAAATGATATCGACAATCGTATAATATATTATCAAACATGAAGATTCCAAATAAAGCTGAGGTATATCATGAAACGTTTAACCTATCTGCATCTTGGCTTTCTGTTTTTTGTGATTATTTTTATCTTAATGTTCGCCAGTAATCTCACACTACAGGGATTTTGTCTGGCCGGATTTCTGGCCTGTTCCTCACCCACTGAACAAAACAATTCCAATACTGATCCTCCAACACCATCCTATTCGACAAAGATAACCATCCTTTATGACAATACTGTTTTCAAAAACGGAACCACGGCTGATTGGGGCTTTTCCTGTCTGGTGGAAGGGATGGAGGATACAATTCTGTTTGATACCGGAACCCAGGGAAACATATTGCAACATAATATTGATGAATTACAGGTTGATATAAGTACCGTAGAACAGATTGTACTATCCCATAATCACCTGGACCATACCGGTGGCATCTGGACGGTACTCAATCAATACTCAGACGTTGCGGTACATCTTCCTCAATCGTTCGATCAGATGTTTATTGATCGGGTTATCAACACCGGCGCCACGGTTAGCCTCCACCAGGCACCCGATTCCATCTGCTCCGGCATCTGTCTGAGCGGTGAATTGGGGCAGGACATCAAAGAACAATCGCTTATTTTGGATACCGACAGCGGCCTGGTGGTTATTACCGGTTGTTCCCATCCGGGAATCGTGAATATCCTTGAACAGGCACAGCAGATCCGGAACCGCCCGATTTATCTGGTGCTCGGCGGTTTTCATCTGATGAATCACAGTCAGGCGGCTGTTCAGGAAATTATCACCGATTTTCAGGGTATGGGTGTCAAATATGTTGCTCCTACCCACTGTACCGGGGAAGATGCTATTTCCCTGTTCAGAAATGCCTACGGGAATTTCTTCGTTCAGGCCGGAACCGGCAGGGTGATTTATATCCCCTAAATTAATCATTTTGATATGATGGCTTGAAAAGAAGTAAATAGCGGAAATTTGATTGTCCTGATCCTGCTGCCCCCACCTAATTACAATTTCAAGGGTAATCCTTCTATTATAACAACATGAAATATGTCAGTATACTCACCCGCCACTGGAACTTTATGTATGATTTCCCGTTACAGCTCTTAAAAATTAGGGAATATTTTATGAATATCATAAATCAGGTGTATGAGGCAATCGGGAATACGCCTCTGTTGAAGTTAAATAAATTATCCAAAAATGTAAAGGCGGATATTTTTGCCAAACTAGAATTTCTTAATCCGGCCGGAAGTATCAAAGATCGCATGGCTCGCTTCATTGTAGAAGATGCCGAGTGGCGTGGATTATTAAAGCCGGGAGGAACAATTGTCGAAAACTCCTCAGGTAATACCGGCTCAGCCCTGGCCATGATCGCTGCGGTAAAAGGCTATCGCTGCATTATTACCATGCCGGACAAAATGAGCCAGGAAAAACAAAATCTGATGAAAGCGTTTGGTGCGGAGGTAGTCATCACTCCCACCGATGTTCCTGCAGATTCTCCCGAAAGTTATTACAGTGTAGCGCGACGCCTTGCCCGGGAAATTCCTGGTGCATTTTATCCCGATCAGTATAATAATCCCATGAATATCGAAGCGCATTACCGGACCACCGGCCCCGAAATTTGGGAACAAAGCCAGGGTGAAATGGACATTCTGGTGGCGGGTATCGGAACCGGCGGCACTCTGAGCGGGGTGGGACGTTTCCTGAAAGAAAAAAATCCTGCAATACGGGTCATTGCTGTTGATCCGGAAGGATCAGTATTTTATCACTACTTTAAAACCGGCCAACTTCCCGATCCCCAATTGTACAAAGTTGAAGGAATCGGAGAGGATTATCTGGTAAAGGCGGTCGATTTCAATATTATCGACGATATCATTCAGGTGAATGACCACAATTCATTCATGACGGCACGGCACCTGGCCAGAAAAGAAGGCATATTTGCCGGAGGCTCAAGTGGCAGTGCGGTTTGGGCCGCCCTTGAAATTGCGCGAAAACAAAATGAATTCAAAAAGATCGTGGTTATTCTGCCGGATTCCGGCTCCCGATACCTCAGCAAAATTTATAATGATGACTGGATGATGCAACACGAATATCTGAAAAACAACCGGAAAAGAAATCGCCAGGAAGAGAAGACCTTGATTTACCAGGAAATATCCTGAGTCAAATCTCGTCGGATTTCTAAACGGAACAATAATTTTTACCAGATTATTCTTTACCTTCCTTAATTATTCTTTATGCAGGAATCGCTTGAAAAATTTTTGCATATTAAATATGAGTTTGTTATAAAATCTTGACGGGCCCAAATAACACCAGATTTACTACAATAGATTGTTTGGCAGATAAAATTATCGTTTAATCCACCCCAATACCCTCCCTAATTCATTAGGGAAGGGCGACAAAGGCGGGGAGGGTTATTGAAAACTATCTTTTTTCTTAAATCATACTCACGTTATTCAAGAATTATTTTGTCAAGACCTTTTTGCAGGGAGAAGCTATGAAACTGGAAACTAAAGCGATTCATGTTGGAGAAGAACCTAATTTACAAGCGGGTGGTAGTGGGGATGTCGTAAAACCAATCCACCTTGCCACAACCTTTGCGAGGAAAGTTGTAGAGCAACCGACCGGAGGATATGAGTATATTCGCTCCGGAAATCCTACCCGGTTAGGACTTGAAGTGCGTTTGGCAAGTCTGGAGAATGCCCGCTACGGACTCGCATTCGCTTCGGGCCTGGCTGCCGAAACCACCCTTTTTCTCTCGCTTCTTAAATCCGGGGATCATGTGGTCGCTTTCGATGATCTGTATGGCGGGAGCCGGCGGCTGATGAACAAAGTCTTTCAAAGCAAATTTAAAATTACGGTTAGTTTTGTAGATGCCCGGGACTCCCGGCAGGTGGCTGCATCTATTCAAGAAAATACCCGGCTGGTCTGGCTGGAAACACCCACCAATCCTCTGCTTAAACTGTGTGACATTGAGGAAATCTCCGGGATCGCGCATCAGCATCAAATTCCAGTGGTTGTGGACAATACCTTTATGAGTCCTTACTTTCAACAACCGCTTCAGCTGGGTGCCGATATCGTCATGCACAGCAGCACCAAATACCTCAATGGTCATAGTGATTCCCTGGGAGGGGCACTCATGCTTAATGATGATGAACTTTATGAGAAAATAAAATTTACCCAGAACTCCGCCGGTGGTGTCCTCTCTCCTTTTGATAGTTTTCTGGTGATGAGGGGGATAAAAACCCTCGGGGTGCGGATGCGTCAGCATGCCCGGAATGCTGTTACCATCGCAGAATTTTTAGAGAATAACTCTCGGGTCAAAAGAGTGCTCTATCCGGGATTGAAAAGTCATCCCCAGTATAAGCTGGCCTGTAAACAGATGAGTGGTTTTGGCGGAATGCTCTCCTTTGAGTTAAAGGGAGATCTGAAAACCGCTAAAAAATTTGTTGAGAGTACCCGCTTTTTTGCCCTGGCAGAAAGTCTGGGCGGTGTCGAATCTTTGATTGAGTTGCCGGCTTTGATGACCCACGCCTCGGTACCAGAACCGGAACGACGCAAAATTGGATTAGCGGAAACACTGATCCGAATCTCGGTAGGAATTGAACATGTGGATGATCTGCTGGAGGATCTGGAAGGGGCGTTCAAAAAAATTCGCTGAGGAGAGAGTCGGTCGGCTGTTCCAGGAACGGCATCAACGGATTTTCAAAACTAAAACCAAACAGACCGGGATTTTCGCCAATAGCGGCGGCCGATACAATGTAAAAAACATAGTTATAGGTTTCCCGGGGAATCTCCTTCCGATATAGTTTGAGCAATTCCCAGAAATTTCTTTCCTGCGGATTCTGGGGCATTTTTTTCAGCAGTTCCCGGACTTTACGTTCCCCCCAGTTATAGGAAGCAATGACCAGCAAACCCGAGGCCTGGGCCTCGGTCTCATAAATATCACGGATATAGCGTGCGGCGGCTCGGCTGGATTTTTCCAAATCGAAGCGTTCATCTTTCGGGTCATATCTTCGGATGCCGGCTAGCGGTCCGTTTTTCAGTCCATACCTCGCCGCAGTGGCGGGAATAAATTGCCAGATACCCTTGGCAATCCCAAATCGGGTTTTCGGCCCCACCGTTCGTTTATTAAAATTGCTTTCCTGAAGCGCCAGGTAAAAGAAATGCGGAGACATGTGGTGTTCCAGCATGATACGGGTGATGGTTTCGTGATAATTATTGTTCACTGCCCTGAGCAGGGCCTTTTCGAGACGATCGGTGGTTTTCCACTTTTTGATATAGCGATGAACTTCCTCCAGGAACTCCTCCGGCATGGCAAGTTCACACTCCCCAAAGCTCCGGGCCACCTGCAGAATAACACGATCCTGCTCGCTCCATTTCGAACTCTCGTAGAAGCGTAACTCCTCCAGAAGCGAATTATAACTTCTCACCAGCTCATCCCGCTTTACTTTACTCTTCGCGACTTCTGCCAGCGCGTCCTGATTGCCATTCTGTTCCGCCTGGTTCTGAAGCCGGGTCAGTTCCAATTCCAGGGCTTTCATGGAATAAAATAGCTGTGCGGCCAACATTTTTTGCCTTTGAACCTGCTGATGCTGAAGCACGCTGTAAGCCGCGATCAAAATTGAAACCAGAACGACCGCCCCGATGATCAGGAAATATTTCTTCTTCTGTTTTTTTTGTACTTCCAGAAAAGCGCCCCGGATCAATTGGGTATGATGACCCCCCTTCTGATCCGAAGTTTTTTTAAAATAGCGTTCAATGTACTGGGTAACCGATGGTTCTTTTTCCCGGATGGTGTCTGCTGCACTTGAAAAATCAGCTACTGAAAAAACTAGAATAGCGTCACCCGTCCCCAGCTCCACCCGAGTAGATTTACCCAGCGGTATTTTATTGATCTTCTCTCCATTCAGAAAGATCCCGTTAGCACTTTTCAGATCTTTAATCCACCAGCGTCCTTTTTCAAAATAGACCTCCGCATGTTTACGGCTGACGCCCATGGTCATAATCTGGATTTCACAACTGTCTTCACGGCCGATGGTAAAGAATTTCTTGAAGGTATAGGTTACTTTTTTACTTTCCGCTTCCTGAACGGTTACGGTAATCGGGGGAAGGTCACTGGGGGTTGTTGTCTTTATATCGTTCATAGAAAGAATCTATATCAATCTCGTTGGAGCTGTTGTGCCCTTCAGCAAATATACAATTATGTATTTAATGAATGGTACAGAAATTTAAGAGCGCTTTGAAAAAATCTGATCGATTAATTCCTGAAATCGCTTTTCCGGGCGCAATGGATCCATCAGGGGATCGACCTTGAGATAAGACAGAAGATAGGCCCGCTCCTGCAGTGCCTTCTCCAGCCAGTTCAGCGCTTCTTTTGTTTGGCCCAACCCGACATAGATAGACGCCATATCATAACCCGAAACGTACATGCGCTGGGAAATTTCCTGGAGTTGTGCAATAATTTTGTGGGTGACATTTTTCTTCCCGGCCAGAGCAGCCACATGGGCAAAGGTAGCCAGCATATTGGTGCTGTCTCCGTAAAATTTGAGGGCATTCTGAAAATGGTCCATGGCTTCCTGGAATTTTGAAACCTGAACCAGGGCCCGGCCCAGGAAAAAGTGGGTCACAGGATAATTTGCATCTAATTGAAGTGTTTTTTCCAAGTGTTGGATGGCTTGATCATATTGCCGGTTAAAATAATGGATCAGTCCGATAGTCGAATGGATCACCAGCGACAGCGGTTCAGATTCGAGTGCCCGGTTGATGCTTTGTTGTGCCTCATCGAAGCGCCCAAGTGGGGTCAGAAAATTAATGGCATACCACTGATGCCCCAAGGCATACTCCGGCTTTAGCTCAATCCCTCTTTTGAACTGGCGTTCAGAATTTTCCCATTCCCACTGATAAACCGCCTGGACACATCCTCCAGAAATATGAGCTTCGGCCAACATATCATCGATCTCTTCCGCCTGTTTTACCGCCTCCAGGGCATGGGGCATCACCTCCGGAGGGGCGTATTTCCCGTAGAGGCCAAGCACGATATAGGCATCGGCCAAGCCGGCATAGGCAAGCGCATACCGGGAATCCAGCTCGATGGCCTGCTTAAAATACCCGATACTGGTTTCCAGGGAATCGGCAGTGCGTTTATTCCAGTAAAAACGTCCCTGAAGATAGGCCGCAAAGGCTTCGACGTTATCGGTATATTTCTTGAGAAGCTGGGTTTCGCTGATATCAATGAGCTTAATTTTTAAATTGTTCACAATGGAGCGGGCGATATCATCCTGGATAGCAAAAATGTCCTCCAGTTCCCGTTCATAGTCATCAGCCCAAATGAGAAAACCGTCCGATACGTTAATGAGTCTTACCGTGACGCGAATGCGATCGTCTCCTTTTCGCAGACTGCCTTCCAGAATTTTTTGAACGCCCAGCCGTCGTCCGATCTGAGAAATATCCAGATTACCGCCCTTAAATTGAAAGGCAGAATTCCGGGATATAACTTTCAGATCTTTTATTCGGATGAGAGCATTAATAATTTCTTCGGCAAGTCCATCACAGAAATATTCCTGATCATGATTCGGACTGAGATCGACCAGGGGTAAGACTGCAATGGAAGGAACCGTGGGAACTGTAATCACGGTTTGTCTGGTTTCAGGCACGGAGGCCGGTTTTTGATCGAGAGATTCCAGATCACTCAACAACTCCTGCATACTCTGGTATCGTAGATCAGGATTCTTTTCCAGCACCCGGTCCAGTATCTGCTGCAATTGCGGGGAGTCCTGGGCTCGGAAAGTATTCAAAGAGAGGGGATTTCCATTCACGATTGCATACATGACGGCCAGGTCATTATCACCTTCAAAGGGCAGGTGCGCCGTGAGCATTTCAAAGAGGAGTATCCCGGTGGCCCACACATCCACGCGGTGATCCACCTCTTTCCCGGCAGCCTGCTCGGGCGCCATGTATCCGGGGGTTCCGATCACCGTTCCCGGCTGGGTTACATGGATTTGATGCTGAAATTTGGCCACTCCAAAATCCAGAATTTTAACGACTCCTTCGGTTGTTACCATAATATTGGCAGGTTTTATATCGCGATGAACGATTCCTTTATCATGGGCTTTCTGAAGACCCTGACAAATCTGCTGTATGATATGAAGGGTATCCTTTACCGATAAGGGCCCTTGCTCAATTTTGTCTTTCAGGGTTTCTCCCTCATAGAAGGCCATGGAAATAAATACCTGCCCTTGCTCGGTTTCGTTTATTTCATAGATGGTGCAGATGTTAGGATGATCCAGCGCAGAAGCAGTTTTCGCTTCAAGAATAAATCGTTGCTTCTCCCGCTCCTGAATTCCTAACTGCAACGGCAAAAATTTAAGGGCTACCGGGCGGTCCAGTTTTTTATCCAGCGCTTTATACACCACTGCCATACCCCCGGATCCTAATTGCTCCAACAGTTGATAGTGAAAAATTTTTTGACCCGGTTTTAGATTCATGTTCACACTCATTTACGACAGAAAATTCTTACTGTTTTTGCTCTGACCCTAACAGGTTAATTCCGATTGGTATGGGAATTAGCGCCGGCTTTGGGGATTTATAAAACATTCCGAAGCATGACTTTGACGGTTAGGATTCAATTGTTATTCATCCTGCCTTCAAGGATGTGCGCGCCCATTGTTATTCATGATGTACCGTGCCAATCCAATATACCTTGAAAGTTAGGATAATTCAGACTAAAATATACAATATTTTTTATTCATTGCTGAGGCGTTAAAGAGGTATCGTAGAGAATCATCGTAGTATTATTTGACTTTTACCACAATAAGGGTGAGGTCATCCTGGGGGGCGGCATTTCCCCGGAACAGGGCAACATCTTTCAGTATGGCCTCTTTGATGTGGTTTGCCGAGAGATGGATATTTTTTTGAACCACTTTATTCAGGGCCACCTCTCCATATTGGTTTTGTTCATGGTCCATGGTTTCAACCACCCCATCGGTATAATAGACCAGGATATCACCGGGGTGCGGATTTAACTGCAGTTCCTCAATGGTTTCCTCAAACCGTCCGTTATTTTCGAGTCCAACCGCCATACCGGCGGGTTCCAGTGTTTTCAGCTCTCTGCTACGGGCATCATAGTAAATCAGTGGCATGTGTCCTGCCCGCGCCAGTGTAAAAATTCCGGATGAATCTACCCGGGTAATGGAAAGACTTATAAAATAATCTGCCTGCATGATCTTGCGGATATTTTTATTCAATTCGACCAGGATTTCAGCGGGTTGCCGGTATGTTTCCGCTAAATATTGTAAAAGTGCCTGGACTCTAACCATATAAAGGGCTGCTCCCATACCTTTTCCCTTGACATCACCAATCACCATATAGGTGTCCTTCCCATTACGGCGGGGACGGATAAAATCATAATAGTCTCCCCCCACTTCCCGGGCAGGTTCAGAGAAACAGGCAATTTCGCAGGGGATATCCTCAGGAGCGGACGCCGGCATGAGGTCCATCTGGATTTCCCGGGCGACCTCAAGTTCATCCTTGGCCATAATTTTATCCGCCACTTCCAGGGCCAACAGAATATTTAAAATAAGAAAAGACAGAAAAATCCAGTTGGTAAACCCCGCGAATAAACCATAAAAGAATAATAAAAGCGCGATGGAATAAAATAATCGACGGGCAGCAGTTAACTTCAACAGAAAAGTCAGGAAGAAATTTCGGATAAAGGTGAAGGTGCGAAAAAACCAGTTCCGATCTTTATCCGGCTTTTCCATATCACGCGAATAGAACTCGTATATTCCTGGAACATCCCGTTTAACCAGTCGCTCGATTTCAGCTATACTGAGATCACTTTTATAAAGCTGATAAAAGCGTTTCAGATTTTTCCAGTGCACTTTTTTCTGGTCAGATTGTTTCATGGGGCCCGGTTATATTTAGTGAACATATCTACGTCAAACCACTAAAAAAGTTTTTCAGAAAAAAATCCTGCTTTGTTTTGTATTAAATAAAATAATTCAAAATAAGGACAAAACACACCCTGGAAGAATTATTTTCTCCTCATGAATAATTACCTTGCGAAAAATATAATAAATTAATTAATATTCCCTAGAAGTTGACAAAAATGGAGGGGAGAGAAATGAAAGCATACCGGATTTTAAGTGTATTTATTTATTGCCTTATTTTAATTCTTCCCACTCTTTTATCTGCCGCCCCGGACAGCACTCAGGCTATTCTGTATCGGATCGAGCTTACCGATGGCTCCGTCCTAATGGGTACGATTTTATCGGAGGATGAAAATTCTATTCAATTTCGTACCGTTTCCGAACTTGAGATCACAATACTGAAGGACCGCATTTTGAAAAGGGAAGTCAGCAGCGCGAAGATCGTGGAGGGGAAAGTCTGGCGCTCAGACCCTAACCGTACCCGGCTCTTTTTCGCACCAACCGGTCGGGCTTTGAAAAGCGGACAGGGTTACTTTTCGGTCTACGAGATATTCTTTCCTTTTATTGCAGTCGGCGTCACTGACTTCCTGGCGCTGGCGGGTGGGCTCAGTCTCTTTCCTGGTTCTTCAGAACAACTGTTTTACCTGGCTCCCAAAATTACGCCCATACAACTAGGCAAATTTGATTTATCCGCAGGCGTGCTATACATTTTCGTTCCCAATGAAGAAGACAATGCCGGTATCTTTTACGGCGTTGGAACATACGGGAGTCAGTCCGCTTCTCTGACATTGGGAATGGGATTTGGATTTAGCGGTGGAGACGTGGCAGATAAACCGGTTTTTGCTGTGGGTGCTGAACTCAGAAGTTCAAATTCGGTGGCTTTTATTACCGAAAATTGGTTTATACCGGACAGTGAATATCAGATCGTCTCCTTTGGTCTGCGTTTTTTCGGGGAGAACCTGGCAGCTGATTTTGGTTTAATCCATCCTGCAGGCGCTGATACTGAAGGCTTTCCTTTCTTTCCCTGGATTGGTTTTGCGTATAATTTCGGCGCCGTTCATTAAATCCGGTTTCGTTCCGCTTCCCATTTTCCGGCTATTGAAGCTTAAACCGGAAAGTGATCACGCCATTCTGCGCAACCTGTTCTACATAATCGGGTAAAGGGCTGAATCTCCAGGTTTTAAAGGCTTCAAGGGTAAGATTTTCTAGTTTGGTATCCCCTTTTTGACGCAACACCGCCGATCCAACCAATCCATTCGGTAATACACTGAATTGAATTTTTATGGTGGCCTCCCGCTGAACGTCGG
>Ga0209536_100008384_pt1 | contig 15504 bp, 14 predicted proteins | sample DeeMarSeWOR28_12_FD_187461 | JGI IMG/M metagenome (GOLD analysis project Ga0209536, IMG submission 187461) | Marine sediment microbial communities from White Oak River estuary, North Carolina - WOR-2-8_12 (SPAdes) (version 2) | ecosystem: Environmental > Aquatic > Marine > Intertidal zone >...
CTTGAAGTGGTGACCACTAGAAAGAAAATAGTAAATGTTGAAAAATATTACAATATCAAAAGGCTTCGACCTCATTATCACCGGTTCGAAATGAAACCATTCTTTTTAATGGCATCAGATCATTAACCTCATTTTATCGAAAATAAAATACGGGCCACTGCTGAACGGTGGTCCGTTTTGTTTTTCAAATGATTTGTCGAACTTTACGATCACATTCTCTCGGGGTGTTCATGTATGGGTCATTTATATTTTAAGCTTTAAAAAACTAATGCGCGTTGTTATTCAACGAGTGAATTCCGCTACGGTTACCATCGGGGAACAATCTCATTCCGGTATTGGTCCTGGATTATTGATTTTTTTAGGCATCGAAGAGGGCGACCTACATGAAGATATTGAATGGTTGTGTAAAAAAATTGTCCAGTTGAGAATATTTGATGATGCCGATGGTGTCATGAATGTTTCGATTGATGATATCGGTGGTGATATCCTGTTAATCAGTCAATTCACCCTCCATGCCAAAACAAAAAAAGGCAACCGGCCTTCCTACATTCGGGCGGCCCGCCCGGAAATAGCCATTCCAATATATGAATCATTTATACAAACCCTGGAACACCACCTTGGGAAAAAAATTTATGCCGGGCAATTTGGCGCCTATATGAGGGTATCGCTTGAAAATGATGGTCCGGTCACCATTTTGATGGATACGAAAAACAAAGAATAATACCATGACCATTAAACAGGCTCAAACCGAAGTTGACTTGTGGATTCAGACCCATGGCGTTCGTTATTTCAATGAATTGACAAACATGACCATACTCACAGAGGAGGTGGGTGAGTTGGCAAAAGTAATGGTCAGAACCTATGGAGAACAATCGGTCAAGCCCTCCGATTCGACACTTAGCCTCAAAGACGAAATGGCCGATGTATTATTTGTTTTGATCTGTCTGGCGAACCAGACGGGTGTGGATCTCACCCGCGCGCTGGAGGAAAACCTCGAGAAAAAAACCAGGCGTGACCATGACCGCCATCATCAAAATCCTAAAATTTCTTAATCACCCACAGGGTCTGTCAACCGTAAGAAATAAAAACATATGAAAATAAGCCGTTTCTATAACACAGAATATGTTCCTGTGCAAGCAATATCCGGAAAAGTACTGGATGATATCCGCTCTGTTGATATCCCTGAAAATATATTAAAAAAAATATTTTCATGCCTGGATCTGACCTCCCTTAACGCGGAGGATACGACCGGAAAAATCTTTAAATTGTGTACCGCCCTGAACGCATTTCATAATGTTTACCCCCATATGCCTGATGTGGCAGCTGTTTGTGTATACCCATGTTTTATCTCCATGATCCGGGAAAATTTAAAGAACACCAATATAGATATTGTTTCTGTTGCTGCTGGATTTCCGTCTGCTCAAACCTTTATCGAGATCAAAGTCAAAGAAATAGAAATGGCGGTCGCCAGTGGTGCCACGGAAATTGATATTGTGATGCCTTTGGGACGGTTCCTGTCTGAGCAATATGATTCTGTTTTTGATGAGATTCGTTTGATTAAACAGGATTTGGAACACACCCGTTTAAAGGTTATTCTGGAAACAGGGTTACTGAAAGAACCTGGGCTTATATGGAAAGCGTCACTGATGGCTATGGAGGCCGGGGCCGACTTTATAAAAACCTCAACCGGAAAGGTTCAGCCAGCCGCCACTTATGAGGCGTTTCACGTCATGGCGCAGGCCGTAAAGGCATACCATGAACATGCGGACCGCCAGGTTGGACTCAAGCCGGCTGGCGGTATATCAACAACACAAGAAGCCCTCAAATATTATTATATCACAGAACAGGTACTGGGGCCCTCATGGCTGACCCGGGATTTGTTTCGCATCGGGGCCAGCCGGCTGGCCAATGCTCTCCTTCACGATATTTACGGATCCGGCCGGATGCATACCGACTACTTCTAGGCGTGCCGTCCCATTTTACCACGTCGGAATTTCTTTATCTTTGTAAAAAATTTACCCGGTTTATGGAAAACATCCTTCCATTAACTCACCCGCAGGATACCGTGCTGGTTACTGTGACCGATTCATTGCAGATTTCCGATGGTGTACGTGCTGATACCACCACTGCCGATTCTGCCACCAATGACACCATCAAGACCCTCAAAAAATACTCCCTTAGTGAAATTGAAGCCATTCTGGAGAGAGCTGAACAGCGGGCTAAGACATCAGATTCCATCAATACTCTCAAATCACAAACGTACGTCACCCCTGCCCCCCCGACTTCACCCCCATCTCCAGAAATACTTCTGGATTCCAATCATATCATATTTGCTTTCGAAAACCTCGCTGAATGGCCTGAACAAAATTTTTTAAAGGGTTTTTACTTTGAAAAATCTGAGACCGAAAATACGGCTGATGATTTTTTTCTTTATGAAACCACGCCGGCGGATATGCCAATCAAAGATCACCCCAAGGTGGTTTCCAGGGAAACTGAAAAAAGTCCTGACTGGTTCCTTGCAGTATTCATTATCATGCTCCTTATCCTGGCCAGAATTCGCCTATTTTATGGTAAATTCATTTCCCCGATCCTGGTATCTATGGTAAATTCCCAAATGGCACAGAATCTCTTCCGCAACAAGAATTCATTATACGAACGGGCCAATTTTGGTTTTACCATGGTGTTTTTTTTATCCATGTCATTGTTTTTTTATCAACTGTTTCGGTATCTCGATCTCGACATTGCAGGGTATTCCGGCATCCGTCTGTACCTGATTCTTGCCGGACTTATTTTTCTCTGGTATTCGCTTCGTTTTTTAATTACCATGCTGGTGGGATTTGTTTCACAAACCACCCGTTTATTTAGTGAATATTTTCATATCATCGGTCTGTCGGTTCGGTCAACAGGTCTGATCCTTATACCTGTTATCTTAATTCTCGCATATCTTCGAGCACCATATATCATGGTCTTTGCTTACATTGGAATTTTTGTTATTGCAGCCGGATATGTATTACGCATTGTAAGATTGTTTGGTCTTTTTATCTCCAAAAGAATTTCTGTATTGTACACTATTTTGTATCTTTGCGCCTTGGAAATTCTACCGACTTTGGTGTTATACAGGCTTGTGTTCCCGATTGGACACGAATTGTAGAGAATGGTTTAACTAAATTATGTGCGCTTTGAAAATCAAGAAAATACTGGTATCGCAACCTGAACCAGAGAATGGCAAATCACCGTATTTCGACCTGGCCACTCAAAATTGTATTAAAATCGATTTCAGGCCTTTTATTCACGTTGAGGGCATTTCTGCGAAAGATTTTCGACAAGAACGAATTAATATTTTAGATCATTCGGCTGTTATATTCACCAGCAAGACATCCATTGATCATTTTTTCCGGGTGGCAGAAGACATGCGTGTCACTGTTCCCGATTCAATGAAATATTTTTGCGTGACGGAGTCCATTGCCCATTATTTACAAAAGTATATTGTATATCGTAAACGGAAGATCTTTTATGGTAAGGGCCGGTTTGAGGATCTCATGGAATTGATCCTGAAAAATAAATCCGAACGGTTCTTGTGTCCACTGGCTGATGTACATAAAGCTGAAATTCCAGAGCTCCTTGAAAAAGGTAAAATAAACTACACAAAAGCGGTATTATATAGGACGGTTTGCAGTGATTTATCCGACCTGACAACAGAAGATTACGACATTCTTGTGTTTTTTAGCCCGACCGGGATCAAATCCTTACTTCACAATTTTCCTCAATTTAAACAGAATAATACACTCATTGCCTCATTTGGACCGACCACTGCCGAAGCAGTTCGGGAGGCCGGATTGCGATTGGACATTGAAGCTCCCAATTCCAATGCACCATCCATGACCATGGCCCTGGATCAATACATCAGAGAGCATAATAAAAATCATTGATCCCGGACACGCATCCAATCCTGTTTGTTGTGCTAAAACAGTTACCTTTGTTTTACGATAGCTGTTGATTTAGCAGGACGATTTGTATTAACCGGTGCCAAAAAATAAATTCAAAAAGCAGGAGCGATTGATTCGCAGAAAAGCCATTGAAAAGGTTCTTTCACATGGTGTGTCTGAATTTTTGTTTCCCTTTCGCATTCATAGCCAATTTACCGTACTTCATGAATCTCATGTCAGGGTGGCTTTCGGTGTTCCAAAACGTCATTTTAAGAATGCGGTGGACCGCAATCTGTTGAAAAGAAGAATTCGGGAAGCCTACCGGACCAGAAAGCATGATTTATGTGATTTGTGCAAACAATACAGTATCGCCATGGATGTGTTCCTGATATATGTGGCCGATGACATATTGTCATTCTCTGAAATAGATAAAAAAATGCAAGGAGTGATCCAAATTCTTATAGGTCTAATAAATGAGAAAACTTCTTGAAATATTATTCATTGGATTGGTTCGTTTTTATCAAACATCCATTTCGCCTTTTTTTCCCGCGACTTGCAGATACACTCCAACATGTTCCTCTTACAGTATAGAAGCAATAAAAAAATACGGGCCATTTAAGGGCGGGTGGCTTTCCATTAAGCGATTCTTATCTTGCCATCCCTGGGGTGGTCACGGGCATGATCCGGTGCCTTAATATGTTTTTTTTTACCACCGTTTGATGAACCAATGGTTTGATCCCGATTCCAGATTTATTGAAAGAGCCCACGCATCAACGATGAAAAAACCTATTACTGAAACGATTTGCCCTGTTAAAGAATGTTAATTCACTCAGTATGGTCTGTTTATTGAATAAAAAGCTTTAATTTTCGCCCCATTTTATACCAGAATAAAAAATTACCATCATGTTAACATATCTCAAAAACAAAAAATGGCTTCTTGTCATTCCCATGCTGATTGTTGTTTTATCTGTGGGATTGGTTTCATTCAGAGATAGTAATGATTTTAAACTGATTAAGAATATTGAGATCTTTTCTAACCTGTTCAGGGAATTAAATTATTTCTATGTCGATGATCTGGACCCAGAAGAGATGATACAGACTGGTATTGATGCCATGCTGAAGACACTCGATCCCTATACTGTATTCATTCCTGAGTCTGAACTTGAAGATCTTCGGTTCATGACCACGGGGCATTATGGGGGCATTGGCTCACTGATCCGGAATGACGGTGACTTTACGGTCATTACTGAAATTTATAAAGGATTCCCGGCCGATCTGGCGGGACTTAAAGCGGGTGATGTTATCGAAAAGATTGATGGTGTTTCCATTGCAGGTAAGACCAGTACCGATGTCAGCGAAAAATTAAAAGGCTTGCCAAATTCTCAGGTGGAAATTACCATCCGGCGTTATGGTCATGAAGACCCGATTGTTAAAACCATTAACCGAAAGGAAATCAGCATCCCCAATGTGCCTTATTATGGGATTCTTGATAACCAGGTGGGATATGTGCGACTTTCGAATTTCACGACCGATGCCGGTGACGAAGTAAAACGAGCCGTAATGGAACTGAAAGAAAATCATCAAATGACTGGCCTGATACTTGATCTGCGGGGTAATTCCGGTGGCTTGCTTACAGAGGCTGTGCGGGTTACCAATGTCTTCGTGGAAAAGGGTCATGAAATTGTCAGCACCCGGGGCAAAGTTGAAAAAAACAACCACACCTACATTACCTCAAATCAACCGGTCGACACCTTGATACCTTTGGCGGTACTCGTAGACAGGGGTTCAGCCTCAGCATCTGAAATTGTTGCCGGGGCCATCCAGGACCTGGATCGCGGGGTGATTGTCGGTGAACGAACTTACGGAAAAGGCCTGGTGCAGATTACCCGCTCCCTGGGATACAATAACCAGCTGAAATTGACAACGGCAAAATATTATATTCCAAGCGGGCGATGTATTCAGGCGCTCGACTATTCAAGTCGAAACGATGATGGCAGTGTGGGGCATGTTCCCGATTCTCTTATCACGGAGTACAAAACACATCATGGGCGGCCGGTTTTTGACGGTGGCGGTATTGCTCCTGATATCACTGTAGATCCTGAAGAAGCAAAGCCTCTGACTGTTCAGCTTTATACGCAAAACATGATCTTTGATTTTGCGACCCGATATGTGTCGGCACACCCTGGTATTCCTGCAATTGATGATTTTTCTATTTCATCAGAGGATTTCACTGATTTTATTGCCTTTACCCTGGCATCCGGTTTTACATATGAATCCCGTTCAGAACAAATTCTGAATACCCTCATCCGGGAATCCAAAAATGAAGGTTTGTTCTCAGAAAATAAGGAGGCTTTCGAGATTCTGCAGGAAAATCTACAATATGACCTTGAAGCAATGTTGATTACCCATCGGGAGGAGATTTCAAAATTTCTGGACACAGAAATTATTGGTCGGTTCCATTATCAGGGGGGAAAGATCCAGTCTACTTTACGGTGGGATGAAGACGTTAAAAAAGCCAATGAAGTTTTACATGATGCCGAAAATTATGGCAGTATTTTGAATCCTCGATACAAAAAAAAGGTCATTGCGGGCGGATGAATCCCAAACATCTGACCCCTGAAATCCAGAATTTTTTCACCTGCTAACCACCTGCAAAAGGAGGTATAAAGGCCACTTCATCCCGGTCTTTTAAAATTGTCTGGAGCGACCGGGATTTCCCGTTAACAAAAATCAGGAAGGCCATGGACTTCAGTTCAGGATATTGATTTTTGAGGTTGAGGACCAGGTTCTCAATGCTTGTTGTCCGGGTTATTTCAACCGTGTTGATTTCAATAATATCTGAAAGTATTCCGAAGGTTCTGATTACTATTTTCATTCTTTTTTCAGTGAGTATTTACCGTGGTTATTTAACAAGGTTCTAATCATGGGCTTCCAGCCAATTGCCACCCATCCCGTATTCTGCAACCAATGGGACTTCAAGCTGGTAAACATGTTCCATTTCATGGATAACCAGTTTTATCAGCTCTTCCTTTTCCGGATTCCAAACATCAAAAACCAGTTCATCATGGACCTGTAAGATCATCCGGCTTTTTAGATTCTTTTCTCTTATCTGATGGTGAATGGCATTCATCGCCAACTTAATAATATCTGCTGCAGATCCTTGAATGGGCGCATTTATTGCATTTCTTTCAGCCATGCCCCGAACAATCGCATTTCTTGAGTGAATATCTTTTAACATGCGTCGCCGGCCAAATAGTGTTTGTACAAATCCATTTTCGCGAGCCCGGCTGATGCTTTCATCCATGTACCGCTTAACCCCCGGATAGGAATTAAAATACCCGTCTATCAGCTCTTTGGCTTCACCCCTTGAAATGTTCAGGCGTTGTGACAATCCAAATGCTGAAATGCCATAAATAATGCCAAAATTCGCTGTTTTTGCCCGGGATCGCATTTCCCTGGATACATTTTCTAATGGGACACTGTAGATTTTTGATGCCGTGGATCTGTGGATGTCTTCATTCTGGATAAAGGCCCTGCATAACGCCTCATCTTTACTCAAATGTGCCATCAGCCGTAATTCAATTTGAGAATAATCCGCTGATAGCAGCTGAAAATCCGTTTCAGAGGGTATAAATGCCTTTCGTATTTCCCTGCCTTTTTCCCCCCGGATCGGAATATTTTGCAGGTTTGGATTAACGGAACTCAACCGCCCTGTGGCAGCGATGGTCTGATTAAATGATGTATGAATTTTATGGGTGTCAGGCCGGATCATCTTTGGCAATGCCTCAACATAGGTTGAGAGTAATTTTTTCAGAGACCTGTATTCCAGCACTTTATGAACTATGGGATGGTGTTCTTTTAAGCGCATCAGCACATCTTCACTCGTGCTGTATTGCTGTGTTTTTGTTTTCCTGGCATCTGATATTATTTTTAATTTTTCAAACAGCACCTCGCCCAGTTGTTTGGGGGATGAAATATTGAATTCCGTCCCTGCCAAACTGAATATGTCGGTTTCCAGTATCGCCAATTCCTGTTTCAATGTGACAGCAAATTCATCCAGGACATGCGTGTCCAGCTTGACACCTCTTCGCTCTAAAGTAAACAATACAGGGACCAATGGCATTTCAATCCGGGAGCTCAGCTCTGATAGTTTTTGTTTCTCAAGCTCGGATCTGAAAATCTGACTCAACTGATAAGTCAGATCCGCATCTTCTGCCGCATATTCAGCGATGGTTTGCAATTCCACCTCGCGCATGTTTTTTTGATCTTTTCCTTTTTCTCCAATGAGTTCTTCAATTGTGACCGGCGAGTAATTCAGGTACATTTGTGCCAGATGATTCAAATTATGTCGTTGGTCCGGATCCAGCAGATAGTGCGCTACCATGGTATCAAAGTATGGTCCTTCCACATCCAGGCCATAGTTCTTAAGAATATGCAAATCGTATTTTAAATTTTGTCCTATTTTTAATTTATTCCGATCTAGAAATAATGATCTGAATTCTCCCAGGATTTGTTCCGCCTTATGTCTGTTGTCCGGCAGAGGCAAATAATACGCTTTATGGGGCTGAATGGAAAATGCCATACCGACCATTTCATCATCCAGTATATTTAAGCCCGTGGTTTCGGTATCAAAACAAAATTCCCTGCTGTCTGCAAGGGCCTGGATCAAGTGCGCTCTTTCATTGTCAGATTGAATGATGTGGTATTCGTGAGCAACCGTATCAATGGTATCGAAATCAGATACGCTCTGTGCATTATCCGGGATATGATGTATGTCGAAAAGTGAGGTTTGTACCGCTGTATCGGGGGGTTTTTCTCCCAGGATGCGTTTTGTTATGGTCCGAAATTCCAATTCATTAAAAATGGTTTCCAATTTCGATTTGTCTGGTTCCTTTTTTGTATATTGCTGTTCATCAAACTCGATGGGTACTTCCTTATTTATAGTAGCTAGCTCTTTAGACATCAGAATCTGATCTATATTCTGCAAAATATTCTCTTTTTGCTTCCCTTTTAATTCGTGAGTATTCTTAATCAGGTTTTCAACACTGCCATATTCTTCAATAAGTTTTTTCGATGTTTTTTCTCCGATTCCAGGAGCGCCGGGAATATTATCAGCGGCATCACCCCATAGGGCCAGAATATCTCTCACCTGGTCGGGATGTTCCACGTGAAATATCCGCTTAACCTCCTCCATGGTCCAAATTTCTGGATCCGCCCCTCCGCGGCTCGGCTTTAGCATGAATATGTGATCCGAAACCAATTGGGCAAAATCCTTGTCGGGGGTTACCATATATACGTCAAATCCCTTTTCTTCAGCTTTGCTGGCCATGGTTCCAATAACATCGTCTGCTTCAAAACCATCGACTTCCAATATGGGAATATTGAAACCCTGAATGATGTTTTTGATATACGGCACAGACATTTTAATATCTTCTGGTGTGGCATCTCTATGGGCTTTATATTCAGGGAACATGGCGTGTCTGAAATTGGGGCCGGGCGGATCAAACGCCACCGCGATATGGGATGGATTTTCACGCCTTAAAATGTCTTCAAGAGTATTTACAAATCCGAAGATGGCAGATGTATTCATGCCTTTTGAATTGATTCTTGGATTTCGTATGAAGGCAAAATAGGCCCTAAAAATCAAGGCATAAGCATCAATCAATACAAGGCTCTTATCAGGCTTTTTTTTATTTATCATCGGGATTTTAAAATGAATTGTTTTTTATGACTGTATATCATGACTGGTCGGTGCCATACCATTCCGCATAAGATGTTTCGGTTTCCTGCAATTTCAGGCTGTATAATTTAATGGATGCGGGTAATTTGGAGATAAGAATATTGGCAAAGTCGGTGATCAGGTTTTCACATGTGGGCTGATATGATGTCACCTCATATTTATCAAACATTTGCTCGACTGTTTCTAACATTTTATGAGGGGCATTTTCGCTGATGACAACAGAGTGGTCGAATCTTTTAATAATCCATTCCCGAACCATGGTTTTGAGTTCACCAAAATCCATGACCATGCCAAATTTTGAATGCTGTGGATCTGTTATTGGCTGACCCTGGACAGTCACCCATAATTTATACGAATGGCCATGAATGTTCCTGCATGGACCGTCATAGTTCCAGAGTGCATGTGCCATTTCAAACGTAAATGATTTTGTAATACGGATTGTTGTCATTGAAATCACGTTTAGTGGGGGCTTATCTCAGGCAAATATAATAAAGTAATTCCTGCCCACTTCATAATCTGTTTTTGAGATATTGGTATCGAAAGTACATTAAAAAGGAGCTTCAAAAATGGGAAGCTCCTGATGGTGTGTCGCTAAGGGATTACACACACTGGCTCATGCATTCAATGATTTTAGAAAGGTTTTCGTGCTTGAGGTAATAAAACGTATTCTTGCCCTCCCTTTTCGAGGCCAACACACCTTTATCTTTCAATATTCCAAGATGATGGGAGGTGGTGGATTGTTCAATGTTGAGCAGGTTGTGGATTTCTGTAACAGTAAGTTTCTTGCCCTGATCTAAATATTTAACAATGGCCAGTCGCATGGGATGCGCAATCGCCTTTAACATATTGGCCGCCAATTCAAATTGTTCAGTGCTCAGATCCTTAATTTGTACTGTTTGGGTCTTATTCATTGGTGTAATTAATCCTGAATTCATTTGTTTTCCTGGCTGGTGAAACAGTGTATAAGTTTTAACTAATACAAATATATAAATATATGGGGCTTAAAAAAAGGATTATAATCAGCTAATACACGGTTTTCGAATTATTTAAACTTGTTCTAATAAATCATGGATGTAAAATTGGTGTCTCATGTGATATCTATGATATGACTGGGTTAATTTGTATCTTTGGGCGGATTGTCTTATCAATGTCCGAAATCAATCAAATAAAAGAGCCGGTTAAGAACGAGATGAAAGAATTCAATGAATTCTTTAAGGCCACTCTTAAAAGCAGTGTTCCCCTCCTGGACATTATCATGAATTACATTCTGCGTCGTAAAGGAAAACAGCTCCGTCCGTTATTTGTATTCCTGTCGGCTAAAATGATGGGTTCTATAAACCGCTCAAGCTTTACTGCCGCTTCGCTTATTGAACTCCTTCATACAGCGACTTTGATTCATGATGATGTTGTGGATGAATCTTATGAGCGTCGCGGTTTCTTTTCCATCAACGCTCTTTGGAAATCAAAAGTGGCTGTTCTGGTGGGTGATTATCTTTTGTCGAAAGGCCTCCTGGTCGCACTGGATAATGGTGAGTACGATATTTTGAAGATTGTATCGGATGCCGTCAAAGAAATCAGTGAAGGGGAGTTGTATCAGATCCAGAAATCGAAAAAACTGGATATAAAAGAACAAGAGTATTTCGAGATCATCCGTAAAAAAACGGCTACATTAATTGCGGCCTGCACGGCTTCTGGGGCCAAGTCAGTGGGTTGCTCAGACGATGAGTTGAATCGGATGAAAACATTCGGGGAGCATGTGGGAGTGGCTTTTCAGATTCGTGATGATTTATTTGATTACGAAAAGAATGGTTTTGTTGGAAAACCCATGGGTAATGATATTCAGGAAAAAAAATTGACCCTTCCTTTAATTTACGCTTTGGACCAGGTGGGTTTTGCTGAGAAGCGGAATGTATTGCACCTGGTATCGAAAAGCAGAAAACGTTCCGACCACGTGTCGGATGTCATCCGGTTCGTGAAAGAACAGGGGGGCATTAATTATTCCATTGACGTGATGAACGAGTATCGGAATAAAGCCCTTGAAGCCCTTTCTGATTTTCCTGATTCTGATGCCAAGTCATCATTAAAACAACTCGTCCATTACACCATTAATAGAAAAAAATAAATTCTTAGTAAAAATTGTCGGGTGATGTGAGTTTTTATGATTGATGACGTGGTATAAATATCCTATTTCCTACCCATACCCGGCTCCGTCGCAAATATTGTAATCTAAGGCCAGTAATGTCGTTAAAAAAGGAAATTAAATCATTGAATATGTGATTTTTGACTCTATTTTTGCCATTTTACTGTCAACCTTTAAATAGAATAATTTTTCAGATGTTTTAGTATTTTACGGGTTTTTGATGGGCCGATTAATTTTTCCAGTTCGTTCTGCGGTACATTTTGTAAACGGACCAGGCTTTTATATTTTCGAAGAAGTGTTTCAATGGATTTTTTACCGATGCCCGGAATATGAATCAATTCACTCATGAGAAAATTCTGAGATCGTTTTGAAGAATGAAATGATTTCCCAAACCGATGGGCTTCATTTCGAATGTTTTGTATCATTTTTAATGTGGACGCATGTTTATCAAGGTATAATGGAACCGGATCTTCAGGTACATAGATTTCTTCCAATCGCTTTGCAATTCCAAAAACGGCAATCTGGCCTTTTAGGTCCAGTTTCTCTAAACTCCGTACAGCAGCATTTAGCTGCCCTTTGCCGCCATCAACAATGATGGCCTTGGGCAATTCATTATCCTCTTCTATTTGTCGCTTATATCGCCTGAAAACCACTTCTCCCATGGAGGCCACATCATTGATTCCTGAGACGGTTTTAATATTGTAGTGACGGTATTCTTTGGGACTTGGTTTTCCGTTGCGAAAGACCACACATGAGGCGGTGGGATTGGTGCCCTGGAGGTTGGAGTTATCAAAACATTCGATATGATCTGGTAACAGTTTCATTCTCAGGTCTTTGCGGGCATTTTCCAGCAAGTTTTCTGAAGCCTTTCGTCTTGTGAAATCGTCCCTTCTTTTTTCACGTTCCAGCTTGAAAAAGCGTAGATTGCGCTGTGACAGCTCCAGTAATTTTTTCCTGTCCCCACGTTTGGGGATCACCCAGTTAATGTCTGGAATGGGCATGCCCGGATCAAAAGGCACGATTATTTCACGGGCATCGGATCCAAATCGCTGCCTGAATTCTGTGATTGCCAGCAGGATCAGTTCCTCTTTGGATTCATCCAGTTTTTTCCGCAACTCCAATGAATGGGTCTGAATAATGGCCCCATTTAATATCCTGAGGTAATTGACATAGACGACTGGCGAATCATCCAAAAGGGAACAAACATCGAGATTCTTGAGTTTCGGGTTAACGATGGTTGATTTATTCTGGAATTTATGCAGTGTTTCTATTTTTTCTTTTATGATGTGGGCTTCTTCAAATCGGTAATCTGTAGCATGTTGATTCATCATGTCATTCAGAACGGCCTGTACACTAATGATGTTGCCTTTCATGATCGATCTAATGGCCTGAATCGATTGTACATAATCGGCCTGGCTTTGCTTTCCAACACATGGGCCTTTACACCGGCCAATGTGGTATTCCAAACAAACCTTATATTTTCCTTTTTTAATATTGTCATCGGATAAATTGAGTTTGCAATTTCGTAGCGGATACAGCTGCCGGACGAGGTCGAGCAGGGTTCTGACCATAACCATCGAGGTATACGGACCAAAATATTCAGAACCGTCATTGATTTTATTTCGTGTTGAAAACACTCTTGGAAAGGGTTCGTTCTTTATGCATATCCACGGGAACGTTTTATCGTCTTTCAGCAGCACATTATAGCGGGGTTGATATTTTTTAATCAAGTTGTTTTCTAAAAGCAAGGCGTCCGATTCCGTATCCACCACCATAAACTTAATGTCTGATATTTTATTGACCAGCACCCTTGTTTTCCCGTCAGACTTCTTCTGGAAATATGATATCACCCGTTTTTTTAGATTGTTGGCCTTACCAATGTATAAAATGGTCCCTTGAGCATCTTCGAATATATACACCCCCGGGGTTGCAGGCAGGTTCTTTATTTGATCTTCTGGTTGATGCTTCATTTCATTTATGAGACATTGGTATTCTGGCAATTCATTGGGCTGACTTAATATTAAGTTTTAAACAGGGGTACCATTTCAAATGCATTGACATCGAACAACCCGCGATCACTTAATTTTAATTCAGGTATGACCAGCAGGGCCATGAATGAAAGGGTCATGAATGGGGCTTTCATCTTCTGGCAGATGGTTTGGGCCTGATCATTCAGTTTTTTATATGTCTGAATAACTTGGTCTGGTTCTGCTGATGAAATAATACCGCCGATTTCAAGCTCCAGTGTATTCAGTTCCGCATTCCTGAATATGGCCAGTCCTCCTTTCATTCTAATGATTTCATTGACCACTTTAATAATATCTTTATCCTCTGCGCCCATGGCAATGATATTATGGCTATCATGCGCAATACTGGATCCAATGGCCCCTTCTTTCATGCCAAATCCTGTAATAAATCCAATGGACGGTTGTGATGGTTTGTACCGGCTTAAAACGACCAATTTCATTATATCCCTGGTTGCATCCTGCATGGCGAATCCATTTTCGATCTTTGGCCATTCCAGAATACCTTTCGTAAATAGCTCGCCATCAAATGCTTTAATAATGCGCATGGGTGTTCCCTGGTCGGTTATTTGAATATCTTTATGGTGTATGGACCTGGCGTGAAACTGATTGATGGGTTGGGGCCGGGTATGATGCCATTGTATATTATTTCCACGAAAAACCGATGTGCCATTTACAACCGTTTCCCTGATGTGAATTTCTTCGAGATCGTCCGTTACAATAAAGTCTGCAGGATCACCCTCCTGCAGCATGCCAACGTCCAATTTGTAATGCAAAACAGGGTTGCGAACGGCCGCATTCAGCAGGTTGAATAAATCGACTCCTTTTTTTAAACCACGCGACACCAATGTATTCATATGACCTTGCTTAAGGTCATCGGGGTGGATGTCATCAGAACATAACATAACTTTATCCCCCTTAATTTATCAACTCTCTATAGTGTTAGTTATCCCGTAAATAGCTTTGTTTCATGAATCATAAAAAAAACCACCTTCGATACGAAGGTGGTTGTATTACATCCCCCACTCCAAAAATACCGAAGTCATCAACTCTTCGGCAGCCAGGCTGTCCACAGGGGACCCTATGCTTTGCGTCGCTGCATTGCTGCAGGTTTGCCTTTGACGGAGAGAACAACCTTACCTGACTACCGCTGCCCTTAATATTCGCGACAGGCAATATAGGATCCATCCCATCAAATTTTGGGTCGACTGTTCCTGATGGCACACCATATACCTGGTATCCAAATAATCGATCAATCATAGGGCCTCACATTCTCTGGTTATGCCGCCCTAGTAGCACTTGTTGAGCTATGATCAAAGGCTTCCATACCAAAATTTGCGCACTAAGCCACCCCCTGACTATCCTCAAGATTCCGTTTCACTAGAGCTTCTAGTTCGACAATTCGAGCGCGCCAGGAATTCTTTATTGCAACACGTTTTCGCTCCGCCAAGACATGCTCACCATCGGGATTTACCAATAACGCTTCAATATTCATTAAAAATTGTTCTGGATTCTGAGCAATTTGAATCGCCTCCTTCAAATCTACGGCTCCCCCAATATTTGTACTCACAACAGGCTTTCCCATAGATAAATAGTCATGTAGTTTCAGTAAATCGTTGCCTTTGGTGTTTTCATTTATCTTAAATGGAACAATGGCCACATCAAAGTAACGCA
>Ga0209536_100008385_pt1 | contig 15503 bp, 15 predicted proteins | sample DeeMarSeWOR28_12_FD_187461 | JGI IMG/M metagenome (GOLD analysis project Ga0209536, IMG submission 187461) | Marine sediment microbial communities from White Oak River estuary, North Carolina - WOR-2-8_12 (SPAdes) (version 2) | ecosystem: Environmental > Aquatic > Marine > Intertidal zone >...
CTCCTGATGCTATACGTTCTCGTGTCAAACAGGGTTGGTCAAAGACCAGGCCCAGCCTGGAGCAGGGCAACCAGATCCTTGCCGCTCTTGACGAAGGTTTGCAGCAGGGAGGCATTGGAATTGGATCTACCCTTGGATACATGCGAGAGGAGTTCTCGGCGCTCGAGGTGTTCGAACTGCAAAAGCTGAGCGGGCTTTATGGCCGCAGTATCGGCATGCACTTCCGCTACACTCCGGGTGATGAGGTCGGTGAAGTCAACGGTATCCAGGAAATGCTGGCCAACGCGGCCGCATTGGGCACGCGCGGTTAAACGGCATTGTGCGGGCTCTTGAGATTAATGGTGCCACGGGTGACACAAAGACCCCCATGAAACCTCGCCATGACCGGTCACCTCGATATTGGCTCCAGATATCGGCTGAACCTCGGCGGTGTCTACGGAAAAGGCCTCGGGCGTTATCTGCTGGGCATTCAATCCTCCTCCGGCTCTGCGGTTGACCCAGTGACGGGAAGCCTGGATCCGCGCGACAACTGGGGGGGGTGATGGCCACTTACTTGCATCAATGGTCCGACAAGCTCCGTTCCACTATGATGGCTGGATATGCACAATCGAAGCCTTTTACCTGGCAACCGGAGAACACCTTTGACAACTCGAGCTATGCGGCAGCCAACCTCATTTGGAGCTTATATCCCTATCTGACCGTCGGTGTCGAGTACGCCTACGGCGCATTGGAGAACAAGGATGGTTTCAGTCGAGATAACCACCGTATAGGTTTCGGCATGCAGTATTACTAAGCATGGAAAGGAAACGATCAATGCTGCAAGACGTGTCGATCCTCGGCGACAACGGAAAGAACATTTCGCTCGTCATGAAGGACGGTAGAATTTACAGGAACACGGTTGAATGAGCAAAGGAGAACAAGATGAAAAATGGAACAACAATTCTGACTATTCGGGCAATTCTACTGACACTATCCGTGGCGGGGTTTGCTCAGGAATACGATATTGCCACGATCAACGGCCGGGCCCTGCTATGCTAGGGGGACAGGCATCAACTTTTTGCACTTTTGCCCGGGTGCGTATATGCTGCGGGCAACGTATTTAGAGGTCGTACAGACACCAGCGCGCGGCATTGTGCATCATTGGCCAGTCAGATTCAACATCATCGAAATTGTCATAGGCAGACACTCCGTCGCGGTCATCGTCTTCTTCCCATTCGGGATGAGGCCCGGTTAGGAATACCCGGCCAGTCCCGTACTCGCAGGCTACGAGTGCCGGGTAACCTGATATGTTATAGAATCCGATGGTATCAACCGTCGCGCCGGAATCCGGCAAAAAATACGGGCTGTTGTAGTAGAGGATCCAGAGATTTGCTGGTTGATCATCGGTTATTGGATGTGGTTTGACTAGATATACCTCACACATCTCAATTCCTAAACCAGGCACAGGGCCGGTGACAACACCGGGGAATACACCCAGATAGCGCGCGAAATGGGCACCCCCGCACGTTCCCATATAGCCGCGGCCCGATGCAATGGCATCTCTCAGCATCTGCAGCCCCGAATCGCTGATCGCGTTACCGTAGCTTCCACCCGGGAAGTAGAAAATGTCGACGTGTTCAAAATCGTCATTATTGATCGTTGAGGCGTAGATGCGTCGCGTTTCGAATCCCATCCATTTGAACATATTTTCGGCGGCAATATAGCAGATACCCGAAGCACCATCATCAGCATAGATGCCGACCGTGACAATGCCGTCACCGGTAAGCTCATTGGTTTGGTCCGTGCAGTCAATGAATCCGATGAGTATGACTAATGCAACTATTTGCATAGTGTGTTTCATCATGATGATTATACTGAATTGATCTCGGAAATCAACCAGTGCAATCTTGACTTTTGTCATTATTTATATTAATGTTATGCATCGCTATGCACAAAACGATCACAGTACTAGCATCGAGCTTCCTGTACGCGGCAGTATTTACACTGGCTGCGGCGAGTGACATTTGGAGTACAGATATCGATGTTCGCGCAGAAAGCAACAATCTTGATGAATTCTACGCGCCCCGCGATTCAGCTAGTCTCGACTCCTTGATCCGCTACAAAATGCTTGAAAATCACATTCCGGGCGTGGCCTCGATCGCGCTGAAAGATGGCGAGATCGTGTGGAACCAGTCGTACGGCTACGCGGTTCTCGAAGATAGCATTCCCGTTGCTGATTCAACGCTTTTCTATCTCGCTTCAATTTCCAAGACCAGTGTTGCGATCGCGTTGATGCAAGTTTGGGAGCAGTTATCTTTCAGCTTAGATGATGATGTGGGCATTCATCTGGGCTTTCCGGTGCGTAACCCTTATTATCCTGATTCAGTGATCAGCATACGCATGTGCATGACCCACATGTCGAGCATCAATGACAACTGGACTATTCTTGACCCACTTAATATCCAGGGTGATTCACCTGTTCCCCTGGGCGAGTTCTTGGAGGAGTATCTGGTTCCGGGAGGCATATACTACAGTAAGGATAATTACGACCCGTGGCCGCCAGCCACGCAGGATGATTACTGCAATATCGGCGCAGCGATCTGTGGCTACATTATTGAACAACTGGCTGATAGTTTCCCGATATGGTGTCATGATTCAGTATTCCATCCACTGTGCATGCTCGAAACCGCGTGGTTCATTTCCCAGCTTGATACAAACAATATCGCAATGCCATATCACTGGGATGGTTCGGCATACATTCCGTATGGGCATATAGGCAAACCTTATTATCCATGTGGCACACTTCGGACAAGTTCACTGCAACTCGCGCGTTTGCTCACCGCATTCATGCAGCATGGTGTGATCGATGATACGGTGAGAATTCTGGACAGCACAACAGTAGTATTGATGACGACATCACAATATCCCGTGTTGAACCCGGAACAGGGTCTATTCTGGTATAAGAAGTTCCTCGATGGCCGCTGGATCTGGGGGCATCAAGGCTGGTCTTCAGGTATACGTGCAAGAATCGCGTTTGACTGGAACAATAATACAGGTTCGGTTGTTCTTACAAATGGCGAAGACATAAATAGTGTAACGCAGATCGCTATCGCACTGTTGAACTTCGCCGCGCAGTTTGGTATCGCAGAATGTGAGAAATCTAGCGTGTTGCGGCATGATTTCTATTTGAACCAGAATCATCCGAATCCTTTCCGGAGCTCGACGAATATCTCATTCATACTGCCGAACAACACGCATGTTACGCTCAAAGTCTATAATACCATTGGGCAGGAAGTGGCGACGTTGGTAGATCAGGAGATGGGGGTTGGGAAACATAACGTATCATGGAATGCAATCGGGTTACCGAGCGGGGTGTATTATTACCGGTTAGCTGCCAGAAATAGTGGTTGGATGAAACACTGTATTTTGTTGAAATAAACTCAGATTCTGTTTTTTCAAAATCAGTCATCTAAGGAGGCACTATGCCATTCCATGTAGATAGATTCGATGCGAGTTTCAAGGAAGTTACTGGTAAGAATCCTTCTTCGTTCCTCCGTATGAACCCCTCAGAATACAAACTGCTGAAGACCCCGGCAAGAAAAGCGAGTTTCATAACGCGAATGATGGGCAGGCTGGTAGCTAAGACGTCAAAACGCACCGCCGAAAAGGTGATGCTTGAGTGTGGTTGTATGGCGCGCGATGGTGTGAGTCGGTGCATAAATGAACACATAATAAAAAGGACTAAGGAACTATATGCTGGTTCGAAGAACATTGAAGATTTCATTCAGAGGTATACAAACATGGCGGAGGCAAATTAAAGCGCGAGGGCAAAAAGATCAAAGCGATATATAGTCGGTGCTATTGCGGGTCAGTAAACGGGGCAAAGGAGATGATACCAATGAGCTATTGCTATTGCGGCGCGGGTTGGTATAAGAGACTCTTCGAAGAGGTTCTCGCGAAGCCCGTGAAGGTGAAAGTACTCAAATCAATCGCCAGCGGTGCTGAAAAATGTGAGTTGGTGATAAGTATTTAGTGTCAAGATTGGAATCAATCGACCATTCAATACTATGGAGAATTTGAGGAAGCACGGGAAACCGCCCTATAGTTTAGCTGTGATTCACGGGGGGCCTGGTGCTCCTGGAGAAATGGCTCCAGTAGCGCGAGAACTTGCTTCTGATTGGGGCGTTCTTGAACCGCTTCAGACGGCAAACACACTGGAGGGGCAGATTAAGGAGCTAAGGTCAGTTCTTGAGAAGTATGCTTTCCCTCCGGTCACACTCGTTGGATATTCATGGGGCGCTTGGTTAGGTGTTATCATTTCCGCACGTTACCCATCCATGGTGAGGAGACTAATACTGGTTAGCAGCGGACCATTTGAAGAAAAGTATGCCCGGGACATCATGAAAACCCGTTTGAACAGGTTGGGTAATGATGAAAAGAAGGAAGTCATTTCATTGATTGAATTGTTCAACGATCCCACAGTTAGAGATTTGAATGAGAAAATTACCCGGTTTGGTCAATTGATTGCGCAAGCAGATTCGTTTGACCCTGTACCCCAGGACAATGAAGTGCTGGAAACGCAGTATGAGATATTTCGGGATGTCTGGAAAGAGGCGGAGGAATTAAGGAGCAGGGGGAAACTGTTTGAGCTTGCCGGGCAAATTCGATGTCCAGTTACGGCGATACACGGAGATCATGATCCTCACCCAGCTGAAGGTGTTAAGGAACCTCTATCAAAACTGCTGAAGGATTTCCGGTTCAATTTGCTAAAAAATTGCGGTCACAAACCATGGATTGAAAGGCAGGCGAGAGACGAGTTTTTCCGCGTTCTTGAGGAAGAGCTGAAGGAATGAATCTGTGCAAGTAATCGCTTCGGGGCAAAGGGTGATCCTACGCGACGGGCTCCCATCTGATGTAGAAGTCTACATCCGGTGGATGAAGCTTGGCGAATGGATTCAGTTCGACGCGCCGTGGGAAACTGAATGGCAGTCAATGACTGATAGAGAAATACGCAGAAAATTTTCAGAGAGATTTCTGCACGAACCATACGTGCCGCGAAGCATCGCCATTATCGCCACTAAGGAAAAGAAGGCGTTGGGTTGGGTGAATCGCTATGGAGACAAGAGATTCCCCAGTGCTTGGCTCATTGGCATTGATATTTGCGAGGATGATCATCTGAATAAGGGCCTCGGCACTGAGGCTTTTGGCCTTTGGGTGGACTATCTATTCGCTAATTCGGACGTTCACCGTATCGGCTTTGACACATACTCATTCAATCTGAGGATGGTACGGGTCGGTGAGAAACTGGGTTTTGTGCATGAGGGGACAGAACGCGAAGTTATTTGCTGGCAAGGTGCATGGCTCGACCGATTGCATTTCGGCATGCTGCGTAAGGAGTGGGAGGTGCGCAGCCCTATCAGCTCTTGACAAATAGTACTAACTACTGTATAATAGTAGGTATGAATAAAAAGAGGACCATCAGAATACTAGACGTAGAAGAAAAGCTCCGAAATTTCAAGGAGATTTGCCGCAGTCGTGGCATGAAAATCACTCCACAGCGGGTTGCCATTTATAGGGAGTTACTCCTTTCGAAGAAACACCCTTCGGCAACTGCGATATACAAGAAGATCAAAGACTATTACCCGAACATTTCCCTGGGGACAGTGAACAGCACTCTTCTCGTTTTTTCCAGATTGGGGCTGGCTACGGTCGTGGAGTCCTCTGGCGAGCCAAAACGTTTTGATGCGAATCTCGAGCCTCATCATCATTTCAAGTGCATGAAATGTGGCAAGATAATAGATTTCATCAGCGACATGTATGATAACATGACTGTTCCTGCTGAGATTGAGAATAAATACCTTGTTCTTGGTAAGAAGGTTCACTTAGAGGGGCTATGTGACAAATGTAGGATGAAGGCTGCCAGGTAGAATCGCCTTGTGCTCAATTGTTGGTTAGGAATAATTGGCTCCAAAAATTCTCTTGGAAGTGATCGGCGATTGTAGAATGAAATTCCTGATCCATTTGCTACAAGCGAGCCTATTAAGCGTCAAAGAGATTTTAATAAAATCGGTATTGTTGGTTTGTCTGAGTGTCAAAAAAGGAGGTTTAACATGGCAGAAAAACAAAAGAACCTGACAAACAATTTTGGTAAACCGGTCGATGATGATCAGAATAGCATAACCGTGGGCGTTCCAGGACCCACAATACTTGAAGATATCCACGTTGCCGAGAAGCTCGCGCACTTCAACCGCGAGCGTATTCCTGAACGCGTTGTTCACGCCAAGGGCGCGGGCGCGGGAGGCTATTTCGAAGTGACCCACGATGTCACTAAGTATACACGTGCCAGGTTCCTTTCAGAGATAGGCAAACGCACCGAGGTGTTTGCTCGGTTTTCTACGGTTGGTGGCGAGAAGGGATCAGCCGACACGGCGCGCGATCCCCGTGGATTCGCAGTGAAATTCTATACTGAAGAGGGCAACTATGATGTGGTCGGTAATAACACGCCGGTATTTTTTATCCGGGATGTCATAAAATTCCCTGACTTCATCCACACGCAGAAACGTAATCCTGCCACCAACGCGAAAGATCCGGATATGTTCTGGGATTTTCTTTCACTGACGCCGGAATCAGTGCATCAAGTAACGATTCTCTTCTCGGATCGAGGTACTCCGTATGGCTATCGTAATATGAATGGTTATGGCGGTCATGCATTCAAGTGGTGGAACAAAAAGGGAGAATACTTCTGGATCAAACTGCATTTTAAGACTGCGCAAGGCATAAAGAATTTGGCCCGGCAAGAAGCCACCCGGTTGGCTGGTGAGAACCCTGATCACGCCACAGATGATCTATTTCAAGCGATCGAGCGCGGCGAATATCCGGCGTGGGATGTTCAGGTGCAGATCATGAAACCAGAGCAGGCAAAGAACTACAAATTCAATCCATTTGATATGACCAAGGTCTTGCCGCATGGTGACTTCCCGGTCATGCCGATCGGCCGCATGGTGCTTAACCGGAATCCGAAAAATTACTTTGCTGAGGTCGAACAATCTGCATTCTGTCCGGGGAATTTTGTGCCTGGCGTCGGTCCGTCGCCCGACAAGATGCTTCAAGGCCGGATCATCTTCTATCATGACGCACATCGCTACCGTCTTGGTCCCAACTACCACCTGATACCGGTGAATTCTGCAAAAGGTGTTAAGGCGAACAACTACCAGCGTGACGGCGCAATGAGGGTCGACGACAATGGTGGTGGTGCTCCCAACTATTATCCTAATAGCTTCGGAGGTCCAGAGCCGCAGCCAGAAATGACCGAACCAGCAGTGGAATATTCAGGCAAGGGTGCGCGTCAGCCACATAATCACCCTAACGATGATTTCGTGCAGGCCGGTAACCTTTATCGTAAAGTGATGACCGATGAGGATCGCGATCATCTCATCGGCAATATTGTGGACCATCTTGGCAATGCGCAGAAGCGGATCCAGTTGCGTCAGACAGCCGTCTTTTATAAGGCTGACTCAGACTATGGAAGCCGTGTGGCACAGGGACTGAAATTGGATGTAAAAGAAGTCGAGCGTCTGGCGAAAATGTCTCAGGAGGAAAGAGCAAAAGCAACAAAATAGATATCGCGGATAAGTATTTTTGCTTCCATAGTACGGTTAATCGCCTTTAGTGACTGCGGTGGGTTCATGTCTTTACACCAGAAGTCGGCTGTTGAATTCATAAACGAATAAAATTACCCCATGTTCGTCTGCCTGCGATAGTTCTACGTCAAAAATATATCACAGGTAAAGATTTGCCTACATTGTCGATTGACATGATGGTGTTTTTACCTTATAGTAAGGAGAGTCAACCGAAGTTTCCAAGTTGAGTTTTTCTTGAATTTTTTTTGTTATAAGAAATAATGGAGGCAGAGTTGAAGAGGAAATTAGGGATCATTTATTTTGTCTTTTTCGCGGTTATCGTGGTCAGCATCGTGACGGTCTGGACTCCTTGGTCACGGAAGGAAGACGGCTATTATGCAGAGTACGAAGAGGACAAAGGTGAGAAGCCGCACGATTGGTTCTACATGCAGCGTGCATATCCGCAGCGTTTGATCAATGAAGAGGCGCATCAGGCAGGATACCGTCAGGCTTTGGATATGATAGAGCAACACGCTAACCGGAATAATGGTGTTTGGGTCCCCAGGGGGCCGACCAATATCGGCGGCCGGATAACTGGTATCGCACTAGATCCCACGAACGGTAGCATCATCTATGCTGGTGCGGCCGACGGCGGTGTGCTTAAATCCACGAATGGCGGTTTGACCTGGGATGTGCTTACTGATCACTTCATCACGCTTTCAGTCGGGGATGTTGCGATCGATCCCAACAATCCAAACACAGTTTATGCCGGTCTTGGGGAAGCTAATCTTGCCGGTGATAATTATGATGGCGATGGCGTGTACCGGACGACCGACGGTGGTGCCACATGGACGAATATCGGCCTCGCACAGACCAAACGTATTGGCCGCGTAGCCGTACATCCAACCGACTCCGATATCATCTTTGTTGCGGGAGCCGGAGCGCAATTCAGCGCCGACAGCGCGCGGGGTGTGTACCGGACCACCGACGGTGGGGCAACCTGGGAAAAAGTACTCTACATTTCGGATTCGACATCGGCGATCGATCTGCGCATAAACCCCGCGCACCCGGATACGGTCTATGCCGCGATGTGGGAACGCATGCGCTCGCCGACGCGCCGCAAGGCCGGCGGCCAGACCTCAGGTATTTACCGGAGTACGGATATGGGCGCGACCTGGACCGAGCTGACCAGTGGTCTGCCTTCGGGGACTAATGTCGGTAGGCCAGGGATTGCCATTTGTGCCGCGAGCACTAATGTGCTTTATGCAACATATACAGATTCCATTGGCTATCTTGACGCAATCTACAAAACCACCGACGGTGGTAATTCGTGGTTTCAAACTCCGGGTCAGCCCTCTTCCTGGTTGTACTCAAGCTTTGGCTGGTATTTTGGCCAGATCCGTGTTCATCCTGGGAATCCAGATATCGCATTTGTCCTGGGCGTGCCGCTTTACCGTACGACTAACGGCGGCAGCTCTTGGTCAGATGTATCAGATATTCAGCATGTTGACCATCATGCGCTTGAATTTGACCTGACCGATCTCAACCATATCGTGGACGGAAATGACGGCGGCGTGTACTATTCAACTAATGGTGGTTCGATATGGACGAAGTCTTATAATCTGCCGATAACGCAGTTCTATGCGGCTACCATAGATGAACTGAATCCAGAGCGCACTTACGGCGGAACCCAGGATAATGGCACGTTGCGGACAATGAGTGGCAACCTGGATGACTGGGAATGGATACTCGGCGGTGACGGTTTTTATTGTATCGTGGATCATACAAATGCCAACATCATCTATGCCGAGAGCCAGTGGGGCAATCTATGTAAATCAACTAATGGCGGGAACACCTTCTTTTCGGCAACCAACGGCATCAGCTCCAGTGACCGAACTAATTGGTCGACGCCGGTGATCATGGACCCCAATAATCATCTTGTGCTTTATTATGGTGCGAACAGGTTATACAAAACGATTGATGGTGCTGGATTCTGGAATGCGATCAGTGCAGATCTGACTAATGGCCCGGGTTCGGGCAATCTGACCTACGGTACGATCACAACGATCGCCGTGTCATGGTCCGACAGCAACGTTGTCTATGTCGGCACGGATGATGCGAATGTCTGGGTCACTACTGATGGCGGTTCTAATTGGACGAGTGTCAATTCTGGTTTGCCTGACCGCTGGGTCACGCGCGTCGCGGTTGACCCGTATGACGCAGCGGTGGCGTACGTGACGTTTTCCGGCTACCGTTACGACTCGCCACTACCGCACGTTTACCGGACTACTAACTACGGCAGCACTTGGAATGATATCTCAAGCAACCTACCCGAGGTGCCGGTTAATGTGATTGTAATCGATCCGGTAAATACAGCAACGCTATATATTGGCACTGATTACGGTGTGTACTACACAACTGATGCTGGTGTTTCCTGGCAGCTGCTTGGTACTGGTTTGCCTTTCAGCGCGGTGGATGATCTCGTACTACACAACGGCATCAGGGTATTGAGAGCAGCGACCCACGGTCGGTCTTTCTTTGAGTTTGATCTCGATCAGATCGCAGTTAAAGAACATGAGGAATTTCTCGAGATAGATGCGGCGGGAGGCATTAACCTTCAGATTAATTCCCCGTCACGTAATGAGATCCGAATTCGCTACCGCACGTCCCGCACGAGCCTGGTTCGCATCAGTATCTATGATGTTGCCGGCAGGAGATTGAATGATTTGGTGAATGAACAAATATCCGCAGGGAAATATGTGTTCACCAGTCGCATCAACCTTCCGGCTGGTACCTATTTCGTAAGAATGGATGCACAAGGTGAGAGTCTGACGCGGAAAATAGATGTCGTAAAATAAGGAGTTATTGCAGCAAAAGTGTAAAAAGTGTATGCCTGTCCCCGCGAAGTATAAAATAGAGATAGAGATCTTCGAAGGCAAGGGTGGCGAGCTCAAGAAAGAGGGAGACGAGATCATTTATCCTGATCTTGCGAAAGAGGGGATATGCGCCTGGATGTACCGCGGCGACGGCGAAAAGAGCTATCAAGTGGGTCAGAGGTTCAGTCTTCCCGAAGACAGAGATAAGATTTGCCACTGGTTATTGGATAGTCTCAGCGGCGTGATCGAAGCGCTGAGCTCAGGTGAAACACTGAACTGGGACTACAAAGGAACCTCCTATGAAAAAGTGATCGACCCGGAAGGCATAACGACCGAATATGTTCGCTGCATCGACCCGACAGCATCGGGGATCGTAGTCAAGGTGATCAGAACAAAATTACCGGAATGAAAAGAACATCAATAATCTTTCTCGTTGCAGAATTAACAGTCTGTGTTCTACTTACGTTTTGTGCGAAGCACTACACAGAACAAAATAAAGCAGATTTGTATCATAATGTCATTGTACTGATTCCTGATGGTTGTGGCATAGCCCACATGACAATTGCACGCTGGTTCAAGGGCGCGCCGCTCGCACAAGATTCCATGGCAGTCAGCCTGGTCCACACATACTCGGCGAATTCAATGATCACAGGTTCGGCTGCGGCGGCCACGGCATTTGCCGCTGGACATAAGACATGGGAGGATTCCAGAAAAGCCAAGTGTCTTTCCATGCGTCCTGATTCTCTGCTTCTACCCAGCGGTCAGGAACTTCCGGCATCGGAAAAGTGGCGACCAGCGGCGACCGTGCTAGAAGGCGCAAGTCTCGCGGGCAAGTCGGTCGGCCTGGTCGCGACGTGTCGCGTAAGCCATGCGACGCCGGCCGCTTATGCCAGTCACTGGCATTCCCGGGACAATAATGAAGTTATTATCGAACAGATGGTCTATCAGAATTTAGATGTTGTATTCGGTGGTGGATTTCGATACTTGATCGAAGTTGATGCAGAAATACCAGGTAGTACGTCCAAAGGAACTCGTAGGGATGGCGAGAACCTTTATGAGGTTCTGTTGAAGAAAGGATACAAAATCATCAGTACAAAAGATGAATTGGATTCTCTGGAGCCAAGCACTCGAAAAGTATGGGGTATATTTGCACGTAGTCACATGGTTCACGATATCGATAGGCAGTTACTAGCGCCGAATGAACCTTCATTGGCAGCAATGACGGAGAAAGCAATAGAGATGCTGAGCCAAGATCCCGAAGGCTTCTTCCTTATGATCGAGGGTAGCAGTGTTGACTGGTCGGCAGAGAATAACGACCCGGTGGGCGTGGTGACTGACTACCTTGCGTTTGATGAGGCAGTGAAGACAGTGCTTGAATTCGTTGTTTCACACCCGGAACAGCGAACGCTTGTTTTGGTCTTTCCGGATCATGATTGTGGTGGTATGTCGCTGGGTAACGAGAGTATCGAATCCTATTCATTTGATCCTGATGTCATGGTGGATATTATCAAGAGGGCCTCATCGACCGCCGAAGGTGTTGCGTTGCTGATGAGAAATAGCGGCGGGAATGATCCAGACACGATACGAAAGATCGTGGCTCAGCACTATGGTATTCATGACGTGAGTGAAGAAGAAACCGATGCGATTCTTAAGGCGCTGCAAGAAAAAGAATACAGCAACCTCGTAGAAAAAATCGGACACATGATGAGCGAACGTGCTGGTATTGGCTGGACTACGTTTGGCCATACTGGTAATGACGTGCCGATTTTCAGCTATGGGCTGGGCAAAGCACCGAAGACAATTGATAATACCGAGATTGCGCATCTCTGCGCAAGCGCAATGGGGTTTCAGCTCGGGGATATTACAGAGAGGCTTTTTGCAGATGCCCACACGATCTTTGGCGATGCCACACTCAGCATTGACACTACTGGTGTGGAGATGAGCAAAGGGCATCTGGTTGTACAGCAAAATGGAAAGCGAGCGGTTTTTCCTTTTTTTAAGAATTTAATGGTCGTTGACCAGGACACAATGTTGCTCGAGGGAATTACGGTGTATTCAAAATACGCGCACAGAGTGTTTCTGCCTCAGCATGCAGCAAGGATATTTGACACGCGTCAATGAAACCGTCAAGCTAGATAGTATTATTTGAATTGATACGCTCTGTTGTATGGATGTATAATTTCTAGGATGTGTTGATTGTCTTTGAAGTTCTTCTCCGCACCAGACTCCTGCCCAACGATTCAACGACATACATAATGCCGACCAAGAGAATGCTCAGTGCCATCAGCCTGAAACGGAACAGCAATAGCGGGGTAATTATCGCAACAATCAACAGTATGATACGTCTTGTGTTGCCAAAACAATATTCGTAGGCGGTAATGAATTCCGACGGCAGGATCATCAAAAATGCGTTCATGAGTATGATCACCGATATGACTGATATTAGCGCCGGGGAAATGCTTTGTATGATATTCTGTTTGTGCAGATCGGCAATGAGCAGAACTACGGCAACAATTATCGCAGTTGATATCGGCGTGCCCAGACCAAGTATCTTTTTCCGTGATGCTTCGAGAGCATCGGTGTTGAATCGGGCCAGTCTGTAGGCTGCCGAGACCAAATACAGAAGTGGAAAGATCGCGAAGACGATTGAATGACGTGCATAGACAAAAGCATACAGGAGAACACTCGGAGCAACGGCAAAAGCAGTGTAATCAGCGATCGAATCGAACTGCACACCAAATACGTCGGTTTTGCCGAGCCATCGTGCGATCGCGCCGTCCAGTATATCGACGAGCGCGGCAAATATGATGAGCCAACCCGAGAGTATGTAGTAATAGTGAAAATCGTCTGCGTCGCGTGATGCATTGACAATTAGCAGCAGGCAGACAAGGCCGATGCAGATATTGATCCCGGTGAGTATGTCAGGAAGCAGTGTTCTTATTCTCGTCATTGGGAAAATTTTTCTGGCCAATTACTGTGATTCCGCCTTTGACCCGGTCTCCTTTTTGTACCGTGATCTTTGTTTCGCTGGGAACATACATGTCGACTCTCGATCCAAAGAAGATCATGCCGTAACGTTCGCCTCGCTGGACCTCTTGTCCAGGAGTGAGGTGGCATTTGATCCGCCTTGCGACAAAACCGGTGATTTGTACCACGGTCATGCGGAATCCGTCAGCGCATTCTATCCCTATTGAAACCCGTTTGTTCTTGTCACCTGCTTTCTTGGTGAATGCGGGAAAGAACTTTCCATCTGAAGGTTTTTTGTGCATCACCACGCCGCTCACTGGAACCCAGTTAATGTGTACGTCCGGTAGAGAGAGGAATATGCTAAGCCGCGTTGCCTTTTTCTTCAGAAACTCGGTCTCATCGGCCGTGCCGATACTAACGATCTTTCCATCTGCCGGAGCAATGATATCAAGGTCTGATAGGCTATGGTTTGTACGGTGCGGATCGCGAAACAGGAAAATGATGGCGGCGGTGATCATTGTCAGCAGAACTGCGATCCAGAGCAGGATCACTGAATTTGTTACGGCGGTGCTTATCCAAATAGTGATCAACAAAAGCGCAAGCACGAGTAACAAAGGGGCACCTTCTCTTGCGATTCTGAATCTTTTCATCAATCCCACCAGTAGGTGAACGAAACGGGAATTGAAACATACTCGCTGATCGTGTGCAGGAAAGATCTTCTGCTTCCTTTCTTATCCAGTCCCTTGACCAGATCCCAGCCAACCGTGACTCCCCATAGATTCTCGTCTGATGGTGCGTCCTGCCTTGAGATAGCAACACCACAATAAATACCCGGTTTGAAACGGTATATGCCCTCCACTTTCAATATGCTGTAGTGGTCGAAGTCCCCTATTTGGAACTTCTCAAAATCAGTGATCGCGGTTGCTGCTTCTTCTAGCAGATTTACAACGTCGCCCCACTTGCGTATGCCGACCCTTATGCTTACCGGTACTTCTGGATAGTAATGCTTGAAAGTCCAGAAACCGACACCGAGTAGATTGGCGAAGGCATCCCCCAGAGAAAACTCCCATTTATGCGTTCTCTCTAAAGCATCAAGGCATTCAACAATAGTGAAGGTGAAAAGAGTGAGGGATGTCGAAAAGAGTACTGCATGGCGCGAGCGAAAACAATCATGCAGTACGCGGTAATGAAATTCCGTCAGCATGTTGCAGCCCGCCATGTGCCATGCATTGTCCGCAAGAAACGGCTCTTTTTCGCCGATATAATTGAGCGGATTGTCCCAGATGAATCCTTCCTTCCACCAGCTATTGTATGCGATTACGGGCAGGATGATATATTCGGCAGTCAGCAAGCCGACACCCAGTGCAATGCGTTTGTTTTCTTGAGGGAATGAATCCGGAAGATAATAAGGCACGCCCGGAGTGGTTGAGGAATTCGGATAACCCGGCAGTTTCAGGAACTCTTCGAACGATCCTATCTCGTAATTGGTCGTATCAACCTCAGATGAAAATGATAGTTTATTGTTATCAGCACGATGGCGTAGCAGATGCATTGTGCAAGGCATGCCGTATTCATTATGCCACGATATTGCACCAGATGCAGATGTGGTAAACGCACTGGCTGTGAATACAACAAAGAATATCTTCCTTAGCATTGTTCTATCCAATTTGTATTATACGAAGTATGAATGTTGCTGTCAAGATGAATCGGGAAAGAGCTTGGGTATATTTCGTAACTATCTTTAATGCATTAGAATTAGTCAGACACCACCTTTCACAAACCAGGATCACAAAGCACACGGGAAATAGGCGACGCCTTCTTCATTAATCACTTGAGAAACCCTTTGGCTAAATGGTAAGTTCAACAGGCTTGATCCATAATGATCTGCAGTTTTATGAAACGCTATCTATCGATGCCTCAAACCTTGACAGCAGCTGGTTATCTGTTAGACTTAACTGTTTGCTAAAGAGGAGGCGAAAAATGAGGCAAAGAGGTTGTGTGTTCGTATTGGCGTCAGCGATTCTGCTGATCGTTCTTTCTTTTCCACTCGCTGCAAAGACTT
>Ga0209536_100008386_pt1 | contig 15502 bp, 14 predicted proteins | sample DeeMarSeWOR28_12_FD_187461 | JGI IMG/M metagenome (GOLD analysis project Ga0209536, IMG submission 187461) | Marine sediment microbial communities from White Oak River estuary, North Carolina - WOR-2-8_12 (SPAdes) (version 2) | ecosystem: Environmental > Aquatic > Marine > Intertidal zone >...
TATTAGAGCTTTTGCACCTGACATTTTAGTCATTTTTCTTCTACCTCATTACTTGAAAACTTGTTTAAAAGATGATTGCCAAAGATTTTGGCGGATTGAAAATTCACGGCGTTTTCAGAGGTTTCCCTAGCATAATTAGAGAATAGGTACCCAACGATCCCAGCTATTGAGGTGTCGATCCCTCATTTTAAATTGCCTCCGTGAACACCACGTACCGTAAAACTACCGCAGCTTACAAATAAAAAGTTTACGGTGTACAAATACTGCCGACAGGTTGTGACAGCATTGTGTCTTTTTTTCTCTTGAAACATAAATCTCTAATCTATGACTTTTGTTCAGTTCCTCCAAAGTGGGGGTTTAGTCTTCGCAGATCATTATTTGATTTTTTTGTTATAGTCTGTGGTTAGCACGTTCATGCAGCCTATTACCGCGTCCATACTTGCCATAACGATGTCTTCACGCACGCCCATAGCTGTGGCTGCTTTGCCGTTTTTCCGCATGCGCACCATAACTTCCACCATGGCGTCTGTTCCACCAGTTATCGCCTTCACGTTGTATTGTTCCAGCAGAATAGGCTCCACTTCCGCGATAGCTTTCTTCACGGCGTTTATGGCTGCGTCAACTGGACCTACACCCATGGCTGCGCCGCTGACCTCTTTACCGTTGCCGTTACTGCTGAGTTTCAGCCTAACTGAGGCGGTTGGCGTAACCGTGTTCCCGCTGACCACAGTTATCTCCAGAAGCTGAATGGGCTTCGCTTTAGCTAAGCCAAGCACCGACTCTGCTATCGCCAGCAAATCTGCGTCCGTAACAATCTTGCCTTTGTCGCCGACAGTTTTGACGCGATTAAAGATATCCTCCATCTGCTCCTCGCTAGGCGCCAAGCCCATATCAGTTAAAGTCGCTTTGATTCCCGCTGAACCCGAATGCTTTCCAGATGCTAGTCGCCGTGTTCCGCCGACCAGTTCAGGCGCTATAGGCTCGTAAGTGGCGGGGTTCGCAAGCATCCCCTGCGTGTGAATTCCAGACTCATGTGTGAACGCGTTCTCGCCTACTATGGCTTTGTTGGGTTGCACGTAAACGCCCGTCAACCGCGACACAAACTGGCTGATTCCGTACAGCTTCTCCGTCTCTATGTTCAGTTTCAGCTTGTACAGCGTCATCAATGAAACTACAATTTCCTCCAGCGAAGCGTTGCCCGCACGTTCGCCCAGACCGTTTATGGTTGCGTGAAACTGGTTTGCGCCAGCGCTTAACGCTGCAACCGTGTTCGCCACAGCCATTCCAAAATCGTTGTGGCAATGCACACTTACCACGGGTACGTCAAGCGCCTTCCGTAGGTCTCCGTAGAACTGGTAGCTTCGTTCGGGTGTTAATACACCTACGGTGTCGCATGCAACCACTCGGTCAGCGCCTGCCTCGACTCCCGTAATGAAAACTCTTTTTAGAAACTCGAAATCCGCTCTCGTGGCGTCTTCAGCTGACAACTCCACGATTAAGCCGCAGTCTTTGGCGTACCTTACCATGTCACGCGCTATCACCAGCACTTGGTCACGAGTCTTCCGAAGCTTCTCCTCTATATGCAAATCGGAAACGGGGATTATGAGGTGTATGCTCTCTGCCCCAGCTCTAGCTACAGCGTCGATGTCGCCACGTACTCCGCGGGAAGCACTGCAAATCTCGGCTTGCAAGCCAGCATCAGCGATTAGTTTCACAGCTTCTAGTTCGCCTTCAGAAACTGCTGCAAAACCCGCCTCAATCACGTCTACGCCGAGCTCATCCAGTCGCTGCGCTATTCTCAACTTGTTTTCAGGTGTTAAAGACACTCCAGGGGTTTGTTCACCATCACGTAGGGTGGTGTCAAAAACTCTTATTTTTTCAGGGAATCCGCTAAATAAAACGATACCCCATTTTACATCACACAAAACAAAAGAGAACCAACCGCCACCATATAAGATTTGCGATTCCCAAATCCACCAGAAACACCAATCCTTTGCTCCCACAGTATTGCACTTATTACGCTGAAAAACACCAATCACGGCGTCAATTTTAAGTAGCAGGAACGGAAATGACTTAAATCTTGCCAACCAAATAACACTTTATCACCAAATCAATTTCGTGAGGTAGAGCTTTGTGAGAAGTGACATGGTTAAGAAGGGCGTAGAAAAGACGCCTCACCGAGCGCTTCTGAAGGCGTTAGGGTTAACTGACAAGGATATAGCCAAACCGTTCATTGGCGTGGCAAACAGCTACACAAACATTGTTCCCGGACACATCCACCTAAACAAAATCGCAGCCGCGGTGACAGCTGGAGTGACTGCTGCGGGGGGAACACCCTTCGAATTCAACACTATAGCAGTCTGCGATGGAATCGCTATGGGCCACGAAGGCATGCGCTACAGCCTTCCCAGCCGTGAACTAATCGCAGACTCCGTAGAAGTCATGGCGCAAGCACATCGCATGGACGGCCTAGTCCTAGTAACTAACTGCGACAAAATCACCCCAGGCATGCTCATGGCAGCAGCTCGACTAGACATACCCGCCATAATGGTGACTGGAGGACCAATGGCTTCCGGCTGGCTCGACGGAAAAAAAATCGGTTACGCCTCCGTCCCGGAAGGCTTAGGAAAACACTTTGCAGGCAAAATGAGCAGCGAAGAACTCTGTAGGCTGGAGAACGCGGCTTGCCCCGGATGTGGCAGTTGCAACGGCATGTTCACCGCAAACACCATGGCATGCGTAACCGAAGCCTTAGGGATGTCACTACCCTATTGCGCCACCTCATTAGCCAACAACGTCTCGAAAATGCGCATAGCCAAAGAAACAGGCGAACAAATCGTCAAACTCACATGCAACGACGTAAAACCCTCATCAATACTGAAGAAAGAAGCATTCGAAAACGCCATCGCCGTGGACATGGCATTAGGCGGCTCCACAAACACAGTCCTGCACGTGTCCGCAATCGCCCGTGAAGCAGGAATCATCCTACCCATGAAGGTTTTCGACGAAATCGGCAGACGTACCCCTCACCTTTGTAGTATGATTCCAAGTGGACCCTACGCAATGGAAGACCTGCATGCTGCTGGAGGAATACCCGCGGTAATGAAAGAATTATCACAGATGCTCAAATTGGACGTACTCACTGTAACTGGCAAAGCAGTCAGCGAGAACATTGCAGAAGCCCAAGTGGCAGACGCCAATGTAATCCGACCCTTAACGAACCCCGTGCACAAGGAAGGTGGTATAGCCATATTAACTGGCAACATAGCGCCTAAAGGCTCAGTTGTGAAAACCGCAGCGGTCTCACCTAACATGCTCAAACACACCGGACCAGCAAAAGTCTTCGACTCCGAAACAGAAGCAGTCGCCTCCATCAGAAAACGGGAAATCCAACCCGGAGATGTCGTTGTCATACGCTACGAAGGACCCAAAGGCGGACCAGGCATGCCCGAAATGCTCATCCCCACCGCAACAATAGCAGGTATGGGCTTAAGCGAATCCGTAGCCCTGATCACCGACGGTCGATTCTCTGGTGCCACAAGAGGACCCTGCATCGGACACGTCACCCCAGAAGCCGCCGAAGCCGGCCCAATAGCCATAATTAAAAACGGCGACACAATAACAATCGACATCCCCAACCGCGCACTAAGAGTAGAACTAGCCGAACAAGAAATCAAGAAACGCCTAGAAGCCTGGAAACCAAAACCACCAAGAATCACAAAGGGCTATTTGGCACGATACTCATCCACACCCACCGAATAACCTGAAGCCGGTCGAAAAAATTTGCCCTTTCTCCCTCATTTAAAGGCTGTAACTTGGGGGCACCCTTCAATTTTTGTAGATACAAATGTCTAAGCGCTTATTTTTGGTGGTGGGCGGATGCGTCTCCCGAGCTTTATACGTAGGGCTATGCGGTAAAGTTTTCTCAGCGACTTCACCATTTGCTCAATACTCGGCGCGGTTGAGTAGATAAGAGGTATTTGCTCGTATTCTGCTAATTTTATTGCGTAGTCATCTGGTTTTTCGCGGTGGAAAATTACCAGTCGCGGTTTCAAGCTATTAACTCGTATAGTCATCATAGGCAGAGCGCCATTTTCTATGTTGGTGAATACTAGAGCGCGGTCAGTTGTTGCCCCGAACAGTTGTGCGTACTCTAAGCCTGAGAGGGTTTCAACTGCTTTCTTGCTGTCTATTACTGTATAGCCGTTGACTTCTTTCACGTACTTATCTTTGCAGGCGACCACTTCGCCGTTTATAGCTTTGCATAAGTATTCAACGCGCACTGGAATTGGGAACTCTCTGAGGTCCAAGACAGCCATGGAGGGCGAACTCGTGAGCTTAGAGAATTCTCTTATGAAGCGGCTGCCTTTTTCCTCATCAATCTGCAGCAGCGCTAGGACAAAACGCCTGATGAACTTGGCGCCTGGGCTTTTTCTTCTGCCGCTCTCGTAATCGCTGATAACCGAGGATGAAAGCGACATTCGCTCTGAAAGGTTTATCTGTGATACAGAAAAAAGCTCACGCCACTTTCGCATCGTTGCCCCAGGCTTTCCTGAAAGAATTATCTCTCCCGCAATTCTCCTCGCCAAAACTTCTCGGATGCTAGGTGACACAGACATACGCAACGGCTCCCGCTTGCATTTCTCCCTTTACCGATTAGATATAAAACTATACCGCTTTTCCAATGGAAAAACGCGTTAAGCATCAGCTTTTTGAATTTACTTTATAAGTGAGATTATGCATAAGAGGCAGTACCGTTCAATGTCAAAGGAGAGACGACATGAACGCTACCAGCATGACAAAAGACATTAAAAAAAGGAGTGATAAAAAATGGCAGAAAAATCAGATGTTATCTTCGTTGGAAACAAACCCCCGATGAGCTATGTCCTAGCGATCATCACGGCTTTCTCTCAAAGCAATCTCAAAGAGACAACGCTGAAAGCTAGAGGACAAGCAATTACCACCGCTGTTGACGTAGCGGAAATAACTCGCAGTCGTTTTCTGAAAGACTTGAAAGTGACCAAGATAGCCATCGGAACAGCAGAGATGCCGCCAAGAGAAGGCGAAAACAGATCCAGAATGGTTTCAACGATAGAAATAACCCTTTCTAAAGCATAACCATGGCAGAGCAACATAAAAGACTAAATTCAACTCTCCACTACCTTTTTGTCGCTATTATCAAGATTTTTTGACAGAATATCAAATCAGCAAAAGATGTTATGTTTTTCCATTTTGCTTTGTTTTCACGGCTTCTTTAAGGTAAACTTCAACTTTATTGACGATTTTAATGAATGCTTCAGCTGCAGAGGAGTCTGCGTGCTCAATTATTAACGGTGAGCCTTTGTCGGAGTCCAAGCCTATTTTTGGATCTATTGGAATACTTCCGAGAAATGGAACCCCGGTTTCTTCCGCCATCTTTTTTCCTCCACCAGACTGGAATATGTTGATTTTGTCGCCACAATTTGGGCAGATATAGCCGCTCATGTTTTCAACGATGCCTATTATCGGCATTCCTACTCTTCGAGCGAATACTATTGCTTTTTTGACGACGGCTCTGGAGAGCTCTGAGGGCAAAGTGACAATTACTACGCCGTCGATATTGGGCAAAAGTTGCGCTATGCTTAAAGGTTCGTCCCCGGTTCCAGGCGGTAAATCAATGAAGAGCAAATCTAGTTTGCCCCAGACCACGTCTGAAAGAAATTGCCTTATTGCCGTCATTTTGAGCGGACCGCGCCAGATAGTTGGTGTTTTCTCTTCTGGCAAAAAGAAATCTATCGAAACAACCTTCATCCCTAAGGGCCCTGTTACTGGAAATGCTCCGGGCGGTCCAACTTTCACCTGTTTTCCCGTCAAGCCTAGCAGTCTAGGAATGCTGGGACCGTGTATGTCCGCGTCTAAAACGCCCACTTGTTTTCCTTTCAGAGAAAAAGCCGCAGCAAGGTTTACGGTTACAGTGCTTTTGCCTACGCCACCTTTACCGCTTATCACGGCAATCGTGTGCTTGACTTGTTTCATTCGGTATTTGAGAAGTTCTCGTTGTTGTTGCGTTCGCGTTTTAGATGTTACGGCTGGGGTAGCTTTTTCTGTTGTGCTCATAAAAATACCCGTAATTATTGAATTTTGATGTCTTAGGCGAACTAAATAGTTTATGGTAAATGTTTGAGCCGCAGCTTATGCAACTGTATTTTTGTTCAGGAAGAATTTAGCGTTTCAACTGCCACGTTTTTAACTTACGCCGTTTTATCTATGTACCAAGTCTGCAGTTCAATGGTGATGTTGTGGTTACGCTTAAAAACATACAAGACGCCCGAAAAGCCATATCACCTTTCATCAATTACACTCCGCTTGTAAAGTCGCAGTTTTTAACCACGTTTTGCGGGTGCCCCCTTTTCTTAAAACTTGAAAACCTACAGACTACGCGTTCCTTTAAACCCAGAGGTGTTTTCAACATGCTACTACATTTGAGCGTTGAAGAGCAAAGTAAGGGCATAGTCACCGCTTCAGCAGGCAACCACGGTCAAGCAGTGGCTTTTGCCGCACAAAAGCTTGGTTATTACGCACGGGTGGTTGTGCCCAGAACAACGCCAAGAGTTAAGATTGATGGCATAAAGAAGTACGGTGCAGACTTGGTTTTGTTCGGCCAGAACTATGATGAGGCTGAGCGGAAAGCGAAAGATTTAGCACTTAAAGACGATTGCGCTTACATTTCGCCCTATAACGACGAGCGCATCATTGCAGGACACGGCACCATAGGCTTGGAAATTCTTGAGACTCTTCCCGACGTTGACATTGTTATGGTGCCCTTAGGCGGAGGAGGCTTAATCTCAGGGATATGTATAGCCGTGAAAAGTATTAGATCTGATGTGAAAGTGATTGGTGTGCAGTCAAAATCGTCTCCTGTCATGTATGAGTCTTTGAAAGCTGGAAAAATGGTCACGGTTCAAAAGACAGTGAAATCCGTGGCCGAAGGTCTTTCCGGGAACGTAGGGCCAATAACGTTTGGAATTGTTCAGAAGTATGTTGACTGCGTAGTGCTGGTTGAGGAGGAAACCTTGCGAAACGCTGTCTATCTGCTTTGGGCTCATGATAAGCAGCTTGTTGAGGGTTCTGGCGCAGCGGCTGTTGCCCCTGTGATAGAGAATAAGCTCTTCTTCAAAGGTAAACGTGTTGTATCCGTGGTGACTGGGGGCAACATCGACAGCCATTTGTTCCAGAGCATACTAGCTTCCGAGCGTTAACGAACTTCATGGTTTTGCTACAGCAGAGAGTTATATTGCTGATAAGTATTTTGAATTCATAAGTGTTTTAACTTTTTAGAGTGAGTATGTGATTCCAGGTAAAGTGCATGAGTGAACAAATCTTAAAGGCTTGCAAAGAATTGATTGATAACGCAAAAATGGGTTGTGCTGACCTCGTTTTTAAAGACATATGTCTCGAAGTTTTATCCAGAGCACGCACCATCATTCCTGACGGTCAGTTTGACCAGCTTGTCGCGTATGCCGCTGATAAGATGAGAGAGAAAATCCCGCTCGAAGTCCAGCCATTCTCCATTCCTTAATAGATCATAAATCCTAAATCAAGATTTCTTGTAACTCGATGCTTGGGATCTCGGAAATCAAAGCTGACTTCGCCATGCTTCATTTTCTACTGTTTTGAAAAATGAGTTAGTAACTTTTCTGTTATTTCGGCCGTTTCCGTGTTTCTCTCTTCATTCCTTAAGCCAAGCAAGATTTTTGCCGTAATGGTTCTTATATTCTGAGATGGCAAATCTTATATTCTCCTAAGTAGTGCATAATTGCATCGTGTAAAAAAACGATTTTTACACATAAAATAGTATGAAGGAGTTGAAAAACAGTCAATGTCCGATAGAGAATTGCATAAGGCAGTCTGCTCTGAATGCGGTCAGGAATGCGAAGTTCCGTTCAAGCCTGATCCGAATAGGCCCGTTTACTGCCGAGAATGCTGGTCAAAGAAAAGACCACCACGAAGACGATATTAAGCTTTTAACGCACATCGTTAGCTAATCTCATTTATTCTTTTATTTTTTCCAATAAACCTGTTTTTGCTATTTGAGAAGTCCCAATCGTTACTCTATCAGACAAAACCTAAATATCAAAGAAGTGTCCTAAGCATTCAGAAAGCCGCGCGGGCCGGTAGTTCAGTTGGTATGAACGCCTGACTTGCACTCAGGAGGTCTGGGGTTCAAATCCCCACCGGTCCATTTACCATAGTTTTTTATGAACACCGGTCAATCCATTAAGCGAGGTTATTTCAGTTTTCGAAAGAGTTTGTTGCCATTGAAGTCGCAGAGGAATTCGAAACCAGCTTCTATTAGTTTGCATGCTTCATCTTAAGAGTGCGCGACGTGGTGGTGTAGTCGTTATCTTTGAAGTTAATGAGTTGCGTATACATCATTGCACTGTTAACTGATTTGTGATCGGAGTTTTCTTTGAAATATAAGAAGAAGAGACAAAGCAGCATTCTTTTATAGGTATTGTGTTTATACTTTGGCACTGGGCAGTCTCAGGAGAATTAAGATTAAATTCATAAGTAAGGCCATCTTTCTATTGTTTTTTGCTGTCATTTTTCTAATCGGGGTTGTTTGGTTTTACTATTTTGTAATTGTCTCTTCAAGTTTTAACAAGCAAACTGCCACGATTATTCATGATTCAATTATCCAAGGAATTTCCGGTCTAGGAGCGGTAGCCATTGCTGTCTTTATTTTCAGGATTCAAAGTTTAGAAAACCGTAGCGAATCACTTGAACAGACAACACTGAACTACATATCTCAAACTTTCGGCTGGAGCTACCCCGAATGGACGCAATCACTAGAAGAGGACATTAGAAACAAGACGTTGACAAGCAAATATTATTTCAACCCTCCTTCAAGAACCGAAAAGTTGATTTCAAAGGAAAAAGAAAGGCAACAGAGAAGGCTCGAAGAAGCTTTATATCTGCACACCAGAATAGAACAAACAGTAGTCAGGATACGAAAAGACGTTTTCTACGCAATCATCTTCTTGATCCTTCCAATTCTACTTAGTTTGTTATTGTTGTTAGTCGTAGATTTACTAGACATCTTTTGGAACTTCTTCTTTCTCTCAATAGTAATTGTAATTTGTTCTTTGGGAATTCTTTTATTAATAAAAATAGTATTGGAATCCACCGTAAAAGAGTCTACCGTAAAAGAATTTTGGACTTAAACTTGAATTCAAGGGGAACTATTAGTCTTCTTTAGACCTAGTCAATTTCATCCAAAAAGGGGGATTATGCGGGTGACATCTCCATTGCGGTGAGGATGCAAATGCGCCGTTCACTTACTTAAACTAACTCTAAAGAAGTAGAAAAGCTCTCGCAATCTCCAAACCCAATCTCTAACCCCAATCTCTCTCATTAATCAACTCCCGTACTCTCTCGCACAACCTCTCTCTCTCAAAAAACACAAATGAAAAACACACGCAAGTTTAAAGTAATTCTGCTATTAGAAAATGATAACGGAAGGGAAGCAAGGTGAATAAGACAAAAATTGTAGCGATAGTTACATTGGCATCATGTATCCTCCTTTCAATTAGTTTGATTAGCGTAGTGCTAGACTATCAAGCTTTAGTCCAACAGAAGGATGAAGAATATCTTGAATTGCATTTACAGCTCTTAGATGAAACTAGACTTGCATACGAGTATTGGGAGAACTGGACAAGATGGCAAAAAGCCGAGGTGAACGAGACTGAAATTTCCCTAGATGACCAAGAATACTTCCTAGACCAACACTCAGAACTCTACGAATCAATACTTAACGGCTATGACCCTCGTACATTGAAAACTATAATCATGCACGGATGCATAAAGACGGATTCCAATATTTCTCTTCCAGACGTGGCTTATACCTACCAAAAAATCTGTGAAGGCTTTGCACCCTACGAAGTATTGATTCTTCCAGAATACAATGGAAACCTGAATTGGACGGAAACCCTGCAATGGATTTCAACAAACTATACAGGAGTTCCTATCTGCCTGTCAGTTTTTGAGGGTGGAGAGGATAAATTGCCAAATCCAAATGTGCAGTTGACTATCGCGGAAATAGAGCAAGCCATGGCTGTAAGTGATGTACAAATGGTTAGGTTTGCTGAGATGATTAGCTGGTACATGAATGCAAACATAACTTTTCCAATCGATAAAGTCAGGGATACGCTTGATTTCTGCAGAAGCAATAACTTGAAGGTGCTCTGGAGCGAGTGGAAGATTAGCTATGACGTCTATCCGAAGTTGAACGACACTATTAGCGGATTCGAAGACATTGTTACTTTTGTATACCAAACAAACAATGGGTATAATGAACCATTCATTGGATACCTTTATGCGAATCAATTTGAGCACTGGGGCGCTTCAGTCCAGAGCTGGTACTGGAAAGAACACGGGCACGGAGATGAGACCGCGATGGATCCCCTCCTGATGATTAACCATACTATCCTAGCGAGAAATATGGGCGCTGAAATCGTCCAGTTCGAACCATACTGGTACTTCTTTGCTGACGGAGAACCACTCGAAACCATACGTACAATGTGGTCAATAATTTAACAATCAAGAACACATCGTTGAATGCTCGTTTTTCTCTCTGCTTTCTGTGCTATTAAGACAAATAGGACTATTTATGTGGAGAATTGACAAGTTCGAGAGGGAACATACGCTTATCCTCAGTGGATGTACTTCAGATTGTTACTCTGATCATCTTTAATTTCTTTCATCGATTTAAACTGCGCTTCCACAAGAATCTTCAATTCGTCAATGTTCTTCTTAATATCCTCTATCTCCTTGCTTTTCTCTAAAATTCCGGACTTCCCAAGTTGCTCGTTGATGTTGCCAACTGTTATCTCCAACACTTTGACTTTGAAAGCAAAAATTTGAAGCGAGTAGAGCAAACTCAGTTGAGAAGACAATCGTTCCAATCGATCTTGCTCAAGGGTTTTTCCTATTAACGCTTTGGTTTTTTGTTCCTCAGTGGCTTCTTTCGACTGAATTATTTTATCGTAAGTAATTGTTTTTTTTGCTGCGCTTTTCTTGTTTTCCTCAAGAGATTTCTGAATCCGTTTTGCGGTTCTGTCCAGCATCTCTAAGACTTCATCCAACGCCAGTTCTCCTCTTATCTAGCTTCCCCTAAATAGTGCAGAGGTATATGTTATTTTCCTTAGTTTCTGCTCGCGGTAAATAAACGCTATACGTTAAAACCTTAAAAACGGCAAGAAAACGTATAAGTTATTCGTTTTTACAAAATAAAAAGGCAGTGTGGTGGTTTTTTTCACCCACTCTCGCCTATTGTTTTAGATTTTTGCTTCGAAAGGCTTATTCTACGACTTTTTCCCAGCTGGCAAAGAAGTCTAGAACTTCTTGGCATCCGTAGGTTTGCAGTTTCTTCCTTAGTTCAACTCTGTCAACCACTGCTTTCTGGAAATCCCAGATTTGGCTAGCTTTGTCCGTAAGATACAGAATTCCATCAGCGCCTGCTCTTCCAGCTCGAACTGAAAGCGTTACTAGCTCGCTTGGAGCGGGTACTTCCAATGGGTTGTCACCTGGACCGAAAACGTACAGAGCTATGTTAAGTGGTACGTCTTTAAAGAGTTTCTTGAACCCACGTGTAAGCATTTCCCAGTACCATGGGGTAGCGTAGTTCTTGCTGAACATGACCACAAGGAACTCGTCGGTTAGTGGAGCTAAGTCATCAAAGCTGATGCCGAAGCGTTCGTAGCTGCTGACCGGATCTGGAAGGACGCCGATTACGAATTTCTTCTTTGCACGCTCGCGTACTCGTTCGCTTACTTCTCTCATGTAGTCAGTGACTTCTTTCCTGCGCCATTCAAGCCAACTTAAGCCGCTTTTCTTCCAGAGTTCTTTGCAGCGCGGGCACGTGCAATGTCCGTGGTCTGCGAAGTGAATACTGTTCAGCCAGACTCCTGGGCTATGCCTTGCGACGTCTTCTATGTAGTCTAGTTGTTCTGCTCTATGTTCAGGTTGTGTGTGGCAGAGGATGTCCCAGCGCACGTTGTAGTTGTCGTTTGTTCTCCACGCCGGACCAAGAGGTGATTGCGAAATCCAGTCTGGATGATTGCGAGCGGTAACATTATCTCCGAAAATTGCGACGTTGCTGTACATGTCTGAAACTGGCGGTAACCGTCTACCAACCTCGGGTTTCACACGAAACAAATGAAAGTCAAAGCCTTCAGCCTTCTTTGGCTCAAATACGTATGTGCCGAATTTCATGTTTTTCTACCTTTTTACGAATGCTGAATGCTAGGCGCTGTTATAAAGTTTTGCTTGATAACTTCGAAATCAATTACTAAAAACAAATTTCATGCAAGCCAATCGTTTCAACAAACACCACGCAATTCACGACAACTCTTAGATAGAGAAAAACTCAGCCTTCAAAAACGGCAAGTTCAAACCGCTTAGAAAATGACAAATAGTCGCACAGAAAACAGCAACACCAACCCTCAATACTTGCCACTCAAAAGCGAGCCAACGCAGAAACCAGCAGAAAAAGACTGGCCGAAAGCGCTTATCTCAGAAAAATGCTTGGTTCCTTTAAACAAGGGGTGCCAAAGACAAAAATCGCGCTGGCAAAGCTTTGAACAAAGAAAGGAAAAAAAATTCTCAAATAGAATTTTGAGAGCAATCACGCGTACGCAACGGCTTAACCGAATATGTTAGGGTTGCAACTCACTCGATTACTTGAATCGCGCCTTCAGGGCACTGGGCTTCGCATGCTCTGCAGATGAGGCACTCCTCAACATTAACTGGGACTGATTTTCCGTCTTTGATCTCGTAGATGCCTACTGGACAAGTGTTTGCGCATGTTTCGCATCCGGTGCACCTATTATTATCAACTACTATCTTTACCATGTTTTATACCTCTCGTAAGTTTGATTCAAACTTCCTCAGTAAAATAAAAGTGTTTAGGTCAGTTAACGAATTTCTTCACGTAGTCTCAAGAGGATTCCGTTAATTGTCGCCTCAGCTTTCTCTTTCCGTCGTTGATTATCCATTAGTGACCTCTTGTACGCCTCCAACGGTAACGCACCCCTTCTATGGCGAACTTCATCAGTCCTAATCTTTGTTTCAACCTCAACCAACTCGGCTTCTGCAACCTCAAGTTGCCGCGCCAAATTCGCGTAAACTCCGCCTGCGGTGTGGAAAGTCTTTTTCAAGCCGATTATGTTCTTAGAAATGTTTTCAAGTCGGGCTTCTAATGATCGTCTTTGAACTTTGTATCGGCGTCTTGGGATTTTCCCTTTCTGCGCTCTTGTTTCAAGGGTTTTTAATTCTGTGTTTAATCTGTTTTTTTCGTCGTAGGCTTCGGTGAAGGCTCTAATGCTGTTGGGGCCTATGCGTATGGAGGTTTCTGGCGTCGCAATTCGTAGAGACATGGAGGTTTTGTGTCTTTTCCAGGCAGCTAAGATTATGCAGCTGACTACAGCGAGGGTCCATATCCATACAGTGGGGCGAAAAGATAGCCATAGTGGATTGTAGTCGTATCTGATTTCTATGATTTCCTCGGAGAGAACCTCGTAGGTTGCTTTGCTAATACCTTCTCTGCTGATTGAGAGGGTTTCTTGGAAGGTTTCTCTTATTAAGCTTGAGGAGGAATCGATCAATGTGCGTTGTGGTGCTAAGAATCTTGCGCCTTCGGGAAGGATAAATGTGATTTTTGCGGTTTCAACATAATAGTTGAAGTTGGGGAAGAGATTGAAGTTAAGTGTGAAGTGGGGAGTTTGTTCAGTGACTTCTGGCAAAGAGTATTCTGCTGTAAGTAAGGTGGATATGTCGCTTTTTATAGCGGATATGAATGTAACGTTGACTAAGCGTGTGTTGTCACTGCTTGTTAGGACGTTGGTTGTTAAGGTTCGGCCAAATTCGTCTCTTGCAGCAATGTTTGAAGCTTCAAGAGGTAAAGCTATTTCGATGAAGCTGAGCGTGTCTGGGGATTTGTTTGTTATGCGGTAGTTGTCAAAGGTTACTATCTCACCTGCGGGGTTTATTATTATTTGGCGATTTAGTTCTTTCACGTTGATTATTTGGAGGCTACCGGTGGATAGCGAGAAAGTAGCAGTTGCTGGAGAGTAAGTGAATGCAGGTAGATTTTGCCTAACGAAGGTGGTTGTGCTTGCTTCTCCATCGTCTTTTTCAACTGTTATAGATATGGGCGTTTCAGAGAGGAAGATGTTGGTGTGGCATTGGGCAACTGTTTTTGTGAAACTGGGGTAAGCTGGGAAATCGAGGGTGTATACGTTTGCGGTTAAATCTTGACTGAGAAGGCTGTTTGAGAGAATAAGAACGACTGTAAAAACTTGGGGTGCTTCTTCTGGAAAGCTGATCTTTGCAATGTAAAACCCTGTTCGCTCTGCCAATTGTTCACCAAGGCTTAAGTTAAAAATCTTGTTGTCGGCATATGCTATGCCTTTCAGGACGAAGGAACCGTATTTGTATGGAAAGCCGATTATGAAGTCACCTGTTAATTGCCCGCTTACATGGATTTTATCGCGTAAGACAACGTGTCCTGACTGCATAATTTCCACTTCGTGGTCAACGCGTTGTATGGTGTAGTCATTCTCCTGAGCCAAAACATTTTGTGTGTTAAGCGAAAATTGAAAGAGAACAGCCATTGAAACCATAAGCAGAATTATCGCTGTGGCTCTCTTCACTTAAACTCACCAATTTCAGGTTTCTCTATCATAATGATAGCTTATTTATTTACTTTTAGAACTGAACTACATGTTTCCCCGAATCAGCTTGGAAAGGTTGCTGGGTCATTGTTAGACTGTATGTGGTGAGGTTGCATTCTCTAGTGCTCGGTAAGACTGCCACTTATGTAAAGGAACCATTTAAGGGAAAACTGCTCTTGGCAATGAACGCGTTTTGGAATGTAAACTAAATTGCTGCTAGGTTTTTCTTAGGTTTCGAACCGTTTAGCAAACCATTTGTAACTTTTGCATTCGTATTTCGATGGGCAGGACAGACATTGAAACTTGTCCCGCTTTGCTAACGATTTTAGCAATTTTCTGCTCCACTATGGGTCACTAATTATTTCTTTAATCTTTTTTCAAATTCGGCTGGCATTTCAGTGATTCTTCCTGATCGAGCTTTTCTCTCGTGGCTGATATAGCCTGTCTGCTGGGGCGTTTTTGGGATTTAGAAACAAGAAAGAATAATATTGGTGTTAACGTAACTTTTCGTTATGTCCGCTCCCAATTGTCCCTGTCCCAAAAAAGAATGTGAACGCCACAGCGACTGCTTGTGATGTTAAACATCACAAGGAAAAAGACGAGTTGCCCTATTGTGCAAGATGAGCGGGAAAATTTAAATGAATTAGTGGACCATTAGATTTTAAATCTGATTCTAAAAGTAAAAATGTTAGTTGGTGCGGTCGCCGGGATTTGAACCCGGGATCGCAAGCTTGGAAGGCTTGTGTCCTAAACCAACTAGACGACGACCGCCATCTGGATACAAGCCTAAA